>Ga0256405_10000303_pt1 | contig 164370 bp, 154 predicted proteins | sample RumenRJG_02DNA_FD_189096 | JGI IMG/M metagenome (GOLD analysis project Ga0256405, IMG submission 189096) | Bovine rumen microbial communities from Lethbridge, Alberta, Canada - RJG_02 | ecosystem: Host-associated > Mammals > Digestive system > Stomach > Rumen | place: Canada: Alberta...
GCAAAATGTGCTATTTTGATACAAAATCTTGTGGCTGCAAAGCCAGTAAACACAAGGATTTGAGAAAATAAATCAAGCGGATTTATACCTTAACCTTGGTATAAATTCACGGGAGCTTAGGTTATAGGGAACGATTCTTTGTACGGATTATAGGACATTAAACTATATACAATAAAAGCATAGGCAGGATGGAACGCCTTTGAAAGGAGAATCTATGATGGGTAAGGCTGCAAAGAAACTGATTATTGTCTGTGACGAGAAGACCGAACGGTACGCAAACTATCTTAGACAGCTGATCAGTACGAATGATGATAAAGATGACGAGGTTGTTGGTATTGAGGACGGCACAGTTGAAGCGGCTGTTTGGTTAGAAAAAGAGTATCTGGCAAATAAGGCACAGATCTCTTCTAATGAGCATATTTTATTTATTGGTGATAACAAGACTAGCAAGTCAGAGTCATCAAGTATGATCGTTAAATACGATAAATATGGCATGAAATATGGCTGGCTGGGAAAAAGGGCAATGATGAAGGTTGATAATGCTATGCTTGCTCCTGAGGCCTATGACGAATTTATCACATATTGCTTAGGCTACCAGACTGAATTTGAAAAAATAGCAATGAGAAAGCCTGTGCTCAAATCTTTATTAGCAAAGAAAGGTAAAACTGATGATGCTCCTGTTGAGGAGGAAGTTGTTAGTGTTGAGGATACAGTGGATGAGCCCGAAAAAGAAAAGAAGAAGCTTGATTTAGGTGCTGTAAGAGAAGCGGGAAAGGTAGCTGCGGTTGGACTTGGCGCTGCGGTTGCTGGACTTCCGGGAGTATTAACAGAGTTCACAGCAGTCTCTATTGGAAATGGTATTGAAAAAGCACAAACCCATAAGAAGGTTAAGGACCAGCAGTATAGGGCACTTTCTGTGATTCTGTATATAGATGGGTTACAAGAATTCCTGGAGGGCTAATCTATGGATGGCTTTAAGGAAGGATTTGAATTCTTTGCAGAACATGCCTCTAATTTTGCGGGTATGGAACTTGGAAGCGGATATGTTGATAGCGTAAACGGCGAAATCAATGAATTTATTGAGAGTGTTGCTCATTTCAAGGGCATGCAGAGCAGCGTAGACACTCTTAAAGGCGATTTGGCTGAATTCTGGCATGCGGGAACTTTTAATATTGATGCGGCTGTAAAAGGGTCAGGGAATCGTCTTCAGGTAGACCGCAGTCATGATTTCGGTTCTGTAGATGTCAGCGGAAAGAACATCGATCTGAATGCCGGTCTGAAGTACTACAAAAATGGTGTAGAGAGCGCAAAGCAGCAAGCCAAGAGTGTATTTGAAGCCTATAAGAAATACCAGGCAGGCGGTGGTAAGGAAACACTCGAAGAGTATCTGAAAAACAGAAATTATCAGGATGATTCTGTGTTAAATGATGCCGTTTACTCTGGCCAGATTCGGGTTATTCCTGCGGATCAACTTACAGAAGCTACTAAGTGGCTTGAAAGAAAAATAGCAGAAGAAGAGTCAAAGCGTCCGGAGCAGGTTGAACGATACCGGGAAACTTTGAAGCTTCTTAAGGATAGAATTTCTGATAATCAAGGGAATGAGTCCATTCCATTATCTGAGGAAGATGCGAAAAAACTAGCTCAGCTCGCCAAGGAAGGTAAGATCAATTCGGAGGACTGGGGGCTTACTACCGAAGAACTCATCAGGGCTGAGTACATATTGAAGCAGGCATTTAAGGCTGGCCTTACTGCAGCTACGATATCGATTGTTCTAAGAACAGCGCCTGAAATCGTTAATGCGATTAAGTATCTGATTGAGAATGGCGAAGTTGATGAAGAGCAGTTTAAGAAGATTGGTTTTGCAGCTCTTAAAGGTGGCTCCGAGGGATTTGTTCGAGGAACTGTGTCGGCAGCCCTTACTACAGCATGTAAATCTGGAGTTCTCGGCACAGCACTTAAGAGCGTGGATCCGACCGTCATAGGAGCAGTTACGGTACTCGTCATGGATACCGTCAAGAATTCATATAAAGTAGCGACCGGCAAGATGACTCGCTATGAAATGTCAAATGAGCTGATGAGAACTATGTTCACGACAACCTGTTCTCTGGCACTGGGTGCAGTGTCCCAGGCATTTATTGAGGTTCCTGTTGTGGGTTACATGATAGGTAGCTTTGTTGGCTCACTGGTAGGTTCGTTTACATACTCGGTTGCTTACAAGCCCGCTATTTCATTTTGCGTTGATACTGGGGTTACGATGTTTGGTCTTGTTAACCAGGACTATGCATTGCCTGAGGATGTAATCAGAGAAATAGGAATCGATGTATTTGATTATGATCAGCTTGAGTATGATGAGTTCAAGCCCGAAGGATTCCAGTTCAGCACATTTACTCCGGATAAGTTTGAACCGGAGAAGATAGATATGACATTTCTCAGAAGAGGCGTTATAGGAATAAACGAGATAGGATTTTTGGAATAAAGCTGGGAGGGTACCATGATTAGTTTATCAACCTTAGAGGAAATAAAAGACTTGCGCTCCGTTTGGCCGCATGAGGCATTAGACTTTACACCTTGGCTGGCAGATAACATTGATCTGCTTGCCGATGCAGTAGGGCTTGATATCACCGTTGATGAGACAGAGAGTTCTGTCGGCGATTTCAACGTAGATATCTACGCGAGTGAAACCGGCAGAGAGCGAAAGATTATAATCGAAAACCAGCTTGAAGACACAAATCACGACCATTTAGGGAAACTCATCACATATGCTTCCGGCAAGTCTGCGGATATCATCATCTGGGTTGTGAAGCATGCTCGTGAAGAGCATAAGGCCGCTATTGAGTGGCTGAATGCCCACACTGATGAGAAGGTAGCCTTTTTCCTTTGCGAGATTAAGCTTTATAAGATTGGCAATTCTGAACCTGCGGTCAAGTTTGAGGTTATCGAGCGCCCGAACGACTGGGCTAAGGAAATCAAGAAGGTTGAGAATAATAGCCCTCGTCACCAGAAACGGTTGGAGTATTGGACAGCGTTTAATGATTATGTATTTAAGAATGCAGATTATGCTAAGCAGTTTAAACCTCGTAAGCCATCAACTGATCACTGGATGGATGTGAGCATCGGATCTTCCGCAGCTCATCTTTCCATTACTATGATACAGAAGAGAAACGAAACTGGTGTTGAACTATACATCAATGATGACAAGGAACTATTTAAGCAGCTGCGGGATAAGAAGGATTCAATCGAAAAGGAAGCCGGATTGAGCTTTGATTGGCAGGAGCTTCCGGAGAAGAAGGCGAGCAGAGTGATTATTTCGAACCCGGCAGATTTTGATGATTCGTCAAAGTGGCCAGCACAGTTTGATTGGATTATCGATACTATGCTCAAAATGAGAAAGGCTTTTAAGAAGCACATATAAAAAGGACGGCGCTAATGGATAGAAAAGAGCAGCTGGAAAACATAATAAGGGAATGCTGCGAGAATTCATCAATATACTATGAAGGAAAGTATCCTGCAGTAAAGTATCTGGGTGGTCAAGGCAAAATAATCTATATAGAGAAAAGTCGCATGCTTGATTATTGTGAACGGATTTTTCCCGATTATGATAAAGAGACCGATGATATTCTGATTCAACAGCTGATGTGTGATTCAGAAGTTATCCGTGGCTGTGAGTCTCACGAGTATCAAGACTGCCACTATACTTATTCGTTTATGTTGAAGTAGAAAAAGTCGACCAAATTATGCCCTTAAAATATCCACAAAAAGTCCACAAAAGCCCGTGGTTGACGCATTTCTCGAAGGGTAGTATACTTATTAGAGGAGGAAATTGATTCAGTGTGAAAGTTTACGGCAGATGTGACTTCATACTGGATTCAGCAATGAAGATCAGGGCGATCTTTACAATGATGCCCCGCCGCATAGCGGTGGACTTTATCGATACCTGCCATGTTGATGATGTCGCAAATGAAGTTGTTATGAGGTTAATTCGCCGGAAGCGCCTCGAGCGGATTGAGTGATTTACACTCTTAATGGGAAATAAACATGCTCCTGCATGATAAGATGATGTCGGACTTATGAGCTGACCTAACCATCCAGACCGGTAGCAAACAAATCAAAAAAAATCTTGTTTCTGGTGATAAAGACTGGAATTGGGATTTGAACCAATTTGTGTGCTATATCGGGTATCAAAGGGGTGGTTCTTTTTTTGCCCTTTTATCGGATGGAAAGGCATTACTATGGCAGCACCAAAGGAAAAACCTTATGTCCCTATTGAACATAAATTTACTCTAACCCCCTACGAGGCGGCAGAATATTTTGGTATTGGAATCAATCATCTTTACGAGATGGTAAAAGAACCGGATTGCAACTTTACGGTTACGGTTGGAAGAAAGAAGACAATTATTATCAGGCAAAAGCTAGAGGAATACCTTATTGAACACAGAGCAATTTGAGTATCCTTGATAATAGGTGAAAATAGTTTGCAACTATTGCATATTTTAGTTGCGGAAAATAACAATACGATGTATACTTTCCATAGAGAAAGTATTAGGAATCTGGGCGGATTCATATCTGCCCAGTTTTCTATGTGAACGACCACTAAGAAAGATGGTGGAAGATGGGTAAAGACATTAAAGGGAAAGAACTGGGAAAAGGTCTTTCCCAAAGAAAAGATGATAAACGTTATGTAGCTAATTTTTATCAGAAGGACGGAACACGTAGATCTCAGACGTTCAGTACACTTCAGCAGGCTCGCACATGGCTGGCTGATTCTAAGTACGAGGATGCTCATAACACTAGTGTGATATCGCCTAATATGACGGTTAACGAGTGGTATGAACGATGGGCCAAGGAAAAAGCAGGGCTGGTCCGTCCGAATACTATGCGTAATTATCGGGAAAGATATAATAACGACATCAAACCCGTTATCGGACGTATGAAAATTACCGAAGTAAGACCAATCGATTGTCAGCGTGTTCTAAATGAGATGGCTGATGACGGTTATGCCGGTTCGACAATTAGACAGACCTTAGATACGATGGTGACACTGTTCTGGTCGGCTTTTGAAAACCGCGTTGTGCAGAACACGCCGGTCACTCGTAACGGCGTTAAAATGCCCGTGGAAGTAAAGAAAAGCATAGACTTCTTTACAATCGAAGAAGAAAAAAGATTTATTGAGGTTGCGAAAGATTATTCCTATTATCCGCAGTTTAGGCTAATTTTAGAGATGGGGCTACGCACCTCAGAGATGATAGGGCTCACCTGGAGTTGCGTATCTTTAGAAAAAAGAGAGATTAGGATTGAAAAGACTTTAGAATATAGGTATAGTGTAGGACAGTGGGTTTGGGGACCTCCCAAAACAAAACACGGAAAACGAACCCTTAAGCTTACCAATAAGGCTTATGAGATCCTGAAAGAGCTATATGATAATAGGACAGATAATCCGAAGACTCCTGAGGAGTTTAAGGATGTGGTCTTTATTAATCGCACAGGCTATCCGACCAAAAACAGCACTTATGATGCGGCTTTGACGAAAAGGTGCGAGAAAGCCGGAGTCAGAAGGCTTTCTATGCACGACCTACGCCACACGATGGCCACACGTTTTACGGAACAGAGCACGGATTATAAGCGTTTAAGTGCTATGTTAGGTCACAGCTCTATAAAAATTACGGTTGATACATATGTGCATGAAACGCAGGACTCAATTGATGTGGCAACTGATAAGTTTTCCAGTTATTTGGATGAATTATTCGACTAGTGAATTTCACGTAAGTCGATAGATTATTAGCGATTATGTCACGACAAATAGTTGCGGATATAGTTGCGAAACGAATGTAGGAAGGGCTGAAACCCTTTAAAATACAAGAAAGTAGGTATATATTTATGAAACTAGGAATCGTAGGTTTACCAAATGTAGGTAAAAGTACATTATTTAATTCCCTTACCAATGCAGGTGCGCTGGCTGCGAATTATCCTTTTGCAACCATCGATCCTAACGTAGGTATCGTAGCTGTTCCGGATAAGAGAATCGAGAATCTGGGAAAACTCTATAATACGAAGAAAGTGACACCTGCTGTAATCGAGTTCGTTGATATCGCAGGACTTGTAAAGGGCGCTTCTCAGGGCGAGGGTCTTGGTAACCAGTTCCTGGCTAATATCCGTGAGACAGATGCTATTGTACATGTAGTACGTTGCTTTGAAGATTCCAACATCGTTCACGTAGATGGCAATATTGATCCACTGCGTGATATCGAGACCATTAATATGGAGCTGATTTTTGCAGACTTGGAAGTCTTAGAGAGACGTATTGCGAAAGTAGCAAAGACAGCTAGAATGGATAAAACAGCCGGTAAAGAGTTAGAACTTCTTGAGAGATTAAAAGCACATCTGGAAGCAAATGAACTGGCTAAGAACTTTGAAGTAGGCGATGATGAAGACTTACAGAACTTGTTCAAAGGCTATAATCTTTTAACTGCAAAACCTGTTATCTACGCTGCTAATGTAAAAGAAGATGATTTGGCTGATGATGGCGCTAGCAATGCAGGCGTACAGGCGGTTCGCAAATATGCAGCAGAGACAAATAGCGAAGTATTCGTAGTTTGCGCACAGATTGAAGCTGAAATCTCTGAATTAGATGCAGACGAAAAGGCTGAATTCTTAGCAGATATGGGACTTACAGAGTCCGGTCTGGATAAACTGATCAAAGCAAGTTATCACTTACTTGGACTTATCAGCTTCCTGACAGCAGGAGAGGATGAGTGTAGAGCATGGACCATCAAGGAAGGCACCAAGGCTCCACAGGCAGCCGGTAAGATTCATACGGACTTCGAACGAGGCTTTATCAAAGCGGAGGTTGTAAGTTACGACCACTTGATGGAGTATGGTTCTCTATCTGCGGCTAGAGAAAAGGGCGTAGTTGGCATGGAAGGAAAAGAGTACGTAGTCAAAGACGGCGATGTAATCCTGTTCCGTTTTAACGTATAGGCAAAGTAGATGCAAGAAGCCCCAAATTAGTTGTAAATTTTTAAAAAATTTATATTTTCTATATCTAGGAAGACAAAATTGGTCAAACACTAGATTTGGTATTTTATTAAGGCATTTTGGCTGGAAACCCAGCTGAAATGCCTTTTTTGTGCGGTTTTTTAGGCAAACCGACTATTGTCAAATCCCAAAAAATACTATAAAATATCATTAAAAGTGGAGGAAAGTGGTAGGAAATGGTAAAAAGTGGTGAGAAAACCAGATAAGTGGTGACACCTTCCATTTCGAGGTAAGGCTTATGTTCATGGGTGAATACGAACATAATACCGACGCCAAAGGCAGACTGATTATCCCGGCGAAGTTTCGCGAGGGTCTCACCGATCGATTTGTGGTGACCAAGGGATTGGATGGCTGTCTATTCGCTTATGCACCGGACGAGTGGGCCAGAGTAGAGGAAGGCCTGAGAAATATTCCACTTACCAATAAGAACGGCCGAGCTTTTATCCGATTCTTCTTTGCAGGCGCTGCAGAAGTTGAGGTGGATAAGCAGGGGCGTATCCTGATTCCCTCTAACTTGCGTGAATATGCAGGTATAGAAAAGGAAGTAGTATCGGTAGGCGTGAATACAAAAGTGGAGATTTGGAGCAAAGAGCGTTACGCTACCATGGAAACCGGCTTTGAAGAAATGGATGACATCATGGAGCAGCTTTCTGAAATGGGAATTCAACTGTAAGCCTAAGAGATGATAGGAATCCAAGAGATTTATGGAATTTAAACATTATTCAGTATTATTAGAAGAAACAATTGAAAATCTGAACATCAAGGAAGATGGCATTTATTTAGATGGAACGCTAGGCGGGGGTGGACACTCCTTTGCTATTGCTTCCCGCCTGGCATCTAAAGGCCGTCTGATTGGGATAGATCAGGATGCGGCAGCCATAGAAGCCGCCGGAAAAAGACTTGCTGTGTTTGGCGATAAAGTCACCATTATCCGTGATAACTACGTCAATGCAAAACAAGCACTTGCAGGCATTGGCGTCGAAAAAGTGGACGGTATCGTCTTAGATTTGGGCGTGTCCAGCTATCAGCTAGACACTGTGGAGCGAGGCTTTTCCTACAACGCGGATACAGCGCTGGATATGCGAATGGATCAGCGTCAGACTCTGACAGCCAGAGAAATTGTGAATGAATATTCTGAGATGGAAATCTTCCATATCATTAGAGATTACGGCGAAGACAAGTTCGCAAAGAACATCGCCAAGCATATCGTTCAGGCCAGGAGCGTGAAACCGATTGAGACCACGTTCGAACTGAACGACATCATCAAAGCTGCTATACCGGCTAAGATGAGAGAAAAGGGAGGACATCCTTCCAAACGTACCTTCCAGGCGATTCGCATCGCTTGTAACAGAGAACTGGAAGTTTTAGAGAACTCCCTGGATGAAATGATTGACTTATTAAATCCAGGCGGAAGGTTCTGCATTATCACCTTCCATTCTTTGGAAGACCGCATTGTAAAAAATGCATATAGAAGAAATGAAAATCCATGCACCTGCCCACCGGAGTTTCCCGTTTGTGTTTGCGGTAAAGTTTCAAAGGGCAGCGTGATTACGAAAAAACCGATTCTGCCATCAGAGGAAGAACTGGCAGAAAATAAACGCTCTCAAAGTGCAAAACTAAGAGTGTTTGAAAAGAAATAAGAAGTACCTTCGTCAGGGAAGACGAAACGGAAATGAGGGGTATTATGAACCAGATGAATCATCGTCAGGGAAGACGAACCAATTACAACAACATAACTCCTTTCGTACAAGGCAATACCGTACGCCGCGTGGAAGTAGTAGAAGAGCAGCAAACACTGAGCAGGGATGAGAGAATCCGTCTGCGTCAGAATAGAGAGCGTCACAAAAGAATGAATTTAAGCTATGTACTGATTATGGGTACAGCCCTTTTATTTGTGGCAGTTTTGCTGTGCAATTATATTCAGTTACAGTCTGAAGTTACCAATAAGGTAAAGGAAATCTCCAAACTGGAAGTAGAGTACAACAGATTAAAACTTGCAAATGATGAAGAATTGGCACGCATTAATAGCAGCGTGGATTTAGAGGAAATCAAAGCAATCGCTATCGGTGAATTGGGCATGACCTATGCCGGCGAAGGCCAGATTGTCACCATTGAAGATAATGATCAGGATTACGTGCATCAAGTGGCAGACCTCCCCTGATAGACTTGCGAAACCACAGCATATGCATTAAAATATTGTGGTGTTAAACGGGAAAGGCTGTGAGTAGTTTTGAGCAGAAGAAATCAAAGAAACGCCGGTGAAAAGCCACTTCGTGCCACCGAGCGTAAGTTCACATTTAGAATGCAGAAAAAGCTGGTAGTACTATTTGTATTTGTACTACTGGCTTTCTTGGGATTAAGCATAAGACTTTTTATGATCAACCGCGAAAACGGGGAAGTGTATAAGAGACAGGTGTTGTCTCAGCAGTCTTATGATAGTAAAACCCTCCCATATAAGCGTGGCGATATCATCGATGCCAACGGTTCCATCCTAGCAACAAGCGAAAAAGTCTACAATGTCATTTTGGACGTGGTTGCGCTGAATGAAAAAAAGGATTATTTAAATCCAACCATAAGTGCGCTGAAAAGCTGTTTTTCAATCGATGAAAATGAAGTGAGAAGCTATATTACTTCCCATCCAAATTCCAGATATAAGATTCTGGTAAAACAGGTTTCTTATGAAGAGCGAGTTGCTTTTGAGACGCTGCAGGATGACAAGGAAAACGGCGGCGAGAATATACAGGGCATCTGGTTTGAAGACCAGTATCGCAGAACCTATCCAAATGGCGCCCTTGCATGTGATGTCATCGGTTTTACCCTGGGCGATAATATGGGTAGCTACGGCTTGGAAGAATACTATGACGACGTGTTAAATGGTATGTCCGGTAGGGAGTATGGCTATTTAAATGATGATTCTAATCTGGAAAGAACCGTAAAGCCTGCAGTAGATGGACAGACCCTTGTAACTACATTAGATGCCAATGTGCAGGCAGTAGCTGAGAAATATTTAAAGGAATTTAGCGATGCACATTTAAATGAAGCCAGAGAAGGCTTAGGTGCTAACAACCTGGGCGCTATTGTTATGGAAGTAGATACCGGCAATATCCTGGCTATGGCAAGCTATCCTAACTTTGACTTGAATAATCCGAAGGATATTTCGGCTTATTATACAGAAGAACAGATTGCGGAAATGGAAGAAGCGGGTACCCTAGAAGATACCTACAATGCGCTTTGGCGTAATTTCTGCATCAGCGATACCTTTGAACCCGGTTCCACTATGAAACCTTTTACCGTGGCAGGAGCGCTGGACTGTGGCGCAATTACCGGTGGTGAGACATATGATTGTAAAGGTGTGCTGGAAGTGGGTGGTCATAAGATTCATTGCCATAATAGATACGGTGATGGTCTTTTGACAGTACAGCAGGCAGTAGAGCAGTCTTGCAACGTGGCACTTATGCATATCGCGGATGCCATGGGTGCAAAGCAGTTCACAAAGTATCAGCATGCTTTTAATTTTGGATTAAAGACCAATGTGGATTTGGCAGGCGAAGCCAGAACAGAGAATCTCGTTTATACAGCGGACAAGATGGTACCGGCGGATTTGGCGACCAACTCCTTCGGTCAGTCTTTTAATGCTACGATGATTCAGATGGCGGCAGGCTTTTGCTCCCTGGTAAATGGCGGCTACTATTATGAACCGCATATGGTAAGTAAAATCCTGAATGCAGATGGATCCGTGGCAAAGAGCATTTCTCCCAGAGTGCTGAAAAGGACCATCTCCAGTTCAGTCAGTGACACCATCGTTCAGTATTGTAATGGTGTTGTTACAAATGGTACCGGTAAGACGGCACGCCCGGCAGGTTACGCTATTGGCGGTAAAACCGGTACAGCGCAGACCCTTCCTCGTGGTAATGGAGAATACATCGTATCCTTCATGGGATATGCACCAGCGGATAATCCAAAGATTTTGGTCTACGTGGTAGTGGATCGACCTAATATTGCACATCAGGATGATGCGAAGTGCGCTACCAAAATTGTTCGTCAGATTATGACAGAGGTTCTTCCGTATGAAGGTATCTTCATGACAGAAGAGCTTTCAGAACAGGAACAGAAAGAATTAGAAGAACTGTCTGCTAACTTGACCATTACTTATCAGCAGAAGCTGGCTGAAATGAGTGTATCCGGCAATGATCCTGTTGTAACGACAGAGGAAAATGCAGGTGATACCGCAAATCCTGATGCAGAATCCGGAGCAACCGGAGAAGAGGGACAAGTCACGCAGAAGATTTGGGAGACTTTTGAAAAAGATCCAAATACAGGAAACTACATCGATCCGGAAACAGGGCATCAGATTGACCCGGATACCGGAGATGACTTAGACGGTGCAGAGACAGGGCAACCCCAAGGGGAAAGTACAGAAAGCCCTGCAGAGTAAGGAGTTATAGAAAGTTATGATAGATACATTAATCGCTGGAATACTGGCATTGCTTGTCAGCGTTGTAGCAGGAAAGTTTTGCATTCCTGTGTTACATCGTTTAAAAGTAGGACAGACTGTCCGCAGTGAAGGACCGGAAAGTCATTTAAAGAAAAACGGAACCCCTACAATGGGTGGTGTGATTTTTTTGCTGGGTATGACCGTAGCATCTCTTGTTTTTGCACCAAAGTATCCGTACACCCTCCCGGTGCTTCTGATGACACTGGGTTTTGGACTGGTTGGTTTCCTGGATGATTTTATCAAGGTGGTTTTGAAAAGATCCATGGGACTTACTCCACTGCAAAAAATGGCAGGTCAGTTTCTGATTTGCGGTGTGTTTGCCTGGTATATGGTAAAGAAATCCGGCATTTCTATGGACATGCTGATTCCTTTTGCGGGCGGAAAGACGGTATCCATTGGTATCTTTGCGGTACCATTTCTTTTTCTGGTTGTACTTGGCACGGTAAATGGTACGAATTTTACAGATGGTTTAGATGGCCTGGCCAGTAATGTGACCATTGTAGTGGCTGTGTTTTTGACGGCATGTGCCTTCAAACAGGGCCTTGGTATTAACACTGTTACCGCAGCTATGATGGGTGGCTTATTGGGCTTCCTTTTCTACAATACCTTCCCTGCCAGCGTATTTATGGGAGACACAGGTTCTCTTGCACTGGGGGGCTTCGTAGCATCCTGCGCATATTTATTGCAGATGCCACTGTTTATTTTATTATTTGGTTTTATTTATCTGATTGAAGTGATTTCGGTAATCTTACAGGTGGGTTATTTCAAGATAAGCCACGGAAAACGTATCTTTAAGATGGCACCGATTCATCATCATTTTGAAAAATGCGGTTATAAGGAAACAAAGGTCGTAGCTGCGTTTACAATCGTTACAGTGTTTGCTTGTGCGATTGCATATCTGGCAATTTAGAACTGACGAAAGCGTGAGAGATATGGAATTTCAAGAAAAAAATGTATGTGTAGTAGGATGTGGCAAGAGCGGTATCAGTGCGGCACAGTTTTTAATCAAAGTAGGAGCAAAGCCGTTCTTCCTTGATGGAAATGAAGAGCTGGACGTGGCTGCCTTAAAAGAAAAACTTCCGGAAGAATGCAAAGATTTGGAAGTATGTCTTGGACAACTGCCAAAAGAAAAGCTTGATCTTGTGGATATGGTGGTGCCAAGTCCCGGTGTGCCTTTGGATATTCCGCTCATGCAGCAGTTTGAAGGAAAACCTGTTTTAGGCGAAATCGAACTGGCTTATCAGTTTGAGAAGGGTAGCGTGGTAGCCATTACCGGTACCAATGGTAAGACAACCACTACTACTTTGATGGGTGAAATCATGAAGGCTGCTTTCCCGAAAACCTTCGTGGTAGGAAACATCGGTATCCCTTATACAGAACATGTTTTGGATTCTGACAAGGATTCCGTTACCGTTGGAGAAATCAGTAGTTTCCAGCTTGAGACGATTTTGGATTTTCATCCCAGGGTGTCCGCAATTTTGAATATCACTCCGGATCATTTGAACCGCCATCATACGATGGAAAACTACATCGCAGCGAAAAATGCCATCACAAAGAACCAGACAAAGGATGACACCTGCGTATTAAATTATGAAGATGCCTACACCAGAAAATTAGCGGAGAGTTGTCCTGCTAAAGTAGTATTTTTCTCTTCCAAGACGAAGTTGAAGGAGGGGGTCTACCTGGATGGCGAGGACATTTATGTAGCACAGAATGGTACCAGCACAAAGGCTATGAATATTCATGAGATGAATTTGGTAGGTACCTGCAATGTGGAAAACGTCATGGCTGCCATAGCTATGAGCCTGGCAATGGGAGTAAGCCTACAGGTGATGCTTCCCGTTATTCGAGATTTTAAGGCTGTTCCACATCGTATCGAATATGCCGGTACGGTAAATGATGTGCTTTACTACAATGATTCGAAAGCAACCAATCCGGATGCAGCTATTCAGGGTATCCGCGCCATGAGTCGTCCTACGATTCTAATCGGTGGTGGATATGATAAGCAAAACAGCTACGATGAGTGGATAGAAGCATTTGACGGAAAAGTAAAACTGCTTGTGCTGATTGGTCAGACACGAGATGCTATCGCAAAATGTGCCAGAGAGCATGGATTTGATAAGATTGTTATGGCAGATACCTTTGAAGAGGCTTTTCAAATCTGCGTAAAAGAAGCAGTCCCCGGAGATGCAGTTTTGTTGTCGCCGGCGTGTGCTAGCTGGGGCATGTTCCCGAACTACGAAGTGAGAGGGGATATGTTCAAAGAAATGGTTGCAGCACTTTAAAATAAGAAAGAGAGTAAACCATGGATGGAAGATTCCGTACCGTAAGAGGCGGCAGGTTCGGACAGGAAAAAGAAGAATCTTATGTGGATTACACTTTGATTTTTACCATTCTTTTTCTTCTTGGTTTCGGACTGATTATGATTTATTCCGTCAGTTCTTACGACGCAAATTTAACATTCGGAGACAGTGCCTACTTCTTCAAAAGACAGTTGTACAGTACCATCTTTGGTCTGGTGATGATGTTCCTTGTGTCTTTGCTTCCGTATCATTTTTGGGAGCATGTGGCAGTGCTTGGTTACATCGTATCCGGTATTTTGATTGGACTTGTCCTTACACCACTTGGCTATGAAGCGAATGGCGCAAGAAGATGGTTACGACTTGGTATGTCACTGCAGCCTGCCGAGGTGGCGAAGTTAGGAATGATTGTCTTTTTGGCATTTTGGGTGTGCAAACTGGGTAAAGTGATTAATACCCCCAGAGGCTTTTGGGCCACCATGATTGTGCCACTTCCAATTTGCCTTATGATTTGGAAGATTACAGATAACCTAAGTTCTGCAATTATCGTTTTTGGTATTGCGGTCATCATGCTTTTTGTAGCCAGCCCGGATTACAAAAGGTTTGCCATAATGATTGCAGGTGGCGTTGCAGCGGCTATTTTGATTGTACTTGCTATTGCAAAATCTGCAGATGCGGAAGGACATGGATTCCGTGGCAGACGAATTCTGGCGTGGCTTAATCCGGAAGCCTATGCAGATAGCTTCGGATTCCAGCCGCTTCAGTCCTTATATGCCATTGGTTCCGGCGGTATCTTTGGTAAGGGACTTGGACAAAGTATGCAGAAACTTGGCTATCTTCCGGAAGCACAGAACGATATGATTTTCGCAGTAATCTGTGAAGAACTTGGCATGTTCGGAGCAGTTGCTATTATTTTGCTGTTTTTAGTATTGCTTTGGAGATTTGTCATTATAGCCAATAATGCTTCCGATATGTTTGGAGCACTTTTGGTGGTAGGCGTTATGGCGCACATCGCAATTCAGGTTATTCTGAATATTGCTGTATGCACAAGCGTGATTCCGAATACCGGTATTTCTTTGCCTTTTATTAGCTACGGTGGTTCTTCGGTTATGTTCTTGCTAATCGAAATCGGCATCGTCATGTCAGTGGGACGTGGCATTACACTAAAGGAAATCTAATATGGCAAAGAAGAAGAGAAAGAAAAAACAAAAGTCGGTTGAATACGACGTAAGCACAAATGTACCCGTATGGCAGATGGATGAGCGTGCACTTAGAAAGCACCGAATCCGCACAGAAGGCCTTGTACCAAAGAAGACCTGGAAAATCTTTGGGGTAGTGGCAATCCTTCTTCTGATTCTGGGAATTGTCCTTGCGGTGTTATTGAAAACTTACGCGATTAAAACGGTTTATGTGGAAGGCAACAAGCATTACACCAATGAGGAAATCATTGAAAGGGTAATGAGCGGGCGCCTGGAACATAATTCCATTTATTTGAATTTCAAATATCGACATCAGAAGATTGAGTCCATACCTTTTGTATCCGCGTTAGAAGTAAAGATATTGGCACCGGATGCTGTGAAGATTACGGTATATGAAAAAAGCCTGGCAGGTTATGTTTCCTATCTGGGCAGGTATATGTACTTTGATAAGGATGGAACTGTGGTGGAAAGCTCCGATGTGAGCATGAGCGACGTGCCGCAGGTGACGGGACTTCACTTTGATTACGTGGTGATGTATGAGAAGCTCCCGGTGGAAGGCAACGGACTATTTTCCACCATACTGGATATTACCCAAACACTATCGAAATTTGAACTGACTGCTGACCAGATTTTCTTTGATCAGAATAAAGATATCACGCTATATTTCGGTGATGTGAGAGTACAAATTGGGGCAGGAGATAATTTGGACGACAAATTTGCAAAAATCCAGTCTATTTTACCGGAACTGGAAGGCAAAAAAGGGGTGTTACATATGGCGGATTATACGTCAGATTCCCGCAATATAACCTTTGAATCCGATGATAATTTAGGACAATAAAGTATTGCAGAAAAAGTTCGTTCATTATATGATAAAGTATATGAGTTTATAAAGGAGGCAGACCCTTGCTTGAGATTAAGACAAATGATGCTGAATCTGCGGCTAAGATTATCGTTGTAGGTGTCGGTGGCGCAGGTAATAATGCTGTAAATAGAATGGTTGAAGAAAATATCGGGGGAGTTACTTTTGTCGGTGTGAATACCGATAAACAGGCACTTCAGCTTTGCAAAGCTCCTAACCTTTTACAGATTGGTGAGAAACTTACCAAGGGACTTGGCGCCGGAGCTAAGCCGGAAGTAGGCGAGAAAGCTGCCGAAGAAAATGTAGAAGAGATTACAAATGCGTTAAAAGGCGCTGATATGGTATTCGTTACCTGTGGTATGGGTGGCGGTACCGGTACAGGTGCAGCACCTGTAGTTGCCAAAATCGCAAAAGATATGGGTATTCTTACGGTTGCAGTAGTGACAAAGCCTTTCCGCTTTGAAGCAAGAACCCGTATGCAGAATGCGCTGATGGGAATTGAGAAAATCAAAGACAATGTAGATACTTTGATTGTAATTCCAAACGACAGACTTTTGGAAATCGTAGATAAACGTACCACTATGCCGGATGCTTTGAGAAAGGCTGATGAGGTACTTCAGCAGGCAGTTTCCGGTATTACCGATTTGATTAATGTACCTGCTGTCATCAATTTGGACTTCGCAGATGTACAGACTGTTATGAAAGATAAGGGTATCGCACATATCGGTATCGGTTATGGTAAGGGCGATGATAAAGCAGCTGATGCAGTGAAGATGGCTGTTGAGTCTCCGCTTCTTGAAACTACTATCAATGGTGCAACTGATGTCATCATCAATGTATCCGGTGAGATTACACTGGATGATGCTAACGTAGCAGCAAGCTATGTTCAGGACTTAGCCGGTGATAATGTAAATGTTATCTTTGGTGCTATGTATGATGAGAATCATTCCGATTCCTGCAAGATTACAGTAATCGCTACAGGACTTGAAGAAAAACCTCAGAATGGATTCCGTGTAGGTGCAAGCAGCATTCCAAAGATGCCACAGCCTAAGATGCCTACACCACCTATGCCAACCATGGGTGCGCAGGTTACACAGAGAGCAGCAATTCCAACACCTAGTGTTGTAAAACCATTACCTGACATTAAGAGTTCCGTTCAGGAGCAAACATTAGATATTCCGAGCTTTTTACAGAAAAAATAAGAAACGAGGATGAATAAATGAAATGTCCGTTTTGTGGTCATGATGATACAAGAGTCATCGATTCTAGACCTGCTGAAGATAACAATTCCATCAGAAGACGTCGTGTGTGTGATGAGTGCGGCAAGCGCTTTACCACCTACGAGAAAATCGAGACCATTCCTTTGATGGTAATGAAAAAAGACAATATCAGAGAGACCTATGACCGATCCAAGATTGAGGCCGGTATTGTTCGTGCATGTCATAAGAGACCTATCAGTGCTGAGCAGATTAGCAGACTGGTAGATTCCATTGAGACGGAGATTTTTAGTAAAGAAGACAAAGAGATTCCAAGTCGTGTGATTGGCGAATTTGTCATGGAAAAACTGAAAGATTTAGATGCAGTAGCGTATGTAAGATTTGCTTCTGTTTATCGTGAGTTTAAGGATGTAGATACCTTCATGGATGAACTGAAGAAGGTCTTAGATAAAGAAGATCAGAAATAGGGGTTAAGTATTTAGGTCACCTTTCCGATATTATAGATACAGAGAATAATGAAAGGTGGTGAGCAGAATGGCTGGTGTTAGCTTTAACCAGTATCCGGGTATTACCAATAATTACATACCAAACCTGCATCAGGTTCAAGATGTTCAGACTGCTCAGACTACACCTCCTGTTGAACCACAAGACGTGCACGAGATTACACCGGTTCAGGAAGTTCGGGTTATTCGTGTACCGCGTACCAATATCAATCCTTTAGCTGTCAGTATGGCACTCAAAGGTGATGAGGGTGCACACATTGGAACAGAAAGTGATATTAAGAATCTGGATATGCAGAAAGCAATTTCAGATATGCAGAAGGATTCCGTTTTAGAGCAGTATTCCTACTTCGTAGGAAGTACACAAGGAAGCTTGTTCCAGTCAGCAGATGGTATGGTTTTCTTGAAATAATAGACTTGAGTTGGCGCTACCGCGAAAGCAGTAGCGCTTTTTTTGATAAGGAGAACACATGAATTTATTTCCAAATGAAGAATACAGAAGCACCTATGAGATTCCGTTTCCCTCTTTTTATAAAGAAGGCTATCGAGGTGTGATTTTTGATATTGATAATACGTTAGTGCCTCATGGCTTCCCGGCTGACGAAAAAGCGATTCAGCTTTTTCTGGAGCTGAAACGCCTTGGATTTGCCACCTGCCTTGTGTCTAACAATAAAAAGGAACGTGTGGCAAGCTTTGCAGAAGAAGTTGGGGCAGATTACATCTTTAAAGCAGGAAAACCAAGTCGCAAAGGATACTTGCAAGCCGCAAAGACTATGGGGCTTTCAAAAGATCAGGTACTCTGCGTCGGAGACCAGATATTTACCGATACTTGGGGAGCACGCAGAGCTGGCATGTATACCCTTTTGGTAAAGAAAATCGACTCCAAAGAAGAAATTCAAATTGTGTTAAAACGTGTATTAGAAGCAGTGGTTTTATTCTTTTATCATCTGACAAAAGGAGCAAAATATCATGCACTTCGCAAAACAAACTAGGGTTATTACAGGAAAATCGAAAGTTTGTGGACTGATAGGAAATCCGGTGGCGCACTCTGTGTCACCTGTTTTGCATCATGCTTTGGCGGATTACTTTGCGCATGACCTATGTTATGTGCCCTTGCCGGTAGAGAATGGACATTTGGAAGAAGCCGTGAAGGGCGCGTATGCCATGCACTTTCATGGTCTAAATGTTACGGTGCCTTACAAGGAGCAGGTGATTCCTTTTCTAAAGGAATTAGACCCTATGGCAAAGCAAATCGGTGCTGTAAATACGTTGGTGCCGGTGGAAGGCGGATTTAAGGGCTATAATACGGATGCCCCCGGTTTGATTCGTGCTCTGAAAGCAGAGAATGTGCAAATAAAGGATAGAGAAGTAGTGGTCATTGGTGCCGGCGGTGTCTCCAGAGCTGCTTGTATGATCCTGGCAAAGGAAGGTGCAAAGCGTATTTATCTTTTAAATCGTACGCTATCTCGAGCAGAGGAACTGGCGAAGACTGTGAATCAGGCTGTGGAGAGAGAATGCATGATTCCTATGGCCATGGAAGACTACGAGAAACTGGAAGGCTCCGGATATCTGGCAATCCAAGCTACCAGCCTTGGCATGTCACCAAAAGATGCCACGGTAGCCATTGACGACCCGGCCTTTTATGCCAAAGTAAAAGATGGCTTTGATACGGTATTTAATCCGCTGGAAACCAGATTTATGAAGCTGGTTAGACGAGCCGGAGGAAATGCTTACAATGGTCTGGGCATGCTGGTGTATCAAGGCGTAATCGCCTATGAATTATGGAATGACTGTAAAGTATCGGATAAATTTGCAAAGGATTTGATCCAGATGCTGTCCGTGCCACTGAAACCTTTAAATAATGTGATTCTTGTAGGTTTCATGGGCAGTGGAAAGTCTACAGTGGGGCAGAGGCTCTCTTATCAGCTGAAAAGACAGTATTGCGACCTGGACAAGCTCATAGAGAAAAGAGAAAAAAGAAGTATTTCGCAGATCTTTGCGGAGGATTCGGAAGAGTATTTCAGAAATCTTGAGACCGTTACGTTAGAGGAATTGTGGGAACACAAATCCTATAAAAACGCCATCTTATCCATGGGAGGCGGTACGCCAATCAGAGAATGCAATCAGTCTTTGATGCATCGCCTGGGAAAGGTGTTTTATTTAAGGATGAGTCCGGAAACAGCCTTTGAGCGACTTTCTAGAGACAGCTCCAGACCTTTGCTTCAGACAGAAGATCCCAAAAAACGAATTACAGAATTGATGCAAGAGAGAGAACAGGTCTATGAGGCCATTGCCGACTATGTAATCGACTGCGATAATCTGGATGCAGAATCTGTAGCGAGAGAAATTGCAAAAAAATGTTGAAATCTTCGAAAGATTAGTATAAGATGGTTAAGGATTATTTATTTTAAAGCGCCTGGGCTAGGTATGCCCTTTTTGCGTTATGATTTAGGAGGATATTTGTATGATTTCTGCCGGTGATTTTAAAAACGGTATTACTATTGAAGTTGAGGGCAACGTATTCCAGATTATGGAATTCCAGCACGTAAAGCCAGGTAAAGGCGCAGCTTTCGTTAGAACCAAACTGAAAAATATCATCAGTGGTGGTGTGGTAGAGAAAACTTTCAGACCTACTGAGAAGTTCCCACAGGCACGTATTGACAGAAAAGAAATGCAGTATTTATACAAAGATGGTGATCTGTACTACTTCATGGATACAGAGAACTATGAGCAGACTATGCTGAACGAAGAGGAAGTTGGCAACGCTATGCTGTTTGTAAAAGAGAACGAAATGGTTAAGATTTGTTCCTACAACGGTAACGTATTTGCAGTTGAGCCACCTCTCTTTGTAGAACTTGAGATTACTGATACAGAGCCAGGTTTCAAAGGTGATACCGCTACAGGTGCTACCAAACCTGCTACAGTAGAAACAGGTGCAACTGTTGCTGTACCTCTGTTCGTAAACCAGGGTGACACCATCAAGATTGATACCAGAACAGCTGAGTATCTTTCTAGAGTATAATACATTTCATATTCACAATGACTTTAAGACAATAGGGCTAAGGCTCTATTGTCTTTTTTTATTGACACGAGGTGTCCGCGGAGCGGACGGAGTCCTGGTGTCAGCCGGCCCGGCGCTTGAGGGCACACAAAGAAAGGAAATTATATGACATATTTAGATTTTGTAGAAACAATGAAAGAAGAGGTGGGTAGAAGCTTAAATGATACCGCCGATGTAGAAGTAGTAACTGTAAATAAAAATAATGGTATTAAGAAAACCGGACTTACCATTCGAGGAAGAGACAAAAATATAGCTCCTACGATTTATTTGGAAAGTCTGTATGAATCTTTCTTGGATGGCACATCTGAAACAAGCCTTTGTAATCAAATTATTTCCCTGTATCTAGAACACGACATTCAATCCCCTGATTTAAGCCAAATATCAGATTATTCCCAGATGAAAAAAAGATTAGCATGTAGAGTAGTAGCAAAAGAAAGCAACGCAGAGATGCTCAAAGACCTTCCATATAAAGATTTTATGGACTTAGCACTCATCTTTGAAATTGAACTGATGGATAGTGAAGTGGAAGGTGGAAGTATTGTGGTTCGAAACGAGTTCTTAGACATGTGGCATATTACCAAAGAAGAACTAATACAGGATGGCATAGAAAATGCACCACTTGTTCGGCCGGCAGTGCTTTACAGCATGGATCATTTCTTACCTCCAAACATGAGACTGGAAGATATCGTTAAAGAAGACAGTGAGTATCAGTTTGATCCACACCACCTGCCTCTTTTGGCAGACCAGGCAAGGGTGGTGAAAGCAAAAATGGAAGCATGCCCTTGGGAGCAGTTGTGCCGCATGATGGTTTTATCCAATAATACAGCTAGATTTGGAGCTGCAGCTCTAGCATACCCGGGAGTTTTATCTACAATTGCCGGAGTCTTTGAATCTGATTTCTATATCTTGCCATCTTCTGTGCAAGAAGTAATCCTTTTACCTGACGTGGAACGATGTGATACAGAGGAACTGAAATATATGATTCATGAAGTGAATCGTACAGAGGTTAGACCGGAAGAAAAACTATCGGATTCGTTATATTATTACGACCGAAAAGATAATAAATTAGTTCGAGTTTAAGCACAAAAAAATGTGGCAATTTTGTGAGAAAAGCCCTACAAACCTAGACATAGAGCCTGCTCTATGATATGATAGTTTGCGTGGCGTAATAAATTTGTAACAATTTTGCCATGCGCACCCGTAGTCTAATCGGATAAAACGGAGGCCTCCGACGCCTTTGACGCAGGTTCGAATCCTGTCGGGTGCATTGTTTGTGAGAATACTAGAATCATAGATATAGATGTGATAGAAAGAGGAAACCATGCCAAGAAAAAAGAAATCTGACATAGAGCAGAATGCAGAAGTAAAGCAGGATATGGAGGAAATCACCGTATCCGTTGATGATACAGAAGAAACAGAAGAAATAGAAGAAACACAGAACATTACCGAGACAGAGGTGGTGGAAGAAACCGAAGAAGCGGAAACAGCAGAAGAAGTTGAAGACACGGAAGCGGTTGAAGACACGGAAGAGATTGAAGAAGTAGAAGAAGTCGAAGAGACGGATTTCTCCGAAGATGAAGAACTCTCCGAGGATGTTCCGGAAGAGATGGAATTCGAAGAGGACGAAGAGGCAGTAGTGCCTGACGAAGAAGACACTGCTGAAAAAGTAGCAAAGCAGGTAAATGTCTTTTTGAGAGAAAATGAGAATCCATTTAGCTTTAGTGATTCCGTTAAAAAGTGCAAAAAATGGTTCTCCCTTCATAGCAGAACTGTTTTGCCCGTTGTATTACTCTTACTTTTGGCAGTTGTCATTGGTGTAGGTGTGAGACTGGGTAATAAGGGCGAGAAGAAACAGCCTGATGAAACAAAGACTGTTACTGCAAGTAGTGAGACCACAGCAGAGCCTTCAGAATCCGGCACAGAAACCCAAACCGCAGCCCTAGAAGAGAGCACAGATGAAGCCTTAAATCAGCTGATTCTGAATTACTATACAGCTATGGCAAATGGGGATACAGATACCATTGCGACACTTGTGAATCCTGCAACCGATAGCTTCCTTGCGAAAGTACGTACTATTGGTGAGTATATCGATTCCTATCCGGCAATCAATGTATATGTAAAACAGGGACCTACCGCAGATTCCAGAATCGCATATGTACATACCGAAATCCTGATGTCCGGCTATAATCAGAATGTGCCATCCTTGCAGACTTTCTATGTATGTACAGACCAGGCTGGTAATTACTACATCAATATGAATGAAGAACTTTCTGAACAGGAAGCAACTTATATTCATGATGCAGATTTAGAGGAAGATGTCATCGATTTAAATAATAAGATTACTGCAGAATTCAATGATCTTTTAGCAGAGGATACAGCTTTTGCCAGCTACTATGCAAAAGCATCCAGTCAGATTAAAGCGTCTGTAGGTCAGGCTGTTGCAGAGACAGATGCAAGCGCCGCAGCACCTCAGCCGGAAGAGACAGAGGAGACCACAGGACCGGAACCGGAAACACAGGTGGTAAAGAAAGTTCGAGCTACGGATGTGGTAAACATGCGAGCATCTGATAGTGAAAATGCAGATAAGCTTGGAAAAGCACAGATTGGCGACACCTTTACACTGATAGAGGAAAAAGCAAATGGCTGGAGTAAGGTAAAGAATGGAGATACTGAAGTATTCATTAAATCTGAGTACTTGGAAGTGGTAGAAGAAACTACTGTAGAAGCTCCAACCCAGGAACAACAGCCGGAGCAGAATCAGGAACAGAAGCCGGCAGAGAATACTGCCGATACACAGCTGGGCGCAAATGGTTATGTCACTGCAAAGACTACGGTGAACATTCGTAAGACAGCCAGCGAGACAGGTGAGAAACTTGGTACGGTGTACAAGGGTACCAAACTGGATTATGTAATGAATCAGGCAGATGGTTGGTGCAAGATTAAATACAATGGACAGACAGCCTATGTGAAGTCTGATTACGTAGAGTAAAACTCTACTTTATTAGGATGAAGCAATTGTATACATGTATCATTGTACAATTTATCCAAAAATCAGTTGAAAATTTTTACACAGTTTAGTGAAAAAAATTCTTGTACAAGAAAAAACGTGGTTTTATAATAAACCATGACAAAGAAGTCTAAGGGAAGAGGCGTTTGTCTCTTCCCTTTTTTAGAGGGAAACTAGGAGGAGAAACAGATGTCATATGTAGATGAAGTATACGAGAGAGTTGTAGCACAGAACCCTGCTCAGCCGGAATTCCATCAGGCTGTCAAAGAAGTGTTGGAATCCCTTCGTGTCGTAATCGAAGCTAACGAGGAGAAATACAAAAAAGAAGCTCTTTTAGAGAGAATCACTACACCGGAACGTGCTATTTTATTCCGTGTGCCTTGGGTAGATGACAAGGGCCAGGTACAGGTAAATAACGGCTATAGAGTACAGTTTAATAGTGCAATTGGACCTTACAAGGGTGGCTTACGTTTCCATCCTTCCGTAAACCTTGGTATTATCAAATTCTTAGGATTTGAGCAGATTTTCAAGAACTCCTTAACAGGACTTCCAATCGGTGGTGGTAAAGGTGGTTCTGACTTTGATCCTAAGGGTAAATCCAATCGCGAAGTTATGGCTTTCTGCCAGAGCTTTATGACAGAATTATATCGTCATATCGGTGCAGACACTGACGTACCTGCAGGCGATATCGGTGTAGGCGGAAGAGAAATCGGTTTCCTCTTTGGTCAGTATAAGAGAATCAGAGATAGCTATGAAGGCGTCCTTACAGGTAAAGGACTTACCTATGGTGGATCTCTGGCTAGAACAGAAGCTACAGGCTATGGCCTTTTATATTTGACACAGGAACTGTTAAAATGCAACGGCAAAGACTTAGCAGGAAAGACAGTTGTTGTATCCGGTTCCGGTAATGTAGCAATTTACGCTATCCAGAAAGCACAGCAGCTTGGTGCAAAAGTTGTTACATGTTGTGATTCTACCGGTTGGGTATATGATCCGGAAGGAATCGATGTAGCAGTATTGAAAGATGTAAAAGAAGTAAAACGTGCTCGTTTGACTGAGTATGTAAAAGCTAGACCTAACGCTGAATATCATGAAGGTAAGGGCGTATGGTCCGTTAAGTGTGATGTAGCACTTCCATGTGCAACTCAGAATGAACTTGATTTAGAAGATGCAAAGACCTTGGTAAGCAATGGTTGCTTCTGCGTATGTGAAGGTGCAAACATGCCTACCACCCTGGAAGCTACAGAGTACTTCCAGAAAAATGGCGTTTTGTTCTGCCCGGGTAAGGCAAGCAACGCAGGTGGTGTAGCTACTTCAGCATTGGAAATGAGCCAGAACTCCGAAAGATTACACTGGACTTTCGAAGAAGTAGATGCAAAACTTCAGGGCATCATGGTAAATATCTTCCACAACTTAGACGATGCAGCTAAGAAGTATGGCATGGAAGGTAATTATGTAGCAGGTGCAAACATCGCAGGCTTCCTGAAAGTAGCAGAAGCTATGATGGCACAAGGAGTAGTATAGCTTAAGGTAAATGAATAAGAGTTAAGCCTTGGAAACACAGTGTTTTCAAGGCTTTTCTTTATTTATAGCAAATTGTATGAAAAGTCTGATAGAGGATGATAAAAGGGCATAAATCGAGGTCGAAAGTAACAAACTTGTATCGCATGAGTAACACACAAGATACAAATATAATAATATCAGGATTGTATATTTGACGGTGAAGCGTCATAATATACCCATGAAACTTAAGGAATACTTGAAAAGCCAAGGAATTACGACTTATCATCTGGCCAAGGCTATAGGAATGCCACGTACTACGCTTGAAGATATCATAAATGAGAAAGTTCAATTGAGCGAATGTAAATATAGTACTCTGCAGAAGATATCACTTTACCTTGAAATATCAGTTTCGGATCTAGTCGAGACCGGAGGGATAGCCAACTATCCGAATGAAGTCAAGACGAGGGCACAATTAGCAAAGAATAATCAAAGCGGTCACACCGGAGTGTGCTATAAGGCTCTGAGAGACGAATATAGCGCCTATATTAAGATATGGGGTAGAAATATCGAGCTAGGGCGTTTTAAGACATTAGAAGAGGCTGTGTCAGCTCGTAGGGCAGGAGAAAAGCTTAAGGAACTATCGAATAATGTTCAAGTTGACTAAAACTATATAAAATGCTACAATGTATGTGGAGGATATAACTATGTTAGCAGATACAACCATGGTAAAACTTAAAATTGGAAAACTTCATCCTTTTTTAGATAAGGATATTGACATACTTATTAATGCTGTAAACTCAGGTAAAACATTGATTGATTGTGAACTTAGTGAGCTTTTAGCCGATATAAATCAATGTGAGAGTTGCAGGCTTATCGATGGACAAACTGCAAAACAACTCAGGGATTATTATATAAATGGAGGGTGGAAACGTAATGGATAAGTTTTATGATTTTGACTCGTGCGAGGAATCATTAAAACAGTTTGGTGGTTCAGATATAAAAGAGTCGATATTCTTTAATGGAAAAAGATATATGCTTAAATTTAATGATTTTATTCCGGAGGATAAACGAAACGAATATACATCAAGTTCTAGAAATAATGCTTTTTCCGAATATATATCCTGTCATATCATAGAATCATTAAATATTCCGGTGCAAAGCACTCTATTAGGAACAAGAAAAGGGCATATCGTAGTAGCGTGTGAGGATTTTTGTGTTGATGGATATGATATAAATGAATTTGAAAAGAATTCTAGCCTTGCGGGGATTGATTTTGCCAATACAAGGTATCCAGAGCTTGATGATGTCATTGGTTTTATTAGGAATGATAAACGTGTAGATTCTGTCCTGGCTGAAAAACGATTTTGGGATACATTTGTTATTGATGCTTTACTTGGAAACTTTGATCGCCATACTGGCAATTGGGGATATTTGTATAATGACGATGTTCGTAAAATGGTTTTGGCCCCAATATATGATTGTGGAGCTTGTTTGTATCCTATGTTATCAGATGATGGGATGATGAATGTTTTGAGGCATCCGGAAGAGGTTGATGTGAGAATTTATAATTATCCTAAAGCAGCATTTACTTATATGGGAGAAAAAATTTCTTATCACGAATTTTTACATAACGACGAAATACTTACTAAATATCCGCTTATGAGAGAGTCTATATTTGAAATTACTGAAAAAATTAGTTTGAATGATATTTTTAGTATTATAAACAATACGCCTAACTTGAGTGAAACTCGTATTGTGTTTTATCAAACGATGATAAAAGAGCGATACGACAAAATTCTCATTCCTGCCGTTGAATATGGCCGTAATCACCTGGTTGAACAAAGTCAAGCACCTCATGTCAACGCTTCTCGTAAAGTAAATAAAAAGTGATATTTAATAAATTACCCAATACTATTAAGTTAAGGAGAAAAAGAATGTATCAGGTAAGGTATTCTGTTAACATAACAAAAAATGATATTATAAGGGCTAAAAAAGCGCATAAACAAGGGGTACACGCTATGGGATATATAGACCCAATTCGTTTTAAAATTGTCGTACACTATTTATCTCATTTTTCAATAGAGCCTGTAAATACGAAAGATGTTCTCGAACAATCTCTTGTAGATTCGATTATCAAACAAGATTCTTATCTTAGAATATTAAATAACCCTCAAGTTTTAATTCCTGAATCTTTCGATGAGGTATGTGATTTTATTTATTCAATACCGTCAGATTTTTCTTAACTTAATGACATTGATAAATTACCGGCCGTCAATCGAAGACGGTCGGTAATTTATTTATCTCTGTCAGCAGCTGTTCCAGTGTTTTTTCAGTATAAGTATCCCTGGTAACATCGCTGTTACCTCCGATCTTAAAAGCTGTGCCGGTTACATTTGCAATTGAATGGCCCATAATTATCTTTCTGCAGATCTCATTCATGGAAACCTGATCCGCAAGCGAAGCAAATGTATACCTGGTATCATGAGGAGCGTGGTTCATTCTCATTCGATTCATACAAGTATTGAAATTGGAATTGTGGTATACAGCGAGAGTGTACTGCTTTCCGTATTTATTTACTATAAGATATTCCCGGTTTTCTTTCAGCCTGCTTTCTATTAAAGGGGCAATTGCTTCGTGTATGGGAATAATTCTGTTCTTGCCGGCTTCAGTCTTCATTCCGCCTATCATATATCTTTCTTCTAAATGCACATCTTCAGACCGGATATTAAGAAGCTCAGAAGGCCTTACTCCGGTATAAATGTATATAAGAAGGATATCGACGTTATTTATTACTCCCAGAGCCTCCCACAATGCTTTTACTTCGCTGTCCGTAAATCTGGTATGAATAGGGGTTCCGGTTTTTGTACCCTCAAATATCAGATGCTGAGTAATGTCTTTTTCAAGGTATTCGTTCATGATTGCATACTGCCACATTCCTCGAACAATGGCACGCATATTTCCTATGGTGGTTTCAGACTTATGGCTTTGAGCATTTATACAGTCCTGCAGCTCATGAAGTCGTATGGAGATGATTTTCTTATCATGGATCGGAGCATACATGTCAAACGCAATATAATAATTCTTCCAGGTGCTTTTGGTAGGGTTGTTTTTTAAACCTTTACGATATCTTTCCCATTTATAAAAAAGCTCGGCAAAAGTGGGAATATCTGTATATTTCTGATGTTCTGGAACAACAGCTCCATTGTTGTATTCGGCTAAGAATTCCAGAGCATGTCGTTTATCTGCAAAATAAGCAATACATTTTTGTTTTCTTTCCGGGATTTCTCCGGTTGTATCCATATAAGATACTCTAACGGCATAAGGCCTTCTTCTGTTGCCTGATAGCTTCACAATTCCACCGTATCCATTAGGTAATCTCATTTATCTTTACTTCCTTTCACGAATTTGTAAATCCTAGCTTCTTTGTTTTTGATAGGGCAGTAGGACATAGGCATATGGGGTAGTAAATCTATAATTATGCCCTTTTTGCGGTGGGCTGCTTGGTCTCTCTTTTTTCTTCTAATCGTTCTTCTCTAAGTAGCTTGCGAGCTTCCCCAAGAAGAATCTCACGACTTTCGTCATTCATTTCATTGAAATAATTAATCAGACGCTCGCAGTCTGGAGATAATAAATCTGCATCATCTTTTTGATAAGTTTTATTTTTCCGATCTGCAGAAAAAAGGATATCCATGCTTATATTAAAATAGTCTGCTATATCCACCAACGTTGAAGGGGTAGGATTTCTTTTGTTAACCTCCCATAATGCAACGGTACTTGTACTAACATTTAGTGCCTTTGCTAAATCTTTTTGACTTATTCCATTATTCATTCGATATTTGGCAATTATATGTCCTATTTCCATGCTCTCACCTCCTTGTAATTACTTTTAGTAATACAAAGAAATATTAGCAGGCGCAGACATATAGTAAACATTTTAAAGAGTAAAAGTTACTACGAGTAAAATTTATTGTTGACAAGTTACTTTGAGTAATGTACTATACTTACATAAAGTAACTTGTGCGTTTATTAAAAGTAACTGTATATATTATGGCTAATGTGGAGGCGATAGTTATGGCAAAGGGAAAAACAAAAAAACCAATACCACTTTCTATCCTCAGACAATCACGGGGATTAACTCAAAAAGAACTTTGTGACGAACTTCATGTAAGTAATGGTCTTATTGGATTATATGAAACTGGAAAAAGGAAGCCTCGATTAGAAAGGGCTATAGAAATTGCAAACTATTTCGGAACAAGTGTTGAATTGATTCAATTCGACTGTAGAAATGTTAATTAGTTATGAAAGCACCTGCAACGTAAATACGATTGCCGTGAGCCGTAGCGCAGGTTTGCACTATATGTAGCAGGTCACCAATCCGAGCCGAGAGGATGAAATTTCCCTGGGTGCTTTTATATAAAGAGGGAAGAAATATGGTAAGCGACATTGGAACAATGGAAAGAGTGACAACGAAAGAAGCTGCAAAAGCATTAGGAATAGGGGTAGACTCTCTTCAGTTCCTTATGCAGCAAGATAAATTGCCGATTGGTTATGTCACAAGAAAGCCAAATTCACCACGAAGAACATATTATATCTTCAAGGAAAGTTTGGAGAATTACATTGAGAGTCTTAAGAACAATAAGGTTTCTTCTAATGCGATGGCAGAAAAGAGCTCTTCTGCAGGAAGGTGGAGTAAATGAAAGTATTCACAGACGAAAATGAAAGAAGACTTTTTATTTGGAAAAGACACCTATATAGAGAAATTGACAAAATCCAAGATGCAGACAGCTTTGAATATTTGGCACGCAAAGCAGGCCGTCTAGTTCAAAAGGAACAACATGCTAGAGGAAACACGACTTATCATGCTATATTTACTGATCCGGATAATCAGGATCCTGGTGGCTAGTTGTATAGATCTGAAATCTCTTTAACAGATTTTGCGAAGGACGCTTGTTTTTCAATAGAAAGGCTTTTAAACCAATCAAGAAAATCAGTTACGATTTGTTGTTCGTTTTGATTTTCCCTATAGATGCTATCGGGAATACCATACAAAAGCCACTCTGGGTCAATATTAAAGACAACAAGCATTTTTTCATAAGCAGATTTTGTTAAAGGCTTTCGGCCGGCTTCCAGTTGAGAAATATATGATTGAGTGACATGAAGCTTTTGAGCAAACTGTTCTTGAGTAAGACCAAGGACGGATTCTCGAAGAAAAACAATCCGATTTATAACAGCGGTTATTTCGGTTTTAGAGAGTGTATCAAGTATGGAAGCAGGTTTTTTCATAACAATTTTACCTCTTTTTAGCAAGGATTATATATCACGAATAGTTATACCACGTAAAAGAGGTCTTGTTCTTGCACAACAAGACCTCGAGTGAGGATTAAGCTTTGATACTTTGCATTGACAATTGAAACCAACCACAGTTTGTTTGTTAAGTGCAACCTCATTGCTTAATTAGTCTCAAGTTTCGTTATATTTTAGCACGATTTGAAGCTTTTTTCAAGTCAAAGATACGGTTAGGAGATTACAATATGGGAAAGATTATTGCAGTTTTAAATGAAAAAGGTGGCGTAGCCAAAACTACCACCGTAAAAAATCTTTCCGTGGGTTTAGCTGCGGAAGGCAAGAAGATTTTGGCAGTTGATTTGGATCCGTCTGCAAATCTGACGGCATCTCTTGGTTTTTTCAATCTTGAGAAAGACCAGGCTACGATTTTGGATTTGTTTAAATTAGCGGAAGAGTGTGAGGACATTCCGGATGGAATGGGAATTTTACAAAGTGATGAAGGAATAGATCTGATCCCTTCGATAACGCAGTTTCACGATTATGAATCAGTTCTTTTAAGCGCAATGCAAAAAGAAGTTGTGCTGCGTAGAATTCTTTATCCGCTTGCAGATAGATATGATTATATTTTCGTTGATTGTCCTGCAGGACTTGGGATATTTGTAACCAACGCACTTTTTGCGGCGGATAGTATGATTATTCCAGTGCAGCCACAGTTTTTAGGCGCAAGTGCCATGATGAATCTTTTTAGCTATATAAATAAGGTTCGTAAACTAAACGGAACCGGAACAAAGCCCGAGCTTATGGGAATTTTATTTACTATGGTTCGAATGAATACAAGAAATGATGCCGGCCTTATAGGACATTTTAAAGAAGCATATGAGGGAAAGCAGAAGATATTTGAAACATTTATCCCTAATTCTGTTAGATTTTCCGAGTCAGACGGTGAGGGACTGTCTATATATAAGTATGCACCGAAGTCCGCATCTGCGTTTGTATATGGGGATTTAGTACAGGAATTTTTGAGAATGGAGGCATAACCAATGGCATCAAAAAATGTTTTTAACAATCTTAATTCGATAGATTCTAGCTATCTTCTTGATCCAACAGTTGCCGAGACTTTGGATGAAGAACAATCTAACAAAAAGAATCCGGATACAACGATTGAGATAAGCAAGCTTATTTCATTTAGAGATCATCCGTTTCACGTAAATACGGAAGATGAATCATTTGAGCAGCTTGTGGATAGCATATCTGAAAATGGTGTGATTTATCCGATTATTGTTCGCCCTGTAATTGGCGAAAAGGATAAATACGAGATCATTGCGGGACATTGTCGAGTAGAGGCATGTAAGCAGTTGGGATTAGAAACGATCCCGGCCAGAATCCAGGACATGGATGATTTTCTCGCTACCATTATAATGACTCATACAAATATCAGCGGAAGAGATAAGATCTCAATCAGTGAAAAGGCAAAAGCTTATCGTATGTGTATGGACCAGGAGCGGCATCAGGGAATAAATAAAGGAATGGAAACGGCTGAAGTTATTGGAGCCGGGAAAGACTCAACAAGGCAGGTATATCGCTATGTTCGACTTTCCTATCTTATTCCGGAGTTTTCAGAGATTCTTGATAATGGCAGGATGGCTATACAGATTGCCCTTGAGATTGCTTATATAAGTGAAGAAGGACAGCGTGCGCTATATAGGTTTTGCCAGGACTTCAAACAGTATCCAAATCTGGATCAAGCCAAAGAGCTGCGCACATTAGATACTGAAAAGAGCCTTTCATACGAGATGGTAATTGGACACCTTGTGAAACCCAAAAAGGAACGCAAGGCAACAAAGCTGACTTTTAAAACAAAGGATATTTCAGATTATTTTGAGGAAGATACCGAACCGGAAGAAATGACAAATATCATTATGAAGCTTCTGGAAAAGTATAAAGCAGGAGATTATACGATATAAGAGAGGAGGCACAGCGTATGACGAAGAGACTTTTGGCATATTGCAGACTGTATTATGAAATTGATTAGCCATATATCTGCAACAAAAAGGGGAGCTGCATAGATGCTTCCCTATATGGGATGGTAGTTCAAAATAGGTAGAACGGCAACATGTTTTCCTAACCGTAGCATGTATGCAAACAAGGGTTCAACTCCCTTTCGTCCCAATAGGGCAATTGGGCGCCACGCTACATAAGACTTGTAAGACAAGCGGTAGATTAATCTTATACAGGAGCAGTCAGTCAGCGCCTCCTGAGTTGCCCTTATTTCATTAATTCACGAAAGGAGACGCTTATTAGTTGTATAAAATTAAGAATACATATGTTGATCGAATGATAGAAGCAAAGCTCTCCAGCAGTGAAATTGACTTCCTTTTATACATAGGCCGATATCAAAGTGAAACGGGTGTAGTAGAGTCAGTTTATTATAAAGATATCAGTGAGAAGCTAAACATATCAATTCAAAAGTTTTATGACATTTTGCATAGCCTTTCAGATAAAAGGCTTATTTCGTATGTAAAGAATAATCCAAGTGATGTTGCGGTAACACTGATTGGCAACAGTTTTTCTGATGTAAAATTTGCTTCAGGAAAAACACCAGGATATATCAATCTGGCTCAGCATAAGTTTTTAGATAAAAAATTTAAGAATCTCAAAGCCGGATCTAAACTATTCTATCTTTATTCTCAACGATTTATAATGGGTAAGCATATGCTTGTAGAAAATTTTTACAATACTTTCTGCGAGCTTTTTAGTGTTGCAAGAAAAACATTGCAGATGTACATACATGAGCTTAAAGAGCGAAAATTACTATTTATAAGCCGAAAACGAAACAAGTCATATAACTATGAAATGACAATGAAACCAAGTAAAGTTCTTCATGATAACAATATTCTACCAAGAGAAAAAGGATTGTATGAGGACAATATCGTTAGATTGATTGAAAGGAATTTCAAGAATTATCTACCGAATCCTGATTCACGTGGCCGCCGTAGGGAACTAGAGGATATAGCTGCACTAACGGAACAAAAGAGAGCAGAGAATCACGAAAATTTTATTTCCTTAATTGTAATGGCTATCAAAGGTAGTTTAAATCAGCAAAGAAGTGAAGGAAAAAAGAATCCGGTTATAAATGCAGCTTTAGTAAATAAATGGATCCCGATTGCATCAGAACAGTATTTCATGAAGAAATACGGACTAGCATAAAGATTTTGAGCCGTAATACGTAGTTACGGCTTTTTGAAGTACCGAAAAAACGAAGAAAACCGTAAATTTTATGCTTGTAAAAGCATAAATGACAATGCGCTTTAATATAAGAGAGTCGGAAAGGATATTTTTATCCATCCGGCTCTAATTTATTATAATTCCATTCAAGTTTTAAGGATACCACGTACCCTTCTATTCAACTTTTATCGTATTACTGAAAAGATCATTTTCAAGTAATACAGGATTTGTGGATAACTATTTTCAAGTATTGCGACTATTCCATAAACAAAGAAACCTTTAATTTACAAGGGTTATAAAGGGGTTTCATGTTTGTATTAATTTTCCTTCTTTCTTTACTTATAGTTTCTTTTCTACATGTATGTTTTCTAACATTCGAAATTTCCAAAAGATAAGCAAATTTGAAATCATTTGTTTTCACAGGGTAATAGAAAAAACTTCTTGGCAATCAAGTGTAGGATTTAACGATTAAAAAAGAATATGAGCTTCGCTCTAGTTTCTGTTTTTTACTGAATTAGTTTTTTTGATGACTTTTTTTACCGTATTTCTATATGGAGATTTTCTATAATACTTTTGAATGGAGGATAATAGCATGGTTTTTGATAAATTTACCGGTGAAGCGATTGGATATTCTTCAGAAGAAAGACAAGAGGCTTTATCTGTGAGTCTAACTGCGGTTGCTTCTGCAATGGGATATACTCCTGTGCGCCAGGGCAGGCATTACTCATTAAAGGAGATGGATAGTCTCGTCATTTACAATGACAGATCATGGCGTCGTTGGAGTGATAAGGGCCAAATTAATGGTGGCACTCAGATTGATTTTCTCATGGAGTTTGGAGATGCTCCTAATGCTGTAGTGGCCATTAAGGAGCTGCTTGGTTTTAAAGGAACTCACATAGAAGCTAGTTGCCGTGTAAATAATGAGTCTGAAGAAATAAAGTCCCACGATCTTGTGTTACCGCCAAAAAACAAAGATTACAGGAGAGCATTTGCCTATCTCATAAAAACAAGGGGACTTTCACAAGAAGTGGTTTCTGAGTTTATACATCAGAAATTGATATATGAGGATGCTGTGCATCATAACTTGGTATTTTTAGGATACGATCCGAATGGTGAAATAAAATATGCGGGACTTCGTGGTACTGCAGATATATACGGCAAAAAATTCAAAATGGATGTTCCGGGAAACGATAAAAACTATGGTGTGAATATAGTACGCAAGGATTCCGGTATCCTTTATGTTTTTGAGTCTGTCATAGATTGCATGTCTTATATTGATATGTTTAATAATCATTCTGATAACATGCTTATTCTTGGGATGGTTGAGGATAATCCTCTGGAGCAGTTTTTGAAGGATTATTCACACATATATAACATAAAGTTCTGCCTGGATAATGATGAGGCAGGAAAAATTGCCTTGAATGGCCGAAAAGACAGTAATGGTAATTTAACAAAGATTGGTCTTCTAAAAAAGTATGCGGAACGAGGATTTGAAGTTGATGTCTTAGTTCCTCCTGTGGGTAAGGATTGGAATGAGTCACTTCTGGCCATAAAAGAACAGAAAGAGAAAAACAAACAGTTATCCAGGAGAAGTCGATGAAAAAATATAAAAAGAAAAGGAAAAATATATTATTAAACGGTTATTGGATTGCAGCTGCGATTTTTTTGTGCGTTTTTTTAGGCTTGTATTTTCTAAAGAGTATTATTTATTCCGGTCTTAATGATCTTGTAACGGAAAAAGCAGTCAATGATGTAATTAATGAATTGTCTTGTTATGAGGAATATGATCCAAGCGAGGACATTGCATGCCTTCAGTGTGAAAAGGTAAAACTCATTAGAGTTGTGGATGGAGATACGATAGTTGTAAATCTGAATGACGAGGATGTTACGGTACGCTTGATTGGCATAGATGCCCCTGAATCTGTAAATCCAGATGAATCAAAGAATACAGCTGAAGGAGTAGAATCGTCTGATTTTTTAAAAGAATTTCTTTCTGATTATGAAGAAGTTTATTTAGATTTTGATTCTGATATTACAGATGACTATGGAAGATTGCTGGCATATGTATGGTTGTGTGATCCATATGAATCGGGCAAATTGGAAATAGTAACAGCTGAAGAAGTAAAGGGGGAAATGTTGCAAGGTATTTTACTGTCTAATGGATATGCAAGAACAATGAAGGTTTTACCTAATATCAAATATTTTACATTGTTTGAAGAAATTGAAGCCGAATATTTGGCAAATTAAGGAGGCCCAGATATGGAAGAAAATAATGAAAGCATTGCTTTTGATGTTGTAAAGAACTCTGTGCTACAGGTAAAAGTCAATGAGTTGGCCGAGAAGCTGGACGAATTTGCACAAGACTATGATTTGTACGAATACAGAGATAGTGTTGATGATCCCATATCAAATATTCAGTCATTAAAAAATGATATTGAGACCGGTAATACAAAAGAAATAATGGAATTTCTGCGTGATGTTATAGATGATTCCAATGAATTTGCAGAAAGAGCTGCAAAACTTGAGTCAGAATTGCAGGATCTTTCCTCATATTTAAAGAAAATGGAAGAGAAGAAAGAAGGGGCAGTCATGGAAAATAACCCGCAAAACGAAAGCAAAAAATACACGGAACTTGGTAGAAAAATTACGCATGAATTAAATAAAGGAAATAGCTTAAGCTTGGAACAGATGGTACAAAAGCAGGCGGACGATGTAAAACTCAGAGAAGAATCTAAACAAATGAGTCGATTTCTGGGCGAAAAGCTTATGCGCCCTCACAAGAAAGGACGGTGATAGCATGAAACATTACACGAATGGTGAGCTTGATGCTCTTACATATGATGAAATAAGGGAATTAATGGCTGTAGTGCTTAATGAAAGAGAAGAATGTAAGGATCCTTTTTCTGTAGAAGCATTACGCCTAGATGATTTTTATAATGTCTTGGATGGTAGACTTGGCCAACTTGAATATGAATCTATGGTCAGTCTCAAATCGGAGTTCGGTGAACCGACTGGTCCGGGAGAAAATGATTTATGGCATATTGTTCATGAATGCGATGATGAAAATGATAAGCCCCAGGAGTGGGCAACGAAGTTGCCGGATGGTCAGTATATTTGGGTAGATCGCGAGGAAGATGGTTCGTATGGAGTACATCCTACAGCGGATCCTTCTGCCGAACCTACGGAGACTTTCTACACTCTAGAAGAGACCCAGGAATATGTGAATGAAAATTATGGAAATCATGAAGAAAACCCAAAATCGTTGGTACAGTATAGAAAAAGAGGTGGACATAGATGAAAGTCAAAGAAGATATGAAGTATGGAGCAGAAGTTAGAACCTATTTTATGGTTGTGGGATATTGGAATGATTGGCTTGTTGCAGAGAATGAAGAAGGCCGTCTTTATGTGCGAGAAGAAAAAGAAAAGAATAGAGATATAGGTACTTTTTGTGAAAACAGTGTTATGTTCATTCCGGCCGATTTTTTGCCTCCACATGATTATGCGTTATTTCAAAGGGAGTTTATACCGGTCAAGGGGGTGTAAATAATGGGATATACTGTATCTGAAGAAAAAAGAAAAGAGTGGAAACAAAAAGCCGTTGATAATCAGAATAAAGCCAGAGAACTTATCAAAGAAATAAGTGATGGGTATACAAAAGATCCGGATCAGCTTGCGGAGCTTTTGGAATTTGCCTCAAGATTCTACAAGTATTCTATTAATAATACAGAACTTATTAAGGCTCAAAATCCAGGTGCATTATTTGTACAATCATTTGATGCCTGGAAGCATATGGATGCTCATGTAAAAAAGGGGGAGCATGGTTTAAAAATATGGGTACCGGTTAAGGTGACGTTGCTTTTTCCTACAGGAGAAAAACCGGTGCTATTGTCAGAAGCAACAGAGACACAAAAACTTGATTATGAATCTGGTATTATCCCTGGAAAACAATCTCTTCGCTATAAAATAGGTTCTGTTTTTGATATTAGCCAAACAGATTATCCTGTTGAAAAGCTCCCGGAACTTTATTCCATGGGATACTCTTCTGAACAGCATATGCTTATTTCAAAAGGTCTTATCAAGTTTTGTGAGAGTCATGGAGTAAAAGTATCGGAAGAAGATCTAGAGTCTGTATCATTGAGAGGATATTATTCAGCGGATGCAAGGAAAATTGCCATCAATAATTTGGTAGAGGATTCACAATATTTAAGTACTTTGTCACACGAGATCGGACATATGCTGCAGGAACATGGAACGAGAGATATTTCATCTGCACAGAAAGAATTTGAGGCAGATTGCATTTCTGTGGTTTTACAGTCTTATTTCGGCGTAGAACTTACAGAATTGAGAAAAAAGCACCTTTCAGAACATTATAAAGTGTTTGTTAAAGAAGTAAATAAAGCAAATCCAGATATATCGAATGATGAACGTATAAAGCTTGTTGATGGGGTTATGGATGATTCGTTAAAAGTTTTTCGTCAGTTTGCAGATGAAATAAAGACTTTTGTTGATGATGAGATTAAGCATGACAAGGAAAATAAAGAGCAGCTCGGTTCAGATTCGATTTCAGTATATAGTGATTTTTCATATGATTTTTCCTTTACGGTTAATGAGTGTTCTGAATTCCCATCTATGGGGGTTTCTTATACCGGCATAAAAACTCCTGCCGAGGCTTTAAAAGTGTTTTCAGATATTCCGGAATACAAAAAGTCTCTTGTTCCTGGGATTGAACTAGTCAGGACAGACAATCTTGGAAATGAAGCTGTAATGCCTTTAACGATAGGTAAGAATATTGATCTGGATGATTTTCATTATTACTTGGCACATACAACAGACAAGGAAGGATCTAAGCTTATCAAATCCTTTTGTTTTGAAGCATTTGATAAAGGATTTGACATAAAAGGTTCATGCACCCTATATCAGCTTGATAAGCTATCAGAAGAGCAATTTAAAGTGCCTATGGCACAAATATATACACCCACCTTTAACCGGCAGGATAAGGCTATTATAGGAGCAAATAGAAGGCATAGAGGTTGATCATGGAAATAACAGTAAAAAATAAAAAAGAATTAGAAGAGCTGCTTAATCAAACAACAGATAAAACAGCATTTGTCATAGAACTTGAAAAGGAGAAAAGCACAGATGAGAGTGATAGAACAGAACAGCCTGGGGCTTGATGTGGCCTATATTAAATTGGACAAATCATATACCTTAGCTGAGGATCATCCTATTTCTTCTCCGGAAGATGCTGTGGCAGCGATAGCTGACGTTCTAAAGGATTTAGATCGAGAAGTTGTATGCATGGTCACATTGAAAAGCGATAATACACCTATAAATGCCAGTGTTATATCTGTCGGAACACTTGATGTAGCTGTAGTATATCCCAGAGAAGTGATGAAAATGTCTATACTTTCCAATGCCACGAAAATAATGCTATTCCACAATCATCCATCCGGAGGAGCATTACCTTCAATACAAGATATTCAGCTTACGGACAGAATAAAACAGTGCTGCGACCTTATGGATATTACATTCCTGGATCACATAATTATTGGTGCAATGTCAAAAGAATGGTTCTCATTTATGGAAAAGGGTATGATTAAACCATTTGAACTTAAATATTCAAAAGACATTGACCCAATTGAGCTTAGTGAAGAACGCTATAAAAAAGATATTCCAGAATCTGCAAAACCTGTAGAATTTGCTGCAGAAGAAAAGTATGATTATCAAGGTAATAATCGTAGAAGATAGCAGGAATGTAAAATCTCGTGAGTATCTGATATCATAAGACTCGGAATTGTCCGGGTCTTTTAATTTTAAGCAATTTTATATGGTAATATCAAATATAAAGATTGACAGAAACTATATAAAATGCTACAATACTTATAAGGAAGAATCCATTTTAATCGGAGGGCGTCAAAATGAAAAGAAAAGTAGATTATGTAAAACCTAAGAGATCTTTATCAAATAGAACAAAAACTGTTTTTAAGACAATAAAAAGAAAAATTGGTGATTTTTATTCATATCATCTTATCTGCAGATGGCTGACCATTATTTTTGTTATTTTACTCGTAATATATGGAGTAAAGAGTTTTATATACAAAAATGCTGTATCGAAGTATACAGGCGACATAGAGGTAAGCAATTATGACGAATATACGGAGACCCTTAAGGAAGTAGCCTCTGATATCGAAGGAATGAGCCAGTATGACAAGCTTCAGATGGGGCTTGATTATCGTGATGGCTCTGATACCGACCACGATGGATTGACCGACAAAGAAGAGATAGAAGTCTATGGTTCAGATCCATTAAGCAGCTCCACAGCAGGCGATCTATATTCTGATGGATACAAGGTATCCAGCGGCATGAATGTAAGCCAGAAGTATGAATATACTGGAGACAGGGAATTTTCCAATAATGAATGTGATGAAGTAGAGTTGGAAGCTCTTTCTTCAAATGATTTTAATGCTACAGTTGAGGATTACACCTATAGATACGAATTGGATAATTGGGGAATCAGTAAAATATATAAAGGATACTATTTATATAATTTCTCCGGTAAAATGACGATAAACATAAGCGAGATTTTATCATCAAACGATATTACCTCAAAAGATATAAGCGTTTGGGTATATGATGGTGCATTTTTAACCTATGGAATGTCAGATCTTGAAGCAGTGAAATATACAGAAGATGATAATATCATAACCATTAACTATGATTTTGAATATGATCACAGCTATTATGTTTATATCACAGAAAAGAAAAACTTAATTAACAGCTTGATTAACACAAATAAAACTAGCAATACTCAAGTTGCAGCATCTTCAAATGTTCAATATTTGATGGTAGATTATTTTAATGGTTTTACCGTATTTTATCCTACAATGGATACAGAAATAGAGGAAGAAAAATTTATCAGAGAGATAGATAGTTTGTTCCCAGATGCAAAAATAGCTTATAAATCATCTACAGAACAAAAAATACAAAGCATGTATAAGGGGTATACGAGCCTTATTCCTTTTATGGAGACTGACTACGATGTGGCATATGAGATTAATAAAATCACGGATTTTTTTCCAATTATTCCTAAAATGATTTTTTCCTATCAGTTAAGAAATTTTGATAGCTCTGTGGCTATCAATGCAGGAACTGACGGTGCCGATGAAGCACAAACTATAAAGCATGTATATAATAACTATCATACCGACTTTGATCCATACGAGGACGAACTTCCATTTCAGAATTTTGCATCAAAATATACCGCAGGAAACTGCGCTGGTATATCTTACTTAACATGTGCTCTTTACAATAATGGAAGTATTTCTTCATCTGGATCTTATGATGGAATTGACTGGGATATCTCACAAGATGATAATACAACATTATTGGATAAAGGACTGAGTGACTATAAAGACAAATCATTCGTAGATAAAAAAGGCGGTAAAGACGAATTTTTAGGTGATGGTCTCACTACTGCAGAAAAAGAATTTGTAAATATGATAGGCGCATTTTGGAAACAGACAAATGATACCTTTGATTTAAATGCTTATCGCATTGAAAATAAAAATGGATTATCTTGGGATGTATGCCAGCATATGATGGACAGACTTGATCAAGGTAAAATTATAACCGCATCGATGCTGTTTACAGACGAAACAGGACATGAAATAGTGCTGTATGATTATTACTGGATTACAGATGATGAACTCGTATTCAGAGTATATGACAGCAACATTCCGGCATACAAGGCTGATAGTTTTAACCTTAATTGTGACGGTCATGCTTGTTACCTGCAGTGTAAAAGGAAAAATAATGGTGATGGCACATATGATTTCATTTATTTCTACTGGCCAATCCAGGGAGCAATAGATTACTGTGCAACGTCAGATGTAAGACAGAACCATTACAGTGCCATTATTGTATCTGATGAAACTTTAAGTATTTATAATTAACTTTCTGCCAAATTGGCAGAAAGCGTGGGAGAAAAAATGCAAACTGAAATTATTGCTGCACTGGCAACGATTATTATAACCTCGTTAATCGGTACTATTCCTTTAATCGTTATAATTGTAATCGTTTTTAAAGTTATCAGAGACAAGAACAGAAGAGAAGCTGATCTGATTAAAAAAGGAATGGAAATCCATCGTCTGCAGGCAGAGAAAGAACTGCCTAATGGGATTAATCCAAATCGTATAGTTAGATGCAGATACTGTGGCCGCCAAAACAGATATAATCAAGGGATATGCAAGTGTTGTGGGGCAAACCTAGAGTATGTATAAAAATATATTTCTGCCAACTTGGCAGAAAGTAAATTAGGGAATGGAGGCTATATTATGAAAAAAGTATTTGATCTGACCAAAAAACAGAATTTTAATGAGCTTACTCCGGATCAGAAAGAGTTTACAGCAAAAATGATAATGAAAGAAGTTGAAAAGTATGCTAAGGAGCATAATGTATCTCCAGAAGTTGCTTATGAGTTTTACCGGAAAGGAATGCTTGGCTCTGACCGAACTATCGGCTAAGTATAATCTTTTTTCCCTAATTGTTATTTAGTTGGCAGAAAGTTGGCGAGAAGATTCTAGGGCTGTCGAAAGACAGCTCTATTTTTATGTCATGGAAAAATCGAGACGGGGTGTTAGGGGTATCCCCTTGCTGCAGAACCGCCTGGCGGTCTGGCCTGCGAAACAGTCTCCGGGGACAGGCGCAGCGTCCAAGGGTGCAGTTTTGCGTATCCTGTTAAGTATTTTCTGTTCTTTGCGGTGGTCGATTTCGGGATGTATTAATTCTATGTTCTTGCTTTCTGCCAACTTGGCAGAAAGTGATCTTGTATAACTTAATAACTTGAAAAAAAAGAAAAGTTTTATTTTTTTCTTGACGGTTTTATTGAGATTTTTACATGACATATTTTGTATCATTTATAAAATGCTATTTATGTATTTTGCTGTTAAATAAGTGATGTGAGGGAACCTATGGATCTAACAGAAATTATCCAGGAAATATGTGAGAACTATCCAGACAAAACTTTGGTTGATATTTCTGAATATGAAAATGAAGAACATCAATCATATAAAAAGCTATATGAAGATATTCGTGAAATAAAAAGAAAACTTGAGGAAGATAATGCATCGCTTTTATTTGACAAAATGAATGCGGAAAGGGAGAACGTGGAACTCCTTAATGAAATTGCTGAGTTAAAAAGAAAAAATGCAATTATCTCTGAAGAGATAACACCAACAGTTGATTCAATTAAGCAATTTTGTGAAAAAGATGTATATGTTTCAACGATTATTGCGGATCCGGAAGAAGAAACGGAAGAAATATTCAATGTTGATGATTTTAAAAGAACTATTTCTTCCCGTCCCGGAGTATATGGCATGAAAAGACCAAGTTGGTTTACACCAATTGAACATGAACTTTCCAAAAAGAATATTCAGAAAAAGAATATAGAGGCATCTTCTAAAACATTATTAAACCGGATTATGTTCTGGAAGAAAAATGGAAAAAAAGTTGCTTCTTCTCCAGAGAAAGTATCAGTGGAATACGATGAGAAAAGGAAAAGAGATATTTTAGAACTGATTGAATCGGACTGCTCAAACGAGGAAAAATATCTTAAATACTTTCTCATGACTCCAGGGCTTGATAAAGAATACTATAAGACATTACAGGGAGCTTCGGAACTCAACATTAATGCAAAGCTTATTATATCTCTTCTTGAACAGCCAAACGATAAATTCAATCGTACCGTGATTGAAAATTATGTTTCAGAACTTCATAAAGGTACGGAATACAATTTGAAGCAGGAACTTGCAGAAGAACTTATACAAGGTAAATGGTATATAAGCGCAGAGGTAGACGGTGTTTCGGAAAAATTTCAAATGGTTCCTGTTTCAATGTTAGAAAACATTGTAGGCAAGATAAATGCTATTTGTGAATTTCTTAATTCTAAATCTGCCGACGATGTACTTTCTGCCGAATTGGCAGAAAGTACATCGAATAACAATCAAGATGACAAAACCACGAATGAACATGATGACAAATCACTTTCTGCCAAGTCGGCAGAAAGTGAAAATACCTTAACAGATATTGAAATACCGTCTTTTGTTGAATTTGATGATTCAATGATTTAGCTTTCTGCCAACTTGGCAGAAAGTGAAGAACAACAGTTAGAAAAGAAATGGATGGTGTTTGTCATGGCAAGAATGTATGTGACTTTAAGCGATGATTATCTTGATAAATTTGATAAAACTTGTGCCGATAACGGAATGACCAGATCTAATATGTTTATGGTTTTATATAGTTCGTATTTAGACACGCTTCCGGTGTCTCTGCGAAATAAAATGCTTGTTGATGCCCTGTCTGAATTGAATGTTCTTATGAAAGAAATTCTGATCACCGGGGATTTTAAGTATGAAGATAGGATGTTTATAACAGAAAGTGTTAGGAAAATTTCGGAACTCATAAAGACAAAAAACTGAGAGATTTTACTTTCTGCCAATTTGGCAGAAAGTGTAAAAGGAAAATATGAATAGTGGAATTATTTGTTCCGTATGGAATATCAAGGGTGAAACCAAAATTAAAGCGTGTAGCACTCAAGTGTCGCAGTCTATTGAATATATTTTTAACAAGGAGAAGACGAAGGGAACATTTGACTTGGATCCTCTCAATCAACTTTCCAGAGAGTGTAAGTATATAGAAAATGATCTAAAAACATATGAAAGAGCCTTTGTTAGCGGTCATAATATTATTTCCTATGAACCGCATGAAGCAGCCCAGGAAATGATGGAAGTGAAAAGAGCTTTCGGAAAACTTGACGGAAGATCTGCACTTCACATGGTTATTTCGCTACCAGAGGAAGAGTCGAAAATTGAAAATGCTTCGAAATTACTACAGTTAGCAGATGCTGTAGTAAAAGAAATATTTCCTGATAATCAGGCGGTATATGCAGTACATACAAATACTGAAAACCTGCATGTGCATATTATTTTAAATTCTGTTGATTTGAAGGGAAAAAAAATACATCAACCGAAAGGGTTTATTAAAAACGTGTTGGATCCATGTGTAAATAAATATGCAAATGTCTTTGGTTTTGCTCCCAACCAAAAATGGAAAAATACAGAGGCAGATTCATTGACTTTCACTCAAATAAAAATGGCATTAAGAACACAAGTGGATCTGGCAATCGAGGGAGCTGATTCCTTTGAGTCTTTTAAGGACATTTTAAAGGAAAATGATATCGTTGTAAGAACAGGTAAGTACATATCATTAAAACTTCCGGGTATGGCTAAAGCAGTCCGAACCCATAATTTGGGTAGTAATTATACCAGGGATGCAATAATTGAGCGCATTACGACTAAAAAAGAAAAACTTGTATTGCAGGAGCGTGCGACAAATGAGGTTTTGGCCAGACCGGACGATGCTTATACACCAATCACTTTTAAAATGCCTAAATATAAAGAAATGACAGAAGAGCAAAAAAAGAGTGCTTTGCGTTTACTTAGACTTGGAAAGAATCCGTGGCGAGAAAACCGTGAAATGAATTGGCAATTGAACGCTATTGCCGATGAAATAAACCTGGAGGAACGAATTCGCTCTTATATTAGTTTTTACTCAACAGATGGAAGTATAGAAAATGCGTTGGAAAACATGGTAAAGGCTAAGCAGAGTGCCTCAAACGAGAAAAGACTTATAAGATTTGGCAAGCATAAATATAAGGCGATTCTGGATATATATGATGATATGAAAAAGCTTGAAAAGAGGGCTTATTTATATGAGCATAAGGGTTATTCAGAATATAGAATTGAATTTGAACAATATAGAAATTTAACCAGGCGATTAAAGAAATCATATAACAAAGATGTTTTTGAGATAGCAGAGTTTTTAAAAGAATGCGATGAACGATTTGAGTACGCAGAGGCCCAGATTAATGAGATTTCATCCGAATATCGTGAATTAAAGAAATATGCCATACAAAGAGGAATAAAAAGTCTTTCAGATAACGAAAACAACTTTATGGATTTGTTTGGATATTACTCAGATAGAGAGAACGCCAAAGGGGGTATAGCAGAGGCAGATTCTTTTTATATATCATCGTGCCACTCTGATGTGATAGTGCGGGTTGTTAAAAGCCCTATGATGGACAAAAATGGTCATATTGTTGAAGCATACAATCTGACCATTTTGGATAGATTGGGTAATACATTGAGAGAAATATCAAACGAAGATGGTAATAAGTCTTTTAAGGAGGAATTGGTTCAGCTGCAGAAGCAATATAACCTTAAAAACTGTAAAAGATTTAATAACCTCAAAAAGGCAAGCGAGTATTGCATAGACGAACCTGGCAAGAAAATTGGAGTTGCAAATGAAAATCTTGGAAAAGGAAAAGAATTGAATTCAAAGCCTGAAATAAAACAATATACCTTTGCTCAAGCAATAAATCATGTAACAGAGGAAAGACCAACGAGGGTTGTTGTAAACAAGGTATTACCATCGTATATTGCATTATCTTCTATTGAAGCAAACATGTTAAAGATTATTGTCTTAAACAATAAGCGGCTCACTGAAGAAGTTTTTTATATTCCTTTGGTCAAAGAAAAGAATAGTGATGGCTATAAAACACTTTCAAAAATAATGGATAAGTACAATTTTCATGATGAGGTTGAAGAATTTGATTCAATAGATGACGCAAGAAAATATACTGAACAAAAAGATAAGGAGCAGAAAAAGAACATTAGGCTATGAGCATATTAAATTATGAAAAAAATTTTTCAAAACCGGAACAGTATTCGGATTATGAACAAATCTATCTCCAGCCGGAATTATATGAGGTTTCATCTTTATACGATCATCCTCAAATTAGAAATGATTTCATAAATCTCCGGGCTAATATAGTGGATCTAAATACTGCGAATATAGTGAAGTGTATTCAAGGGACAGAACAGGACTTCTATATGCTAATGAAAAAGGCAAAGGATTTTTTAAATGTTTCGTTTAAAGGAAATGATGCTGCCAAAGCAATGATCCTGGAGTTATTTAATGAATGTGTTTTTGGTTACTACGTACTTACTCCATTACTAAAAGCACCGGATGTTTCAGATATAAAAGTCTACAAATGGAATCAGATATCATGCAAGGCAAACGGCAAACGGTATATGACTAATTTATCGTTTGCAAGTGAAGATGATTACAATAGGTGGTTTGAAAGGATACTTAGAATACAGAGGTTGAGTTTTTCAGAAGATAATTCCTTACAACACTGCACAGATAGAAAAGGTGTCGATAATTTTTACTTGAGAATTGATATTCAGCTTCAATATATCGTTTCAACGGAAAGCCATAATATTCACATAAGAAAAATTCCAAAAAGAAAGTATTCATGGGATTATCTGATCAAAGCCGGAATGTTAGATACCGATATGATTGATTATATTAAGGACCGTATAGCAAGTGGCTATGGTTTTTTGATATCCGGCCGGGGTGGATCCGGAAAAAGTACGCTATTGAATAACATGATCGACATCATTCCATACAATGAATCGATTCTTGTTTCACAAGAGTCTGACGAACTTTATTCAGAACATCATCCGCAGATTCAATTTGAGCATACCATGGAGATCAGACGCCCTGGCGGCGATGTGTTCTTTTCGTTAGAGGATGAGCTGCGGCTTGGTCTGCTACAGGACATTGATAATTTTATCATAGGAGAGATTAAGGGTGGTGAAGCTTTGTATTGTTTTACTACCGCCATGAGTACCGGCGCAAGATTTTTTGGCACGATTCATTCAAATAATGCTGCGGGTTCTGTTCGGAGATTGGCTCAATGTGCCAGATATATTTCTGATTATTCAATGGAAACATTGGAGGAAATGCTTACAGCAACTCCATTTACACTGATACATATGAGTAATTTTAGCATTGATGAGATACTTGAAATTGACGGGTGGGATGCTGAGCGTCTCCAGTTGAAATATAGAAAAGTATATAACAAAGCAAATCATTTGAGCGTTTAAGAAGGGATTTATATGAACAGAGAAGAACGAAAAAAACAAAAGGAAATAGCAAAAAAGATAAAAGCAATTAATAATTCGTTGACTTATTTAACCAAGGATATGCAATCAGAATTGGATGTTTTAGCTGTCCAAAAAGAAGAATATGTATATTTTTGCGGAAATAATCTTTACAAGAAGATTTATATGTTTCATCCTGCTTCTTTGGGAAACAAACGAGTTGCATTTATCAAGGCTCTTACAGATCGATATAACAACCGGATCCGTTTTAGTATATGCTCAAAAAACATAAATGGAAAAATCAGTGCTTATATGTTTATGACTGTTTCTTTTGAGGGAGAAAACTACTATGAGGTCAGACAGATTATTGAGGAGTTTGAAAACTCCTTAATGAAGAACATTTGCACTTTTCTGGGGATAAAAGTAGAAACATGCAGCTTGGAAAACTCTTTGACTTACATATACATGAATTATAGCGGAGAGTTAAAAAAGATTAATCCAGAAGTTCTATTTGGAAAAGATAAAGCTGTAAAACTGTTTAAAGAAATAAATAATTGCTCCGGAGGAAGCTTTGAAAGTTTAAACAGATATGGGCTATCCTTCGTCGGAAAAAACTATCTTCATAATACCGATGGAATTAATTATTTTATGCGGGAACATGAAGGAACATATTTTGTAGTCGTTGATTTTCAAGGATTTAATGAAGAAGAACAGCATGTATATGAAATAGATACCAGAAACAAATATAACTTGCATAATGAAACGGCAAAAAATCATTTGATAAATATGACCTATCTGTTTACAGCTCTATTGAGTGATTCGGATTCGGCGAAATCATTTTCAGATGAATTTATGAGGTTTTATGACAATAAAGGCGTATTGATTATGCCGGCCATTGGAGCGGAGAAAAAGGTATTTGCCAGTTCATGCTCATTAGGACTGGTAGACTATAGATCCATGCAGAATGCCTCTGAGGAAATCATAGGCGGATTATTATTATAGGTTTCTGCCAACTTGGCAGAAAGTCAATGTTTAAAGGAGAAACATAATGGCACTTATTTCTACAAAATACGGAAAAACAAAGCAATACGATGAGCCTTTATATTCGGATCCTCAATCAGTAGAGGAATTATTTTCAATAAAAGGAATAGACGAGTCAGGAGTTTTTGAACTTAACAATGGAAAATATTCAAAGTGTTACATATTATCTGATATCAATTTCGCAGGTGTTACTGACGAGGAACAAAAAACTTTAATTATCAATTTTAGTCACGTTCTCAACAGTATGCCATGCAGATTTTCTTACACAGTAGCTAATGAATATGTGGATGCAGATGCTTTTTCTAACAAGATTTTATATAAAAAGCGAGGCGATGAACTTGACGAACTCCAGGATGCTTTTAACGAAGTAATTAATACAAAGGTAACAGATGCACGCCAAGGTTTATACCAAACCATTTATCTTACCTTAACTGTAAATGCAGAAAGTATAAGGGAAGCAAAAAGTCTTTTATCAAGTATAGAAGCTTCACTTGGAAAAGCTCTCATACAGATTGGCATTAATGGTATGGCAGGATCCATGCTGCATGCAATAGATATAAATCAGAGAATGCAGACATGGTTTAATTTTACCCATTCCGGAATACATACCAATTATAAGTTTAACTTTGATAAAACTTATGACATGAACCGAGATTGGATTGACATTATAGCTCCGGAATCGATGGATTTTTATAATGATTATTTCATTATGAATGGGAACAGATACGGCCGAGTTCTTTATTTTTCAAAGCATGCGCAATCTCTTGAATCAGATGTAGTTGCTGAATTGGCCAAGATCAATGCTACTAACTATATTACTGTTAATAGTGAGCTTTTGGATCTATCTGGTTTTAAGCAGGAGATTAACCGGAAGTTTGCCTCTGTTGGTATGAAAATAGAGTCTGAGAAGCAAAGAAATAGGAATAATAATGATTTCCTTTCAGATGCATCAGACAAGCTGCTTTCGGAAAAAGATGCTCTTATTAATCTATCAAGAAATGTTGAAAGTGGCGATGATCATTACTTTAATACCACTGTTTTAATTATGTTTTTAGCAAAAAGCTATGAAGAAATGGAAGAAATAACCGGCAAAATTGAATCTATTAGTGGCATTAAGTCTTTTGAGGTGAAGCCTTGCTTTAATATGCAACGTCAGGGGATTAACTCTACATTCATGTTTGGAATACAGGAGTTCAAGCGTGTTACTAATTTTTCAGCTCCTTGTGAGGCGATGTATATGCCATATAAGACGCAAGAGTTAAACGATGATGGCGGAAGCTTTTATGGCATCAATCGTCTATCCCAAAATCCTATTATTGCTAATCGTAAAAATCTTAACAGTTATCATGGCGTTATTTTGGGACAAACCAGACATGGTAAGTCTGTTTTTGCAAAGCTTGAAATATTAAGTAATCGTTGCCAGCACCCGGAAGATCAGATTCTTATCATAGATCCTCAGAACGAGTATAAAAAAATCGCAAAAGTAAAGGGCGTAAATGGTACCATAATATCTTTTGATACACAAAAGGAAGTATATGTTAATCCGTTAGATGTAAATTTTGACGGAGTTGATTATTCAGCATTGCAGGAAATAATAGCTGAAAAAGCGGACTTTATTTTCACACTTCTTGCAAGCTGTATGAAACGAGATATAAGTACGGCAGAACAGGGTGTGTTGGATAAGGTAATTACTCAGGTATATTCGGAAAATTATTCTTTACGCCGGAAACTAAACGGAGAAACTGAAAAAATAACCGAATTTTCTGTGCCGGCCTACATGCAAACAGATGAAGCTATTTTGCCGCTCACAACAAATATGACTCCGGAAGAGCAGGAAAGAATGTACAGTCCCATTTTGCAAGATGTGTATCAAAAGTTGGTTGATATGAGTGATAATCCCGTCGCACAGAATTTGGCCGGATATATGCAGATTTTTGTAAATGGTTCTTTGAATCTTTTTAACCATAGAACAAATGTTGACACAAAAAAGAAATTTCTTGTGTTTGAGTTAAGCGGAATTAAGGAAAATTTAAGAGTAACTTGTATGCTTGTTATGCTGGAATTGGTTCGCAGCAAGATAAAAGCAAATTTTGCAGAAGGTAACTGGACAAATGTATATATTGATGAGTTTCACGAGTTATTAGGCATCGATGCTGTAGCAGATTATGTAATAAAGCTCTGGAAAGAAGTGGGTAAGCTTAAAGGTTCGATGACGGCAATTACGCAAAACATGACTGATCTTCTTAATAATTCACCGAATGCTGCAAAGCTTACAGCAATTCTTAGTAACACGGAATATTTTGCCATGTTAAGTCAATCAACAATTGATAGAAGAATGATAGAAGATTTCCTGCCGTCCATTAGTCCGGCTATGTTTAATTTTGTGGAAGATGCGGCTCCTGGAACGGGATTATTAAAAATGGGACCGATTACGGTTCCTTTCGATGCAAGGATTGAAAAAAGTTGCAAACTTTATTCTTTTGTTAACACAGATGGTAATGATGGCGTTGGTGCTGTGTGATTACCTTAAAATAATTGGAGGTCTTTTATGGCTGAGCCTTTTAAGAAAGAAAAAAGAGATTTTGTATCTTATACCGGTAACTTTTCGGAAGCTCCGATCCAAAGTGCGTCTAAAAATGATTATCATCAATCTGGAATTAATAACACATCTGCTACAAATAAAACAATTACTCAGTCTGATTCTCGTTTGGAATCACACACACGAGGAAATCGTCCAAAGATGGACTCAGAAAGCAACACTTCCATTGATGATCATTTTATTAGATATGTGGGTGATAACAGGGGACAGCATATTGATAAAATCGCAGAACAAAACACTCGCATTGATGCCGGAGACGGTGCATTATTCAGTTTTGATTATTCAAAAAAAGGAAAGCTTAATGCTACAGTAAAACTGGCAACAGGAAAAGAGAGAGCCTCTTCTGGTTCGTTGACCGGTAAAGCAAAAGAATTTGGAAGGTTTGTAGAGAAAGGGGCAAATACTTATGAGACTTTATTTAAGCCCACGGGTGAAGATGAGGTGGATGCTGCTTTTGATACAAAAACAGATTCTTTATTTAAACATATTCAGCGTAAGCATTTAAAAAAGCATGATCGATATCGTGCTGTGAGGATAAAAGCAACAAAAGATATAAAACAATTAAAAAAGGAGATTAAGGCTGATAAAAAAAATAGTGAGCAACGTGTTCATGATGCATATTTTAATAAATCTTCCGGAGGTTTTGCTTCTGATTCTGATAAGTTTTCGCAGTTTTCAGGCACTGTTTTTGATAAGGAAAAGCATTCTGAGGAAAGTGACTTAATTTTTTTACCGGTTAATGCGTCTGAATCATCAAATGGCTCTGTGATTAGAAGTGAAGGAAAGAAAAGCACCTACAAGTTTGAGGATGGAGATTATTCTTCATCTGAATATGGAACTGGAAAGACTGCAGACTTCAATAAGGCCAGTGAGAAGAACGCAAATAGCCGAGAGATGACTAAACAGGAATCGTTAGAGCAGAAAAAAGCAGAAAAAAAAGCGGTAAAAAAACAGGAGAAGAAGGAAATAAGAAGAGCTGCAGCTGCCGCTTCTGTATCCAGAATGCTTGAGGCAAAGAAAGATATATCTAAAGAACTTCGAGGCGAACAGGAATTGACCGGAGATCTTCTTGTTGATGGAAGTAGTGGGCTAACAAGAGCATTGTTTGTTAATACCAAAAAAATTATATCTCACAGTGCTAAATCAATACTAAGTGATTTGGGAAGAAAGATGGTCCGCATTTTTGTTGGACTTATGAGTGCTATTTTACCTTATATTTTGGTTTTTATGGCAATAATGTTTATCGTTGGGGCTTTGATATCTTTTATAGGAGGCATGTTTCATTCTGATGATGGCGCTTTATCGTATGAACTTGATACTACTTCATCTGGATACTATATTGGGACTCCGTATACAGCGGAGGAAATTCAAAGTATTATAGACTATCTTTATGATAAATATCCGGATTTTACCATAAATCAGGAAAAAACTATTCGCTATGCGTTATCAGCGGTTGGTTCACCATATGATCAAAACTCACATAGCAATCATAGTGACAATATATGGGATTGTTCGGAATTAGCCTATTGTTCTCTTTTGAATGCAGGAGTGGATATATCGAACGGGGGCATTTATACCGCAGCTGAGGAATGCAGGCATTGCGTTGATACCGGATATACTTTAGAAGGTGATTTTACATTGCAACCAGGAGATGTGATCTTTTATGGTGGTTCATCAAATGGCAGGTATATGGGGGTTTATCATGTAGCTATTTATTTGGGAAATATTGACGGTGTTGACAGAATGGTAGAGGCATACGGAACGGATCGAGGAGTTATTGTTAGCGATGTCAGAAATCAAAGCTCGATTGTAAATATTAGTCGAGTTTTGTAGAAGTTTCTAAAAAGAAAAAATAAATTATTTTCTTGCACTTTTTTTTCTGTTTTTAGTTTCTGATTTTGTTAATGTACGTATAGTTAAGTTTTTCTTATAAAGGAGGTTTTGCAATGGGTGATGATATTGCTCAATTCTGTAATCTTGAGTTTGAAGGAATTAAATATGTCATAAAAGGAACTGTGGAGACTGCGATGTTTCTCGGTCGTTTGATGAGGGCGGTTTTCGGAGAAGGAAAGAATGCGGTAGAAGCTATTAAGGATAAAAACCTTAAGGATCCAGGCGAGAAAAAATCTCTGACCGCAATATCGCTTTTATCGGAAGGTGGGGCGCCACAAGCTATAAATGTTCGCGATATTAATGTTGATGATTTGAAAGCTGCTGCTAAAGAGGCTGGGCTTCATTGGTATATTCCTATAGATACGGATCCAAATGATCATATTACGCCACTGCAAGTTCCGGCCCAAGAGGTTGCTGCGTATAAGCAGATTATCGATGTGCTTACAGCAAGACAGCTTGAGAAAGATAAGAGCGAGCTTAATAGTCATGATACGGCTTTATCGGAACTAAAAGAAAAGTTGAACAATGCTGTCCCTGGCTCTGATGAGGCTAAAGACTTGGAAGTTCAAATCGAAAATCTTATCCAGGCTCGTGATGAGGCGAAGAAGTGGGTTGATTATGGTGAAGAAGTACTTGCTACACCTGCAGATAAATTTGGATATAGTCTACAGGAATACTTACAGCAATGTAAAAACACTGATTTGGAAACGGATCCAGAAATCGCAAGAGCGGAGATGGATAAGGGCGTGGAAATTGGTCCTAAATTATCTGCTAAGGAGTGTTTGCAGCCCATCAGAGATAAAAGCCTTATGCCTGATTCAAGGATTATGTTTTATGTACCGGAAATTGGTGCAGTAATTACACGAGACTTTAGTGTAGATGAAAAAACAAATCTTGTGTACAGTGACTATTCCATTAAAACACAAAATGGAGAAAAAATGAGCTTCTCTGATCGAAATATGACTCGAGCCGATTGGAATGAGAAAGTGCTTCCGGATCTTCTTCAAAACGCAGGTGTATTAGAAGGAACTTTATGTAGAGCTTTTAATGATCAAGCAAAGCTTGAGAGATTTCTTCAGTATCATAACAAGATAGAAAATCCTGCTATAAACCGTGTTGCGGAGAAAGCGAAGAGCGGCGATCAGGTTTTTTCCAGTGCAGAGGCAAAGAGTGAAATATTAAATGCTGTTTCAGAACAGGAAAAAGGGTTTGCTTCTGCGAAGGTGGATGCGGATAAAGTTGAAATATATTGCACGCCTGATATGTTTACGAACAGAGGTGGCAAGCTTGATTTTAAAGTTCAGGAAGATGAGCATCTTCAGTTTAATACTGCATCTGTTACAGCTGAACTTGGTTCAAAGGGTATGGTTAAGTTAACTATAGACAGTAAAAGTATGCCGGTATTTATTAAGGAAGTGGGAGAGGCGAGAACAACTATTCCTATTACCTTATCCGAAGCCAAACGAAGAATGGATAATTCCTTCAAGGATATTACGAAGGATATTTCCGAGGTAGTTAGTCGCTCAGAGGCTCACGGAAGATAACGGTATGGCACGCACATCATTTACAGTTATAAATGAACAAAAAACTCCACAAGAGAAGATCCGGAACTATGTTATAGGATTTTTGGCGGTGCTATATGGTTCAATCTTGATAGGGGCATGTTGGGAACCTGAAATATCGATCGGCGAATGGTTTAATAACTTTTACTATTTCGTGTTTGAACAACATCATTTTATTGTTCTGGCTTTTACCACTGGGACTTTTAAGGTCATTCTTTTGTTTGAATTTGCGTGGACTTTGTTTTATCTGGTACTTATAACAAGGATTGAACACCCTTTTGCCGGCAAAGAACATGGTGATGCTAAATGGGGTACCGCAGAAGAGTTCACAAAGGACTTTGGTAATCATGAAAACAAGCATGATGTAAAAATTGAGTTTGGAGATTTGCCTGCTCCGACGGAGCCTATAACAGTAAATACTCATAATTACTGGATGGGAGAGGGCGTATTCCTTAACATTGACAATAAGCTTACATCGAATTTGAACATTGAAATTATTGGCCCTCCTGGTACCGGAAAATCCTTTAGAGTAGTGCGTCCGATGCTATCACAGCTCTCCGGCAGTTTTCTTGTGACAGATCCGAAAGGTGAATTATCACAGCAAAGTGGTCAATTCATGGAAGATAATGGATATGGTGTATTCATTATCGACTGTGAATCAGAGACGGGAATGATGAATAGTCATCATTTCAATCCGTTTCCTTATTTGGAAACAGAATCAGACATTTTAAGTCTTTGTGAGATTCTGTTTAAGGCCACAAAGAATCCTGATGCATCTAGTGGAGATCAGTTTTTTGAGGATATGGCTCAAGTTTTGCTTACAGATATTTTTTATCTTATGCATTACACATATCCTAAAAGTAACCAGGACTGGAAACACTTTGTGGAATTATTAAACTGCGATACTGTGAAGGCAGATCCAAAAACTGGTGCTATAGATATTTCCGATCCTAATTGTTTGATGCAACGGTTTATTCGAGCAAATGAAAAATGGAAGTCCGAGCACGATGGCGAAGAGTTAAAAGGTTTTAGGGATGTAGAAAAAATATATACGAATGCCCAGGAGACAGCTTCTTCTATTGTTTCCTCTTTGGATGCACATTGCAAGTATATGAAGCTCGACTGTGTTGTGGATTTGCTGTCTACAGACGATTTGGATTTTACGAAGACATTTGGCCATGCGTATAAGTCGAAAAAGTCACCTACAGGAAAATACATATTGTATATGGTTACATCCGAAAGCGTCCGTCATTTCGATTGGATTCCATCAATGATATATTCATTGTTCATTGACAAGCTCTATGCATTGACAAAGAATGATCCATCTTTACATCAGACATTGCCGGAACATTTAACCTTCCTTATGGATGAGTTTTATAACGTTACCTTACCAGATTCTTTTGTTGGACTTACATCAACAATGCGTTCCAGGGGAATAAGCGTTGTGATTATTATTCAGAACTTATTGCAGCTTAAGGATAAGTTTCCCAAAAATGATCAGGATAAAAACCTGAGATCAAATATGTCTACAACCATTGTACTGGGTGGACCAGATATGGAAAGTTGTAAAACACTTTCTGAAGAGTTCGGGAAACATACGATCCATAAACAAACCACAGGTCTTACGAGAGGCGGCCAGGGAAGCTCATCCGAAAATGAAGATGTTATGGAGCATTATCTGTTTCCAGCAGACAAGATTTATACGATGGCGAAAGATGGACCATGCGCTATCAAGGTAAAAGGTGCGGATCCGCTTTGGGTGAATAAGATACAGTTTCAAAACTCACCTTTATGTCCGCTTCTTACTCGTAAGAATCCATATAGGATTAGGAAGTCTTCACTTACAGAGAATATAAAACCATATGATTATACAAAGAGACCTATTGATCAAATACCGGAAATCCTTATAGGGGAAGAAGCGGAAGCCTTCTTAAAGCAATGTGAGGAAGAAGGAATAAAGGTAGCTACGATAACGATGGATGATCTTGATGCAGGTGCTGTACTTCAATCAAAGAATCATCCCCTACCTGGGAATGATGCCTCTACGAATGAATTTTGGGAGAACCTGCATCGTAGAACTTTACAGGTGCTGGAAGAGGAAGAGAGGAGTTCGTTAAATTTTGACTTATACAATAACGAACAGCTTTTAACGGTACAAAGATTGAAAAATCAGGGATTTTCTTCTTTGCAAATCAATGCTCTGAATAATCTGATTAATAATAATTACGATTATGAAGAAATAGTAAAGTTCTTTAATAACACTATGTCGGCAAAGGAAATTAATGAATTTGCTGGAAAGTTATTGGAGATAAAGTTGAAAAAACAATTGTCAAATTAATAGGAGGAACTAGAAAATGAAGAAAGAAGCTATTGACACAAAAGAAACGAAGAAGGAAAGCAGAGTCTTCAAAATTAGAAGATACATTGCGTCCTTTATCTCTGTTTTAACGGCAGCTCTTATGTATCCGGAGTTCGCTTATGCTTCCAATGATTACTTACAACCGATAAACAAGTTAAAAACTGTTGCAATTTCTATAGTAGCAGCTACAGGTGTAATAGTACTTATCTATGGTTGTGTAAAGTTTGCCGAATCTTTCCCAAAAAAAGACCAGAACGGTGAGTATGCAGCAATATATACCATCGTTGCCGGCGGAATTATGATCGGAATTTCTGCCCTTGTTACAGCTTTGACTTAAAGGAGATTTATTATGCAGGATATCACGGAGACAATTTTTAATGTGGGTTATAGTATATGGAATACTTTAATTGGTATTGCGATGACCCTTTTTACTACTTCTCCTACAACTGCAAATAGTACTATCTATACGACGGCAAAAACTTTATACAATGCCCTAATGTCTATATCGTTGCCAATTGCTATTACTTTCTTTTTGATTGCGATTATTAAGGATGTAATAGCAACTCCGCCGGAGCAACAGGCGAGAAAGTTTATTCAAAGTACCTTAAAATTCGCTGTTCTAGTAGGAATATTGGCAAATTTATGGTTGTTTATGGGTTATATTATGCAGATAGCGGATGGCATTACGGACACTATGAATATAACTGGTAATTATGAACTATCAATGTCAGCGGATCTTCAATCGGCGATTGATGAGGTTTATAATCAACCATCCACGAAACAACTTGAAATTACTAGGTTGGGTGAATCATTCAACGAAGTAATGGAAGAAAAGGGAACCCATCTGGCCCAAAAAGCGATTTTATTTTTGGGTGCTGCAGGTACTTTTATTATGATTATTGCTGCAGGGCTTTCAATAATTAATTGTGCTTTTCAGCGAATCATAAAGCCACTTGTATTGCTACCTTTTTCAACAATTACTGTTGCAATGGCTTCCGGATCACACGAGGCAGAGAGAATTGCCACAAGCTATTTAAAGACATTTTTTGGATTATGTTTAGCCGGAGCATTTATGGTGGTTGCCGTAAATTTTGGGGCGGCTATAGTCAACGGAGGTCTAATAGCGTTTAACATGGCAACAACCGATTTGTGGGAAAAAGTCATGTATATCGTTGTTCAAAATGCAATTACGCCAACAGTTATAGCCGGCTTGGTTAAGTCTGCAGACTCGACAATAGCGAGATTTTTCTAATGAGGTATATGTAATATGGCAATAATGAATAGAAATGTAAATCTTGAGGAAATAAATACAGATGCATTTATGGGAATATCATATCTGAATTACCAGACTATACCGCAGAAAATTGTGTTTATTGTTGGAATAGTTGTGGGCGTAGGACTGAATCTACTTAATTCTTTTGTGTGGAATATGAGTCCGTTTGCATCGCTTGGGCTTACACTTATACCGCTTTTGGTCGGTATTGCGTTTGGCTGCAATTACAACGAAGATTTGACACTTATTAAGTATTTTTCTCTAATTGTACCTAATCCTGTAAAGCACTATTCTTCAAAGCCCAGAGAAGATCTGGAACAGTTAAGGAAAAAGGCTGAGGATATCAAGAGGGAAGAGGCAGCCAAGCAGGCAAAAGCAGCTCAGATATCGGATGAAGCGCAAAGAAAGCTTCTTCGCACAATGCTTATCGTGGGAGTTATTTTTGTTGTTGGACTTATTGTTGCAGTTGTTATTATTAACTCACTTAAGGTAGAGGAAATTCATCATACTGTAGATGCTTCTGTTTCTATGGTGTGTGAGTTAGTTGGAGAAATGGCATGAAGAAAAAACCACTTATTATTATATTGTTGGCAGCCGGAGTATTGGTGTTTGTCTTTATGCTCTACAATGCCGGAATTATTACATTTGATACATACAGTGCAAATAATCAAACGGCTACGGAGGCTGCCAGCGTGGATGCTTTGACAAATGGATGCTACTATGTGTGGCATAATGAAAAGTCTAATGATATTACAAAGGATCTTAATGGCACTGCTGATACAAATGTGTTTAAGTTATGTCCGGCCGGTGATGTTAACTGGGATGATGATACTTTTGTTACACATACTCTTTGGTTTTCGAGTTCAAATGATTCGTCAATTCCTACCTTATATCCGGGAGACAAGCTTCTCTACATATCTGCAAATAAAGTGCCTTATGAGGGAATATCATGGGAGAGGTTTTCTGATTACGGTTATACGATTGGTGTTGCAAATATGGAGGGCGATTCAAGTGGCCATTATCGTATATTAAGCAGTGACGGGGAAGATTTTCATGGATATATATATGAAAAGTCTGATGCAAACGAGCTGAACAGGTATGCTGCTGTAACCAACCTTTTCTTGGATAAAGTTGGCGGTGTGGCTATTAGAGACAATTCTATATCTGCAGGTGGCACAGTAATTAATCTTGATAAAGATAAGGAATATGTTTGCGAATGGTATACCGGTACATACTATCAGGATTTTAAAATGAAAGCCAATATCCATACCTTTACTCATCTGGAAGAGTTTACAACATATGATTATGAGTTCCTTCATAGCAATGTGATCGAGATAACTATTCCGAATTGGTTAAAAACGGGATATTACTATATAGACAGTGTAGGACTTTTTAGATATGTCTCGGAAGATTATGCATCATCATATAATGGAAAAGCTTATGATTCTAATGTGTATTGGAATGATCCTATCATTCTTTATGATGAATATGGGAATCTTATATATGATCCGTCTACTGGAGTAGATAAGACAAAAGAGCAAACTTCCGGTAGTTCATCGGAGCGAGTTGAATCGGGAGATTCAACAGAAATTTATTTAAAAAATGATACAGATGTGGTGCTAGATGAAGATACCGGTGATGGTGGTGCCGGTGAATATGAAGAAAACACTGATGTGGAGTATTCAGATTTTATATCTGAACCTTAATGTAAGGAGGACTGTATGAACGAATCACTTATATTTGCAAAAGATGTTCAATCGGAAGGAGTTGACGATGTTTTGGCTCGAATCAGGGATGAGAACTTATCTCTGTATAATCATCTTATTGCAAGTTTGGAAAAAAGTCCGTCAGTTGGAATCCGTAGGGATGTAATTGAGTACTTTAGTGGTCACGCTATGGATTTTAAGGATGACGAAAGATACATATTTCATATTGTTGATTTTGCCTGCAATCCTAAAATGACGGTAGAGCATTTGCGACTTGTGGATGATTACTTTTATCACAACGATTCTGATCGCAAGTTTTCTATGGATGATTTTGGTGTTGTTTTTTCGGCATGCGTAGAGAAAAACATTCCTATTTCAGAGATAAAAAGTCTTTTTTATTCGGATAAAGATGTAATGGAAATCTACGCATCGGTTGATGCATATATTTCACAGCCAGAGAACAATTCAGAGGAAACTCGTGATGAGGTTGAGCCGGAGATGGGGTTAGTGGAGCATACTTCAACATCTGAGACCATTCCGAATGAGGTTGATATACATGAATATAATCGAGTAAACGAGGTTTCTGATGTCGATATGTTTAATAACCTTGTTACTCTCATGGCAACGACCGATATTGATGAGGTAAGGTTTATCAATACGGCACAGGATAAGTTCAAGGATATGCTTCAGCAGCTCCAGGATGTTTCTTCATCCATCTCTGTATTTTCCACGGATTTTATTAACTCTATGAAGAGAGATAAAGAAGAAATCAAGCGTTTAAACGCAATGATTTTACTGATGAAGAAGTTAGTATCTCAGAAGCAAGGTGAGATTAACGAGCTCCGTGGTGAAGTTTCCAAGTTAAACAGTCGTATTCGTAGTTTTGAGAGCGCTGAGTTTAAGCAGGATGCACTTCGTGAAAAAGTAGGAGAGTTATATAAGCTCGCAGCTAATACGGGTGATGGTAAAGATAGTTTGTTTCCGTTTTGAAGGTGATAGATCATGATTGATAAGTTAAGCGAGAAAATAAGAAATATTGGGCTTGGAATGATCGATGATGAATCCGGACGAAATGCGTTAGGCGATTTATATGTCTCGTTATACGACTATGAGGAGAGCAATCGGTCGGCAGATTTTTGGCTTTCTCTTTTTAATTGTTTAATCGAGGCTTCTGATAGACTTAACGATTCTATTGTCCCATTATTCCATATGTTTATAGATAATGGATGCGATGTCGAAGCTTTTAAAAGTGCCATACTCTTATTTGATGAAAATATAGATTTAACAAAGTGCAAGGATTTGCTTTTTGAGGCGGTTATAAAGCATGTTTCTTACGATGATTTTGATGAAATATTGAAAATTTCTTCTGACCAGAATGAATTTGAACGACTTTTAAAGGAAAAGATAAGGGGGATAAGTGAATCGGATCCTGAAAGTGTTAATAAAGCGGGTTCTGATTCTATGGAACATATGCCGATGGAAATTGAAAAAGATTTTATTAATTACTTAAAGACAGAAAATGAGCGATTGACAAAGCAGGTCGATGATTTAAAAGGTAATTTATCAGATCTCCAGGACAAGGAAAAGGAATCTGCTGAAATACTATTTGCTCTTAAATCTGAACTTTCTGAAAAGACTTTGCAGCTTGATAATATAAAGGCTGATTTTTCCAAGGCAAAACTTTCGGTTGCTCTTTTTGAGAATAAGTATAAAAAAACTCAGGAGATGTTTGAACAGGAAAGAATAATAAATGAAAGACTTTCTGTGGAAGTTCAACCTAGCTTTTCATCTTCGGATAGTTCTTTAGAAGAAAAAGAAGCTGAAATAAATGGATTAAAAGAAACTATTTCTAAATTAGATGATGAGAATGCTCGGTTAGAGTCACAAAATGAAAGCTTAAGGACTGAAAATAATCGACTGTCAAAGGAAAGACTATCTTTTAAAGAGGAAAATGCTTCTTTGAAAGATGAGGTAAATGGGCTTAGAAATAATGGCTTTTCTTCTCAAAGTATGCCTACAATTTCTTTAGACGAAGGTTCATCAAATGATGATATGTCTTTTCCGTTCTTGCATAATATTCCTGGAAATAATTCGGATGTACTGCAGGATATACCGGCTTTTTCATCTGGATTTACCGCAGATCTTTTTAACGATGATGAGCCAGAGGATTATACAGATGCAGATGTTATTGTAGTAGAAAATAATAAATCTTCTGTATTGAAGAGCTGTAATATCTTTTCAAAACTTTTGTCCAAACATTTTGAAAAGAAATTTGTTAAGAAGCCGCAGGCAGAACAGAATAATCTTATTTTCATGAAGCTTATGGAAGGTAATTATTCAAAAGAGGTTTTAAAGACAGTTCGAAAGGCGATTGAAGGTAATAATTCTGTTTCTCGTATAGATTTATATAAGGTTATATCAGCTAAGGGTGATATGAATGAAATTTTGCGGCTTTGTAATGCTGCGTAAGTAAAGGATATGATGTTTTATGGAAGAAAAAAGACGTATTAATTTCATATATATAATTATTGGCGTCTGCGGCTCTCTTATAGGTGTTTATATTGGTTATCTTTTGGCCGGAATATTTGGCTTGACTGAAACAATGAGTATTTCCGATGCGGTTTTTACGGTTTTGGCCAATCCTTTTGCTGGTTATAAAAATAATTTTACTCCCATATTAATGCTGCTGGGATTTATCGTTTTTGAGTCGGGATTTGCGCTTTTTCTTTTTACAAGAAATAAGGAAGATGCAATCATAGAAGATGAATATAAGCCAGATATTATCGACTTAGTTGACGTTGATGAAATGATAAAAAATGAACCATCCGATATGGAATTATTCGGAAGTTTAGGCACAACGAAGGCTCAAACGGATAAGAAGGAAAAGGACTTTACGGTAGATCGTGATTTTGTTTCCGCAGAAGATTCGAAGTCTATTTCTAATGGAAATGAGCATTCAGAGGACGTAGAAGAGAGGCTTTCATTTGGTAGTGAAATCATGGATGAGATGTTAGGTGATCATTATACTCTGGAGCAGATGGTGGCAATGATTAGTATAAAAAAGTATATGAAAGATGTAACTGCAGATGTTTTAAAGCGTATGTTTCCTCCGGAAATGTCTGCAGAAGAGATTTCGTCATATATTGAGATTTTTTATGGTTGAGGTGGTACTTTATGAATGTTGTAACTATTTCTGGTCGTATCTGCAATGTGCCTAAATTAAGGGTTCTTAAGATCAAAGAGCAGACTATTACTATTTGCAATTTTACTTTGGCATCTATGGATGGAATTGCGGAAGCGGATGATCATAATGTATTTAACACGGATTTTATTGAATGTGTTTGCTTTAATTCGGAGGCGTTGGCTTTAAATGCCAATTTTATTAAAGGATCTAAAATAAATTGCATTGGAAAGATTAAAAATCATTTTCATGAGGATAGCAATAGGACGAAGCATAGTACTCATGTTTTGATTCTGTCTCAGGTTGAGTTTGGTGATTCTTTATCAGCATTTAGTAAGAACTCTGATAAAAAGAAGTCCTTGGACTATTCTATCACCAGTAATTTTTCAGACATTCTCAGTCTATATAATACTGTCTGTGATAATGGGTATCTTTGTATCGATGAAGACGAATATTATCGTATTGCGATGAAATATTGTTGCTAGATACATCTTATGTTATTTTGGCTAAATGAAAGTGGAGCGATTATTTCGCTTCGCTTTTTCTTTTTTTTCCTTAAATTGCGTTTTTTATGACTTTTTTTTTGAGATTTATAAATTTGTATTTTGTATGATTTTCATATCATAAAACAGTAGGTCTTTATCTAGACGAAGGAGGTTCTGACATGGCCGAAAAATTTGTAACAATTGAATTAAGTAAGAAACAGGTTGATGTTTCAAATCTTGTCTATAATGACAAGACTCAGAAGGATTATGCTAGGGTGTTTGCTCCTGGCGGAGGCAGCTATCTTTATCCTTTGGATAGTATCAAAGTGAAAGCAGATAATCCGGATCGTGTATATTTCACAAGGCCTGAGGGTACGGAGATTCAGGTGCAGTATGGTCATAGGGTTGAAGGAGTACCCGATTCGGCACCGAATGAGGAAAAGTGGAAGAATGAAACTCGTACCTGGAAGATCGAGGATCTTAAGGCTGCGTATGATAAAGAACGTCGAGAGTTTGCAGAGCAGAACAGTTCTTTTGTAAATATGGCGGTTCCTACCGACTGGGGAACGCATATTTCTAATGATAAGGGTGAGTATGTCTCTATCGCCATTCCGATTGATAAAGTATATTACAGCTTTATTGTACCGGCAGAGCGTTTTAAGCCTTCTGAGAGAGAAGAAGGCATGAGTTATTTCGGGTTTCCGAGGAATAAGAAAGATTCGGAGGAATCATATACGATAACACTCAGATCTAACGCAAGGGATGAGTCAGGTAATTTTACGAATGAAGAAAAGGTTATTACCAGTGCTGAGCTGAAGAAATACGTTGATGAGGCTGTCGGTTATTCCAATGTTAAGGATATGTTTGTGTCGGTTGTAATTTCAGAGAAGCTTACAAGACCTTTTTCTTCTAAGGACGGCAAGGATCTTTACGGAGTATCAGTTCCCGTTTTTGAGCCTGCACCCACAAGATTTCTTGAGGATAAAGAATACTTTTATGAGATTGTTGTTCCTGCAGAACGTGTTAAGAGTGCAGAGGACGGTAAGGTTAAGTTGCAGCTCTTTAAAAACGGTCCGGATGGTACAGCCTATACATTCACCGGAAAAAGATCGGAACCTAATGGAGACGGTGGATATACCGACATAACGATTAAGCTTACATCGGAGGAAGTTGTAAATGCATTCAAATCTTCCACAGAGAGGTATATGAATAATCATAAGAACACAGATGTTTCTCTTGCTGATGCTATGAAGGCGGGTGCATCTTCCCAGGTGGAAGGCGAGCAATCCTTTCGCAGAGTGCACGGGAGATAAGTAGGAGTGAATATGAAGATAGCAGAAATGACAAAGGGAGAATTGGCCGAAAGGCTGATTCTCTCGGTATTAAATACAAGTGATGTTAAAGAACGCATCTTGAATTTTCCGTCTATTGATAAAGGAAGTTTTTCTTTGGTGGTACAGCTTTTCCTTGGAGAAAAGAATTATGAGAACAGATATACTGTCCGGCGGCACATTGTGGGAGGCGTTATCCGCAGATTATTTTCGGCGGATTTCTCTCCCCGATCGTGCGGTATAAACTCCGACCGCAGGCTATCAGCGGCATGACCGCAGATTGTCGTAGTCTTATTTCAGGAGTACAAAAACTTGTACTTTTGAAATAAGGCCATGACGTAAATGTCACAGCCTTGTACATTGAAAACTTCATCAACCGAGGATTTGATTATCGACAGCATCGTGGATTATCTCTGCATTTATTGTGTTGCACTGACGCTGAGAACCGATGGTGATGGCATCTGTCATGAGATTGTCGATCAGTCGTGGATTACCCTGAGTAAAGCTATGGATCGATGATAAAGCAGCAGTATCGATGATAGTTTCTGATGCACCTGCAAGCTTGATCTTGTGAAGTACATACTGAGAAACTTCGCTGTCATCGAGTCCGGAATAGTTGTAGTGTACGGTTATTCTCTGACGAAGAGCTTCGTGTACCGGACCACGCAGGGTGTTATTCAGATGAGATTCTCCACAAAGGATCAGTGTGAAGCAGTTGACCGAATCATAGCCGTAGTTCATGAGCATTTTTACGTCGTTTAAGATGCCGGTATTGAGGTACTGTGCCTCATCTATGGCAAGGAGCAGAGGCTGATGTTTCTCGTTGTAAAGATACGAGATCTGATCTCTGATGGCTTTGAACATGCCAGGTTTTCCACCTTTGTCGGAAACACCGAGTATACTGCAGAACTGTTTGTAGAAATCGGAGACACTGATAGTGGACAGGCACATATACTCCATGTGGTACATGTTTGGATTAAGGCTCTTGGCGAAACAGCGCAAGGCGTAAGATTTACCCATACCGGGTCTGGCGGTAAAGACGCCAATACCGCGGATTTCCTTAAGGTAATTCAGGCGATTGGTCATTTCGGTGAAATCCTTTGAAATGAAGCAGTCTTTTTCTTTTAACTGTTGCTTATCAAAGGGATTGAAAGATAATCCGTAAAAGCTGTTGTACATTAGTTGTTACCTCCGAGTTTAGAGTAATCAATAGGATTCTGACGCTTGGTATGGCAGTTTTCGTTGCGATTGGTGCGACGAATAGGATAATGCTCACCGTCAAACAGGATGTAAGCGGAATCAATGTCATCCGGCAGAAAACGGATCTCAACTGTGGCTGAGATAAACTGCATGGGTACATCGAAGCAGTCTTTATTGATAGTGATAGTGGAATCTTTTCTGACCTTGCGTGTTATGCGGTTATAAAAGCATTCATCAAGCCACTCGGAAGATTGTGGAGATCTGAGTTTATACGCTGACTTCAAATATCTGTCCATGGGAATGGCATTGATGCCACGATGGAAAGTGGTGTTATAGGTACGCATGTAATCCCTTAAGAGGCTGTTGAACTGGGCAAGTGAGGTTATCGAATTGATATCCAGAGTGTAAAGCCATCTTTCCTTAAGTGTTCTGAAATGACGTTCTACCTTACCTTTGCTGGCTCCGTCGCGGACTTTGGTATGCAGGAGCACGATACCAAGTGACACGCAGATCATTGAGAGCTGTTCGTTAGAGTAGCTGCAGCCGTTATCGACATAGAGTTTGTCTGGAATACCGTAGGTTGCGACAGCCTGTTTAAGAACTTTCTGGAAGTTGTAGGCGTTATCGTTATAAAAGAGTCCGCCGCCGACCAGAAGCCTTGAGTGGTCATCAATGATCATGATGCAGTAAACACGGCGGGTTTTTCCGTCCTCTGTGATATATGGAAGATAGCAGGTGTCTGCCTGCCAGCATTTGCCGAAGGCATCCTCTTCAAAGGCTTTACGGTCTTTAACGTTAGGATTACGGGCAGATTTCAGGTCATTCTTTTTGATAAAACGCTGTACAGAATCGACGCTCACACTGGAAGGGATAAATGATTCTTTTACAAGGTGATAGTAGATCTGTGTTGCATTCATTCGTGGATACTCTTCTTTTATCCGGTATATCTCGCATATGGCTTCATCATTAAGTGTGCGGGAAGTGCCGAGATCGGAGCGTCTGCCTGGTAAAAGTGCATCGAGACCACCGAGTGTGTACTGGGATTTCCATTTCTCTAACGTCTTGTAGCTGTATGAAACTGTTGAGCCATCAGGAAGTGTTAATGGATTCTGAGTCACCCGCTTGTAGTAGGCAGTTGCGGAAGGGTCAGGAAAAAGCCCCTGCACGACAGGAGCGATGAGAGCAAACCGGAACTGTGCGATTTCGGCAGCTTTTTTTGATATATCTGTTTCGTTGTGCATAAATTTGTTCCTCCTTTAAGGTTTTCATCATCTTAAAGGAAGAGACCGGATACAGCCATACACCGGTTGTGTGGTCAGGAAATATCGTAATCCGGCGCGAATTTATCCTGGCAGTAACCTGCGGTATTTTTAAAACAGATGACTGGATTTTTATGGACTTGCATAAAAGAAAACGCAAAGCACCTGATGAAACCTGACGAGAAATCAGAGTAAGGATTCTGACACAGGTCATTAAGAAAAGATTGTGTAGACGTGGTTACGTTTAGCAAACTTCCAAGCTTAAGATGCTTATGCCGGATGAAAGTATCTTTCCATTTGTGAAACAGATTGACAGATATATCAAAACGTTCGCAGATCTTTTCAATAGGTCGAAAACGACAGAAGTATTCGGATAAAACGCTGATGATAAAGAAGATGCTGTAAGTTCCATATGGAATGAGATGATCCGGAAGGATGGCGTGGGTATGGTCACAACTGTCACAGATCACTCTTGTAACGCAGAGAGAAAAGGTGACCTTTTTTCCACTGATAAAGTCGGTGATAGTGCGATTGTAGTAGGCGTGAACATGGCATTTGCCGTTTGCTTTGCATATGGGACAGGTTTCTTTCTCGGGAATGAACTTTTTCATGTATCTGTCGAAAAGAATTTTTGATGAAGTTTTTATATTTTTTATCTTGCCAAGAAGTAAGTTTTTCCTTATCATAACGATGCTGGTTGTTGCGCACAAGCTTTGGGTGTTGACTCTGGGATAATTCTTAGGGTTATATGTGCGTATAACCGCAAAGAATCGCATGTTTCAGGCAACCATAATGAGGGCATTACCCTGTACCGGACCTGACGGCGATTGTATAGTTGGAAGAGGAAGAACAAACTTTGGTCGGTGGGTTCTTCCTCTTTTTGTATACAGATTTATGAGTATACATCATTAAGGGGTATGGACGTCAAGAAAAGTGCAGAAAAAAACGTGCGGCAAAAGCCTGCACGTTAAGATAGACACAGTATGGGAAGTTCCGAAAATAATCTGCGGAATATTTGCCGTAGGTGGGAACTTTAATCTGAGGTATTACAATATACTTCCTGTATTAATGTCACAAATGACATTCTAAATGGATGGAATAACACAATTCATCTGTCTAAGGATGAACTTTTTTCGATGGCGATAGAGAATTCCAGAAGACAATTTCCGGTATTAGTTGAGCCAATCAATGAATTTATTGATGTTGATCATCAGAAAGGTGTTTTGTTTGAAGCTGATGGAATTAACATTCCACGTTGTTTTGTACTTTCCAATGAGTACTTTTACAACGGTGCTGCAGCAATGTTTTATGAGCCGGAGATTCTTTCAAAGATTGCTAAAAAGCTTGATGCAAAGGAGCTTTATCTGCTTCCGTCAAGTACAAATCACATTTTTTGTGTGCCTCATAGTAATATTTTGGCCAAAGACGAAATTGAAGAAATCTTTAGTTCTTTGGATGTTGTAGATGCTGAAATGGGGCTTTCAGAGCAGGCCGGTATAGCTGAAAAGCTTTCCGAAAATATTATCACATATGATGCATCTAAAAATATGCTTATGGAAAAATCCGGTGTTTCATATTTTCCGGAAATCAATGCATTTTCCGGAAAAGAACAAAGTGCCGAAATGGCAAGAAATCCAGTTCACAGATAAAGGAGGTAATAGACATGGATTATGAGTTCAACGGTATTCAGATCGAACAGGAGAAGGGAACGGATCAAACAGATCGCCTCAAAGCATACGCAGAGGCAACAAAAAAAGCGCAGGAGGAAGAGAAAAATGGAGCAGAGTAATTTGACCTTTGAAGAGTTTAAGGACCAGGTAAAGGATAATATTCTGCGTTATCTCCCGGAAGCATACGGGGGGGCTGATGTTACCGTCAATGAAGTTCTTAAGAATAACGATACAAAGCTTTCCGGTCTTTTGATTAAGGCTGATGATAAGAATATCGCTCCCAATATTTATCTGGAAGGATATTTCAAGATGTACCAGAATGGTGATTCCCTGGATGTTGTTATGAGAAAGATTGCCGACACGTATCTTGAGCATAGCAATGTGGAGAATTTTGACGTAAGAGAGATTACTGACTGGGAAAAGGTAAAAGATCGTATCATTTGCAGGCTTATCAATGCGGAGTACAACAAGGAATATCTTGCAGAAAAGCCTCATACATATTTTGAGGATCTTGCGGTTGTCTATACTGTGAACCTGGGTGAGAGTGAAGAAGGTCGTATGACAGCTGCGATCACAAATGCTATGATGGCAAGCTATGGTGTTACTGTCGATGAGCTTCATCAGGTTGCTCTTGATAATCTTTCCCGTTCTGAAATGTCTTTTAAGTCTATGAGGGAAGTGATGATCGAAATGATGGGCGAAGATGCTGCTATGTTAATTCCGGAAGAAGAAACACCTTCAATGTATGTGTTAACCAATGAATCTAAGATTCATGGTGCAAGTGCTATTCTTGACAAGGGAATGCTTGAGCATATTTCAGATACAGTTGGCGGTGACTTTGTTGTTCTTCCGTCAAGTGTGCATGAGGTTATTATAGTACCTGTAATGGATCGTTTTAACACTCGTGATCTTCAGGACATGGTGCATGAGGTTAATGCTACACAGGTGGCGGCTGATGAGCAGCTTTCTGAGAATGTATATGTATACGATTCTGCCGAGAAAGAACTTATCCTGGCAGATCGTATGGCAGAACGATTAAAGGAAAGAGAATCACAGGAGCAGGCTCAGAGTCAGGATGATGTTGTAAGACGTCACAGAGGTCGTTAATTTAAAGACTTTTAACTATTTGTAATTCATGAACGGGGAGCAGGAATCCTGCTTCCCGTTATTACAAGGAAGAACATATGAAGAAAAAGATCATTATTGCAGAAAAACCATCGGTGGCAAGTGAATACGCTCGTGTACTTGGGGTAAGTGGAAGTATGGGCGCAGGATTTATTGAAGGTGATGAATGGATTGTTACCTGGACTGTTGGACATTTGATACAAATGTCCTATCCGGATAAATATAATCCGGCATATAAAGAGTGGAAGCTTGAAACTCTTCCTTTTTTGCCGGGTGAATTTAAGTATGAAGTAATCGAAGAAGTAAAAAAGCAGTTTAAGGTAGTAAAGACACAGTACAACAGAGATGATATCTCTGCTATTTATTATGCGGGTGACTCTGGCAGAGAAGGTTTATATATACAGATGCTTGTACGAATGATGGCCGGTCATAATGCAACAGCAGATGAAAAAGTGGTTTGGATTGATTCACAGACAGAGGACGAAATATTGCGTGGTATTTCGGAGGCTAAGTCTGTTTCTGAATATAATAATCTTTCTGATGCGGGATTTATGCGTGCAAAAGAGGATTATCTTGTCGGTATCAATTTTTCACGTCTTCTTACAGTTTTATATGGTGCAATGGTTAATTCCGGATCCGCTCAAAAAAGGCAGATTTCTATTTCCGTTGGCCGTGTTATGACTTGTGTTCTTGGAATGGTTGTAAGAAGAGAACGTGAAATAAGAAATTTTAGACCTACTGATTTTTATCGTGTGGGTGGCAAAATACAGCTTGACGGGACGGAGATTGAATGTGAGTGGAGAGAATCCCAATCTAGTAGGTATTATCAATCTCCAAAACTGTATTCTGAATTTGGATTTTTAAAGGAGGCGGACGCAAAGGAGCTTATTGCATCGCTTTCTTCCGATATAAAAATAACTTCGATTGAAAGAAGCATTGAAAAGAAAAATGCACCTCTATTATATAATCTGGCAGAGCTTCAAGGAGAGTGTACAAGGATTTTACATATTTCTCCTGCAGAAACATTAAAGCTTGCCCAATCTTTATATGAAAAGAAGGTTACAACATATCCCAGGACGGACGCCAGGGTGCTTTCTTCGGCTGTTGCAAAAGAGATTGATAAAAATCTTAATGGCCTAAAAAAGGGCGAATATGCACCGTATATAAGCACTATAGAGGATAGGCATTATTCTATCAAAGGTAAATATATTAATGATAGCAAGATAACAGATCATTATGCGATTATTCCTACCGGAAAAGCTGCAGATGGATTAAGCGGAAATGAAAAAGCCGTGTATGACATGATTGTTAGGCGGTTTCTGTCTGTGTTTTATCCACCTGCAGAGTATGAAAAAGTTAAATTTGAAGCTATGACAAATGGTGAGCTGTTTACCGGTACAGCGAAATATCTTCTTTCTAATGGTTTTTATGAGGTTTCCGGAGTACCTGATGAAGCCGAAAGCGGAAAAGAAGTGGTTGAAGCTATGATGAAGCTTACCCAGGGGAATATGTATCTGGCTTCTTATTCTACGAAAAAAGGAGCTACACAGCCACCAAAGAGATATACTTCCGGTTCATTGATACTTGCCATGGAAAATGCAGGTAATCTGATCGAGGATGAAGAACTTCGAGAGCAGATTAAGGGAAATGGCATCGGTACATCTGCAACTAGGGCGGATACCATAGACAAATTGATCAGACTTAAATATATAGAGCTTGATAAGAAACAGATTCTTACACCTTCTAATTTTGGCGAGATGATATATGAAGTTGTTGATTGCTCGGTGCCTGACTTCCTTTCTCCGGAGATTACTGCGGAATGGGAGAAGAAGCTTTCAGATGTTGCTGAAGGTGTGTTATCAAAGCAGCGATTTGAAGCTGATTTATATGAATATGTACGTAAGGTCTGTGACGATGTAAAGGCAAAAGGTGCTGAAGGTGTTGAAGAAGTAAAAAAGCGTATTCGTACCTTTGCTACTAGCGGTATTCGTACTGAAATTAAAGAATTTGATAACTGGAATACAAAAATTAAGTGTCCGTTATGCGGGGATGATGTAGAAACAACTGAATGGGGATTCAAGTGTAAATCAAACAAGAGCAAGACCGAAGGCTGTCAGTTTGTTATGGGAGATCTTCTTGGCCATAGACTTCTTACTAAAGAGCTTGCAGAACTATTACACAAGAAAAAGACCGGACCTTTTTACGATTTTATATCATCAAATGGAAAGCCGTTTGCGGCATATGTTCTTTGGAGCGATGAAGAAAAGAAGATTTCTTTTGAGTTTACGGATATGCCTTGGGATGAAACAGAATATAAATGCCCATCCTGCGGAAAAAAGATTTTAAACCAGGGAAACTTCTATAAATGTGTTGATTACATAGATCGTGATAATGGGTGTAAGTTCTGGGTGGGAAAGATTGCAGGAAAATCCCTTTCAAAGAAGGATATAGAGCTTCTTACCACAAAGGGTGAGACAGAGCTTATTAAGGGCTTTAAATCGAAGGCCGGTAATAAGTTTGATGCGTTCTTATATTGGAACAAGTCCGAACAGGGTATTTCCTTCCGCTTTCCTAATGTGGATGAAATAAGAACAGATTATAAGTGTCCGCTATGCGGAGGGCGTATTCTTGCTATTCCTAGCGGTTTTAAGTGTGAAAACAACAAAAATCGTGATGAGGGATGTGATTTTTATGTCGGCACATATCTTGGTCATCAGATTAAGGAAAAGGAATTAAAAGAAATTTTATCTGGCCAATCGACGGATCTGATTTCCTTTAAAACGGGTGAAGGAAAGGATAAAAAGCAGTTTGTGGCCAGACTTTATTGGAATCGTGAACAAAAACGTATTTGCCATATGTTTGATGATAATAATCCGGTTCCTATTGATGCAAAGTGTCCACTATGCGGAGAGCAGATGGTAAAAACCAGATATGGCTATAAATGCTCGAAAAATGGTATAAACGAAGGCTGTCAATTCTTTATTGGTGCTATTGCCGGTGTAATGTTAGAAGAGATTCAGGTAAAAAAACTTCTGGATTATGGAAAATCCGATTTGATTAAAGGCTTTAAGCCAAAGGAAAATGGTAAAAATCCCTTTTCTGCATATCTTGCATGGGATAAGGACGCAAAAAAGATTAAATTTGAATTTCCTCAAGGTGAAATTACAAAAGAAAAGTCAGATTTTTCATGTCCTTTCTGTTTTAAGAAGATGTATAAGGGCAATTATGGATATTACTGTGATTGTGGTTTTAAAGCCAATAGCAATATAGCCGGTAAAGAAATAGAGGATGAGCAGTTTCGGAAACTTTTTGTACGAGGTGAATCAGATCTGATTTATGGGTTCTATTCTCCGAGTAAGAGAAGCTTATTCAGCGCCAAACTTGTGCTTGACCGTGAGAAAAAAGCCATTGCTTTTAAATTTGAAGACAAGAAAGATAAAGAGGTGAAAGAATGAGGGTTGAACAGCTTGAAAACTCTGTAAAAAGAGTGTTTTCTTCAATTAATACAGCTGATGCATTAAATGAGTTTATCTCGTTTGTCGGTAGGGGTAATATCTATAAATTTTCACCGGAAAATATTGCACTTTTGTATGCGCAAAAACCGGACGCAGAGTTTGTCCAGTCATTTGATATGTGGAAGAAACAAGGTCGTTATCCGGCTAAACAGCAAGTTGGTCTAATGATATATCCTGTTTCGGAAAATCGTGATATTTTTACACATTTTTCGGATGTGGTTTACGATATGACCGATACAAAGGGAAATACCATAAAACCCTGGTCTATGACAGATGAAATCATGGATAAATGGATGGGCATTATGAAAAATAATCTAATGTTCAACGAAGAAGTTAAGGATCATATTACATTTTTGCGTGCACATTTTTATATGTCTGCTGACTCGCTTATGAATGAAGAACGTAATCGTTCATTCTTTTATGATGCAAATGATACAGAAAAATATGACGCCTTAAGATGGTTTGTTGCAGATATGTCTGCAAAGATTTTTCTGAAACGCTGCGGTTATGAGGCTGAATTAAATGAGCGTTCCATTACGACCTTTAATAAGTATTTTGCCGGAGAGAACTATAATATAAATTCTTTTTTATTTTCTGAGTGTCTTTCTGTGGCAAGATTAATGGCTGCTTATGAGCTTACACTTACGGCAAATTATGTAGTTGAAGAGAAGAGGAGAATTAAAAATGAGCAAAGAGTTTCAAATGGATCCGATGTTGGAAGTAGAGGAAATGGTGCAGGAGCTTCCGGAGCTGTCAAGCAATCTTCTGAAGATGAGCGAGGAGGAAGCACTGAAAGTACTGGGCGATCAGAGAGTGGAGATTTATCAAGGACTACCGGAGATATTAAAGAAGCGTTCAATTCAGGCGAAGCAGATAGTAGAGTTTCTGATGGAAGTATATCCACAGCAGCTGTCTCTAATGCTGTCGGATCACACCTTGGAGAAATTCCTGGATCAGAGAATCGAGGAAGCACAGTCGATGTACGACGTGATGCACAAGAGTCTCCAGGACAAGATGAAAGTTTGGCAAATGGACACGATGAACAGAATCAGGGCAGAGAATCAAATCCGGGAACAGATAATGGAAGAAGTGAGACAGACAATACTTTATCGTCCTCTGACAGCATAAAGGAGGATGAAGGGACTATAGAGCCCGTACAGGAAGGTCAGCTTGACATTTTCAGCTTTATGCAGAATGTAACTGAAAATCAGGAAGAATCAGGCAATATTGACTTGTCCGGCTCGATTGAAGCAGATTATAAAGAAGGTTCCGGAAATATTTTATCCGATTCAGCCATAAACGATATTTTGAGAGCGGGTTCTTTTGGCTATGCCTGGGGGAATAGCGGAAAGTACCAGGTATATAATTTCTATGCCACTCATTGGAACGATCTGGTTATTGAAGACGCCCAGGACGTTGTAAAAAAGGCATATGGCGATGCTTCATTAGGCTATGTAATTGATGGTCGTGAAATTAGTGTCTATTTTGACAAAAATAGAGGCCTGCTTATATCCAGAGGCAAGGAATGCAGATTAAACCCTCAACAAATAGTATCTTGGGAAAGTATCGAAGAGCGTCTGTATTCCATGGTTTCTGATAACAATTATCTTGATATGGCTTCGGAAGCATTAGCCATTGAATATGACAGAAAAGAAGTTGCAGAGGACATTATCTATTATTTCCGTGAAGCCTATGACATTCCACATGAAGAAATGCCGAAACCGTTATCAGATTATGCGGTTATGAATTTTCCTTCTATGCTCGATGCAGTTATAGACACCATAGATAATCATCCGGATGATGCGAGAGTAATGCTTTCTAAAGCAAAAGAATTATGGGAAAAGTCAGAACGAGGAGAGTTAGAGGTACATTGGAGATATGCTCATACATATGACCGTATTGAGCATTTAGAGGCATATTTAAACGGTAGACATCATTTTCTGCCACCACAGCATTTGGAGACTCTTGTACCGGCCTTTATTCCTTATGATGCATTTGATCACATAACACATATCTTTGGCGATGGTGACAGAGATGTAATGTTCAGAAGAAAAGTGTATGAGGCTTCTGATGCGGGTAAAGATATCCAGGGCCTTGCCAAACATTTAAATAATCATTTTGGTATTGGTGGATCCGGTCGTTTGGGACTGGATACAAATCATGATTCTAAAGGATTTTCTGTGTCAGTTTCGCTGAGCGACAACAAAGAGATTAAACTGCTTCTTTCATATCCTCAACTTGCAAAGCGATATATAAGTTTCATGAAACAAGGAATATTCTTTAAGCCTGGTGAAAAGGAAGCGTATGATCTTTGGAAAGAAAAACAGGATGCTAGAACTTCTGCAGGAGATACCTTTAAAAGGGAGTTGGAAGATGCATTAAATGGCATAGATCCTTATTCAGAGGACTTTGTTGAGGTAAATGATAATGAAAGAGCCGAACTTGTAGCGGCTCTTGTAAAAGAAATCTATTACAGTGAGAGTTTTAATGATATAAGAAAAGATCTTGTGGCATATTTAAATGATGTAGCCATTACATATGAAGAAAAAGAACGGCATATATTTAACCTGCTGTCTTTAAAGGCAGAAGATACTATTTTACTTAAGGGTGGAGACTATGCGCATCCTTCGTATGATTATAATGCGCTTACATTAGCCGGAGAGGACAGCAAGTTTATGAATGAAGGTGTTTCAGGCACCATGAATGAGCTTACTGTACACTGTTTCCCTTCAAATTATATTGAAACGCTTGGATTTTTAAACAGATGGAACAGTATTGATATTACGGTAGAAGATCTGACAGCCGGATTAATTGCTGTAATAGCAGAAGAAAATCAATCCAAAGAGCTTTCTGCCAAATTGGCAGAAAGTGACAATTCGGAAACAGTAGAGGATGATAGTCCTGTCTATGAAGGATATTCTTTTGTTGACGTTTCCGGAAAAGCATTCGTGATTACGAAAATGAGTGACATGAGTGTTGAGTTTAATAATGGAGAAAGATCACTTTATGATTTCGGGACCAGTAGAACTGTAAACGCTATCCTGGGAGCTTTGGGTGAAGGTGCGAAACTTGTAAATGCAGAAACACCGGAAGTTATTTTTGAAACAAAGGAAGAGCAAGCTGCTGTTATAGATTCGATTCCAAATGTAAATGATATAGCGGAAGTAGTAGATGCACATGATTTTTCTTATCCATCTGACTGGACTCCGACAACAGGGGACTTTGTAAAGCGTGGTTTTGCAAATTTACATGCTGTTGAAGTTTTGAAACGATTAGAGACAGAACGACGGGTTCCTACCGACAAAGAGCAGGTGGTATTAAGCCATTATATTGGTTGGGGCGGTCTTGCTGACTGGTTTAGAGAAGATGAAGGTGCACCAAAGGACGGTAAATATAACCGAATTTTGAAGGAACAACTAACAGAAAGCGAATATAAAGCTGCCAGATCTACGGTAAATGATGCTTTTTATACACCTAAGCCTGTTTTAGATGCTATCTATAAGGCATTACAACAGTTTGGTTTTACAGGAGGAAACATCCTGGAGCCTGCAATGGGTATAGGAAATTTCTTTTCTGCTATGCCTGATGAGATGAAGAAAAACAGTCGATTATTCGGTGTTGAAATTGATTCTTTGTCCGGTCGGATTGCGTCAGCTCTTCATCCTAATTGTAATATTCAGATTTTAGGCATTGAAAATGCACAGCTTCCGCAGAACTTTTTTGACTGCGTGATAGGGAATGTACCATTTGGTGAGTATAAAGTTAATGATAGGAAATTTAATAAGGAAAACTTTCTTATTCATGATTATTTCTTTGCGAAAGCATTAGATCTATGTGCGCCTGGTGGTATTATCTGTTTTATTACTTCAAAGGGTACTCTTGATAAAAAGAATAGCCGTTTAAGGAAATATGTGTCCGAAAAGGCTGATTTTATAGGTGCTATCCGTTTACCTAATAATACATTTTCGGATTCGGCAAATACCGAAGTTACAAGCGATATTGTATTTTTAAAGAAGAAAATCACACCAAGAGTACAAGAGCAGGAATTTGAGTCAGTAGAAGTATTAAGAGACAATATTTCGGTAAATAGTTATTTTGTTTCTCATCCCGATATGATGCTTGGAACAATGCAAGCAGATACAAGCCGTTTTGGCCCGGATAGGGCTATTACATATTTGGAAGCTGATATTGGTAGTGATTTGTCAAAAGAGCTTGATATAGCCGTTTCTAAGCTTCCAAAGGGTGTTTTTGAGCCGATAATTCATGAGGATAATGATATTGTATCTGAAGAAGAAAGTCTTGCAGCGGATCCTTCAGTAAAAAATTATACATTTTCTGTTATAGATGGAATGGTTTATATGCGTGAGAATTCACGTATGGTTTTACAGTCACATTTAAATGAAAAGCAAAAAAACCTTGTTATTGACCTATGTGAACTTAGAACAGTATTACATGAACTGATCGATATTCAGCTTAAAGGTTGTACAGAAGATGAACTGAAAGAGGTTCAGAGTAGACTTAATTATTTGTATGATTCTTTTGTTAAGGAATATGGTGCAATCAATGAAAGGAGAGTAAAACTGGCTTTTGCAGATGATGTAGAATATCCATTGTTATGTGCTCTTGAAAATTTAGTGGATGATCATTATGAAAAAGCCAAGATTTTTACGGAGCAGACAATACATCCAAATATTGTAAAAGATTATGCAGAATCAGCTATTGAAGCGTTAGATTTAACGGTAGCTGATTTAGGACGTGTAGATATTGATAATATGCTTCGTCTTTATCCGGTATCGTTTGAAACGCTTCTTAATGAACTTAGAGGAGAAATATTTTTAAATCCTGATAAGATGGATAAAGAGAATCCATATCTTGGATATGAGATTAAAGAAGAGTATTTATCCGGGGATGTAAGAAAGAAGCTTGCTTCTGCTAAAATTGCAGCTATTTCGGATGATAGATTTAATGAAAATATTGTTGCATTAAATTCTGTTATGCCGAAGGATCTTGATGCGTCAGAGATTGATGTTAAAATCGGTACCAACTGGATTGATGTGGATGATTATAAAGCTTTTTTTGATGAATTATTACATCTCAGTAATTGGCAATCATCATCTACTGCACTTGAATACAATCCGATTGTTAATACTTATTTTATACAAAACAAATCATCTATAAGGACAGTTGAGAATGACAGTACCTTTGGTACTAATCGGATGAGCGGTATTGAAATTTTTGAGAATTTGCTTAATCTCCGACAGATTACCGTTAAAGACAGAGTAGATAATCCCGGCGGTAGTGTCACCTATGTTGTAAATCAAAAAGAAACAATGCTTGCGAGGTTAAAGGCAGAAGACATAAAAGCTGCTTTTTCGGAATGGTTATTTGCTGATTTAAACAGGAGAGAAAAGTATGTAAGGCTGTATAATGACAGATTTAATAATATCAAGCTTCGTGAGTATGACGGAAGTTATTTGACTTTACCTGGAATGAATCCTGATGTGGAGCTTCGTCCGCATCAAAAGAATGCAGTTGCACGCATTATTAGAGGTGGAAATACTCTGCTTGCTCATTGCGTAGGTGCGGGTAAATCTTTTGAAATGGCTGCTGGGTGTATGGAACTTAAACGTCTTGGCCTTGCAAATAAGCCGATGATTGTTGTTCCTAATCATCTTACAGGACAGATGGCGGCAGAATTCTTAACCCTGTATCCATCTGCTAATATTCTTCTAACGACAAAGAAGGATTTTGAAAAGAACAATCGAAAGCGTTTTATTAGTAAGATTGCTACTGGTGAATATGATGCTGTTATCATTGGTCATTCTCAATTTGAGAAAATACCAATTTCGAGAGAGCGTCAGGAGCTTATGATTCAAAAGGAAATTGATGAAATCCAGGCTTTTGTTGCTGAAATGAAATTTGAGAGTGGTCAGCGTTGGTCTATTAAGCAGATGGAAGCCCAGGAACGTAATTTACAGACGCAACTTGAAAAACTTGCTAATACTGAGTATAAGGATGATGTTATTACCTTTGAAGAACTTGGTGTGGATGCTTTGATGATTGATGAAGCACATAATTATAAAAATCTATCTTTTACAACGAAGATTGGTAGGGTTGCAGGTATTAATCCCCAGGGAAGTAATAAGGCATTCGATTTGTTTCAGAAGATACAGTATATAAATGAGCTTTCTCCTGGCCGAAATGTTGTTTTTGCTACCGGTACTCCGATTTCAAATACTATGTGTGAAATGTATTTGATGCAAAAGTATTTACAGTCTGATCTTATGCGTGAAATGGGTATTTATCATTTTGATGCCTGGGCGGCAAATTTTGGAGAGACTGTTACGGCTATGGAACTTTCTCCAGAGGGAAAAGGGTATAGGGAGAAGACAAGATTTGGTCGTTTTACAAATCTTCCGGAGCTTGTGACCTTATTTAGATGTGTCGCAGATGTTCAGTTGCAGGATCAGCTTCCTTATCTTGATATTCCGAGGCTTCGAGACGGTAAATATAAGATAATTGAGTCTGAACCCAATGATGTTATTAAGGCGTATGTGGATTCTTTCGTTGAAAGAGCAGAACATATCAGAAATGGACATGTAGATCCTTCGGAAGATAATATGCTTAAAATCTGTCATGATGCCAAATTGGTTTCTACAGATATACGTATGCTGGATCCTTATGCGATTGCGGATGAAGAAAGTAAGCTTTATAAGTGTGTTAATGAAGTTTATCGAATTTGGGAAGATACAGCAGATCGAAAAGGAACTCAGGTAATTTTCTCTGATATTGGTGTACCAAACGGAGACAAGGATAGTTTTAATGTGTATTCCTTTATAAAAGCGGAACTTGTTAAGAAAGGTATTCCTGCAGAAGAAATTTGTTTTATTCACGATGCGAAAAATGATGTAGATCGTGAAAATATGTTCCAGGATGTACGTAATGGGGTAAAGCGTATTATCATTGGTTCAACTGAAAAGATGGGAACCGGTACTAATATTCAAACAAGGCTTTGTGCTTTACATGAAATTGATGTGCCGTGGAGACCATCAGATGTTGAGCAGCGTGAAGGTCGTATTTTACGCCAAGGTAATATGAATTCCGAAGTTGATATTTTCCGATATGTAACAAAAGGTACATTTGATGCATATAACTGGAGCATTATTGAGAATAAACAGAAATTTATTTCCCAGGTAATGACAAGTGGTGATGTAGCAAGAAGTTGTACCGATGTTGATGAGGCTGTTCTAAATTATGCAGAAATGAAGGCTATTGCTTCTGGAAATCCGCTTATTAAAGAGAAAATGGAAGTAGATGCAGAGGTTACAAAGCTTACTCTTGCTAAAAAAAGTTTTACTGCGAATAGATATAAACTTGAAAAGGATGCTTATGATGTCTTGCCGGCAAGAATAGAGCGACTGAAGTCTATTGTAAAGAATATAGAAGAAGATATTGAAATGCGTAATAATTCTTCTTTGTATAAGAATAACGATCAGCAATCTTTTGTTCTTGATGAATCTGATGTAGAGGCAGCAAAGAATGATACGTCTCCTTTTGAATTTGACTTTAATGGTCAAGTTCTTACTGAACGAAAGGCTGTTGGCGATCTTATCCATGATATGCTTGTAAAAGCTGATTCTGATGGTAAGTGTGTTAATTTTGGTACTTATGCAGGTTTTACGGTTGGTATATCGAAGAGCACATCTATGTTTGGTAATGGCGAGATAGAATGCCATATAATTCTATCTGGGAAAGCCACATATACACTTGATACTAGGCTGTCAGCTGATATAGGTAATGTGACACGTATTCAAAATGCAGTACGAAAACTTGAAAAGCGTTTGGAAGAATATGAAAATAGACTTTCAGAAGCGGAAGCTGCTTTAAAATCTACATATGACGAATTGAATAAGCCATTTACCAAAGAAGATGAATTAGAAAGATTGCTTAAGCGACAGCAGGAACTTAATGAACAACTTAATGAGACAGATAAGAAGGAAGAGGCTGAGCAAGAAGCAGCTGTTTCATTTGGGGATGATCAAGCCGAAGAAATGGATTCTAGCTATGTTTCAAAAAAGAAAATGGTAATATAGTTCGTTTTGTTTTAGAAATAAAGGAACCGTATTTTGCGGTTCCTTATTTCTTTCTATACAATATTTTGTACTTTTATTAAAAAATGATGGTTTTAATTTCTAAAAATGCAAAATATTGACAAATGTTTAATTCGTGCTACAATATAACAAGTAATATTAAAGTTATATCTGCTTTTAAAAGGAGGGTTTTATATGGGTTTACCTGCAGAAGATATATGCCTACCTTCTAAAGATATTGCCGTTGTTAAGAAATATGGGGATAATCAAAAAAACTTAAATAAAGAACACTTATGTGAATCTCCTATATATGATGAAGAACAAATGCGAGCAATTTTAGATGGTATAGCTCAAAACATATGGCAAAAGATGGACGCAAGAAATTTAAAATTATCAGCTCTTTCAGATTTGTCTACGATACCAACGGGAGTTTTATCAAAGATATTTAATTACAAAACGAGTGTATCGCTAAAAACACTTATAAAATTAGCATTTGCATTAGAAGTAAGTCCAATTGAATTATTCCCTTATGATCTTAACAGAAGGAAAACAAACGGAGATAGATTCGAAGAGATTACAAATGGCCTTGATGTGGCCAGTGTAAATTATTTGCTTGAGCAAGCTGCAGGTTATGCGAAGCTACGAAAAAACCAGAAGTAAATTAATAATAGATGTTCTTTAAAGGCGTACCGGTTTAGGTGCGCTTTTATTTTCTTTTTTTTACTAAAAATATTTTTTTCTTGACGGTTTTTATCTGATTTATAAAAGGATTTTTCCTATTATAACTCTATGATTGTTAAACTATGCACTCTTGGAGGTTTGTATGGGGAAAAGGCTTTTTGTGGATATGGATGGAACTTTGGCAGAGTTTAAAGTGGTTGATACTATGGAAACACTGTTTGAAAGTGGGTATTTTTACAATCTGGCTCCTCAAATTAATGTAGTGGCTGCTGTCAAGAAGATTATTAAAGAGGATCCTGAAATCGAGGTTTTTATTCTTTCTGCATATTTATCTGATAGCAAGTATGCATTATCGGAAAAACACATGTGGCTCGATCGCTACCTTCCGGAGATCGATTCAGACCATCGTTTGTTTTTAAAGTGTGGTGATGATAAGAGAGAATTTATTGCAGCAAAAGACGGTGCAGTATCAGAAAGTGATTATTTACTTGATGATTATTCGCTTAATTTACATTCCTGGGAACCGCCGGCTAGAGGCATTAAGCTTATGAATGGCATAAACGGAAATTATGGAACATGGAAGAGTGATAGCTTGAGTTTTGAAAGAAGTGCTGATGATCTTGCGACATGTATTCGCAATATTATGCTGTTCGATGCAAATTACAAAGATGTTGGGCCTAATCATGAAATAAACGAGGTGAGCAGAATAAAAAATGGAAGATAGGTCATGCCAAATGAATTCATCATCATTACCGGTAAATGGTGATGTGTTATTAATCAGACTGCAAGGAATGTTTTATAACTCATATGAAGATTCGGCAAAGGTTTTATCTGTTTTGACCGGTTATAAAATAAAACAAGTTTCTGCAAAGTCAAAGCTCAAGTGTGGTTTTCCGTCGAATGCACTGGATAAGAATATCGCACTTTTTAATGCTAGCCATATAAGTTTCTGCATCATGAATAAGGATAAAGTTGTTGCAGAGCATTATACGCTTTTTAACATGTATAAGGATTATCTAAATGCTTTTGATGATAAAAAGGTTGTAAGAAATTGGGAGGACGAGCCGTCTCGTCCAGGAAAAGTATCTTTGGATTATCGTTTAAACAAAAAGAAAACGAGCTCTGAAAAAGATGTAAGAGAATCCTTTTTTAGAAGACTAAAAAATAAAGTGGGGAAATTTTTATGAGATGTTTTGAAAAAACAAGAAAGCTTGCAAGGAGTCCTGATGATGGATACGGATAAAAGAAAAGAGCCCGGAAATAAGAATTATGATGGCAAAATCAAAGGTGATCCTTTTTCTGTCATAAATAGGTGCCAGGCATATGCAGCGGAAATATTTAATGCATCTGCAGGTGCCACAAAGGAATATCGCTTTACGATATGCAAGGTTATTCAAACATATGCATGTGAGGTTATACATTTAACTAGGCAGGCAAATTCCTTTGAACTCGGTTCAAATGGCAGAAAAGAGCTTCAAAATGATGCTGTGGAACTAATTAATAAGATAGATGATCTGCTCCCGGTTATACGTAGGTGCAGATGTATCTCTCCCCAAAAAGAGAAGGAGCTTCACCAAAAAGCTCAAAATCTAAAATATTCCTATAATATGTGGTTTAAGAGTGATTTGGAACGATTAAAGGAAAAGGAATAAAGGGATTGTTTTTGCTATCTTGGGATATGTGTCGATACAGTACCCTCGGTCCAACCTGTGGCTGCGCTCGTTCTGGGGCGTCAATAGTAGTAACTCCAACCGCAACGGCGTCAATGTCAACAGTACGGGTGCTCTCAACAACAACAACGTGGCCAACGAGTTTGCTGTCGCTCCCGCTTTTTACGGTGTACATAGGCATTAAGGTGTTTATGTGGGATAAAAAGGTACGCTTATTCCATTCCTGTCGCACTCATAGTTTTGCGGGGACAAAAACCAGATTTAAATCTGCGATATTTTCGGGAAATTGCTTATAAAAGAACATTATGAAAAGCTGCAATCTGATAGTTATTGCCAAGGAATACGTATAGTTGAACAGGGTGATGGATCTGTGGAGATATATGATGATGTCACGGAATCATATAGAACCTGGAATCTTTCATACGATGAAATCTATGAAGAACTCTATTTGACTTGGCGTAATCGATTAAAACAAAAGCATTATACTCTTGAAGCCTTTAAATTTGAAAGAAATTTAGGCAAGCACATTGATATTCTTACAAAAAAGATTTTGGCGAAGACTTGGAAGCCGAGTGGATATTTCGATTTTATGGTATATCATCCCAAAAGAATTATATCGGCTCCATTTTATCAAGATCGTATTGTAGAAGAGTGGTTGACTGAACGGTTCGTTAAACCGTATTTAGAGCCCAAATTACATCCTACCTCTGTAGCTTGTAGGGAGGATAAGGGGCCTCCGGTTGCGAAAGCGATTGTTCTTGATACATTATCAGAGCTTTATAAGAAGTACGGAACGAATTTTTATGTTTTTCAGTACGATATCAAGGGTTATTACGACAATGTTAATCATGAAAGAATAAGGGAACAGTTCTCCGGTATGGAGGCGTTAGGCAGAATTCTTTTCATGAATATAGTAGATAATTGGATGCAATCAGATGGTTATGCAGCATTAAAGAATCCGGAAGGCTCTTACGGTGTACCCAAAGGTAATCTACCTTCACAGTGGATAGGACTTTCATATCTTAATGAACTTGACTGGATGATTTCAGATAGGAGTGATGTAGAAGGTCAAGTTCGATATATGGATGATGGACTCGTCTTTTTTGCAAGCAAAAAGAGTTGTAAGGATTTGAAAATCAAAACAGAGAAATATTTCATTGATAAAGAAATGGGAGTTATTCTCCATCCAAAGAAAACAAGATACTTTCCTGTTTCAAAAGGTTTTACTTTTTGCGGATGGAGATATGAACTTTTTCCGGATGGTCATGTGAGAATGCGTGAAAAAACGGAAAGAAAAAATGTTACAAAGAAAAGGCTGAAGGAAGCTACCGAAGATTTTTATTTCGGAAAGTTATCTGAAAAAGATGTTGAAGCAAAATTAAATGGCCTTAAGGGTTATTTAAAGAACGGAGACACGAAAGCCTTTCTACGATATTTGGAACATAGATACGTATTTACCCGTGATAAAGAAGAGTTCTATAAGGACAGAAGAGGGGAATATGTACGTAAGTTTAGGGCAAGGAGGTAATATACATGAAAGCTAAACTTTCAAGGGTTGGCAATCGCCTGTTATCGTCATTATTAATAACAGCATTGCTTTTATCCGGATTTGCTTTTACCGACGCTTATTATGGCACAGGATCCAGATCTTATGCTGCTGAGTTGACTGGTTCAAGTACAACGGTTAATGCACCCACTTACAATTCGGCAAATTTGCCGGCAATGGATACTACCGGAACGGTAGGGTATTGGTATGCAGGTAATAAGTTCCTGGCATTGAATCAGTTCAATGGTGGGGCTGATAGTGCCCAGGCATCTAAAAGTATTACTATTGGTTCTACCACTGTTACTGATGGAACGATGGATTTTTATACTGATGCCACGTATGGTTACAGAGGCGTAGAAACTACGAACAATAATTCTGAACGTAGCGATAATAAGGCATTACAAACAACCTTAACTGTTACTGGAACTGCAAGTAATTCTGATAAACAGACATATGTACAGGCACAGTCAGATTCATTTTTTGAGAATGGTTCCGTTTGGGAATTAATGGATTCTGATGCGGTCTGGGATGATGATTATCTGTTTGCACAATATCAGACAGGCTCTTTTGCCGGTGTTACATCGGCTTTTAATCCAACCATCTTAACAAATGTTGAGTCCTGGTATGATAATGGTTTTTCATATACGGCAGGTGGTGGAGCAGCTGTATCAGCTTCAGGAAGTTATTTTTCTGATGCAGAAAAAGAAAATGTAAAGAGTGCGACAGTAACAACGGATGGAGTTGGTGGCTCGACTAATACTACAACAAATGATACACTCACCGCACATCTATTTGCGCCTTCATTGGATGAGATTTATTACAATCCCCAGCAGGTGGCAAGCATTTTTAGTGCCTTTTCTGCGGATCCAAATGCAGGAAGAACGACAAACACCAGTTGGCAGTACCCTCGGTCCTACCTGTGGCTGCGCTCGTTCTGGGGCGTCTTTAGTAGTGACTCCTACCGCTGCGGCGTCGGTGTCTACAGTGCGGGTGCTCTCTACGACTGCAACGTGGCCGGCGAGTTTGCTGTCGCTCCCGCTTTTTATCTCGACACCAAATGTGTCGTAATGGCGAAGGACGCCACTAATGCAACCGCTGAAGCGGTTGCCACGGCTTCAAGTCTTGCGCAGTATAGCGCATCAGCTTCAGATGATAATAAGTCCGTTAAGTTTTTGGTGGCAGATAGCACATTAGCTCCAGACTTTACAACTACTGTTTCACAGAAAAAAGTTGGCGTTGAAGCCGGTGAGACATATAGCGTAAGCTACAGCGGAGCAGTAACAGAGACAGATGCTAAAACTGATGCGGGTAATCAGAATGATTCCAAGCTTGTTATTTCTGCTATCATCTATGATGAGAATGGAGAAATCCTCTATTATGGTAATTTAGGAGAGGTTACATCTGAAAGCGGATCTGTAAATCTTACTATTCCTGCTATTGCAGAGGAGACAAATTATACTCTTGCAATTTTTGAAGAGCAGATTGGTGGTACTTCAAAATATAAGACATCTGGCGGTGTAACATATACTTCTTACGAAACAGATTATCAGTCCGGCAATGTATCCTATTCTCAGCTTGTTTGTGAGCAGGCAGAGAATGCAACTGGATTTGATTCTAATTCCTGGTATGAGTATGAGGATTCCGTTTCTGGTATTGTTTGGAAGTATAAGTTAAATTCCAACGGTGATGTTATCGGTCTTTATACTGAAAGCACAGATATTTCAAGCATTATTGATTCCGGTAAATGTTTGAATGTTCCTTCTAAGATTAATGGAAGAACAGTAATCGCTATTGGTGGAGAGGATGCAGATCATCCGTTTATCCTTCCTTCATTAAAAGGATGGACCAGTATTTCGTTCCCTTCTTCACTTACTACTATCAATGATTATGCGTTTATGGATACGGATGCATCTGCAAAGATTGTTATTCCAAGCCATGTAACAGCAATCGGTATTAAAGCATTTTATGGTTCTGATATTTCAAGTGTTGTTTTATCGGAATTTACAGGAACCGTCGGTTCTTATGCGTTTGCATCTACGGATAAACTTACCACTGTAACGATTAAGGGCGGTGGATCCGGGCTAACGCTGTCCAGTGTTACTTTTGCTGATTCAGCACTTACAGATGTTTCTATTACCGGTAATGTTACAGTAAATAAGAAAGCATTTAGAAGTAATACAAAACTTAAAAATGTTAGTCTTAACGGTAATATTACTCTTAATGAGAGTGCGTTTAGCGGGTGCACTGCTGTAAATAATCTGAACATTTCCGGTTCTGTACGAATTGGAAGTTATGCATTTGATGGATGTACGGCGTTAGAGAGTGTTTATCTTCCTGCAGGTACAACATTATCTGCATACGCATTTAATGGATGTACCGGTATTACATCTCTCGAAGCAGATTGTAGTTTGCCTTCTCATTCATTTGAAAATACCGGTAATATAACACTGATCGTATTGGATTCTACATGTTCTTCTGTGGCTGCGGATTGGGAAGGCAATGTCACTAATTTTGCAGGTGAAACTGGTTCTGTAGTTATTTCTACAGATTCATATGCATCTAGTTATAATATTAAGGAATTTACTAATCCTGGAAGAACAGTATATGCAAGAAGCAGTAATACGCTTTACGGATTTAAGGGTACAAGCCCTTACCTAAGTGCATTTGGTAATTCCGGAACAGTACAGGTTTATATTCCTTATGATGCCAACTATAACACTGGTATTGAGGTTAAGACTGGAGAGTCTTTATCGTTATTTGGAATGTCCTTGTATTCTGATTCATCTTATGATGATTATAAGAATGCCGGGGGAGCCACCAATGTTATGGTAAGTCCTGTCGGTAATATTGCAACTCTTTTGGATAATAAGGACATTACTGTTCTTGCAGATGAAACCACTGAAAAAACACAGACAGGAATCAGTGCATATTATACTGGTACAATCCTTACTACCAAGGATATTGATAAGGATAGTATGACTGTTACTAAGATGTATGGCGCAGAAGAGGGCGAAGCATATACTTCTGATCAGTTTTATGTAATTCGAACCTCGGAATTTAATACTGAGCTTGCAAGTCAGACTGGTGTTACAGAGGATAAAATTGCATCTTACGAACCTATTTCTGCAAAAGATAGTGACTTGGCCGATGGTCAATCTACAGGAACTATTTCGGCGACTGTAGTAGTCTTTTATGAAGCGGATGGAACAGCAAAGTATTTCTCGGCTCCTGTATCAATAAGAGTAGAGGAATATTCTGCAAAATCTTATATTGAACAGGCATATGGTTCATATGATGCTGTAGCAGCTGCTTTTGTTGAGTATGAAAATAGAATTGCAGACCTTGAAAAAGCATTAGGCGATGCTGACGTTGATTCTATTGAGTCATTAACCAACGAATTAGCTGCATGCAAGGTTCAGTATGCGGAGCTTGTAGAACTCTTGGCATCTTATGTATCTGAAAATGCAACAGATGAAACCGGATATTTTGGTACGACAACTGATGAATCCGGCAATACTAAAGATGTGGTATTTATTGAGGGAAATGCAACAGAATACACAGATACCAATAAGACTGATGATAATGGTAATGAAATCTATTCTGCATCTTATGATGCTGATGGAGATGGAACACCGGAAAACATTTATTTCACAGTCCAGGAGGATGGTATTCATTTGACGGATGAAGATGGTAATGCTGTTAAGGCAGATGGTACCGCACCTGCAGACGGAGAGAACGGTGATGTTCTCGCTGATAAATTAGGTGCTTTGCAGAGACAGCTTACAGCTCAGATCAATGATCTGAAAGCACAGCTTGATTCGTGTGATGCAGGCCTTGCAAAGGTCAAAGCAAGTATCGGTAATGCAGGTCTTGAATATGATGATTTAGATGGCGAGACAGATTATGACAAGATTTCAAATGCCATTGATACATTATCATCGGATCTTAATGATGCTCAAAGCAAGATTGCAAGTTATCAGAATGCACTTAATGCAATTTATAACAAGCTTACTGGAGAAGATTTATCTGCAGAAGACGCTGCAAGCCTTACTTCTGCACTTACAGCCATTAACTCCAAGATAGAAAAGCTTAATAGTGATTTATCGGTTGCACAGGCAACCGTAGCTGATCTTAAGGCTAAGTTATCAGATGCAGAAAGTGAGCTTACAAATCTTACTAATGAGCTTGAAAATACGAAGAATTCCCTTGAAGAAACGGAGAATGCATTAACTCAGGCTCAAAGTGATTTGGAAACTGCTAAACAGGAAAAGGCAGATCTTACAGCTCAATACGAGAAGGCACTTGCTGATGGTGATGAGGAGGCTGCGGCTGCATTAAAGGCTCAAATCGATGCCAAAAACGCTGCAATCGAAGAACTTGAGGCTACACAAACGGAACTCGAAAATACAAAAGCTACGCTTACACAGAAAGAGCAGGATCTTGCGGCTGCAAAAGATACCGTAGCATTATTACAAGGACAGATAGAAGAAAAAGAGGCTGAAATTGCAAAGCTCCAGGCACAGGTAGATGCTCTTTCGTCCACTGCTGACGGTTACAAGGTAACTGTTTCTGTTGCAAATACATTATTTGATGCAGGTCTTTCAGATGATGCTACAGCAGAGGACATTTCTAATGCTGTAAATGAGTATGTTAAGCAGAAATTAAGCAATGACGAAACAATCAAGGCCATCCAGGAAGTTGTTGGTTCAACAAATACTGGTTCTGACCTGGTTGCCGATGTTTCAAGTGCGATTGGCAGTGGAAGTGGAAATGAGTCTAATACCGGAACTGTAGATTATACCGGATATACAAAAGATACGGAAGTGAACACTTCTTCGTCTTCTTATACTACGGGTTATGATGCAGGAGTTTTGGCAGGTAAGAACGCTGTTGATACATCTTCATATTATAATAAGGGCTATTCTGAGGGTTATACAGCAGGTGTTAAAGCTGCAGGAACATCAAGTTCAAGTTCTTCTAATAGCACCGAAAGTTATAATAATGGATATTCTGCAGGTTACTCTGCAGGTGTAACACAGGGTAAAAATTCGGTTAATACCAGTGAATACTACAATAATGGCTACAATACAGGATACAGCGAAGGTAAAAAGGCAGGTGTTGCAAGTGTAGACACATCTGCAACAAGCTCAACTTATAAGAGTGGTTATAATGCCGGCTATGCTGATGGTGAAAAAGCTGGGGAGAGTAAAGTAAGTAGCACATCTACTACAGCAACGACAACATCTGCTACATCCGGATCTACTTCGTCAAGAACTGCAAGTACCGGATCAACATCCGGAACTAACAATACGGCATCTACTGGTAGTACAAGCAATTCAGCAAGTAGCAATAAACCGCAATCTACCAGTGAAAGCACAGATGATGAAGAATTGGAAGGCAGCACAATCGGTATAAATTCGGCAGGAACGTCTAATGGCTCTACTAAAACTGTTGAGTTAGGAACTGTTTCTCAGCGTTCATTGCCGGTTACTATTACGACAGACTCTACACAGAAAGCTGTTGTTACACTTCATAATCTTCCTGCAGAAAATTCAGTTGTACTAACCACTAATGCAGCAAGTGCGAGTGAACAGGCTTCTTCACAGGAAAAGAACAATGCATATAAGATTGTAGATTATTATAAGAATAATCTGAAGGAGCTTGGTGCACTTGGGTCTGATGAGATTATGAATGCAGCCACAAACGACAACATGGAGGTAATCTTTGACATCCTGACATCTGTCAATGTTGAACCAAGCGAGGAACAAAAGGCTGCAATCGCTAGTGGAGAAGAAATTGAGCTTACATTAGCTTCTGAAGAATTTGAGGATGATACATTGTATCTTGTAATTCATGAAAGTGATGTAAGGGCTGGCGAGTTTGATGTTATGCTTTCTAAATTGGAAAATGGTAAGCTTACAATGCCGCTTAAGGATTTGTCTCCGGTAACCATCACAAAGGTGTCTGTAAATTCTGTACAGGGCATTGATGAAGCAGTAGAGGAAGATACGACTGAGTCCGGTAGCCCTGAAGAAATCACGGAAGAAACAAATAATAAACCATATGCATGGGTTGCATATCTTCTTATTGTTGTTGCTGTTGGATTTCTTGTAGTTCTTTTCATCGGAATCAAGAAAAAGGGCGGATTTAAAAAGCAGTAAATGATTGCTTTTATATCATTCGGGGAAGTGCACTTTTGCGCTTCCCCATTTTTTGCAAAAACAGAAAAATTTATATTTTTTTTTGATGGTTTTTTTCGGTTTTTTATCAAGGAGTTGGATATTATAAATACAGTTTTGAGATATTTAGGAGGTGCTGTATGACTAGCGTATTAAAATTTTTCGAGAAAAAGAATGTAAAGATTGCCGTTATGGCACTTAATCTGGCTTTGATTGTCGGACTTGTGATTTATATCTTTTATATGCACTCCGGTGGGTTTCATAAGTCAGGAAGTGCGCCTAGTGTAACATCTGAGGTATATACCGAAGAGGAGCTTGCACTTGCTATGTCACAGGCAGAAGAAACAATGGTAAGTATTTACGGTAATCTTATACCTGGATCAAGGGCTGAATTTTCTGATGGAAATACTATGAGTTTTTCAATGGATGGAAATTATAGTGGGTATTTTGATGCAGATAATCCTTCCATTAACGGAACATATGTTGTGACGGCATCAGATGATAGTAAATACTTGGCCAATGTTAATATTTACAACGGTAGTTCATCAAATTACGTACAATATAAGCTTATGTATGACGAAAATAAGGATTTTATGCTTTATTATCCGGCAAATGGAGCATTGATCCCTCTTAAGTACTAATGGGACGGGACCAGGAGGTAGCGGATTTATTGCTCAAAATTTTGCCTAATGATATGGATCAAATCTTGTCGGAAGAGAAAATTCATGGTCCTTGTATTAGGCTTATCCAGGGCAGAAATGAAAATAAATGGATTTTTACGGATGGACATACAATGAAAATACCTGTTCAGTTTACCGGAGCTGATTGACAATAACTATATAAAATGCTACAATCGCCTTAGAGGTAAAGATAATGACAGGTAATGAGTTTTTAAAGCTAAAGAGAGAAGAAAAAGATTTTTCCATACGGGGGTTTGCAAAGACATCTGGCATAGCACCCCGTATGGTTTCTTATTATGAAAGTGGAGAAAAGCAGCTTACATCTATTCCTATAGAAAAGGCAGTCCGTATTTTTGATTTACTTGGCGTAGAGATAGAAGATTTTTTTTGCACCTATTATCCTTATAAGGACAATATGGATAAGGCATTAAATTTATGGCATAAAGAGAATCTACGAGAATATGAAGTAGCTTCTTTGAAAAAACGCTATTATTATCGCCTTATGAAAATTAAGGAGCGCAATTCTTTAACCCTTACGGATTATGAACGTTTGTATTTGGCTTATAGGGAACTTTTTGATGATAGATTAAGCAATCAGATTGTTATAAGCGATAAAGAATATGAAGATCTTGTTTTGGCATTAAATTATCAGTTTCGTTTGCTTTTAAATCCATTTCCGGAAAATGTAATAGCAAGAAGCATTTTAGATTCTTTATATCATACTGAATACTTGATTTCAGATTTAAGCAAGTTTTCTGGAGTTTCATATGATCATTTGCGTGGATGTTTAGATGGAAATTATAACATTGCACATATGAGAGTCGGACTTGCACTTAGCTTATGCTACATTTTAAAAGTACCGTTTAAGGATGTTTTTGTTAGGAATATTTCTTTTTTATCATAAATTATTTTTTTTCTTGATGTTTTTTTCGAGATTTTGCACCTCCCTTTTAGTAGTATTAACTATTATCAGGGAGGTGTTTTTTGTGGCTGAAGATATATATTTTATGGATAAATTTAATGTTACATCGGCTAGATATGCCATGATGTTTTCTTATGAAAATCTTTATGGAATTATGCGAGCAGGAGAATTTGTTAAAGATGCTGATAAGAGTCGATATTACAACCTTATCTCACTGGACATTCACAAAAATGTAAGAGTAGATGATGTCCTTCTGGATATCTGTTTTTATGAAATATCCGGTAAACTTAGTCTGAATATAAATGATATTATTTGCATCCGGATAAGTGGCAAGCTTTTCGCATATAGATATATGCATAAACCCCAAAACACATCTATAGACTTAGAATGTTTTTCTCCTGTTGAAGATTTTTTCGATGATGAAATTAATGAGTATATCCGGCAAATTCATGAGGCAGACTATGTTCTTAATATTCCAGATGGAAAACTTTATTCTATCAATGACAAGGATTTTAAGAATAAGCATGTTTTTTGCATAGAAGGAGAGCAATTTAAGAATGCAAAAAACTATATAAATTATACGTTTTCTTTGTATGGACTTTTTGGCTTTTCTATAAAAAATATGGACCCTTACGGAAGACCTTTTATTTCTCTTTCAAATGCTTTGTATTTCTTTAATAGAGACAAAGGTAAAGATCGGCAGTCACTGCTTTTATTAAATCGTAAGGAACTTGAGATGCTAAAAGATCATTATGAACTAAACAATATTGAAATGGCTATGTATTGACGTATGGATAAGAAGGAAGCGGAATTTATATTATGTGTTGTTGCTTGCATCGATGTAATTATTTTCAGTTCGTTTTGGCTATGTCTTGGAACCTTGCAGTCAAATAGCGATACAATTCCAACCGAACACATTTTGCAGGTAGAAGAAAATAATAATAAAGCTGAGCAAACTAATACGGATTTGACGGAAGGAGAAGAAATAGCCTCTTTAGATGCCGAAATAATTGCTTTCACTTTATCAGAGGATGAATATCTCGGAGCTTTGGACTATGACGGGACATCACGTATAAGAGGTGCTTTAGAAGGATATTCATTCTATGTAAATAATGTAATGGTATTTAATTTTAAGCCAGGAGGACTTTATTCTGGTTTTTTTGATAACAAGAATCCTACTGTAAGCGGATACAGTTATGAAGTGACTGTGTATTACGATAAATACCTGCTGAATATTTACAATTTAGATAGAACACAAGCTGTTTCTTATGAAATATCAATTGATAGTGCAAGCAATCTTTATATTTATTATGAAGGAGCGGATGCATTGATGAAATTAAAGAAGATTTAGGAGGGCATATGGAAATTTTATTAGATGATGTAAAGGAATATATAAAACAATATTTTAAAGAGACAAACCCTGGAATCGTTATTACAAAGAGGATTGAAGATAAGCTTGGCCAGCACATCTTAAACGCATTATCTGATTTGTCGGATATGTCGAAAGAACGATTCACGAATGCTATGACTGATTTTTTATCTGGAGAGGGTGTTATGTCCTTCATTCTTGAGCGGCAGCCAATTGTGTCTCCTGCTTCTGAAGAGGTAAAAAGTAGTATTAAGAATTATTTTTCTTCCGAATTAAGCGGATATAAGCCTATAGCAGTTTACAGAAAATCTAATCATCCTGAAGATTCAAATTTATATATGGTTGCTGCTAGGAATGAGGAGGGTGTTTTCGCTTGCTGGACGAGCTTTAATACGAAGACGGAATCTCTTAATTATGGTCATTATAATCTTACCGATTTGCCAAGTTGTAATCATGTTCTGGAAGAGTATTTCAATGACATTACAGATGAACCGGAAAAATATGGAATGAAATCTACTATGGCTTATTTTGATAATCAGGAAAACAAGATAAATAAAGGAGAAATAGAAGGTGGCGAGGTCATTTCCATACATCATCGTAAATCAGGAAGATAAGGAGAGGTTTCAAATGATCTACGATAAAATCAGTATATCTCACAATGAAGAAGGCTGTTATTTTCATGTTCTTGGTGATGATATTAATTATTTTGATTTAGAGGCACTTGTTAACAAGCATCCGGAGCTTACAAATTATGTAAAGGAACATGGTTATGATTTGAAACGTGGTTTGTTGCAGCTCCAGGAGCTAATAGATACACATGAGGTTGAGAAAAAGAAAACATAATTATGAAGCAACAAATTAAGAAATATTTAGAACAGCTTGACTCAATGACTTTTAAGCATTCGGTCAGAGTAATGCTGATATCCGAAGAAATTGAGGAATACATGGGACTGACTGATCATAAGCTAATGAATGCTGCTCTCCTTCATGACCTGGGTAAACTTTATATTCCTCATAATATATTGGATAAAAATGGCCGTTTAACAAAACTAGAGCGAGAGCTTATTGATATGCATCCATATATTGGATATACATTATTATCTGACCTGGGTGTAGATGAAGATATCTGCAGAATAGTTTTATATCATCATGGGTTTAAACCATTGCATATAAGGGATCTGGAGCATTATGATTATGGATGCATTTATCAAAAATCTTCCATATTGCGTACTGTTGATTCTTTCGAGGCTCTTACATCAGATAGATCTTATCATCGAGGAGTTCCATCTAAAGATGCTATAAATATACTGTTGCGAGAAAAGAACTATGATGAGGTTGCGATGGAGTATCTTATTAAGGCATCTTCAAATATAAGTATGAAATCAAGCGCTGTAAGACGTGGGGGACATGACATATCTTTTGAGTGCGTAGAAAAAATAATAGACAGGATGGATTTAGGCCAGGGCAGCCGACAGCCTATTGTATTTAGTGTTGTGAGTTGACAAATGCTATATAAAATGCTACTATATATAAAAGATACTTTTATTTGCTAGGAGGTAGCATATGAGCAATCAGAATGACTATATTTGTAATGAACCTAAACCTGCAGGATATATTCTTTCTCCGGAAGAGAATGCAAAACTTATAGAACGCCAGATGGCTTACGAGAGAAGCTTTAAATTTAAATTCAAAAGATTTTTGGGTTTTTTAGGGGGGAGCATTTATGCAATTATTTTTCTGCTTCTGTGTTTATCTATGATTTATAAAATCTTCTCTATTTAAACAATAGGTGAATTATATGTTTTACGTATTAGTCTCTGGAAAAAGAAACTTTGATGATTATCATGCATTTAAACAATTTATGGATGATAGTCTGCAGGAAGTAAAGGACGATATTGAGATTATAGCTGGAGAGGCCAGGGGAGCAGATTATCTCGCAAAGATATACGCATCTGAAAAAGGGTATTCATATAAAGGCTTTCCAGCATATTGGGAGAAATTTGGAAATGCGGCCGGTCCGATCAGAAACTTAGAGATGATTAATTATATAAAAGAGAAGAATGGTAAAGCTGTGTTCTTTTGGGATGGAATGAGCAAAGGCACAGGTGATTGTTTACGTAAGGCAAGAAGCTGTGGTATTATGTGTGAGATCTGTAATATTGAAATAAATGACTTAGAACAGGAGAAAATTGGTGACGTATATCGTCCAAGGAGAAGCTCTCGTTAAATCTGGATGTGAAGAGGGTAAAGTAAATGAGTACAATTATTGAGAAAGAACTGAAATTTAAAATCATACAAGAACAATTGGACAATGGTTTATTCAATGAGCCATATATTGAAGTTGAAGTTGGTGATGGGGAAGATTATATTCGTGGCACGGATGCTGAAGGATTAATCAAAGACATTTTAGACCGTACAATCGTACCTGCAAGACGTCGTGGAGGCAGGTGAAACTTTAATAACAGATTCCGTTCTGTACAAGGCTTGGATAAGGACTTATAATCCAAGTTGTCAGACAATCACAAGTAACAAATGAGAAACATCTGCTTAGGGTAATGCCGGAAAATGGCGCATTTTGGACTATAGATAAGCAGAAGCTATGGAAGCACAGGGAATCGTTTAAAATGACCTGAGGTGTCAGCGAAGCTGACGGAGTCCTGAGGTCAGGCTCAATGCCGTTTGAATTGATGAAGAAAAACCGTAAGGCTCGTCCTTACGGTTTTTTTCATATAGTAAAAGTAAATTATTCGCGCGGTATCGTTTGAAAACCCCTTATTTCTAGCATATAATGGATAATAGTTTAAGTGTATCAAGTGGGGTTAAATGATGGAGTGGAAGTTAGGCGATAAAGCCAAGAAAAAACAAAGAATTTTGCTGGTGGATGATGAAGAACTCAATCGCAAACTTTGTGAGAGAATTCTGATTCGGGAAGGATTTTCTGTATTTGAGGCAAAAAATGGTAAAGAAGCAATGGAACTTATGGCGAAATCACCCTCGGGGCATTTTGATTTAATTGTGATGGATATTCAGATGCCTGAGATGAATGGTTATGAGGCCACAAAACGAATCCGTAGCATGGATCGAGAGGATGCAAAGAAGATTCCAATCATTGCGCTAAGCGCCAATGACACGGAGGAAGACATTCGATTAAGTAAAGAATACGGTATGAATGATCATATGGTGAAACCCTTTAATATTCCCAAAATCGTGGATGTGATTCGTTCTTACCTGTAATAGAAATGAGATAGTAGTGCGTATTAATAAGTATATTGCCATGGGTGGCATGTTTTCCAGAAGGGAAGCAGATAAGTTAATTGAAAACAGAAGAGTCTATGTAAATGGAAAGCTGGCTTTATCCGGCATGGATGTAACGGACGCGGATGAAGTGCTGGTAGATGGCAATCCTTGCAAGCCGGTGGAAAAGAAAGTGGTACTGGCCTTTTACAAACCTATAGGGGTTACCTGTTCAGAAAAAGATGAGCATGCGGAGGAACTGGTTAGTGATTACATTGACTATCCTGTAAGACTGACCTATGCCGGCAGACTGGATAAAGATTCAGAGGGCCTTTTACTAATGACCAATGACGGTGCCCTCATAGATGGCATGATGCGAGGCAGCAATGGCCATGAGAAAGAGTACCATGTAAAGGTGAATAAGCCTTTACAAAAAGAGCACATAGAAGCATTGCAAAAGGGCGTCTATCTGACAGAATTAAAGGTGAAGACGAGACCGTGTAAAATCAAGGTATATTCCGAACGAGAATTTGGAATTACACTGACACAGGGATTAAACAGACAAATCAGACGTATGTGTGGGGCGTTTGGATATCGCGTAGATAGTTTGAAACGAGTCAGAGTGATGAATATCAAACTGGAAGGTTTAAAGCCCGGACAGTGGCGTGAATTATCCGAGGCAGAGGAAGCAGAGCTTCGCAAACTGGTTTCGAAAAAAAGAAAAAGAAATTAGACGAAATATGAACGATACTAGCAAACTTAGCAGGATGAAAGAATTAGTGAAGGTGCTGAATGACGCGTCGAAAGCGTACTATGCAGAAGACCGTGAAATCATGAGCAACTTCGAATATGATAAGCTTTACGATGAATTAGAACAGTTGGAGACAGAGACAGGGGTTCAGCTGGCCAATTCTCCTACAGTAAATGTAGGCTACGAATCCGTAGAAGAATTGCCGAAAGAACGCCATGAAAAGCCAATGCTTTCCCTTGGCAAGACCAAGGAAAGAGAAGAATTAAAAAGCTGGCTAAATGGCCATGAAGGACTTTTAAGCTGGAAATTGGATGGACTTACGGTAGTATTGACCTATGAGAATGGCGTATTAGTTAAGGCTGTTACCAGAGGCAATGGCGAAGTAGGAGAGATTATTACCGCCAATGCCAGATGTTTCACGAATTTGCCCCTTAAGATTTCTTATACAGGAAAACTGATTCTTCGAGGAGAGGCAGTGATTTCCTATTCTGATTTTGAACAAATCAATGAAGAAATCCCGGAAGCTGAAAATAAATACAAGAATCCCAGAAACTTGTGCAGCGGTTCCGTGCGTCAGTTAAACAGCGAAGTGACCGCAGGCAGAAGAGTGCGTTTTTATGCCTTTTCGCTGGTACAAGCAGAAAATATGGATTTCCAAGACAAGCGTTCAAAGCAATTTGAATTCCTGCAACAGCAGGGATTTGAAACGGTAGAATTCCACTCTGTCACAGAGGATACCATTTTAGCAGAAATCAAACGTTACGCAGAGAAGATTCAGACCTATGATATCCCATCAGATGGTTTGGTGCTGACCTATGAAGAGATTGCCTACGGGGAGTCTCTAGGTATGACTGCAAAATTCCCACGAGGTTCTATTGCTTTTAAATGGGCAGATGAAACAGCAGAGACTACCTTAAAAGAAATCGAGTGGAGCCCAAGCCGTACTGGCCTGATCAATCCGGTGGCGGTTTTTGAACCTGTGGAGCTGGAGGGCACCACGGTGAGTCGTGCCAGTGTGCATAATATCAGTGTTATGCGCCAACTGAAATTAGGTATTGGTGATCGCATTACGGTATATAAAGCCAATATGATTATTCCACAGATTGCAGAGAATCTCACCGGGTCTGATTCCATCGAGATTCCCAGCGTCTGTCCGGTCTGTGGTGGCATAGCGCAGGTGGAAGATAGTGATGGTCATGTGGTGACAGGTGATGTGGCTGCTGATAGCACCACTTTAAGCTTGTATTGTACCAATCCCAAATGCGCAGCGAAAAAGATTAAACAGTTTACTCATTTCGTATCCAGAAATGCTATGAATATGGATGGGCTGTCAGAACAGACCTTGGAGAAATTCATAGCAAAAGGCTTTCTGCATGAATATGCAGATTTGTATCACTTAGAGAATCATAGGGAAGAAATCTGTGATATGGATGGATTTGGAATCAAATCCTATGAAAACCTAATCACTAGCATTGAGACCAGTCGAAAGATTAGCCTGGAGCATGTTTTATTTGCCCTGGGCATTCCTGGGATTGGACTAGCAGGAGCCAAAAGTATTTGCAAACACTTTGCCTTCGATGAAACCGCAGTCATGCAGGCATCTAAAGAGGAACTGTCTGAGATAGACGGTGTGGGAGATGTCCTGGCAGAAGCCATTACGGACTTTTTCCGGGATGAAGAAAAGTTGCAAATAACAAAGCGCCTTTTACAGGAACTACAATTAGAAACCCCGGAAGAGCCGGCGGGAGAACAGATACTAGACGGCCTTACTTTTGTCATTACAGGTAGTCTGAATCATTTTGAAAACAGAGATTCTTTGAAAGCAGTTATCGAATCTCTCGGAGGAAAAGTGGCGGGATCTGTGTCTTCTAAGACTACGGCTCTCATTAATAATGACGTAAACTCTACTTCCGGTAAGAATAAAAAAGCAAAAGAAGTAGGAGTGGAGATTATCGCTGAGGAGGAATTCCTGTCTCGTTATAGCATTGCGGGGCAAAAATAGGCGCATTCTTTCAGAAAAGGATGATAGATTATGCCAGTTAGAATACAGAACGATTTACCAGCAAAAGAGAGACTTGAAAGAGAAAACATCTTCGTCATGAACGAAAGCAGAGCGACGACCCAGGACATCCGTCCGTTGGAACTTTGCATTCTGAATCTAATGCCTGGTAAAGAGGAAACAGAATTACAGATTTTAAGAGCCCTGTCCAATACACCACTGCAGGTAAATATTACTTTGTTAACCACAGCCAGTCATACCAGCAGTCATACTAGCTCAGCCCACCTAAATAAGTTTTATCAGACCTGGGACGAAGTGAAAGAAAATCGCTTTGATGGTATGATTATCACGGGCGCTCCCGTTGAAAATCTTACTTTTGAAGAAGTGGATTATTGGGAAGAACTTTGCCATATTATGGATTGGACCAGGAATCATGTCACCAGTACGTTGCACATTTGTTGGGGCGCTCAGGCGGCTTATTATTATCGTCATGGCATCCAAAAAGAAGAATTACCGGCAAAGCTATTTGGTATCTATCAGATGAAGATTAATCACCGAAAAGAGCCACTGGTAAGAGGTATGGACGATGTCTTCATGGCACCTCATTCCAGACATACCCAGACACCAACAGAGGCAATCCATGCATGTAGAGATATCAAAGTGCTGGCAGAATCTGATGAGGTGGGCGTATTTTTAGCTATGACCACAGATGGTAAAAATGTCTACGTTCAGGGACATCCGGAATATGACCGCATGACTTTAGACAAAGAGTACCATAGAGACTTGGATAAGGGATTGGAAATCGCTATACCGGTGAACTATTATCCGGATAATGACCCGGAGGAAAGACCGCTTCTTACATGGCGTAGCCATAGTGACCTGTTATATACCAACTGGCTTAATTATTACGTATATCAGGCCACACCATATGAGTGGAGCTGAGGATAGAAGTGATGGAATAAAAGCCTATGAGAATATTCATTTTATCGTGGCAAAACCCATAGGAGCATAAAGTGCCTGAATTAATAGAAATTTAAGAATGAATTGTTTGAAAAATTACCCTATTTTTGCTACAATTTACCTATGAACAGCAGTAATGTGTGATTCAAAATTTTGTGCAAAAAGGGGAAAAAACATGAAGTTTAAGAAAATCAGCACACGTATGTTGGCGTTTATTCTGCCTATCGTATTTTTGGCAATGGCGATTCTGACTACAATCAGTTCTTTATCTAGTTCTGAGATTATTCAGAATCAGATCGCCGGAAAAATGGAATCAGAGCTAAATGCCCAAATGAACAGCATTGAAAAGTATTTGGATTCTGTATCCAATATGGCGGATTCCTTGGCACAAGTAGTTACCTCATCTTATAAGGTGACTGACATGAGTGTGTACGAGGATATGTTTGGTAGAGTTGTGTCCACCAGTGAGATTGCAAATGGTGCCGGTATTTGGTTTGAGCCATATGCTTATGATTCTGCTGAAAAGTATATGGGACCATATATGTATAAAGATGGAGGTTCCATTGTGGTGACCTATGATTATAGTAATGCAGAGTATGATTACTTTAATCAGGAGTATTATCTAAATGCCAAGTCATCCACCGGTGCTGTTATTACAGATCCCTACTATGATCCTACGTCTGATACCGTTATGAGTACCTGCTCCACACCTATTCAGGATGCGGCAGGAAATTACTTAGGATGTATCACCGTAGATATCGTGTTGGATAAAATTCAGGAAGTAGTAGGTTCTATTAAGGTAGGCCAGAACGGTAATGCGTTATTCTTAAGTAGCACAGGTACCATTCTTTACTTTGCAGACGAACCGGATGCAGCATCTCAGGAACTGAATTTGACCGAAGATGCCAATGCAAGTCTTGCAGCAGCAGCCAAGACCATTATGGCAAATAAGAGCGGTATCACATCTTATGTGAAAAACGGTCAGCCATATAATCTGTATTATGATACCTTGGATGTAGGCTGGAAGCTGATTATCCAGATGCCACAGTCCGAAATTATGCAGCCTGTAAGGAGCCTGATGACTACCCTGATTATCGTGGGTATCATTTCCGTTTGTATTGTAATTCTTGCGGTACTCTTCAATATTACCGGCATGTCTAAATCCATTCGTAGAGTGGAAGAGTTCGCCGGTGCCCTTGCAGCAGGCGACTTCACCAGAGAACCGATTCCTGTTACCTCTGCAGATGAAGTGGGCAAGATGAGTCAGTCTATGAATGCCATGTATGAGGGCAATAAAGAAATCATACAGAGGATTGCAGGACATGCTGTTGAATTAAATGATGCCAGCAGCCAGATGAATGAGTCTTCAGAAGAACTTGCTCAGCAGTTCGAAACCATTGAGACTTACATGAATGAAGTAAATGAAGCTATGATGAGTGCTTCGGCAGCCACAGAAGAGGTCAATGCTTCCGTAGAAGAAGTACATAGCTCTGTAGGTGTTTTGGCTGGTGAAACAGATAAGAGTAGCAGAATGGCAAACGATATCAGAGGAAAAGCACAGGATATCGAACGATCCAGTAAAGACTCTTACGATAATGCTATTAGCCTTTCTAAGAAGTTTGAAACCGAATTAAAATCCAGTATGGATAATGCAAAGGTTGTATCTACCATTGCAGAGATGGCCAATACCATTTCTGAAATTGCATCCCAGATTAACTTGCTTTCCCTGAATGCTTCCATCGAAGCAGCCAGAGCCGGCGAGCAGGGTAAAGGATTTGCGGTTGTAGCGTCTGAAATCGGTAAGCTCGCCAACGAAACAGCGGATGCAGTAGAAAGCATTCAGAGCACGGTTGGCGATGTAGAAAGCGCATTTAACAACTTGTTGGAAGATGCCAATACCTTCCTGGTATTCTTGAATGATACCGTAACACCGGATTATCAGAATTTTGTAAATATCGGCAAACAGTATGGCGAAGATGCCATGAGCTTTGCTGAGATTTCAGATCGACTTTCCGGTATGACAGGTAATATCGAAAGAACCATGAATGAAGTCAGCGTCGCTATCCAGAATATTGCAGAATCTGCACAGACCACAGCGGATAACAGCGCTAGAATCATGGATTCTGTAACAGATGTAGCGCAGGTAGTAGATAATGTTTCTCAGATGTCCAGAAAACAGGAGAAGATTGCAGATACCTTGAATGAAGTGGTACATCAATACAAGTTTGAAAAATAAGTGAAATAAAGGATGTATAAGGGCAACTGCTATGGCGGTTGCCCTTTGTTCATGTTAAAATAAAAGTCAAATGACGGATTATTTTTAGGAGAGAATTATGAAATTTGGCAAAGACTTCTGGAACCAAAAATGGGTAAGTTATTCTATCGCAACATGTTCAGCAGTAGTGCTGTATTTGTTCTTGTCTCACTTGAGCTATTATCTGAAGAGTATCGGTGCGTTTTTATCTTTTTTTGAACCGGTCTTTTTTGGCCTGGTGATTGCTTATGTCTTGAATCCTTTGATGAAGTTTTACAAGAACAAATTATATGGTCGTATGAAAAGCGATAAAGCAAAAAAGAACTTAGCCTTATTTACCACGATTCTTTCTTTGGTATTATTCTTTGTTTTATTAAGCATGGTACTGATTCCGCAAATCATCGATTCTGTTGTGACTTTATTTAACAACCTGGGTGCTTATGCGGTGAATTTGCAGGGCGTATTGGGAGATTTAGATTCCTTTGCATCCAACTATGACTTCGATATTTCTAAAATCGTCGATAGTGTCAATGAGTGGGTGACGAAGCTTGCTTCTTCTATCCCTGAAAATCTGGGCAGTATCATGACCACTTCTTTCAGTATTGGAAAAAGTATCTTTAACACCATGATTGCATTGATTATCGCTATTTACCTATTGGCAGATAAAGAAAGATTGCAAGAGTCCTTCAAGAAACTGATAAAGGTTTTGATGCCGGGTGGCAGATACCGCAACACCAAGGAGTTTTGGAGCAGATGTAATACGATTTTGCTTCGCTATATTGGATGCAGTTTGTTAGACGCATTGATTATCGGAGTGGCCAACTCTATTTTTATGGCAGTGGCCGGACTTCCCTATAATGCCATGATTTCTGTTATCGTAGGCCTTACGAATCTAGCGCCTACCTTTGGCCCAATCGTAGGTGGTGCGCTGGGAGCGTTCATCTTAGTTTTGGTGAATCCGTGGTATGCCTTATGGTTTATCATTTTCACTGTAGTGATTCAGACTGTTGACGGTTATTTTATCAAACCAAAGCTATTTGGAAACAGCTTGGGTGTACCTGCTGTCTGGATTTTGATTGTCTTAATCGTTGGCGGTGGTATGTTTGGCGTGGCAGGCATCCTTTTGGCAATTCCTTTTGCAGCTATCTTCAGTTTCGTATACAACGACATGATCTATACTAAGTTGGAGCAGCGTAACGAGAAAGAACGTTTGCGCCGTGAAAGCCTTAAAGTACAGGAAGAATCGGTTGAAATGGAAACGAAAGAATAGTATAGTAGTAATGTTTGGTTTTGAAATGAGGAGATGAAAAAAGGAGGGACCGACCCTGGTCGGAAAGAGTATGCGAAAGACGAAAATTATATGCACGATTGGTCCTGCTTCCGAGAAACCGGAGATGCTGGAAAAGCTCATTGAAGCAGGCATGAATGTGGCTAGATTGAATTTCTCACACGGTAGCTATGAAGAGCATGGCGCTAGAATTGAGAATATCCGTAAATTACGTGAGAAACTTGGTAAGCCGATTTCTATTTTATTGGATACAAAGGGACCTGAAATTCGACTTAAGTCCTTTAAAGAAGGAAAGGTTGATTTGAAGCCGGGTAAGCTTTTCACATTATGCCATGATGATGTGGAAGGTGATGAGACAAAGTGCTCCATCACTTGCGAGAATTTATTCCGTGATGTGCAGCGTGGCGGTAAAATTTTATTAGACGATGGTCTGATTGAATTATCCGTAGAAAAAGTGGAAGGACAGGATATCGTATGCCGCGTAGTCAATGGCGGTAAGGTATCTAATAATAAAGGCGTAAATGTACCGGACGTACATGTTTCTTTGCCTTTCTTAAATGACAAAGACAGAAGCGATATCATGTTTGGTATCGAAAAAGATGTAGATTTCATTGCAGCCAGCTTTGTAAGATGCGCAGAAGATGTACGTCAGATCAGAGCCCTTTTGGATGTAAACGGCGGCAAGAATATAGAGATTATCTCTAAAATCGAGAATAAAGAAGCGATTCAGAACATCGATGAGATTATCGCTGTTTCCGATGGTATTATGATTGCCCGTGGTGATTTGGGTGTAGAGGTTCCTTACGAGGAAGTTCCATCCATTCAGAAGATGATTATTAAGAAAGTATATGAAGCGGGCAAACGTGTTATTACTGCTACACAGATGCTGGATTCTATGCAGAACAATCCTAGACCGACGAGAGCAGAGGCCACTGACGTAGCCAACGCCATTTACGATGGTACCAGCGCGATTATGCTTTCCGGTGAGACTGCTGCAGGCAAATACCCTGTAGAAGCAGTGGAGACCATGGTTCGAATTGCGCTTCATACCGAGGCGGATATCGATTACAGAAAGCGTTTCTTTGTGAGAGAGCGTAAGGCAAATTCCAACGTGACAGATGCCATTTGCCATGCTACTTGTACCACAGCCCTTGACTTAAATGCCAAGGCGATTGTTACCATTACCTTAACCGGTGCTTCTGCACGTATGATTTCCAGATATCGTCCTCACAGCGATATCATTGCTTGCACCACAGATGAGAAGGTTTGCCGTAAGCTGAACTTATCCTGGGGCGTTACACCAATCATGGTGGAGAAAAAAGAGCGATTGATGGAACTCTTCGATCACGTAGCAGATGCTTGCTTACAGAATGGTCTGGTTGAGAAAAACGATATCATCGTTATTACAGCCGGTGTACCACTTGGTGTATCCGGTATGACAAATATGATTAAAACAGCAGTGATTTAACCATGCGCAGGAGAGCTTTTCCCAAGAGGAGAAGCTCTCCTTTTTTACAAAAAGTTTATAGGAAACAGGGGGCTTTTCGTGGTAAAATGCTATTAGACACATGCAAGTAAAAGGGGACGTGTATGTTTGCGTTTAAGTTCGACTGGCAACCGAATTATGAAACCGGAATAGAAGCCGTAGATACGCAGCATAAGCAGCTAATGCGTATCGGTCGGGAGATTGAACAATTAATCCAAACGAAAGCCGCAGGGGTTTCGCCAAGACAGTTGATAGATATAGTCTGTGAACTGAGGGATTATACGGGATATCACTTCTACATGGAAGAGCAATTGATGGAAGAGTGCAGCTATGAGAAAATAGAGGAGCACAAGCAACACCATCAGGATTTGCTTAAAATGGTTATGAATTTTGATGTGAAAAAACTGGCGGATGACCCGGTTGGCACATTGGAAAGAGGGCGTGCTACGCTCCAAGAACAGATCTTTCAGCATATCATGAAAGATGATATGGAATTTGCTAAGGTATATAAACACTACGAGAAAATCTACAAACGTACAGCGGATGCCAAAAAGAAAAACCGCAGTGATAATGAAAATAAATTTGGCTTTGAAGTATATGAGTTCAATATGACAATAGCGTATCTCTTGCGAGATCAGACTTATTATGGTCATGTGGTCATTGTGAATAAAGAAAAGAAAGCCAATTTGCTAAAGCTCTCCAGATTAGAGAAGGATACTTTTGTAACAGATGTATTCCGCCTGGCAGAAGCTGTAAATAAAGCCTTTGAACCGGATTCTCTGGACTATGCCTATTATACAGCTGCAGATGACCAGCTTTTGGTGCATATCGTGCCGCGTTATAAAAACGATGAGCACTTTAATGAGCCTTTCTGCTATAAACCGGAGACACCGGTGGAATTAAGCCAGGAAGAGTACAACAGAATGGTAGAGCGTATCAAGAAAGAAATTGTATAAAAAGCCTTGCATTCCCACATCGGCTATGATAAACTAATTTTTGTTCGCAAGCCGGCGTGTCGGAATGGCAGACGAGGCAGACTCAAAATCTGTTGTGGGCAACCACGTGCGGGTTCAAGTCCCGCTGCCGGCATGAATTGAATGCAGCAATTTGTGATATTTCAAGGTATTACAAGTTGCTGTTTTTTTGTCCTCTAAATCGAAAGAGATTGCTTCTGCATACTTGCTCAAAACCCCCATGATTGCTATAATGAAACGGATATGAAAAGTCGCTTGCGTAGCGAAACTTAGATTAGTTGGAGGGAGATTGTTATGAGTGAAAATGCTGCTAAAAGAGCAAAAGGTTTTTTCGGTGAATTCAAAGAGTTCATTGCAAAGGGTAATGTAATGGATATGGCAGTGGGTGTTATCGTAGGTGCTGCCTTCAAAGCGATTGTAGATTCTCTTGTGGCAGATATTTTGATGCCGCTGATCGGTATCTTTGCCGGTGCAGATTCTTTCGCATCCCTTAGTGTGACAGTAGGTGGAGCAGTGATTACATACGGAAACTTCATCGCTGCAATCGTGAACTTCTTAATCATGGCATTTGTAATGTTCTGCATTGTAAAAGCGCTGAATAAGATGAACGAAAAAATGGAAGCCCTGAAGAAGAAAGAAGAAGCAGAGGAAGAGGCTGTTGCAGAGCCTACTAAAGAAGAAGTTCTGTTAACAGAAATCCGTGACCTCTTAAAAAATAAATAAGAGTGAACTTTCAGAAAGCTCTGCAGAATCTGCAGGGCTTTCTTGCGTTCTACTCGTGTAGGTGCTATGACGTATCAAAAAGACAACTTAGCAACTGAATATGAAGAAGTAATGTCCGGTGTGGAAGAGCAGGTGCCGGAGGTAGAAGAACAGGAGCCTGGAGTAGAAAGCCAAGAAGAACATGCAAGACCGGAGGATACTACTGATGAGGTGGAATCGGAAGGTAAGGAAAATGCTCCGCAAGCAGAAAAACAGATTTCCACGTTGCAGCAGGTAGGCCTCGTATTAGAGCAGGTGATGCTGAAAGCATCCATGGGATTTACCGCCCTTGTGCTATTGTACCTGACCTATCACAGCCTTCGCTATACTTACTATTTCTACGATTATGAGCATGAAGTCCTTTATACCGGAGCAGATGGCGTCCTAAAGCATCTTTTGATTCTTTGCTTACCGGTAGCGGGGATTCTCCTATATCGGTTTGTGTTTGTGGGATGGCAGACGGGGAAAGAAGAGGCGAAAACCTGGATCCTGCGAGGCCTTTTGGCGATAGAAGTATTTACCACCTTTATCCTGGGCGTCATCTGGGTAAAGACGGCCCATATTTATCCGGATGGGGATCAGGCCTTCCTGATGATGGCGGCAGAGATGTTCCAAAACGGGGATTATACTTTACTTGGTCGGGGGGGATACTTACATTATCATCCCCACCAATTGGGCATGGTTTATGTGCTGGAATGGATGTATCGTCTATTTGGAAATGGGAAGTATTATGTGTTCCAGTATTTTAATGTGCTATGTACCATGGCAACGCAGATTCTGGGATATCTACTTGTAAAAGAGATGACCCAAAAGCATGGAGCAAAGATAGCATATCTGGTTTTACAGCCTCTGTTCCTGCCGGTATTTTTATATATTGGTTTTGTATATGGAGACGTGCCAAGCATTGCTTTTACCTTTGCACTCCTGCTATGCATCATGAAATTTTATGAGACTGACTATATACGATACGGCCTTCTTGCGATTCTCATGAGCACCCTGGCACTTCTGGTACGAAAGAATTCTTTGATTGTGTTGATTGCAGTGCTGATTGTGCTGGCGGTGAAGAGCATAAAAGACAGAAGCCTTCGCGGATTTTTGATTATACTTGGACTGGTGATGACAGCCTCCTTGTTGAATCCGCTTCTGCACAGACACTACGAAAGAGTAAGCGGTCAGGAACTGATGACAGGAATCCCGAATTCTGCCTATATTGCCATGGGCATGATGGATGGTTATCCGGGCCCCGGATGGTATAATAACTTCAACAAAGAAGTTTTCCAACAAGCAGATTTGGATACAGAAATGGCAGATGAAGCCTCAAAACAGGTTATCCGGGATAGAAGGGAAGTCTTCCGGGCTGACAAAGCTTATGCCAGAGATTTCTACAAGCGGAAGTTTTTGTCTCAGTGGAATGAGCCTACCTATGGAGCGTTTTACTTAAATTCCAGATTTGTACCGGAGCATGCAGAGACAGATTTTACCTACCGTTTGTTCTATGGAGACCTGCACGGAAAAGCAGTAGCACTCTTAAATGAACTGCAGATTTTGGTTTATGTGCTTTCTTTAGCGGGAGCATTGAAAGTGGTATGGAGAGAAAAAAGAGGAGAACTCTCCCTCATACCCATCGCTGTGTTTGGAGGTGTACTCTTTAGCTTTTTATGGGAAGCAAAGAGTAGATATGTGTTAGGCTATGTGGCACTTCTTATTCCCTTAGCATCTTATGCACTGAGCTTTGCCGGAAAAGAACAGGCCACAAGGCATACAAAAGAAAATCATTAGCAAGGAATTGCTGGAAACGAGGAGAATATGGGAAAACAAGTAACATTGGAACAAGTAAATGGATTCAAATTCGTGGATGGAGGCGTATGCGCTGCAGATGGATTTGTGGCAGGCGGACTTCACTGCGGATTACATCCTGACCCAAACAAAAATGACCTTGGTATGCTGTATGCAAAGGCAGGAGCAAATGCTGCCGGCGTATATACTACCAATAAAGTAAAGGGCGCACCAATCCTGGTGACAAAGAAGCACCTTGGTCTCACAGGGGGAAAGGCAAAAGCAGTCATTATGAACTGCAAAAATGCCAATACCTGTAACGCAGATGGCGAAGCAAAAGCAGAGGAGATGTGTAAGCTTGCAGCAGGAGCATTGGGCATTCAGACAGAAGATGTGCTGGTGGCTTCCACCGGTGTCATTGGACAGGTGCTCCCTATAGAGCCCATTAAAGCCCATGTGCAGGAACTGGCAGACAGTCTTTGCACAGGAGGTCATTTGGAAGCAGAAAAGGCCATTATGACCACGGATACCGTACCAAAAGAGCTGGCTGTGGAGTTTACAGTAGACGGAGCGACCTACCACCTTGGCGGTATGGCAAAGGGCAGTGGCATGATTCGCCCCAATATGGCCACAACCCTGAATTTCATTACGACAGATATGACGGCAAGTAGCAAAGTCTTACAGGAGATTTTGGATGATGTAGTGCAGATTACTTATAACTGCTTAAGCGTGGACGGAGATATGTCTACCAATGACATGGTTTTACTCTTGGCAGGGGGACAGAATCCGGATGTAGAAGTCAAAGAAGGCACAGAAGCTTTTGCAAAGCTGAAAGAAGCGCTGACTATCGTCATGACCAACCTGACCAGAATGCTGGCCAAGGATGGAGAGGGGGCTACGAAGCTAATCGAAGTTTCCTGTGAGGGAGCAAAGAATCGAAAAGACGCTATCACCATTGCCAAAAGTGTGGTAGACTCTAATTTGCTGAAATGCGCTATTTTTGGAGAAGATGCCAACTGGGGACGCATCTTATGCGCTGCCGGTTATGCGGATGCAGACTTTGATGTTACGAAAGTGGAGGTACATCTTTCTTCTAAGGCAGGTCGAGAATTGGTATGTAGAAATGGCGCCGGTGTAGCATTTTCAGAAGAGAAGGCAGCTCAGATTTTAAAAGAAGATGAGATTTGTATAGAAATCGCATTACAAGAAGGGGATGGCAAAGCCAAAGCTTGGGGATGTGATATGACCTATGATTACGTGAAAATCAACGGAGATTATAGATCATAAATAGAGAATAGAAATGGAGTCAGTATGTTAGTAGATAAGTTAGGACAGGTAGTAGATGCCCTGATTTTTGATGTGGATGGAACCTTGTGGGATTCTGTAGATACTTGTGTGGAGGCCTGGAATCAGGTGCTGGATACCCACAGCAAAGAGACCAAGCGAGTAGATAGACCGACATTGCAGGGACTGTTTGGAAAACCGATGGATGTGATTTTTCAAAATATCTTTCCGGGTATGCCGGCAGAAGAAATCGATCGTTTATCGAATTATTGCATTGAAGCAGAGAATATTCTGTTAGATGAAAAACCGGGTATTTCTTATCCCAGAGTGAAAGAGGTCCTGAAAAACCTAAGCAAACATGCCAGACTCTTTATCGTAAGCAACTGTCAAAGCGGCTATGTAGAACACTGCATGAGTGCCTTGGATATCGAAGGCTATATTGAAGATTTCGCTTGCTTTGGAGATAATCCGGTAAGCAAAGGCCAAAATATAATGGCCATTATGGAAAAATATGACTTACAACATCCTGTGTATGTGGGAGATACCGCTGGGGATGCTGCAGCATGTGAGGAGGCTGAAATTCCAATGATTTTTGCTTCCTATGGATTTGGTAAGGTGGAGGAGCCCTGGATGGAGATTGCTTCTTTTTCCGAGCTTGAAAATATGGTAAAATAGGAGGCAGCGCCAGGTGGCAGATAGTTTAAGTCCAAGGCGTCGAAAACGCGTACAGCGTCTCAAAAGAATCATCGTTGGAACTGTAATCACCGTGCTGGTTTTGCCTACTGTAATCGCTATCCTTTTGGGCGTGCAGAATTACAGATTGCATAAGGAAATCAGCCTGTTGCAAGCACAGCTCCGTGCCGGGGGCGAAAAGGCAAGTGGGGAGAATCTATCTTCCGGTACTGCTTTATCGGGCACCCTACAGGCCCAGGCAGAAAAGACCACAAAAGTGGTGACAGAAGTGGCAGAGACTGCGGTGGAGGAGTTAGAAGAGGCAAAGCCTGTAAGACAGATTTACCTGACTTTTGACGACGGTCCCAGTGGCAGGACAGACAAGATTCTGGATATCTTAGAAAAGTACGATATCAAAGCGACATTCTTTGTGGTGGGTAAGCCACAGGAAGAGTATGAGATTCTGTATCAGAGAATTGTCAAAGAAGGGCATACCTTGGGGATGCATTCTTACAGTCACAGTTACAGTAGTCTATATGCAGACGCAGACAGTTTTACAAACGACCTTGATAAATTGCAGGAATTTTTATATGATAAAACAGGTGTAGAGAGTACTTTTTATCGCTTTCCCGGTGGCAGTAGCAACACTGTCAGCAAAACTGATATGGATGTGTTTTTGGACATCTTAAAGGAGCGAAAGATTACCTATTTTGATTGGAATGTATCCGCAGATGATGCGGCAAATTATCATAAGTCCAGTCAGCAGATTATAGACAATTGTCTAAGAGGTATCGAAAAGCATGAGGGGACCATCGTGATTCTACTACACGATGCAGATGATAAGAAGTCGACGGTAGAGGCTTTGCCGGGGCTGATCGAAGCAATTAAGGCCAGGGGAGATGCAGAGTTTTACCCAATTACGGACGATACTCCTTTGATTCAACATAGGAGCTTGTCACAATAAAGAAAAGGTGGAGGATACCATGGGATTTTTTTCAGAATTAAAAGAAGACTTATCACAGGCAGTTACAGAGTTGACACCAGAAGAATTGGAAGCAGAAAACGCAGAAAATGCAGCACCGGAGACTGCTGATGATTTGAGCAAAATGCTCGATAATATGGATTTGGATCAGCTTGCAAATGCAGAAGCTGAATCAGATACAACTGTAAATGGGGAGGAAAATGTAGAAGTGGGAGAAGTAGAAGAAAACGTAGAGCAGGAAGTCTACGAGCCTAGAACGGAGAAACTTTTCGCCGGCTCTGTAGCATCATCTCCTGTAGCAGATGAGAATTCCATCATCACCTTAAACATGACTGTAAAGGGTGATATTACATCTCAGGGATCTCTTGAGGTGATTGGTAATGTGGTTGGTAACATCGATGTAATGGGCAAGTTAAACGTAACAGGTTCCGTTACCGGTAATTCCAAAGCAGCAGAGTTCTATGCTGAGAAGGCTAGAATCAATGGTGAAGTACATTCTGAAGGATCTCTGAAAATCGGTCAGAACTCTATCATCATCGGTAATGTATTCGGTACCAGCGCAGTAATCGCAGGTGCGGTAAAGGGTGATATCGACGTACATGGCCCTGTTATCCTGGATTCATCCGCCATCGTTATGGGTAACATCAAATCCAAATCCGTACAGATTAACAATGGTGCGGTAATCGAAGGTATGTGTTCTCAGTGCTATGCTGATGTGAACCCTACATCCTTCTTTGAAAATGTGAAAAAATCCAGTGGAAAGAATAAATAAAGGAGCCTGATACTGCATGAAACGTATCATGTTAAAACTCAGCGGTGAAGCGCTGGCAGGGGAAAAAAAGACAGGATTTGACGAAGAGACAGTTCGCAAAGTTGCGCTGCAGGTCAAAGAATTAGTAGATCAGAAAATGGAAGTGGGCATCGTGATCGGCGGTGGTAACTTCTGGAGAGGAAGAAGCAGCGAGAACATTGATCGTACCAAGGCAGACCAGATTGGTATGCTGGCTACCATTATGAATTGCATCTATGTATCTGAGATTTTCAGAAGCGTAGGTATGACTACCAATATTCTCACACCATTTGAGTGTGGTAGTTTTACAAAGCTGTTTTCCAAGGACCGTGCAAATAAATATTTTGCACGTGGTCAGGTAGTATTCTTCGCAGGTGGTACCGGACATCCATACTTCTCCACAGATACAGGAGTTGTATTACGAGCAATCGAAGTGGATGCAGAGGTGATTTTCCTTGCAAAGGCCATCGATGGTGTTTATGACGATGATCCGAAGAAGAATCCAAATGCAAAGAAATATGACACTGTAACCATTCAGGAAGTCATTGATAAAAACTTACAGGTTGTAGATATGACCGCATCCATCTTGGCAAGAGACAATCATATGCCAATGTGGGTATTTGGCTTGGAGGGAGACCGCAGCATCGTAGAAGCTGTATCCGGTCAGTTCTCCGGCACAAAAGTGACTGTATAGTCGAAAGATTAGGAGGCCATTATGGACGAGCGTTTACAAGTATTTGACGAGAAAATGAAAAAGGCTGTGAATCACCTGGAAAGTGAATTCGCTACAATCCGTGCAGGAAGAGCCAATCCACATGTATTAGATAAAGTGAAGGTAGACTATTACGGAACCCCTACTCCAATTCAGCAGGTAGGTAACGTAACAGTTCCGGAACCACGTATGATTCAGATTGCTCCATGGGAAAAGAGCTTAATCAAAGAAATTGAAAAAGCAATCATGACCAGTGATATCGGTATCACACCATCTAATGATGGTGCCGTCATCAGATTAGTATTCCCGGAACTTACCGAGGAACGCAGAAAAGACTTGGTAAAAGATGTAAAGAAAAAAGCAGAGGATTCCAAAGTCGCAGTACGTAACGTACGTCGTGATGGTAATGATGCATTTAAAAAACTGGAAAAAGAAGATGTTTCCAAGGATGAAATTGAAGAATTACAGGACAATCTGCAGAAACTGACAGATCAGTATATCAAAGAGATTGACCAGATTCTGGAAGCAAAATCCAAAGAAATCATGACAGTATAAAAGTAGAAAAAGGGGCGGGTATCTGTTTAGGTATCTGCCCTTCCTACTAATAGGAGAATAGAATGAGTGTACCAAATCACGTGGCGATTATCCTGGATGGAAATGGCCGTTGGGCAAAAAGCAAAGGGAAACCCAGAACCTATGGACATATGCAGGGGGCCAAAAACGTGGAAACAATTTGCCGCGCTGCAGATGCAATAGGAATTAAATATTTGACTTTTTATGCCTTTTCCACAGAGAACTGGAAGAGACCGGAGGCAGAAGTAGAGGCGCTGATGTCTTTGTTGGATCAGTATCTGAAGAAACTGATGAAATCCGCTGTCAAGGAGAATATGCAGGTGCATTTTATCGGAGACAGAAGTGCATTAAATGAGAAAATTCAGGAGACCATGGGTGTACTGGAAGAAAAAACCAAAGTGTGCACCGGTCTTACCTTTACCATAGCAATCAATTACGGTTCCAGAGATGAAATCAGAAGGGCTGTGCAGGAAATTGCAAAAGAAGCAAAGGATGGCAATCTGGCAATCGAAGACATTACAGAAGCAGAAATCGCAAAGCACTTGGATACCAGAAATATTCCGGATCCGGATTTGATGATTCGTACTTCTTATGAGCTTCGCCTTAGTAATTTCCTGATGTGGCAGCTTGCATATGCAGAGTTTTACTTTACAGAAGTACCTTGGCCTGATTTTACAAAAGAAGAATTACAAAAAGCGGTGGATGAGTATGAGAAGCGCCACAGACGCTTTGGAGCTTTGGAGGAATAAACATGTTTTGGAAACGACTGGGAAGTGGTGTAGTACTTATCATTATTGCACTGGTTACGCTAATTCTCGGCGGTCCGCTTTTGGATGTGACCGTATTTTTGATTTCTTTGGTAGGCTACACGGAGCTGATGAAAGCTTTAGGTGTAGCGGAAAATAAGAAAAACGCCATGTATCTGGTGGGTGTCACAGGAATTTGTGCATGGTATGTCCTGATTTTCCTAGGAAATCAGTTCTATGAAATTGATACATTCTTCACCGCATTGCTGGTGATTTTACTGGTATTTTTCGGATGCATGTTTTTGTATGTGTTCCAGTATCCCAAGAGAAAAGCATGGGAAGTAGAAGCCAGTCTTTTTTCTTTCCTGTATGCGCCATTTATGCTTTCTTTTATCGACTTGACCAGAAATCTCCAGCACGGAAAAGAAATCGTTTGGTTAATCTTCATCAGCTCCTGGGGCTGTGATACCTGCGCGTATTGCGTGGGTATGCTTTGCGGTAAACACAAAATGACACCACTGCTTAGCCCGAAAAAGACCATTGAAGGGGCCCTTGGTGGCATTGTGGGAGCAGGCCTTCTTGGCCTTATTTACGGCGCTGTGCTGAGCATCAGTGATGCAGGAATGGCATGGTATAGCTTTGGCGTGCCTTTTGCCGTGATTGGAGCTATTGGAGCCATGATTTCCATGGTGGGAGATTTAGCTGCTTCTGCCATTAAGAGAGAGCATGAAATCAAAGACTATGGTACGTTGATTCCGGGCCATGGTGGTATCATGGATCGTTTTGACAGTGTGATTTTCACAGCACCGGCTGTTTATTTTTTGGCATGCTTGGTGTTCCGTAATTTTAGATAATGGAAAGGCAGAGTAATCTGCAGAAAAGAGAGAAACATGAAACGAATTGGTATTTTAGGTTCTACAGGTTCCATAGGCACACAGACCTTGGAAATCGTAGACGCCTATCCGGAAGAACTGGAAGTAGTAGCATTAGCTGCCGGTACCAGTGTAGATAAAATCGAGAAGCAGATTCGCAAATATAAACCGAAATTTGTAGCAATGTGGTCCGAAGAAGCGGCAAAAGACCTGCAGGTAAAAGTAGCTGATTTGGATGTAAAGGTGTCTTATGGTATGGATGGTCTTTGCGAAATGGCAAGCCTGGATTACATGGATACCTTGGTAACAGCTGTAGTAGGTATGATTGGTATCAAACCTACTATTACCGCTATAGAGCATCATAAAGAGATAGCACTTGCCAACAAAGAAACCCTGGTAACTGCCGGACATATCATTATGCCACTGGCCAAAGAAAAAGGGGTGAAAATCCTGCCGGTGGACAGCGAGCACAGTGCTATATTTCAGTCCTTGCAGGGGAGCCACAGTCATGGAGAAATCAAGAGAATTCTTTTGACTGCATCAGGCGGCCCTTTCCGCGGAAAAAGGACAGAAGAATTACGAAGCATGAAAGCTTCTGATGCCTTAAAGCATCCAAACTGGTCCATGGGACGTAAGATTACCATTGATTCTGCTACCTTAGTGAATAAGGGGCTGGAAGTCATGGAGGCAAAATGGCTCTTTGATGTGGGACTAGATGATATTCAGGTAGTGGTACATCCTCAAAGCATCCTGCACTCTGCAGTAGAGTACGTGGATGGAGCGGTTATCGGACAGATGGGTGTGCCGGATATGAAGCTTCCGATTCAGTATGCTTTGTTCTATCCGAACAGAAGACCTATGAGCGGTAATCAGCTGGATTTGTTTGCTGTAGGAAATATGACCTTTGAAAAACCGGACCCGGTAACCTTTAAAGGCCTTGAACTTGCCTTCCGCGCAGCCAGAATCGGTGGTAGTATGCCAACTGTGTTCAATGCAGCCAATGAAAAGGCAGTAGCGCTGTTTTTGGAAGATAAGATTTCCTTCTTACAGATAGCAGAATTGATAGAGAGAGCAATGGATGAGCACGATACATGGGAATCTCCAAGCTTGGAAGAAATCCTTCTAGCTGAGAAACAGGCCCATGAAAGTGTTATGAGAGCATTATGATGACATTACTATTATTCCTGATAATTTTTATGGTGGTGGTTGTGGCCCATGAGTTTGGTCACTTCATTACCGCAAAACGAAACGGTATTCACGTAGTGGAATTTTCTGTAGGCATGGGTCCTATGATTGCCCATTTCGACAGAGGAGACACTTGCTATGCTATTAGACTTTTCCCCCTAGGCGGTGCTTGTATTTTCGAAGGCGAAGATCAGATTACCAATCCGGCGGCAACAAAAGATCCGTCTGAACCTTTGGAAATCCAGTCTGACGAAGAAGAGGAGAAAGGCAAGTACGGCATTTCTTTCTTGAAAGCCGGTGTATGGGCAAGAATTGCAACGGTATTTGCAGGTCCTTTGTTTAATATGATATTGGGCTTTTTGGTGGCACTGATTTTAGTAAGCTACAATGGCTCCGATAGACCGGTGGTTGGACAGATTATGGAAAACTCCGCAGCTGAAGAAGCCGGTATGCAGAGCGGTGATGTAATCACCAGAATCAATGGAGAGAGAATTCACCTATACAGGGAAGTATCTCTTATCTCTGCCTTAAACAGCAAAGGAAATCCATTGGCATTGGAATATGAAAGAGATGGAGTAAAATACTCCACCACTTTAGTACCAAGATTTTCTACAGAGGATAATCGTTATTATATGGGTATCCAGGGTGGTGCAGAAATCATAGATGTAAAAGGTCTACAGGTGTTCCAGTATGCCTTTTACGAAACCGGATACGTACTGAAAGCTACACTAAAGAGTTTACAGATGCTGGTTATGGGACAACTTTCCAAAAATGATGTGTCGGGACCTGTGGGAATTGCCCATGTGGTAGGAGACAGTTACCAGGAAGTGAAGGCATACGGTCCGGTAGCAGTTTTCATGCGTATGATTAATCTGATTTTAATCATTTCCGTGAACCTTGGCGTGATGAACCTTTTGCCGTTACCTGCACTAGATGGTGGACGTCTGGTATTCCTTTTTGTGGAAGTCTTACGTGGCAAACCGGTTCCACCGGAAAAAGAAAGTATTGTTCACTTTGTTGGACTGATGTTATTCCTTTTGTTGTCTGTGTTTGTTATGTACAATGACATCATGAACTACTTTATCAAATAGTTTTTGGTGTGGAAGAAAGGCTTAGTATGAATCCGTTATTGGCCGCGGCGGTTTTGCCCGCGTTAGCACTTATCTTTTATGTGTATAAACAGGACCGAATCGAAAAAGAACCCTGGGGACTGCTTTTCAAATTGATGTTTTGGGGTGCAGTCACAGTCATCCCCGCAGCACTGATTGAAGCAGCAGGAGATGCAATCATTGGAATCTTTTACGAGGAAAATTCCACTCAGTTTTTGCTGATCAGCTGCTTTGCAGTGATTGGACTTGCAGAAGAAGGATTAAAGTACTTCGTATTCCGGAAAAAGGTCTGGAACAGTCCGGAGTTTAATTATCGGTTCGATGCCATTGTTTTTGCAGTATGTATCAGCCTTGGGTTTGCCATGTTAGAAAATATTCTGTACGTTTTTGAAGGCGGCTTCAATACAGCTGTGATTCGTGCCTTTACCGCAATCCCGGCGCATGCAATCAATGCAGTTTTCATGGGATACTATTTCGGACAGGCAAAACTCAGTCAGAGTATGGGCGAACACAGAGCGGAAATCATTGATAAGAGATTGGCACTTTTGGTACCACTGGTACTGCATGGCTTCTACGATTTCTGTGCCATGAAGCAGACGGAGTTCTTTACGGTAGTATTTTTGATTTTCGTTGTGGTAATGGATATTTTAGCAGTATCTCGAGTTAGACGCTCTTCAGAGCACGACATGAGAGTTTAGGAGGCAGTATGGCAAAGGTAGATTTGGTTACGGGTTTTTTAGGAGCAGGGAAAACTACCTTTATTTTAGACTATGCAAAAGACTGTATTGCGAAGGGCGAGCGAGTTGGCATTATAGAGAATGACTATGGTGCAGTGAATATCGATATGGTCTTATTACAAGAAGAATTAGGAGACGCGTGTGGGCTTGAAATGGTCATCGGAGGGGATGGCATCGAAGCCCATAGGCGTAGATTAAAGACAAAACTCATTGCAATGGGAATGATGGGCTACTCCCGTATTATCGTGGAGCCTTCCGGCATTTTCGATGTGGATGAGTTTTTTGATTTGCTTTATGAGGAGCCATTAGATAGATGGTACGAAAAGGGGAGCGTAATTACCTTGGTGGATGCTACTTTATCCACCCAGACCCTGACAAAGGAAAGCAGGTATATTCTGGTTTCCCAGCTAGCAGAAGCAGGTGCGGTGGTACTGAATAAATGCGATCTTGCCACCGAAGATACTTTACAGAAAACCTGGGATATGGTGGGAGCTGCATTAGAAGAGTTTGGCTGTAAGAGAGACTTTGCTATGGTTATGGCAAAGCCGGCTGATGCTGTGAGCCTTTCTATATGCGATAACCAACTGATTCCTTTGGATTTTGACAAACTCAGAAGTGCAGGTCATGTACATCAGGACCATATCAAACTTCCGGTTCTGGAAGAGGGAGCCTATGGCTCAGTGTATTTGTTCGACGTACAGCTTAGCAAAGAGCAGACGATTCAGAAAATCAAAAAACTTTTTGCGGATTCCGAGTTCGGAAAAGTCATTCGAGTGAAAGGCCATGTACGGACACCGGATGGAGTTTTGGAGTTTAATGGGACCAGGGAGCAGGTAGAAGAAAAGCCGGTTCAGGATTGTAATACAGTATTGATTGTCATTGGAGAATCTTTGGATAAAACAAGAATCGAGAATGAGTTTTCCGAAAATAGCAATAATTATTAATGATAACTTGTCAAAAGCTACGAGATATGATACATTCATTCTCGTAGCTTTTTTCTATAAAATCTATTTTTCATCTGAAAATCTGAAATTCGAATCTGGCTACAAGTTTCACTGTTGTAAAAAAAGAAAAGGAAAAGTATATGTTATTTGCAAGTGTATATGATAAGGGCCCTGTTGCGCTTAAAAACCAGGACGCCATTTTGTATGAGCAAGTGGTAGTGGATGGTAAACAGGTAGTATTTGCAGCGATTTGCGATGGAATCGGTGGGCTGCAGGAAGGGGAAAAAGCCAGCTTCTTTGTGACGTTGGAGTTGCGGAAATTTTTTTATGAAAAGCTGATTGAAATGATCCACAAAAGAAAAGGACAAAGGCAGATGGAGGACGCACTGAATTTGCAGATTAAAAAGTGCGGCAAAATGCTAAGACGGTACGGAGAAGTGCAGAACCTTCAATTGGGTACTACTTTAACGGCTATTTTGTTTTATCGAAAAAAATATACGATTTTTCATATCGGGGATAGCAGAGCGTATCTGGTGGGTAAGAGACTTCGACAGATTACGGAGGACGATGTCTATGAGAATGGTAGTCTGTCGAAATGTGTAGGGAGTACCAGATATCAGCCCTGCCAAATCTATCATGGCAGAATTGGAAAGAGAGACTGCATGCTTTTGTGCAGTGATGGCTTTCGGAAGGAACTTATGCCGGAGGAAATCAGAGGTTTCCTGCAAAGTGACAGACACATGGCGGAGAATATCTTGCAAAAAAGACTGCAAAAAGCGCTTGAAACCTGTAGACTTCGAGGCGAAAAAGACAATGTCTCAGCAATGGTAATAGGGTGGTAAAAATGGAACAAAAAAGTATTTGGTTTAATCGATATAGAATCTTGGAACAGATTGGAAAAGGGGCTACCGGAGAAGTATTTCTGGCGGAAGATATTAGACTACGACGCAACGTGGTTGTGAAAGTGCTGCATGTCCCGGGAGCAGAATTTGAAAAAGAAGTGCAGGTCCTGCAAAGCCTTTCCCTTCGTATTTTGCCCACAATTTACGACGCCTTCGTGACGGAGGAGGGGCAGGGAATTTTGGTTATGGAGTATGTAAAGGGATTAGATGGCGCATCCTATATCAAAACCCATGGTCCTTCAAGACCGGACCAGGTATACCGGTGGGGGATTACTCTTGCTGAGGGACTTCAGAAACTTCATCAAAGTGCCGGACATATTTTATACAGAGATTTGAAACCTGCGAATGTCATCATCGATGAGTACGGGGAAATCCGTCTCATAGATGTTGGAGCCGCGTTGGTGGGAGATTGGAACACGGAGATGCATCGAGGAGAAGTAGGGTGTTTGCTCAGCACCAGAGTAGGCTCTGCCGGGTATGCGGCGCCGGAACAATGGGAAGGAAAGTATTGCGATGAATCAGCGGATGTATACGGTTTGGGAATGGTGCTCACAGACTTTTTGACAGGAGAACTTCGATTTGTGGCCGGTACAAAACGACACGGCACCAGACAGGAGACGATTCCGGAACCTATGAAACGGGTTTTACAGAAAGCTGCCGCAGAAAGTAAGGCAGAACGCTATGCCAATATGGAGGCTTTTTTACAAGCATGGAAAGCTTCGAAAAGACTTCGTCGTATGCAGAATCTGAAGGAGAAGACGATTCTAGCTGTTCGTATTTTCTTATTGGTTTGTATGAATTGTCTCGTTTGGTTACCCTATCTAAATCTATTTCGGACGTATCATTCTAATCGGCTTTCTTTTGAAATGTGGAAAGTATATATGGCCCTTGCGGGAGGTCTGTATCTGCTACTTCTTTTGCCTGAAAAATATACCGAGAAACGGCGTGGTTACTGGGTTTGTCAAAGGTCGGTATGGCGCTATGACGATTGAAAAACACCCCCGTCTATGGTAGAATTGCAAAAGAATCATTCTATTCTAGCAGGATGAAAGAAAAGGAGTCGTTATGTCACATAGAGAACATACGAAAGAAGTTTCAATCGGAAAGGTCAAAATCGGTGGAGGCAATCCTATCGCCATCCAGTCCATGACCAATACGCCTACAGAAGACGTACAAAAGACCGTTGAACAGATTCATAGATTAGAAAAAGCCGGATGTGAGATCATCCGTTGTACCGTTCCAAATATAGAAGCTGCCAAAGCAGTGGCAGAAATCAAAAAGCAGATTTCCATTCCACTTGTTGCAGATATTCATTTTGACTATAAAATGGCCATTGCTGCCATGGAAAACGGAGCAGATAAAATCCGTATCAATCCCGGTAATATCGGTTCTGAAGACAAGGTAAGAGAAGTCGTAAAGGTAGCCAAAGAAAGAAACATTCCTATTCGTGTAGGGGTCAATAGCGGTTCTTTGGAAAAGCCATTAGTAGAGAAATACGGCGGAGTGACTGCAGAAGGAATTGTAGAATCTGCCTTAGATAAAGTAAAACTCATTGAGGACATGGGCTATGATAATCTGGTAGTCAGCATTAAGTCCTCTGATGTATTGATGTGTGTAAAGGCACACGAATTGATTGCTACAAAGTGCAATCACCCATTACATGTAGGTATCACAGAGTCCGGCACCGTCATGAGTGGATCCATTAAGTCATCCATCGGACTTGGACTGATTCTAAGCCAGGGCATCGGCGATACCATTCGCGTATCTTTGACAGGAGACCCTGTAGAAGAAATCCGCGCCGCAAAGCTGATTCTTCGCACCCTTGGACTTCGCAAAGGCGGCATCGAAGTGGTGTCTTGCCCAACCTGTGGCCGTACCAAGATTGACCTGATATCTCTTGCGGGCAAGGTGGAAAAGATGGTGGAAGACTATCCCCTTGACCTTAAACTGGCTGTTATGGGATGTGTTGTAAATGGTCCCGGCGAAGCAAAGGAAGCTGACCTTGGTATCGCAGGAGGTATCGGGGAAGGCCTTTTGATTAAAAAGGGTGAGATTATCAAGAAAGTTCCGGAAGAGGAACTATTAAGTACACTGAAAGAAGAACTAGATCACTGGAATGAGTGAAACAAAGAAATTCGGGGAAGTATTTCCTACGTTACAACTGCAAGGTGAATTGAAAGCATTGATGGACATGGCCCTGGTGGAACGTATTTCCACCACCAAGACCAGGTCCTTTTTGCGTGTTTATATTTCCAGTGACAGATTGATTTTCAAGCGAGACTTGTGGAAAGTGGAAGCGGAGATTAAAAAGCAACTTTTCCGCAATACCGACATTGATATTCATATCATCGAAAAGTTCCACTTATCTAGTCAGTACACGCCGGAAACGTTATGGGAAGCTTACCAGGAAAGCTTTTTTGAAGAATTGGAAAAGCATTCTCCGGTACTTGCCAATGTACTTCGCAAAGGCGGCATTTCCTTCCCTGAGGAAGGGGTTTTACTGCTTACTCTGGAAGAGGATGTTATCTCAAAACTAAAGGCACCGGAGCTCATCGATATCATCCATACTGTGTGGAATGATCGATGCGGTTTCGCATTACATATCAAAGAAGAATATGTACCGGTAAAAGAATACAAAAAGAAGGCGAAAAAGTGGGAGTTGCCGGATAATGTCCGGGCTGCCATGGAGGCAAAAGCCAGAGAAAACGGGGAAGAGCCTGCAAAGCCTGCAGAATCCATAGAATCTGCCCAGTCTACGAAAGAAGAAAAGGGCAAAGGCAAAGATGCAAAAGAAAAGAAAGTACAGCCTTTGAAAAAATCCGATAACCCGGATGTGATTTTAGGTAAAGACTTCGAAGACAATGCCATTAACTTAGAGGATATTGTGGGGGAAGTAGGCTTTGTCACGGTTCGTGGACAGATTCTTTCCTACGAAGAAAAGGAAATTGCCAAGATAGAGAAAATCATTGTCAGCATTATGCTAACCGACTTTACCGACACCATGATGGCAAAGATTTTCGTTCGTATCGACCAGATAGAAGAAATCAGGGGACAGTTAAAGGGCGGCACCTTTGTGAAGATTCAGGGAAAGGCCCAAAATGATAACTTTGCCCATGACATCGTCATCAATATGATGAATGTAAAGAAGATTCCGAACTTCGTGGTGACCCGTATGGATACCAGCGAAGAGAAGCGTGTAGAGCTTCACTGCCATACCAAGATGAGTGATATGGATGGTGTTTCGGAAGCAAAAGATATCGTAAAGCGTGCTTATGCTTGGGGGATGCCTGCCATTGCCATTACAGACCACGGCGTGGTACAGTCCTTCCCGGATGCTAACCATGTGTGGGAAGATTTGTGGAAAGCGGAGAAGGCAAAACGTGCCGAGGCTGGGGATCCGGCTCCGGATAAGTTTGATTTCTTTAAGGTCATCTACGGTGTAGAGGCTTATTTGGTAGACGATTTACACACAGTGGTCCATGATCAAAAAGGCCAAAGCCTCATGGAAAACTATGTGGTATTTGATATAGAGACCACAGGTATTTCTCCGGTGAATGAACGCATCACGGAAATCGGTGCGGTCAGGGTGGTAGAAGGAAAGATTACAGAGCGCTTTTCCACCTTTGTGAATCCACAAAAGCCCATTCCTTTCCACATCGAGCAGCTGACGCATATCAGTGATGATATGGTAGTGGATGCGCCAACCATAGAAGAAGTATTACCAAACTTTTTGGAATTCTGTAAAGGGGCCGTACTGGTAGCTCACAATGCAGAATTCGACTGTGGCTTTATCAAAGAAAACTGTCGCAGATTAGACTTGGAGTTTGACTTTACTTATGTGGATACCATGGGTATTTCCAGATTTCTTTTGAATCAGGCAAAGCATACCCTGGATGCAGTGGCGAAGACCTTGAATGTATCCTTAGAAGGACATCACAGGGCTGTCAACGATGCAGAGTGTACCGCTGAAATCTGGGAGAAATTCATAGCCATGCTGAAAGAGCGTGGCATCGAAACCCTTGGACAATTGGAAGAAAAGAGTGCCAGCAACCCGGATATCATCAGACGATCCAAGAGCTATCACGCCATTATTTTGGCAAAGAATAATACGGGACGAGCAAACTTATATCGACTGGTTTCCATGTCCCATTTGGACTACTTCAGAAAAGTACCACGTATTCCCAAGAGCGAACTGATGAAGCATAGGGAAGGACTTTTACTGGGAAGTGCCTGCGAAGCCGGTGAATTATACAGAGCGCTGTTAGATGGGCAGAGCGATACGGAAATCGCCAGACTGGTGCAGTTCTATGATTACCTGGAGATTCAGCCTGTAGGTAATAACAAGTTTATGATCAATTCACCGAAGGTAGAAGCGGTGAATTCCATCGAAGATATCCAGGAAATCAATAAGCGCATTGTGAAGCTGGGAGAGCAGTTTGGCAAGCTGGTAGTAGCCACTTGTGACGTGCATTTCCTAGACCCGGAAGATGAGATTTATCGCCGTATTATCATGGCAGGAAAAGGCTTTTCCGATGCAGATGATCAGGCACCTTTGTATCTGCATACCACCCAGGAAATGCTGGATGAATTCCAGTATCTGGGAAGCGAGAAGGCTAGAGAAGTGGTCATCACCAACACCAATAAGATTGCAGATATGATAGACTGCATGTCGCCGGTTAGACCAGACAAATGTCCTCCGGTTATTCCGGATTCCGATCAGACCCTGCGTCGTATCTGCTATGACAAAGCCCATGCCCTGTATGGAGAGAAGCTTCCTTCCATCGTAGAAGAACGATTGGAAAAAGAACTAAACTCCATCATTAGCAATGGATTTGCCGTTATGTATATCATTGCGCAGAAACTGGTGTGGAAATCTGTAGAGGATGGCTATCTGGTAGGTTCCCGTGGTTCCGTAGGTTCCTCCTTCGTAGCCTTCATGTCCGGTATTACGGAGGTAAACTCCTTAAGTCCACATTACCGATGTGAAAACTGCTTCTATACGGATTTTGATTCGGAAGAAGTCAGAAAGTATGCCGGCGGATCCGGCTGTGATATGCCGGATAAGATATGCCCGGTATGTGGTAAGCCTCTGGTAAAAGACGGTTTTGATATTCCTTTTGAAACCTTCCTTGGATTCAAAGGAAATAAGGAGCCTGATATCGACCTTAACTTCTCCGGAGAATACCAGAGTAAAGCGCATAAGTACACGGAAGTTATCTTTGGTTACGGTCAGACTTTCCGTGCAGGTACCATTGGTACCCTGGCAGATAAAACCGCCTATGGTTTTGTTATGAAATATTTCGAAGAGCATGGCATTACCAAACGGCGTATCGATGCAGAGCGTATCGCCATGGGATGCACCGGTGTCCGCAGAAGTACCGGACAGCATCCGGGTGGTATCGTAGTACTTCCTGTGGGAGAAGATATCAACACCTTCACCCCGGTCCAGCATCCTGCCAATGATATGGAGACAGATACCATCACTACACACTTTGATTATCACTCCATTGACCATAACCTTTTAAAACTGGATATTCTTGGTCACGACGATCCTACCATGATCCGTATGCTGCAGGACCTTACAGGCATTGATCCTGTTACCATTCCGTTAGATGACCCAGATGTTATGAGCCTTTTCACATCCACCAGAGCTTTGGGGGTTACCCCAGAAGAAATCGATGGCTGTCCCGTGGGCTCTATGGGTATTCCGGAGTTTGGTACAGATAATGCAATCCGAATGCTATTGACCACCCAGCCGAAACAGTTCTCCGATCTGATTCGTATTTCCGGTCTGGGTCATGGTACCGATGTATGGGCAGGTAACGCAGAGACCCTGATTGAAGAGGGTACTGCAGATATTTCTACGGTTATCTGTTGTCGTGATGATATTATGATTTACCTGATTTTACAGGGCGTAGAGTCCGAGCTTTCCTTTACCATCATGGAAAGTGTGCGTAAAGGAAAAGGCCTGAAACCGGAGTGGGAAGAAATTATGAAGGAACATAACGTACCGGACTGGTACATTTGGTCCTGCAAAAAGATTAAGTACATGTTCCCGAAGGCCCATGCGGCTGCCTATGTCATGATGGCATGGCGTATTGCATACTGTAAAATCAACTATCCACAGGCATATTACGCGGCATACTTCAGTATCCGTGCTACAGGCTTTTCTTACGAGCTTATGTGCCAGGGAAAGAAAATCTGCGAGCAGAATCTGGCAGATTATAAAAACAGACAAAAGGATAAAAGCAACTTCTCTGCGAAAGATAAGGATACCTTGCGTGACTTAAAATTGGTGCAGGAGATGTATGCAAGAGGCCTGGAATTCGAACCCATCGATTTATATCGTGCACACTCTAGAAATTTCCAGGTAATTGATGGTAAGATAATGCCATCCCTTAGTAGTATCGATGGTTTGGGAGAAAAGGCTGCGGATGCCATTATGGAAGCCGCAAGACACGGAGAGTTCCTGTCACAGGATGACTTCCGTGCCAGAACCAAGGTCTCCAAGACCGTAATCGAACTGATGGACAGACTGGGTATTTTAGGCGATATGCCTGAAAGTAACCAAATAAGTATTTTTGACTTGATAGGAGCAGAGTAATGAGCAATATTTTCAATCTTGAGAACCCATTTTGGTCGTTTTTATCAAAACTTGTAGATGGCTTTTGGCTAATGATTTTATGGTATCTGAACCTGATTCCTGCCTATATCGGTTATAAAGTCATGGGCGGATCCGACGGCCTGATGAATATTCTGCAGGGCGGTAATGCAGTAGCACTGATTGTATACCTGGCTGTGATGTTGATTCTTACCTTTACCTTAGGACCTGCTACCACTGCATTTTTCTATGTGGCACAGAAGCTGGTTGTAGACCAGGAAGGCAATATTACAAAGCAGTTTTTCCATTCATATAAAGAGAACTTCAGACAGGCTAGTATTTTATGGCTGATTATGCTTGGAGTAGGCGCAGTGCTGTTCTTCAATCTGTGGTTTTATCGTATGGCAAGCCAGGGCGTGAATCAGAAACTGGGGATTTTTGTATTCTTTATTCTGGTAATCCTTTGGGTATACCTGATGACGTTACAGTTTATCTTCCCTGTACAGTCCAAGTTTGCTAATCCAATCAAAAATACCATCAAGTTCTCTTTGGTACTATCCTTACAGAAGTTTGGATGGACCTTGGTGATGATGATTGTATTTGCAGCGGTAATCGGAATCGGCTTATTTGTCATGGTTCCTGTATTACTGTTTGCTCCGGGTATTATCACTTTCATTGATGCCAGAATCGTACAGCACATCTTTGAGCCGTACATTCAGCAGATTCAGGAGAACCCTGATCAGAGCGTTACCATGGCGGAAGTAGAGGCCAGAGTAAAGGAAGAGAAGAGAGCTGCCAAGGAAGCTGAGAAAGCAGAAAAAGAAGAAAAATAAAAAACTTTTCAAAAAGTACTTGCATTTCATCTGCATTTGTACTAACATAATCAAGTCGGCTCTATTAAAAGCCGACTGATTTATGGCTCGTTGGTCAAGCGGTTAAGACGCTGCCCTCTCACGGCAGAATCAGGGGTTCGATTCCCCTACGAGCTGCTGACTGTTTATTTGAACAGCCCAACCCGAACTTGCATCTCATAGCCATTTGTGCTATGATATGTAAGTAAAATATGTTACTTAGAAGTGGACTTGCAGAGAGTCCACTTTTTTGATGTCTGCACATTTTCAATGTGCAGACGGAGGAGGTTTTATGTCTCAAAAAGAACAAATTGAAAAGCAGTTCGAAGAACTTCTTACTCCGGTTTGCGAGAAGCATGGTGTGGAAGTTTATGACGTGGAATACGTCAAAGAAGGCAGCGATTATTATCTGCGTGCCTACATCGATAAGGAAGGTGGCGTTACCATCGGCGACTGTGAAGTGGTCAATAGAGAGCTGTCAGACCTTATGGATGAAAAGGATTTTATCAAGGATGCTTATATCTTGGAAGTAAGCAGCCCAGGCCTGGGTCGTACCTTGAAAAAGGACAGACATTATGAAAAAGCCCTTGGCCAGGAAGTGGAGATTAAGACATTTAAACCCATCGACGGCAGCAAAGAATTTGCAGGAATTTTAAAGGCATTTGATGACCAAACATTTACCGTGGTCATAGATGATACAGAAAAGACATTTCAAAGAGCGGATATCGCATTAATGAAATTAGCATTTCACTTATAGTATTTAGGAGGAAAGTAGAAAAATGAACAGTGAACTGTTACAAGCACTTGATATTCTGGAGAAAGAAAAAGGAATCAGCAAAGAAATCTTATTCGAAGCAATTGAGAACTCTTTGGTGACTGCTTGCAAGAATCACTTCGGTAAAGCAGAAAACGTAGTTGTTGAGATGGACAGAGAATCCGGTGATTTCCAGTGCTACTATGAAAAAACAGTAGTAGAGACAGAAGAGGAAGTCGAAGATGATTGCGTACAGATTACTCTGGAAGATGCAAAGGCTATCTCCAAGAAAGCAAAAGTTGGTGACGTAATCAAAGTTGCAGTAAATTCCAAAGAATTTGGCCGTATCGCAACAACCAATGCAAAGAACGTAATCTTACAGAAAATCAGAGAAGAGGAAAGAGCTTCTATTTTCCATCTGTATTCCGGAAAAGAAAAAGAAGTGGTAACCGGTATTGTACAGCGTTATGTAGGTAAGAATGTAAGCATTAACTTAGGTAAAGCGGATGCCCTTTTAACAGAAAGTGAAATGGTACCTGGTGAGACTTTCAAACCAACAGAACGTGTGAAAGTATTCATCCTTTCTGTATCTGATACTTCTAAGGGACCTCGTATCACAGTCAGCAGATCTCACCCTGACATGGTAAAGAGACTCTTTGAAGAAGAAGTTACCGAGATTAAAGATGGTACTGTAGAAATTAAGAGCATTGCCAGAGAAGCAGGTAGCCGTACTAAAATGGCTGTATACTCCAATGATCCTGACGTAGATCCTGTAGGTGCTTGTGTAGGTCAGAATGGTGCCAGAGTAAATGCTGTAGTAGATGAATTACAGAATGAAAAAATCGATATCGTAGAATGGGATGAAAACCCTGGTAACTTTATTCAGAATGCTTTATCTCCTGCAAAAATCGTAGCTGTATTTGCAGATCCTGAAGAGCGTACCGCAAAGGTAGTCGTACCTGATTATCAGCTTTCTCTTGCTATCGGTAAAGAAGGTCAGAATGCAAGACTTGCAGCAAAACTGACAAACTTCAAGATTGATATCAAGTCTGAGACACAGGCAAAAGATGCACCTGGCTTCCGCTATGAAGATTATCTGGATGATGAAGATGACGATGAAGACTATGAAGGTGAATACGACGAAGAAGTTGTAGACGAAGTAGAAGAAGTAGAAGAAACTTCTGAAGATGAGGAATAAATCGTGGCGAAGAAAATTCCTATGAGACAGTGTGTGGGCTGTGGCGAGATGAAAGAAAAGCCGTCCCTCATCCGCATCATCAAAGATAACACCGGAGCCATTTCCCTGGATGTAACAGGCAGAAAAAATGGCAGAGGCGCGTATGTATGTAAGAATAAAGAATGCCTGGCTAAGTTGAAAAAGAAAAACGGCTTAGACAAAGCATTCCAGATGAGAGTGGATAAGGAAATCTACGAGCAGCTCGAAAAGGAGTTTGCAGATACGTATGCAGAATAGAATTTATTCCATGTTGGGACTTGCGACAAAGGCCGGTAAGACCGTCAGCGGTGAGCTCCCAACGGAAAAAGCAATAAAAGAAGAAAAGGCCAAATTGGTGCTGATTGCAGAAGATGCATCAGATAATACCAAAAAGCACTTTTTTGATATGTGCAACTATCGCTCCATTCCCGCCTATGTATTTGGAGAGAAGGATGCGCTTGGACACGCACTGGGAAAGGGAATGCGAAGCAGCATGGCAGTAGTAGATCAGGGCTTCGCAAACTCTATCAAGAAGTTGTTGGAGGAAAATTAATGGCAAAAATAAAAGTACATGAATTAGCAAAAGAATTAGGGGTCCAAAGCAAGGATGTTTTGACCTTTTTAAATGACAAGGGCGTAGAAGCCAAAGCAGCACAGAGCTCTGTAGAAGATACCGCTGCTGATATGGTGCGTAAGCATTTTGGCGGTGCTGCTAGTGCACCAAAAGCAGAGAAACCTGCAGAGGAAAAAGCACCTGCGAAAAAAGAGAATCCTGTAAAGAAGGATGCTCCTAAAGCAGCAGAAGAAGCACCAAAGAAAAAGAAAAAAACCATCATCATTGTGAACAATTCCGGCAATAGCCAGATGGGTGGCAACAAAGGTGGTCAGAGACCCGGCCAGCAGAATAACAACAGAAAGCCTATGAACAATGGTGGCATGAATAACGGTGGCAATAACCGTAATGGCGCTAAGACCTTTACCGCTAACACCGGTTACAATCCAATCAAGCCACGTGTGAAAGCTTCTCAGCCGGAAGCAGGTGATGATTTCAGACTTCGTAACAGAAATCCTCAGCAGAATACTGTAAATGAAGCAGGAGGCAGAAATGAGAAAGCAGAACAACCAGCTCGTGAACCTCGTAAAGAAAACAGAAACGAGAATAAGAATTTCTCTAATCAGCGTAATAATGCTGGGCAATCTGCTGCTCCTCGTCAGAACGGTCCTAGACCGGACAGAGGGCCGGACAACAGGTTCAAAAAAGGCGGACAGAGCGCTCCAGCTTTCCAGGACGGTGGCAAAGATACCGAGAAACGTGGCGACAATCAGCGAAGAAACAATCCTGCCAAAGATAAAAAGTCTAAGAAAGATTTGATCTACGAAGAGGACGAGAACGCAGCATCCAAGAAGAATCGTCCGGGTAGATTTATTAAGCCTGAAAAGAAAGTACAGGAAGTAGTAGAGGAGCAGATTAAGGTTATCACTATCCCTGAAACGCTTACCATCAAAGACTTAGCAGATAAGATGAAGATGCAGCCATCTGTCATCATTAAGAAGCTGTTCCTGCAGGGTCAGATTGTAACTGTAAACAGTGAGATCACTTTTGAAGAAGCTGAGAACATCGCCATCGATTATGAAATCATGTGCGAGAAGGAAGTTCCCGTAGATGTCATCGAAGAGCTGTTAAAAGAGGATGAGGAAGATGAATCCAAGATGGTAAAACGTCCTCCTGTAGTCTGCGTTATGGGTCACGTTGACCATGGTAAGACTTCCCTTTTGGATGCTATCCGTAAGACAGACGTTACCGAGAAAGAGGCCGGTGGTATTACCCAGGCAATCGGTGCTTACACTGTAAAAGTAAATGATCAGAAGATTACATTCCTGGATACTCCTGGTCACGAAGCATTTACCGCTATGCGTATGCGTGGTGCCAATGCAACAGATATCGCCATCCTGGTAGTAGCTGCAGATGATGGTGTAATGCCTCAGACAGTAGAAGCTATCAACCATGCAAAAGCAGCCGGTGTAGAAATCATTGTTGCCATCAACAAGATTGATAAACCGGGCGCAAACATTGATAAAGTAAAACAGGAACTGATGGAATACGAACTTGTTCCTACAGATTGGGGCGGATCCACAGAATTCGTACCTGTTTCTGCTAAGTCCAGAGAAGGTCTTGATACCTTACTTGAGACCATCCTTCTGACTGCAGAAATCATGGAATTAAAGGCCAATAAAAAGCGTAAAGCCCGTGGTCTTGTCATCGAAGCAAAACTGGATAAAGGCCGTGGCCCTGTAGCTACCATCCTTGTTCAGAAAGGTACATTAAAGATTGGCGATTTCATTTCCGCCGGCGCAAGCTACGGTAAAGTAAGAGCCATGATCGATGATAAGGGCAAGAGAGTAAAAGAAGCAGGTCCATCTAAACCTGTAGAAATCTTAGGTCTGAGTGACGTACCGGAAGCAGGTGAAGTATTCCTTGCACACGATAGTGATAAGACTGCTAAGACTTATGCTGAGACCTACATGGCACAGCACAAAGAGCAGCTCCTTGCTGATACAAAGACCAGAATGAGTCTGGATAGTCTCTTTGATCAGATGAAAGAGGGAGACCTGAAAGAACTCGACCTTGTCATCAAAGCAGATGTACAGGGATCTGTAGAAGCATTGAAAACATCCCTCATGAAGCTTTCCAACGAAGAAATCATCGTAAAATGCATCCATGGTGGTGTAGGTGCTATCACAGAGTCCGATGTAACCCTTGCTTCTGCAAGTAACGCTATCATCATTGGTTTCAACGTAAAACCGGATGCACAGGCTAAGGTTATTGCAGAACGCGAAAATGTAGATATTCACTTATATGATGTCATTTATCAGGCAATCGAAGATGTAGAGCGTCATATCAAAGGTATGGAAGCTCCTGTATATGAAGAGCGTGTTATCGGTCATGCTGAAGTACGTCAGATCTTCAAGGCATCTGCTATCGGTAATATCGCCGGTGCATATGTACTTGACGGTATCTTCAAGAGAAACTGCTCTGTACGTATCAGCAGAGAAGGTACTCAAATCTTCGAAGGTAAGCTTGCATCCTTAAAGAGATTCAAGGATGACGTAAAAGAAGTCAAAGAAGGATTCGAATGCGGTCTTGTATTTGAAGACTTCGACAAGATGCAGGAACTTGATATCGTAGAAGCATACGAAATGGTAGAGGTACCTCGTTCATGAGAAAGAACAGTATAAAGAATACACGCATCAATGGTGAGGTCCAGCGTGTGCTTGCTGAGATTATTCGAGGCGAGATTAAGGACCCACGTATCAGTCCCCTCACTTCCGTAGTGGAAGTGGAGGTGGCACCTGACTTAAAGACCTGCAAGGCATGGATCAGTGTCCTTGGCAACGAAGAGCAGGGTAAAGCCACTATCGAAGGACTAAAGAGCGCTGCCGGATTTATCCGTAGACAGCTCGCAAAAGAGATTAATTTACGAAATACACCGGAAATCACCTTTGTGCTGGATCAATCCATCGCTTATGGTGTTTCCATGTCTCATCGAATTGACGAAGTCATGGCAGAAATGCCGGACCGTTCCGATGAGGAAGAAGTAGAAGACGACGAATAAAAGTCGGAAAGGGGAAACATGGCATTACCATTTGATTTATTAACAGAAGTAAAAGAAGCAAAAACCATTGGAATCAGTGGACATATCAGACCGGACGGAGATTGCATCGGCAGTACTTGTGCCATGTATTTGTATCTGAAGAAATGTTGCCCGGACAAATCCATCAAATTGTATTTGGAGAATCCGGCTGACATTTTCGATGATATCCCGTGTTTTGGAGAGATTGATTGCACTTATGAGGCTACGGAGCCTTTCGATGTGTTTATCGCCATCGACTGTGAGAAGTCCAGACTTGGTAAAGCAGAAGCATTCTTTGATCAGGCTCGTAAGACCATCAATATCGATCATCATATCAGCAATGAAAAGGGTAGCGGAGATGTGAACTACGTGGTTCCTTCTGCCAGCTCAGCCAGTGAACTGGTATATGATTTATTAGAGAAGGATATGTTGGATGCGGATATAGCAGCAGCTATTTACCTTGGTATCGCCCATGATACCGGCGTATTCCAGTATTCCAATACTTCTCCAAAGACTTTGCGCATTGTGGCAGATTTACTGGAGTATCAGTTTGATTTCTCTAAGCTATTAGACCGTACCTTCTATGAGAAGACCTACCATCAGAATCAGATTTTAGGCAGAGCACTTTTAGAGTCTATTATCTTTATGAATCGCAAATGCATCATGAGCGCCATAGATAAGAAGACTCTGGAATTTTACAAGGTAGGTCCAAAGGATTTAGAGGGCATTGTAAGTCAGCTTCGCTATACCAAAGAAGTGGAATGTGCAATCTTTATGTATGAATTAGAGCCACAGGTATGGAAAGTATCCTTACGTTCTAATGGCCTTGTGGATGTAGCCAAGGTGGCCGGATTCTTTGGCGGTGGTGGACATGTGCGTGCAGCCGGTGTCACCATGAATGGCACCTGTCATGATGTCATCAATAATCTATCCGGATTCATTGAAAAACAATTGGAGGAAGCAGGAGCGTGGCAAACGGAGTCCTGATTGTAAATAAACCGGAGGGATTCACTTCCTCTGATGTAGTAGCCAAATTGCGTGGTATTTTTGGACAGCGTAAAATCGGACACACCGGTACGCTGGATCCAAATGCTACGGGTGTACTTCCTATTTGCTTAGGAAGTGCTACCAAGATTTGCGACTACCTAACAGATCATACAAAGACCTATATTGCGACAGCAAAACTAGGCTTTACCACAGATACACAGGATGTCTGGGGTACCATAATAGAAGAAAAGACAAAAGAGGCAGCAAATCTTACATCGGAAGAAGTAAGGGCTGCCATTCTTGGGTTTATAGGAGATATAGAGCAGGTTCCACCTATGTATTCTGCTCTGAAGGTCAATGGCAAGAAGCTTTATGAGCTGGCAAGAGCAGGCATCGAAGTGGAGCGTAAGGCTAGACCCATTACCATCTATGATATTCAGATTCTGGATATGAAGTTACCGGAGTTTACCATAGAAGTGACATGCTCTAAGGGAACCTACATCCGTACTTTATGTCATGACATTGGCTTGAAACTTGGATGCGGCGCTATGATGACATCCCTTGTAAGAACCAAAGTTGGACAGTACACTTTAGAAGAAGCCCACACGCTGGAAAACCTGCAAAAAGCAAAAGACAACGGAACTCTGTCTGACTATTTGACCAGAATTGAAGACGTATTTCCGGATTATCCAAGGTATGTGGCAAAAGGTGACGATGCTACCAAACGCTTAGAAAACGGGAATTTACTGGAAGTTTCTATGTTGAAACCTTTGGAAGACGATTCAAATGATTCTGCTGGTCAGTGTCAAACAGATGCAAGAGAACTTGCAAAAACAATTAGAGTATATCATGAAAAGAACGGATTCTATGCATTGTATGCAAAGAACAATTCTCATTCTTATAAGCCTTTTCAAATGTTTAAGCCAGAATAAGAATTATACAAGGTAGAATCTGATTTAAATAGATTACACAAAAGAATTTTCAGACAAATCAATGATTATTATAGAGAAGAATAATGAATTTCAATTAGATAAACCGTCCATTGTGATGATAGGGAAGTTCGATGGCGTTCATATGGGACATAGGGAGCTTTTGAAGGTACAGGAGATGCACCGCAAAGAAGGACTGCAATCCGTTATTTTCACCTTTGATCCCAGCCCTGCAGAGCTTTTCTCCGGCAAAATCGTACCGGAACTCAGTACCAAAGAAGAAAAAAGACACCTATTTAAGGAATTAGGTGTGGATGTGCTGATTGAGTTTTCTTTGACAAAGGAAAGTGCAGCTATCAAACCGGAAGCCTTTGTAGAACAGTTCCTGGTAAAACAGTGTATGGCAAAACGAGTGGTAGCCGGCACGGACGTAACTTTCGGGGACAAAGGCGCAGGAGATGCTAACCTGCTGATGGCTTTGGGTGCAGTACATGGGTTCGCAGTAGACCTGGTGGATAAGCTTTGCCTGGAAGGGGATGAGGTAAGCTCTACCCGCATTCGCGCATTGCTATTAGAGGGGCGCATGGAAGAAGTCCAAAGACTCTTAGGGGAGCCCTATCACTTCAGAGGTATCGTAGAGCATGGTAATCAGTTGGGCAGAACCATAGATATGCCAACTGCCAACATCATACCGGAAATGAAGAAGCTACTTCCACCCAACGGCGTATACTTTAGTAAATGCAGAATAGATGGTAAGATATACCATGGAGTCAGCAATATTGGTAGGAAACCTTCTGTGGAACAGGAGCATCCTATCGGTATTGAGACATATATTTATGACTTTACGGAGGATATCTATGATAAGACCATGGATTTGTGGTTCTATCATTATGAAAGACCGGAAAAGAAGTTTGATAGTGTGGAGAGTTTAGCGGAGCAACTTCGCATGGATAAGGAAAACGGAAAGGTTTTTTGGAGGGAAGAACATGATTTGTAGAAATTGCGGTGAACCATTACAAGATACGGATGATTTTTGCCCAAAATGTGGACAGCCGGCAATCAAAGAGGTAGAAGTGAAAATTTGCCCGAATTGCGGAGCTGTGCTTCGTACGGGTTCTGACTTCTGTCATAAATGCGGTACCAAGGTGGTATCCGAGGCAGCAAGTCGCAGCCGTGCACAGGAGACTTTCGAAGATCGTAGTGACGAAAGACGTCCCATGAGACGCCCGGATAGACCTGCTCGCTATGAGGAACCGGAAGATTTCGAAGACGAGTATGATGACGACTTAGACGACGAGTATGAGGATGATGAAGAAGAAGATGGCGGCATCTTTGGTAAGATTATCATTGCGCTTCTTGGTATCGTCATTGCAGTTGTAGTTTTGATTTTAGGTTTTATCCTTTTCTTTAAGGGAGACCATGCAGAACCACAGGAAGAGCCTACAGCTACGGAACAGTCTGTGGAAACCGGAGATAGTAAAGATGCAGCTCCTGCAGGAAAGACCATTACTGTTAACGGCTCCGGTGTCAACATCCGTTCCAAAGCCAGCAAGAGCGGTGAGAAGGTAGGTACAGCCCAGGCAGGTACCGTTTATACCTATACCGATATCGAGAATGGCTGGTATAAGATTGAGTTACCGGATGGCGGCGTAGGTTATGTATACGGAGATTATGTGACAGAGAATTAGATCACATGAATGACAAGACATACAGTATCGAATTGCATGATGTGACGATAGACTATACTTGCTACTTTAGTAGGCGGCGTACGCTAGCCATGGAAGTGAAAAACGGTGAGCTGGTTGTCAGGGCACCATTAGGTATCGGCGATAGAGAGATTAATCGCTTTCTGACAAGTCACGCAACCTGGATTCTTCGTACGTTGAATGAAAGCAGAAGGAAAGCAGATGCTAAGGAAGCAGCCGAAGGGAAGTTTTCTGATTTGGAAAAACAGGAAATTGAAACCGAAGGCAGAAAGCGTGCTTTGTGGGAGATTCAAAAGGCAATCGCAGAGTTCCAGCCTAGAACCGGTGGAGAATTCAAACGGATTTCTATCAAGGAGCAAAAGACCAGGTGGGGAAGCTGCTCCTCCAATGGGACCTTGAGCTTTCATTGGAAGCTTATCTTTGCACCCAAGTTTGTAAGAGATTATGTGGTAGTTCATGAACTCTGCCATTTGACGTACATGAATCACTCGGAGGATTTCTGGAATCTGGTAGCATCCGTCATGCCGGATTATAAGATTCGCAGGAAATGGCTGAAGAATCATAGCACAGAACTATCCGCTACGTATGAGCCTATTTTGTATGAAGCAGAATAAATATTGTGAGAAGGCTGCTAGGACGACAAGACTAGCATTTAAGGGGACTACATGGGAAAGTGCATCATAGTTGGATCCGGGGATTTGACACCGGATATTGAAAAAGAGCAAACGGATCTACTGATAGCAGCTGATGGCGGCTATTTGACCTGTGAAAAACAAGGTGTAGGAGTAGATGTTTTATTAGGAGACTTTGATTCTTTGCCGGAAAATCGCAGAAGCATATTGCAGGAATGGCAGGAAAACCATGCAGAGAACCTTTTGGTTCTTCCTACTGTGAAAGATGACACAGATATGATTGCGGCAGTGAAATACGGTTTTGAAAGAGGATATAAAGAGTTTGCCTTATACGGCGCCTTTGGCTCCAAAAGACCGGAGCACTTTCTGGCAAATTTACAGACGCTTCTCTATATAAAAGAAAACCATGGAGAAGGAACCCTCTTTACCCCAGACGGATATGCTATTGTATTGCAGGAAGAATCCAAAAGAGTTTCTTCTTTATATAATGGGTTTGTATCTGTTTTGTCAGCAGGAGATGAGGCTACGGTTTCCATACGAGGTATGAAGTATAATATAGAAGAAACTCGTATCACAAATGGTTTTCCTCTGGGCGTAAGCAATGAAACGATAGGAGAGGAAGCGACTATAGAGGTTCATTCCGGCAGTGTTTTCGTGATTTTTAGCCGGTATGATTAAATAGGTGAAAAAAAGTCAAGAATAAGATGATTTATTCTTGACTTTTTTTAATCTGTTTCCTATAATAAGACATGTTGTTAATAGAATTTTTAGAAATAACATGATGAAACAAAGACGTTTCTAATTGTGGTTGATTAGGAACGCTTTTTTTTATCCATTTTGAAAGACGCGGACAGTTGTCCGTCATATAAAGACAAACACATTATATTATACTAGAACAATAGGAAATGTCCGCAAGACACGGACTGGAGGCAAAATGAAGTTTTCTGAGTTCCCTTATGAAAGGGTAGACATTGAAAAAGCCAAAGCTTTCTTCGCTGATTTGATTGAAAAAGCGAAAGCTGCAAAAAGCGGAGAAGAACTTTTTGAATTACACAAGACAAAATACGCATACATGGGTGACGTTTGGACCAATGCAAAGATTGCTACCTTCCGTCACAGTGTAGATACTACCGATGAGTTCTATACAAAAGAGAATGACTTCTATGATGAAATCACTCCGATTCTTTTAGACCTGAACTCCAAGTATGAGAAAGTGCTTTTTGAATCCCCGTTCCGTTCTTATATGGAAGAAAAGATAGGAAAAGTTGCTTTCAAAAATATCGAATTACACCTGAAATCCATGGATGAAAAGATTCTTCCATTGATGCAGGAAGAAAATGCTTTGATTAGTAAGTATGATGCACTGATTGCATCTGCTAAGATTCCTTTCCATGGCGAAGAGTATAACATTTCTTTGCTTCGTAAGTTCCTTACCAGCGAAGACAGAGAAGTACGTAAAGAAGCTTGGAAGGCACTGAGCACCTACTTCCAGTCAGTGACAGCAGACATCGATGATATTTATGATAAACTGGTAAAGAACCGTACCAAACAGGCCAAAGAGCTTGGTTATGATAATTTCGTAGAGCTTGGTTACATCCGTATGATGCGTAATGCATACGGCCGTAAAGAAGTAGAGAACTTCCGTCGTCAGGTAAAAGAGTCTTTCGTACCGATGATTTGCAAGATGCAAGAGGAAAGAAAGAAACGCATTGGTGTAGAGGAACTGAAGTACTATGATAACGATGTGTTCTTTGCAAATGGCAATCCTGCACCTACAGGTACTCCTGAGGAAATCTTGAAAGCCGGACAGGAAATGTACAGAGAGTTATCTCCAGAGACCGCTGAGTTCTTTGATTTCATGATGGAACATGAACTCTTCGATGTACTTGGCCGCAAGACGAAGAAACAGGGCGGTTACATGGATTATCTTGAGAAGTACAAAGCACCGTTTATCTTTGCTAACTTCAATGGTACCAGCGGTGACGTTGACGTTATTACTCACGAGTGCGGACATGCATTTCAGGGTTATGTCACCAGAAACGATGAGATTTTAGAGCACAACGATTTGACTATGGAGACAGCGGAGATTCACTCCATGTCTATGGAATACTTCACCTATGGCTGGATGGATAAGTTCTTTGGTGATCGCAGCGCAGATTACCTGAAGATGCACTTAGAAGATTCCATCACCTTCATCCCTTACGGAAGCATGGTTGATGAGTTCCAGCATATCGTTTACGAGAAACCGGAGATGACCCCAGCAGAGCGTAAAGCAGTTTGGAAAGACTTGGAGAAGACTTACAGACCATGGCTTGACTTCGACGGAGATCCATTCTTTGGAGAAGGTGGCTGGTGGCAGAAGCAGGGCCATATTTTCTGGAACCCTTTCTATTATATTGACTATGTACTTGCCAGTGTAGTAGCGATGCAGTTCAAGGTTTGGATGGATAAGGATTTCAAAGAAGCTTGGAATCACTACTTACAGCTTTGCAACCTTTCTGTAAAAGACTTCTATGAAGAGGAGTTAAAAGCAGTAGGCATTAAGAGCCCATTCGCAGATGGAACCATCGAGTACTTAGCTGAAGAGTTAGAGAAGAAGTTATGATTTTACATAATCCATACAAGGGGGACTATGATCATAAACCGGAGGTAGATAAAAAGGGTAGGTTCCGAGATAAGTTCTACTACACAGGAGACTTATTCGTACTTCCTTTTGATGAGAAGACCAAGAAAAGGTCTGTATGGCAGTTTGCCTTATTTGAAGTTTTGTTACTGGCAGAGCTTCTTGCACAAGGTATGCTGAACCAAACCTCTAGCAGAACCCTTTGGATTGTACTTCCTTATATGTTCCAGATTTTACCGGTACTTTTGATGCTTGTAGGTACCTTCGAATACAAGTTATCCAGATTACATATGGTAAGAAGCGAGTACGATAAGGGAGTGGCCAGAATGAGGAGAAGTGCTTATGGACTTATAGTCCTGACGGCTGTAAGTTTTATCTGCACTTTGGTATATATCATTTTGAAGCATGGAAATGAGGAGTTTGATTCTGCAAAAGAAGTGATATATCTACTATGGCATTTCTTGACTGTCGGTTTGATGGTTTTATATGGAAAGCTTTATTCCAAGTACTTTAGTCAAATCGAGAATCAAAAAGTAGAATAGCATGTTCGGTGTTTTATAGAAGATGATGAGTCTTTCGTAAGATACTTGACATAGAGCACCATGATTCATGGATGCAGAAGTAGCGTTCGCTACAGAAAATAAGGAGGAAACATTTATGAAAAAAAGAAACAAAGCTTTGGCTGTACTTTTAGCCGGAGCAATGGTTCTTGGTACCACAGCATGTGGACAGCAGGCTGCAGATACCAAAGCAACAAGCGATGATGCAACAGCTACAACTGAGACAGCTGAAGCAACCGCAGAAAGAAGCGATACACCACTTGTTATCGCATGCGAAGACTTGTCTGAGAAATTCTCTCCATTCTTTGCAAACAGCGTACCTGATCAGAACGCACAGCAGATGACACAGATCAACTTACTGACCACTGATAGAGAAGGCGCTATCGTTTACAAAGGTATCGAAGGTGAGACAAGACCTTACAATGGTACAGATTACACCTACTATGGTCCTGCAGATCTCGAAGTAGTAGAGAACGAGGATGGCACAGTAGATTATAACTTTACATTAAGAGATGATATCGTATTCTCTGATGGTGAGAAACTGACAGCAGATGATGCTATCTTCTCCATGTATACATATCTTGATCCTTCCTATGATGGTGCAGGTTCTCTGAATGCTCTTCCAATCGTAGGTTATGATGAGTACAGAAGCGGTGCAGAATCCTTATTCAACTTGCTTTGCAAAGCAGGTGCAGAGAATACAGATTTTACCTATTTCACCGAAGACCAGCAGAAGAAATTCTTCGAAACTGATCTTCCAGCAGCTGGCGAGCAGTTCGCACAGTCCATCGCTGACTACTGCACAGCTAACGGTTATGCAGCAGATGATGCAACTGTAGCAGGCAATCCTATTGCAAACGCTATGGCTAACTGGGGTTATGGTACTGTAGGCGATGACGGAAGCCTTACCGCTCCAAGTGGAAAAGCTTACACTATGAAGGGCGATGATGTTCCTACAGCAGCTGATTTCTGGAATGAAATCGTAGCAGCTTATGATGGAGATGTTGTGAAAGCCTCCGATACAGAAAAAGCAAGTGATGGCGTATTAGATTATCTGCCAGAAGAGTATAAGAACGCTATTGAAACCGGTTCTTCCGCAGAGAACATCAGCGGTATCGTAAAGACTGGTGACTACAGCTTCACAGTTAAACTTGCTACTGTAGATGCTCCAGCTATTTACCAGTTCACCTTCTCTATCGCACCTTTACATTATTATGGTGATGTTTCTAAATATGACTATGATAACAACAAGTTCGGTTTTGATAAGGGTGATTTAAGCATCTGCCGTTCCAAGACAACACAGCCTCTTGGCGCAGGTCCTTTCAAGTTTATCAAGTATGAAAACAAGACTGTATACTATGAAGCAAACGACAGCTACTACAAAGGAGCTCCAAAGGTTGCTAGCATGCAGTTTAAGACATCTACAAAATCCGATATGGAACCTGGTGTAGTTCAGGGTACAATCGATATTGCAGATCCTAACGGTACAAAAGACAACTTCGAAATGATTGCTGGTGAGAACTCCAACGGTGAGCTTTCCGGTGATGTACTTACAACAGTTAGAACAGATACAAGAGGTTATGGTTACATCGGTATCAACTCCAACAACGTAAAAGTTGGTGATGACAATGGTTCCGAAGAATCCAAGGACTTAAGAAAAGCTATCGCAACAGTTCTTTCTGTATATCGTGACGTAGTAATCGATTCTTACTATGGTGAAGCTGCTTCCGTAATCAACTACCCAATTTCCGCAACATCTTGGGCAGCACCTCAGGCATCTGATCCAGACTATGAAGTTGCATTCTCTACAGATGTAAATGGTGATCCTATTTACACAGATGGCATGAGCGATGATGAGAAATACGCAGCAGCTTTGCAGGCAGCACTTGGCTTCTTCGAAGCAGCTGGTTACACAGTAGAAGATGGCAAATTAACAGCAGCACCTGCTGGTGCAAAACTTACCTATGAAGTAATGATTGGTGGTGACGGTAAAGGTGATCACCCATCCTTCGGTATCTTAACAGCAGCATCTGAAGCACTTGCTTCTATCGGTTTTGAATTGAAGATCAATGACCTTGCAGATGGTACTATCATGTGGAATGCACTGGAAGCTGAAACAGCAGAATTGTGGTGTGCAGCTTGGCAGACAACACCTGATCCTGATATGTATCAGATTTACCACTCCAAAGGTGGTTCCGCTGGTCACTACGGAATTCGTCAGCCTGAATTAGATGACATGGTAATGGAAGCTAGAACAGTTACTGATCAGTCTGTACGTAAAGCACTTTACAAAGAAGCACTTGATTATGTAATCGACTTCGCAGTAGAAGTTCCGATTTATCAGAGACAGGATTGCACAATCTTCAGTACTCAGCGTGTAAACGTTGATACCATCGCAAAAGATTGTACAACATACTGGAGTTATTTAGACGAAATTGAAACACTTGCTATGAACTAGTAGTGGTTCATAGACTCTCAAAGGGCTGTGCAGTTACGCTGCACAGCCATTTTGGGGGTTAATACGAGTTAAGGAGTTTACAAAGAAACCATGAAAAAATTTATTCTGAAACGACTTTTAATGTCAGTAGTCATCCTATTTTTTGTATCCATGATTATTTATGCAATCATGCGTTGCATGCCTACATCTTATGTTGAACAGCAGGCGATGAATCTTGCAAGCAGACCTGGATCTAAATCCTATCAGGAATGGGTTGACCTTCTGAATGCACAATACGGCTTAGATAAAGGAGTCGTTCAGGGTTATTTCACATGGGCAGGTGGTGCTATCCACATGGATTTTGGTGAATCTTGGTATTGGAATCAGCCGGTTACACAGAAGTTTGCTTCTGTTATCTGGTATTCCTTTGCACTTGGCTTAGCAGCCTTTATCCTGGAGATGATTATTGCTATTCCTGCAGGTATTGCAGCAGCAAAGAAGCAGTATTCCGCTACCGACTATACCGTTACAGTAATCGCCTTAATTGGTATTTCCCTTCCAAGCTTTTTCTTTGCAACAATTTTGAAGTATATCTTCTCTGTTAAACTTGGTTGGCTGGACCTTTATGGTATCGTAGGTCGTAACCACGAGACCTTGTCTGAGGCTGGTAAGATTTTGGATATGGCAAAACACCTGATTCTTCCTACCATCACATTAGTAGTAGTAAGTATCGGTTCTTTGATGCGTTATACACGTACCAACATGCTGGAAGTTTTGAATGCGGACTACATCCGTACTGCCAGAGCCAAAGGTCTGTCTGAAAAGAGAGTCGTAAATCATCATGCATTCCGTAACACATTGATTCCAATCGTTACTCTGCTTGGTGGTTCCTTGCCCGGATTGTTCAGTGGTGCTATGATCACTGAGACATTATTCCAGATTCCGGGTATCGGATATACATCCTACGTATCTGTTGTACAGGGTGATATCCCATTTGTTATGTTCTATATGGTATTCCTTGCAGTACTTATTCTGCTTGGTAACCTTATTGCCGATGTTTTATATGCAGTGGTAGATCCACGAGTAAGAGTAGACTAGAAAGGAGAAGGCATCGATGGACAATCAGAATATGAATAATAACGAAGAAATGCACCTGGATGATGCAGCCAGAGTTCGAGTACTTTCTCCCGGAATGATGGTATTTAAGCGTTTCGTACGCAACAAACTTGCAATTATCGGTATTGCAATTATTGTATTTATGTTTGCCTTTTCTTTCCTGGGCGGACTTTTGAATCCTTACTCTCAGAGTCAGGTATTCTATACAACAGAAGAGATTTTAAAAGATTATGCCGGAGCTACCTTAATTGATCAGTTCCAGTTCTACACCAAAGATGGCGAGACATTGCCAAAGGATATTAATTCCAAAGCAATGCTTGCATCCGTAAAGAAACAGTATGTTTTTGAATCTAAAGATGGCAATGTATATGGCCTCGGTATCTTAGATGAGAATAACTACATCATTTACTCTTTAACAGAAGTAAAGATGTTACTTCGTAAGAATGCAGAGTATGATGCTGCCGTAGCAGCTGGACGTAACTTCTTCGAAAACGCAGGTAAGACTTACCTGGTAGAAGGTGCAGATGCGAAAGCAACTGTATACGAAGCAAATGAAATTGGTTTAGGATGTAAGAGCTCCTTTACCCCATATGACCAGAGTACACAGTTCAGTTATGATTTCTACCGTGAAGCTTTAATCGCTGAAACAGCCGGTGAAAAGAGCTTTGAAGCAGATGGACAGACTTACACAGTAGAAGATGGAGTAATCTCCAATGGTTCTGACAAATACGCATTTGTCTCTGCTATGAACTTTAATGCAGCAGAAAACGGTATCTACTTAAGCCCTGATTACAAAGTGGCTGCCATGGAAGCGTTTGAAAGTGGTGCAAAGAGCTTTACCTACAATGCAGATGGGGAAGAGCAGGAGTACACCATTGAAAATAAAAATGGTCAGTATCTGATCAAACGTTATAAAGAAACCCGTGTCATCGATACATACTCTTCACCATCTAAAGCACACTGGGTTGGTACAGATGCAAACGGTATGGACTTACTTGCCAGACTGATGTACGGTGGTCGTATTTCCCTGTTGATTGGTTTTGTCGTTATCTTTATCGAAGTATTCATCGGTATGATTATCGGTGGTGTAGCAGGTTTCTTTGGCGGTTGGGTTGACAACCTTCTTATGAGACTTGTAGACGTAGTTTATTGTATTCCTTCCATGCCACTGTACCTGATTCTTGGTTCTATCATGGACTACTATCAGGCAAGCGCTACAGCACGTATTTACATGCTGTGTATCGTTATGGCCGTTATCGGTTGGGTAGGTATCGCACGTATCGTACGTGGTCAGATTCTTTCCCTTCGTGAGCAGGAATTCATGGTAGCAGCAGAAGCTACCGGTATTAGCATTCCTAGACGAATCTTTAAGCACTTAGTACCAAACGTAATTCCTCAGCTTATCGTATTCGCAAGTATGGGCCTTGGTGATGTTATCCTGGCAGAAGCTACCTTATCCTTCTTAGGACTTGGTATCAAATATCCTGCAGCTTCCTGGGGAAGTATCATCAACGCAGTTAATGACTCTTATGTAATGAGCAACTATCTTTTCGTATGGTTACCAGCCGGTTTATTTATCCTGCTGACTGTATTAGCATTTAACTTCATCGGCGATGGTCTACGTGATGCATTCGATCCTAAGATGAAGAGATAATTGACCTTAAAATAAAAGATAGTAGGAGTAATAAAATGGCTAAAAATAGTAATTACATTTCTGCTAAGGAAAGTAGAGCAATTTCCAAAGCAAATCGTAAGATTACGTCTGAAATAGAGAAAAAAAGAAATCGTAAGTTTATTCCGGAAGAAGAATATGTGACAAACATGAAAAATCCGGAAAACTGCGTTGAGTTCGATAACGTACATACATACTTCTTTACCGATATCGGTACTGTTAAGTCTGTAGATGGTGTTAGCTTTGATGTACCACAGGGTAAGACTGTTGGTATCGTAGGTGAAAGTGGTTGCGGTAAATCCGTAACCAGCCTTTCTCTGATGCAGCTTGTACAGCGTCCTACCGGACAGACTGTAGAAGGCGAAATCCGTTTCAATGATGGGGAAAGAACCATCAACGTAGTAAACGCTCCAAATGAAGTGATGCAGAAACTTCGTGGCAATAAGATGTCCATGATTTTCCAGGAGCCTATGACAAGCCTTAACCCTGTATTCAGAGTTGGGGACCAGATTGATGAAGTTATCGCACTTCACAATCCTAATATGTCCAAAGAGGATGTAAAGGCACGTACCATCGAAATGCTTCAGATGGTAGGTATTGCAAATAAAGAGGGTGTATACTCCATGTACCCTCACGAATTATCCGGTGGTATGCGTCAGCGTATCATGATCGCTATGGCACTTGCTTGTGATCCTAAGCTGATTATCGCAGATGAACCTACTACAGCACTGGATGTTACCATTCAGGCTCAGATTTTGGACCTGCTGCGTAACTTAAAAGATAAGATTAACAGTTCTATTATGCTGATTACCCATGACCTTGGTGTAGTAGCAGAAATGGCTGACTATGTAGTCGTTATGTATGCAGGTAGAGTAGTAGAGAAAGGTACTGCGAGAGAAATCTTCAAAGATCCTCGCCATCCTTATACCATCGGTCTTATGAACTCCAAACCTGTTGTAGGTAAGCATGTAGACAAACTCTACAGTATCCCGGGTAGTGTACCAAACCCTGTTGATATGCCAAACTATTGCTACTTCAAAGATCGTTGCGATAAATGCATCGGCAAATGTAACGGAGCTTATCCGGGCGTATACAAAGTATCTCCTACACATGAAGTGAGCTGTTACTTATGCGAAGAAGGAGGTGCTCAGTAATGGAAAACACACAGAATCAGGATAACATCTTAGAGGTAAAGCACCTGAAAAAATACTTCCCAATTAAGGGCGGCTTCTTCGGTGGCGTTACCGGAAATGTAAAAGCAGTAGATGATGTCAGCTTCACAATCCCTAGAGGTACCACAATGGGCCTTGTAGGGGAATCCGGATGCGGTAAGTCTACTACAGGACGTACCATCCTTCGCCTTTTAGAGAAGACAGAAGGTGAAGTATTATTCAATGGAGAAGATATCAGCAAATACGATAAGAGAAGACTTCGTGCGCTTCGTACTCAGATGCAGATTATCTTCCAGGATCCATACTCCTCTTTATCACCTAGACTTCCTATTGCAGAAATCATCGGTGAAGCAGTAAGAGAGCATGGCATTGTACCGGCAAAAGAATTAGATGATTATGTAACCAAAATCATGCTTGAGTGCGGTCTTCAGCCATATCACAAAGACCGTTATCCACATGAATTCTCCGGTGGACAGCGTCAGCGTATCTGCATCGCAAGAGCACTTGCATTGCAGCCGGAGTTCATCGTATGTGATGAGCCTGTATCCGCTCTTGACGTTTCTATTCAGGCACAGATTATTAACTTACTGAAAGACTTACAGGAAAAACGTAACCTGACTTATCTTTTCATCTCTCACGACTTATCCGTTGTAGAGCATATTTCTGATACAGTTGGTGTTATGTACTTAGGAAGTTTGGTAGAAGTAGGTAAGACAGAAGACATCTTCGCTGATCCAAAACATCCTTATACAAAGGCTCTTTTCAGCGCGATTCCAATGCCTGATCCTGATATCAAAAAGGATCGTGTGTTATTGGAAGGTGATATTCCATCCCCTGCAAATCCACCTAAGGGATGTAAGTTCCATACCAGATGTAAAGAGTGTATGGGCATCTGTAAAGAACAGGCTCCTACACCAAAAGATTTGGGAAATGGTCATACAGTATGTTGCCATTTGTACGATAATATGTAAAATAATAGGTGTAAAGATTTTTCTTTACACCTATTTTATTTAGTATTTTTGTTTCCAGAGAGGAGAATATATGAGTAAGAAACCTTATGTGTTGATGATTTTGGATGGTTTTGGTCTGAATGATAGACCAGATCATAATGCTGTTGCAGAGGGCAATACCCCTGTAATCGACGGCCTTATGAAAAACTATCCATTTGTAAAAGGAAATGCCAGCGGTATGGCAGTAGGACTTCCGGAAGGCCAGATGGGTAACTCCGAAGTAGGTCACTTAAATATGGGCGCCGGTCGTATCGTATATCAGGAACTGACCCGTATTACAAAAGAAATCCAGGATGGTGATTTCTTCCAAAATCCTGAACTTTTAAAAGCAGTAGAGAACTGCAAAAAGAATAATAGTGCACTTCACATGTTCGGTCTTTTGTCCGATGGTGGTGTACATTCTCACAACACTCATTTATACGGACTTTTAGAGCTGGCTAAGAGAAACGGACTTGAAAAAGTATACGTACATTGCTTCTTGGACGGCCGTGATACACCACCTGCTAGTGGTAAAGATTTTGTCATTGCATTAGAAAATGAAATGAAATCTATCGGAGTGGGTAAAGTTGCAACCATTTCTGGCCGATATTATGCTATGGATCGTGATAATAATTACGATCGTGTAGAAAAAGCATATTTAGCAATGACAGCAGGTAAAGGTGAGACAGCTGCATCCGCAGCAGAAGCAGTTCAGCAGTCTTATGACAAAGATGAAACTGACGAATTTGTAAAACCTACAGTTGTATTAGAGAATGGACAGCCGGTTGCAACCATTCAGGACAAAGATTCCGTAATCTTCTTTAACTTCCGTCCTGACCGTGCTAGAGAAATCACTCGTGCATTCTGTGATAATGAATTCGCAGGCTTTGATAGAGTGAAGAGACTGAATCTGACTTATGTTTGCTTCACTGACTATGATCCTACTATTCCAAATAAGGAAGTTGCATTCAAGAAAGTAGAAATTACAAATACCTTTGGTGAATGGCTTGCAGCAAAAGGCATGACACAGGCTCGTATCGCTGAGACAGAGAAATATGCCCATGTAACCTTCTTCTTCAATGGCGGTATTGAAGAGCCAAATGCAGGAGAAGACAGAGTGCTTGTAAACTCTCCTAAGGATGTTCCTACTTACGACTTAAAGCCTCAGATGAGCGCTTACGAAGTATGTGACAAGCTTTGCAGTGCCATTACTTCCGGCAAATATGATGTGATCATCATTAACTTTGCAAATCCTGACATGGTAGGTCATACAGGCGTAGAAGCAGCAGCAATCAAGGCTGTAGAAGTTGTAGATGAATGTGTAGGAAAAGCAGTTGAAGCTATCAAAGCAGTAGACGGTACTTTATTCATCTGTGCTGACCATGGTAACTGCGAGCAGCTGATTGACTACGAAACAGGGGAACCATACACAGCACATACTACAAACCCGGTACCTTTCATTTTGGTAAATGCAGATCCATCTTACAAGCTTCGTGAGAATGGTTGCCTAGCAGATATCGTTCCTACCCTGATTGAACTTATGGGTGAAGAACAGCCAAAAGAAATGACGGGAAAAAGCTTGTTAGTTAAATAATTTCTGAACCTTTTCATCACTTTACTGCGTCATAATATATGTAAGGATGTATGTTTGGAGAAAGAGATGAACGAATACTACTTAACCATTATTGATGATTCTGAACAAGTTGCGCTTGCATCCGGATTTGACACCGGGGTACAGACTTCTGTTATTGTAGGCTTTATCATGGTGATGATTTTTGCAATTGCTATGATAGTAGTAGCTTACTTCATGGAATGTAGCAAGTATCGCAGAAGACTTACAAATCTTCATGCTATGCTTCCTGGAGCATCTCCTTTGAAGATGGGTTGGAATCTTGGTATCCTTCGGGATCAGGTTCGCGAGGAAGAAGCCAATTGTGCAGAATTGATTATGCAAAGTGAATAACATCGTCTTAGCGGGAGCAAATATAGTTGAAATCACGTAGATGATGTGGTAGAATTAGATTTGCTTGACGTTAGGAGGTGTAGACGTGGCTGTATTGAGAACTGTATTAACAGTAGCTTTGATTATAGTAAGTATTGCGTTAGTCATTATGGTATTGATGCAGGAAGGTAAAGACGCAGGTTTAGGTGCTATCAGCGGTGCTTATGAGACATTCTGGAGCAAGAACAAAGGCCGTTCCAAAGAGGCTGCCATGGTTCGAATCACAGAGATTTTAGCTGTTGCGTTTTTCGTATTAACCATCGTATTAAATATCAACTTTTAATGTTAAGGCTGTCGCATAAGCGGCAGCCTTTATTCGTGCAAGAAATACAGGATGTAAACATCCGTAGAAACATATAGGTGGTAATCACCCGTAGAAAGAATTAGGAATTAGATTGAGTAGAAAAGACAGAGAAAGAAGTAAGAATTTCAAATCCATGAAGGATCACAATGGAAAGAAAAAATCTTCTGCATATGGAAGTCATGGAAAGAAACATATTGAAAGTGCGCTGGAATCTGGTCGCGAATTCCCGACAGATGAGGGAAGAGGCAAAGGCAAGAAGCGCAAACAGGAAGAAGAACTCTATGTAGGTGTTCTCACAGGACATGCTAAAGGATTTGGTTTTGTCACAGTAGAAGGTATGGAGGATGATTTCTTCATCCCTGCTTCCAAGATGAAGTCTGCCTTACATGGAGATACTGTAGAGATCAAAAAGACTCCTGGTCAGAAGGGCAAACGTACAGAAGCAGAGGTAGTACGTGTCATCGCCAGAGGTAATAGTCAGGTTATCGGTACTTTCCAGAAGAGTAAAAACTATGGCTTTGTGGTACCGGATAACACAAAGTTTGGCTGTGATATCTTTGTGCCTATTGAGCAGTCCAAAGGGGCTGTAAATGGCCATAAAGTAGTAGTGGAAATCACAAACTTTGGAGAGGACAGTCAGCCACAGCAGAACCCGGAGGGTAAAGTAGTAGAAATCCTGGGCCATATCAATGACCCTGGTGTAGATATCATGTCCATCATCAAGGGCTATGACCTACCGGTTGAGTTTAGTGAAAAAGAACTCAACCAGGCTGAGCGTGTTGCAAAACCTGTATCTGAAGCAGATATGGAAGGCAGAAGCGACCTGCGCGACCTGCAGATGGTTACCATTGATGGGGAAGATGCCAAGGATTTGGATGATGCTGTGAGTCTTACGGTAGAGGATGGCAAATACTACCTGGGTGTTCATATCGCTGACGTAACCAATTATGTACAGGAATCCTCCGCCCTGGACCGCCAGGCCTTAGAAAGGGGCACCAGTGTATATCTGGTGGACCGCGTGATTCCTATGTTGCCGCATGCCCTTTCCAATGGTATGTGCTCCTTAAATGCAGGGGAGGATAGGCTGGCTCTTAGTTGCCTCATGACCTTTAATGGAGCAGGGGATTTACTGGAATACGACATCGTAGAATCTGTGATTCAGGTAGACCGTCGTATGTCCTATAATCAGGTAAAAGGCATCTTAGAAGATCATGATCCTGAATTATGCGAGACCTACAGGGACTTCATCCCGCTTTTTGAGAATATGAAGACCCTTTCCGATATCCTTCGTCATAAAAGGAAACTTCGTGGCTCCATCGATTTTGATACGAAAGAAACCAAAATCGAAATGGATGAAAAAGGTGTGCCTACTTATGTAGGACCTTATGAGCGTAACATGGCGCACCTAATCATCGAGGACTTTATGCTGGCGGCAAATGAAACTGTAGCAGAGCACTTCTTCTGGCAAGAAGTACCTTTTGTATATCGAATTCATGAGGTACCGGATCCGGAGAAAATTAAAAAACTAAGACTTCTAACCAGCGCTATGGGCTATACCTTTAAAGTAGGTACAGAACAGATACACCCTCGTGAGCTTCAGAAATTGCTTTCTAAGGTCCATGGGACACCGGATGAGGCATTTATTAGCCGTATGACTTTAAGGAGCTTAAAACAGGCTAAATACGATACAGAGTGCCTTGGTCATTTTGGTCTTGCCTGCAAATACTATTGCCACTTTACGTCTCCTATCAGACGTTACCCGGATTTGCAGATTCACCGCATTATCAAAGACAGTATAAGGGGCAGACTGCATGATCGCAAGCTGTCGCACTATGCAGAAATCCTACCTGAAATAGCGAGCAGGTGCTCTACTTTAGAGCGCCGCGCAGATGCTGCAGAGCGTGACACAGAGAAGACTAAGATGGTGCAGTATATGGAAGAACACATCGGAGAAGAATTCGATGGTGTGATTTCCGGCGTTACTGCATGGGGCATCTATGTGGAGCTTCCTAACACCATCGAAGGCATGGTGCCGGTTGCTTCTATGCATGATGACTATTATACTTTTGATGAAGAGCATATGAAGATGCTTGGCAGTAGAAGAGGAAATGAATACGTTTTGGGACAGAAGGTCCATGTGGTAGTGACAGCTGCAGACCGGTTTGAACAGACCATTGATTTTCGCTTTATGAAAAAAGAAGAGGAAGACGAAGAACGCTTTCCTTTAGAATAACAGTTTGAGGATACATCATGAGTGAACCACTGAAATTAGTAGCAAATAACAAAAAAGCATATCATGACTACTTTATCGAAGAAAAATACGAGTGTGGACTTGTGCTTCATGGTACAGAAGTGAAGTCCATGCGCCTTGGCAAGTGTAGTATCAAAGAAGGTTTCGTACGAATTGAGAATCAGGAAGCTTATGTCTACGGTATGAATGTAAGCCCCTATGAAAAGGGCAACATTTTTAACCGGGATCCACTTCGCCCCAAAAAACTTCTCATGCATAAAGTAGAGATTCGTAAACTGGAGCAAGCCCTGAAGGAGAAGGGATACACACTGGTTCCTTTACAGGTTTACTTTAAAGACGGCAGAGCCAAATTAGAAATCGGCCTTGCCAGAGGTAAGAAACTCTATGACAAACGTGCCGACATCGCCAAGAAAGACCAGCGCAGAGAGCACGAGAGAGAGTTCAAGATTAAGAATCTATAAGGTATTGTTACCTTTTGTGGTGTGTGATAGAATATTGATACAAAAATGTTACCCCGCTATTAGAATTTGCTTCGCAAATGAGCGGGGCTACATCGTAATGTGCGATGCAAATAACGATAATATAAGGGTTAGTCAAGGTTTCGACAGGGGTTTTGAAACTGGTGAAGCTATCCGCAGGCTGATGCGTCAAATCGCAAATTAAAAATAAACGCTGAAGATAATTTAGCAATCGCTGCCTAATGGCAGCTATCCGACACTTTGCACCTACACTTAGTGACCCGGGTATCGACTTTGTAGGAAACGACTTAGGTTAAGCTTTGCACCTAAGGGCGTAACATGAAGCTACTGAAGGACAAAGGCTGTCTGTTTCCGATGTCCGGAGGGAATGAGGAGCAATCCAAATAACCGACTATGATAGTAGAAGAACAGGGGATGGGCTTTTGGACGCGGGTTCGACTCCCGCCTAATCCACTGAAAAGGAAGCCACGAGCTTCCTTTTTTTAATGTTGCAATGAGAGGGAAAAAGATGAAAAAGAAAGTATATTTAGCAGTAGTCACGACGGCTGTCCTGATGCTTACCGCATGTGGCGCAAGCGGGGCTAACACATCGAATGAGACGGATATGTCGAATTCAGCAAACACAGAAGAGACAGTAAATACTGCAGATACAGCTAATACAGCAAATATGCCAGAATCGGGAGATACTACAAACGCATCTAACGCTACAGATGCTACCGACGCATCTACAGAATCAGACGTTGAGCTTCCTGCCTATGATTACCCAGGCCCGGAATATTTCTACCACAGTGTTTATCAGTACATTGTACAGGAATATGCTTCTCAATATGAAGCTGCTGACGTATCTATCCCATATGTCAATGAAATCGAAGTAGATATGTCCAATAGGGACGATATTCTGATGTATGGCGACTTCTGGATTTACAATTACAACTTAGAGGGTGATACCTTGAAATGTGTTTCCGGTGGAGCATATCCTGGTGTCATTCATTTAAATGCCGACTTTGACGTAGTCAGCATGGACGTAGTAGAAGATGGCAGTAACTTCACAGAAAGTGCCAAAAAGCTTTTCGGGGACCACTACGATAAGTTCATGGAGGTAGAATCCGATGCGGAAGCAAGAGAGCAGATTCGCGCCCAGATTATTGCCAACTATGTAGCAGCCAATGAACTACCTATCACGAAGTATCAGGATGAAGGATGGGACCCTATTTCACTTCCGGAAGAAAATATCGACAGCTTTTATAGTCAGCTAGACTAGAGCAGTATAGATACAAAACAAATCGAATATGTAACACAAAAGCCCTGCTGGTTTTCAGCAGGGCTTCTTCATCTTCTGTAGCAGAATTCATGCATGTTTTCAATGAATCGTGGTAAAATAAAAATAGGCAACTTGCGACACTGTAAAAGGGGAATTTATGGACGACGCAAATCATGGGATGCCTAAGAATGAAAGAAGACAGGATACAAATACGTATTTCCTGTTTCTTTTGGCGTTTATTCTTTTATTCGTTATAGCTGCATCCGTACTATTTCAAATCTTCATTTGGCCACTGGAAAAAAGAACGGAGCCGATTTATACGGAACTGGGTACCGCAGTTTCTACAGATCCGGCTACGTATTTTGATGGTGCGGCTTTTTCCCTTTCTTATGTACGAATTGATACCACAGACGTAAAGCGAAATAAAGTAGGACTTTACAATGTCTATGCCCAGCATGGTATGGAGCGGTATTCCTTCCCTGTTATAGTGAAGGATACAGAAGCGCCTATTATTACGCTGCCCAAGCACCGGGTTATTCTGGCAAGAGGCAAAGAATATGCAGTAGATGACTTGGTGGAAACGGTATTTGATCGTTCCGGCAAGACAAAGCTTTATGCCAGCATCAATGGCAGAGCCTCCAGCAGGGTATTGCTGACCCATAACGGGAGTGAGACCATACAAATTATTGCCTATGATAGCAGTGGAAACCAATCCATGAAAACACTGGATGTATTCGTAGAAGCTGCTCCTGTCATGAAAGGTGTAAAGGACTGTTACGTCACAAAAGGCCGTAGAGTAGACCTCCTAAGTGAAGTAATAGCCTATGATGAAGAGTCAGGAGATTTAACGAATCAAATAAAACTAGATGCACAGGAAGTGAATTGGGCTCATGAGGGGGTTTATACTGCTACGCTATCTGTGGAGGACGAAGATGGCCTAACTACCACAAAAGAAATCCATGTCAGCGTGTTACCGAAGTTCATCTTGAACGACATGTTGGCCACAAGAGTCATTGATGTGAAGCGCGATAGGATAGCAGGTGCGGACAATCTTCACACGGCAGGAGTGGGCTATGAAGAAGATGTTCATATTCAGCGTGCAAAGCTCCTTCCCTGTGCAGTTCATATTGAAGACTTTGAGCCTGGTGGATATGGCTGGTTTGGAAGCGGGTTTATCATAGATATCAAAGGAGATGACGTCTATATCTGCTCGAACCAACATGTTCTTGCCCATTCGACGGAATACTCGAAGATATTTTTTTATGATGGAACTTGGGCACCTTACGAAGTCCTGGGCCTTAATGAGAGTCAGGATGTAGGAATAGCAAAAGTAAACATAAGGTTCTTGCCCAAAGAAACTGCAGATGGTATCAGAGCAGTGCAGTTCGATCAGCGCAGATGGCGTATCTTAAATAAAGGTGGAGAAAGTGTCTTTATGAGCGTAGTCGATTTAAACGGAAAGAGCAGCATGCGCATTGGGAAAACGGTAGGCCTATCGCATTTGTACGGGCTTGTTCCGGATTACACGCTTCGCACCACCATTGAACTGGAAGAAGGCAACTCCGGATCTGCTATTATGGACAAATACGGTGGCTTTACCTCTATGGCAACCGGGTATTATTACTATGGATCTTTTAAGAGTTTTCACAGTATTACTGCGGACATTATCGTGGAGAATTATGAAGCCATGACAGGCAATAAACTCTACATTCTTGGGCGAATCACTGATTGACCTAGGCTTTTAGAAGTTATAGAATAAATGAAAGGTGTACTATATTGATAGGAGGAGATTACCATGGACTTTTTTGCAAAAGTAGGAGATAAAGTGACGGAACTTGGCGGAGCTGCATCCGGCAAAGCCAAAGGATTGGCTGAAGTAGCTAGACTTTCCGGACAGATTAAGACATTAGAAGGCGAGATTACCGCTCTTTATACAGAGATTGGTAAGAAAATGTTTGAGACCAGACTGGATACAGCAACTCCAAAGGATTTCACAACAGAATATGCCAAAATTATTGAGAAACAGCAGCAGATTGCTGAGTCTAAGGCAAAACTTGCAGAGGCAAAGGGTACACAGACTTGCCCTGTATGTGGAGAAGAAGTAGAAAAGGGCGCAAGCTTCTGCATGAAGTGCGGCGCTAAAATGGGACAGTAATGAGTATTAAAGATAGAATCAGCCAGGAAGAAATCACAGAATCCAAGTATTCCAAACTGAAAGTAAACAATGAAATTGAACTTTGCAAAGTCAGCGATTCAACTGTAAAAGAGCAAGTTGAGAAGGCCCTTTTAAAGGAAAGAATTTCCTATTATATTCGTTGGGAAAAGGCAGGTTTATTTGCTAGAAGAGGCACTGAGATTTGTGTCTTCTGTATCAATGAATGGCAGACGGAAGCAGGCGAGGAAGCAATACGTGCATTAGGAAGTGATGCCCTTTCTCACGTGAAGTTTATCAAAAAGAAAATCGACAAGAAATTATTTTAACTAGAGGAAAAGATATGCTTAACATTGCACCGTCAATATTATCTGCAGATTTTACAAAACTAGGAGAACAGGTCGCTCTTGTACAAGAGAGCGGCCTAAAGTTGTTACATATCGATGTTATGGATGGCGTTTTCGTGCCAAACATTTCCTACGGGTCACCGGTGATTCAGTCACTCAGACCCCTTACGGATTTGACATTCGATGTGCATCTGATGATTACAGAACCATCCAGAATCCTTCAGAATTTCATTGATGATGGGGCGGACCAAATTACCGTTCATGCAGAAGCATGTACCCATTTACATCGTACAGTTGGACAGATTAAAGAAGCTGGATTAAAAGCGGCAGTAGCGTTAAACCCTGCGACACCTTTATCCGTGCTGGATTATGTACTGGATGATTTGGATATGGTACTGATTATGACTGTGAATCCGGGATTCGGCGGACAGACCTTTATCCCGCAGATGATGCAGAAGATTACAGCCCTGAGAAAAGAAATCGAAAGAAGAGGCTTGTCTACCGATATACAGGTGGATGGTGGCGTAGATGCATCTAATATCAGCGCAATCAAGAAAGCCGGAGCCAATGTCTTCGTAGCGGGATCAGCTGTATTCAAAGGTGACGTTTTGCAGAATATCGCTGCTCTGCAAACAGCATTGGACAAGTAAGTAGTGCTATGAGCGATAAGCAAACACAAAAAACTGAAAATACCCCGGTGGGTGGTTTTCGATTCCAAACAAGTGAGGATGCATTGGCAGCCAATCAGGAAGAGATAGCCATCCGTTATTTGCGTGGAAAACTGAAAATGGATGACCCGGAGATGCTGTTGAAAGTCTATCAAAAGGCGATAGATGCCCGCACCTTTCAGACACCTATCGGTTTGCGCTTTATGCAGGAACTTAGAGATAGAATGCTGGATGCAGACATACCGGAGGAACGTATTCCGATTATACCTCTAAGGGTAACCTATATTTCCAAAGTTCGAGATATGGCGAACCCTGCCAAGGTACGTATTAAAGGTTTAGGTGAGAAAAAACCCAAAGGAAAAATCGATAAGTTTGCCATCTCTGTATGGTTGAATATATTCTTAGCTATTTTAGTTGCAGGCATGGTGTTTTTGGCCCTTCGCAGCGAAACACCCAATATGCTGAACTACCGTAATGCGATTTTAAACGAGTATTCTGAGTGGGAAGACAGTTTGACGGAGCGAGAAAATGCGCTTCGAGAAGCTGAACTGGAGTGGAAAAAGACGCAAGTAGGAGAATAGTGATGGAAAAAAGTAGAATTCTAATTGTTGACGATGAAGCTCGTATGAGAAAATTACTGCGTGATTTCCTGACAAAGGCGGATTACGAAGTAATTGAGGCAGAAAATGGCCAGCAGGCTCTTGATATCTTTTATCAGGAAATGAACACCATAGATTTGATTTTGTTAGATGTCATGATGCCGATTATGGATGGATGGCAAGTGTGCCGGGAAATCCGAGGATACTCCAAAGTGCCCATTATCATGCTTACCGCTAAATCAGACGAAAAGGACGAACTCCAGGGCTTTGAGCTTGGGGTAGACGAATACATTACAAAGCCATTTAGCCCTAAGATTCTGGTAGCCAGAGTGGAGGCAATTATGCGTAGAGCAGGACAATCCACAGGCGAAGTTTTAGAAGCTGGTGGTATTGTAGTAGATAAAGGGGCGCATCAGATTCTGGTGGATGGAAAGCCGGTGGAGATGACCTCCAAAGAGTTCGAACTCATGCAATACTTTATTGAAAATCAGGGAATTGCGTTATCCAGAGATAAGATTCTGAATCAGGTTTGGAACTATGACTATTTTGGTGACGCTAGAACCATCGACACCCATGTAAAGAAAATCCGCAGCAAGATTGGTAAAAAGGGTGACATGATTAAGACTGTGTGGGGCGTCGGCTATAAATTTGATGTAAATGAATGAAACGGACAGTAAGGACAAGTTATGACTTGCAGAAAAAAAGGCAACTATTCTATTAAAACTCATATTTTTCTTATATTTGTGGGTCTCATTGGAGCTGCCTTTTTTATTTGCTGGATTATCACCAGATTTCTGCTGGATGATTATTACTTATATAACAAAGAAAAGGATATGCTTTCTGCGTACCTTTATTTTGATATTGCTGCCACAAAAGGAATATTAACGGATGATAGATTCTCTGTGGAATGGCAGAAAATGTGCAATCGCTACAACATCGATGTAGTGATTCTTGACTCGGACTCAGAAACCATACTGACCTCTATTCATGATGAAAAGCTGATTATTAATCGTCTCATGAATTATATGTTTAGTGAAAACACAGATGACGAAACGAAGGTTATCCGTGAGCGGGATCACTATAAAATGCAGATTATTACGGATAAAAACATGCAGGGTCGTTATCTGGAAATCTGGGGCGTATTAGACAATGGTAACCCGATTCTGATTCGAAGTGCCGTTGAAAACATGGAAGATACTGCAAAGTCTACCAGTATGTATCTACTGGTTATGAGTATGGCTGCAGTTACCATTGGAGCCATGGTTTCCTTTGGCTTTGCCAGAGGTATTTCTTATCCGGTTCGTAGACTCACCCAACTATCAGAGGACATGTCTAACCTGAAGTTTGATGCTAAGTACCAGGATGAGTCTCGTATTTGTGAAATCAATGAACTGGGTGAACATATGAATAAGCTCTCGGAGAAGTTGGAGCAGACCATATGTGAACTGAAGATGGCCAATAGCAATCTGCAGGAAGATATTCAGGAAAAAGAAAAGATGGATGAGGCTAGGCGCGCCTTCTTGTCCGACGTGTCTCATGAATTAAAGACTCCAATTGCCCTTATCCAGGGATATGCAGAAGGCTTAAAAGAAGGCATTTTGGATGATGATGAAAGCAAGGACTATTATTACGATGTCATCTTGGACGAAGCCACCAAGATGAATGAAATGGTCCAGAGACTATTGACGTTAAACCAGTTAGAGGCCGGATTTAATCAGGTAGAATATTCCCGCTTCGATATGGTAGAATTAATACAGAATTACCTGCAAAATGCCGATGTTATGATAAAGCAGGAGAAGGTGACAGTCAGACTACGGAATACAGAGCCAATCTATGTCTGGGCTGACGAATATATGGTGGAAAAAGTAGTGGCCAACTACTTTACTAACGCGCTTCATTATGCAGCTGGAGAGAAAATTGTAGACATCAAAGTAGAAGAAAAAGGCGACAAAGCGGTCTTTTCTGTATTCAATACGGGAGAACCGATTCCGGAAGATGCACTGCCTCATATTTGGGAGAAATTCTATAAAGTAGATAAATCCAGAAGTAGGGAATACGGTGGAAACGGTGTAGGACTATCCATCGTAAAAGCAGTAGCAGAGTTAATGAAGGTAAACTACGGAGCGACAAACTACGATAATGGTGTGGAATTCTGGATGGAGCTGGATCTACACTAAAAGGAAGATAGATGAAGAATAAAAAGATGACTAGAATGAAGTTCATACTCTTCACAGGCCTTATGACGATTATGCTGGTAGGCTGTGGCAATGCTGTTCCGGACCTTACGGAAGACCAGTCCGACGAAGTAGCTCAGGCCGCAGTGGATTTGTTACTTTCTACAAAGGATACAAATACCAGACTGGTGGACACAGAAGAAGAAGGCCGCATCCGTGCTGAAAAACACCGTAAAGAACGAGAAATCGCTGAGAAAATCAAACAAAACAAAGAAGCTTTGAAAAACCAAAAATCGAATGAAGAGAACGAAGAAGATGGAGAAGCAGAAGGGGAAGTACAGCAGGAAGAAGTGGCCCCGGTAGAGACCCTTTCTTCTATTAGTGAGTTGGCACCATTTTTAGGACTTGATGAACTGACCATCCAGTCAGACGGTTATACCCTGACAGAATCCTATATGGATGAAGCTGAGGATGGAGAATGGGCTCCTTATATTGATGCCACCAGTGGAAATAAGCTCTTCGTGGTGCATTTGATTGTGCAGAATCCGACAGACCATGATGTAGCTGCAGATGTAGCCAGCATGAATACCAGCTTTAGATTGATGGCCGATGGCAAGTACGGTGGAAGTAGTTTACTTACTATGCTACTCAGCGACTTTTCTATTATGAAAGACACGATACCCGCTGGAGCTAGCAAAAACTACGTGTTGATTACGCAAGTTCCGGGCAGCTTGGAGTCTGTCTCCACCATAAAACTTGTGGTGCAAAAGGACGATAACACGCTTCAAATCGGTTTATAAGAATAATGATTTTTGTACCGACCCCCAAATGTTAGACTCAAAAATCTGACACTTGGAGGTCGTTTTTTTCTAGAAAGGAATAGAGTTATGCTTACAATGGTAACTGGGAATACTTTTTATTTTGCGTGGGAGGTGACTGTACAGGAATGGTTACAGCACATCATCGCATCTGATATAGGGATAAAGATAGCCTCTCTTATGACGATGCTTGGTGAAGAAATCATACTGATTGCCGTACTTGGTTTTTTATATTGGAGCTATGATAAGGAATTTGGGCGATATGTAGGAAATAATATCTTAGTTGCACTTGTGGTTACCCCGATGCTGAAGAATATCTTTTTCAGAAGACGCCCTTATTTTGACCATCAAGGCATTCAAATCTTAAAACCTGTGGATCCATCCGCAGACATCTACGACATCAGTGCCCAGGGGTATTCCTTCCCTAGCGGACACTCTACCAACTCTGCGTCACTATATGGATCCATGGCTGCTTATAGAAAGAAAAATAAGGCGCTTTGCGTAATTGGAATACTGGTACCTTTCTTTGTAGGCGTATCCCGTGTCATGTTGGGAGCACACTATGTGACAGATGTACTTGCAGGATGGTTGGTGGGCCTTTGCACGATTGTGGTATTTTCCTTTTTGCAAAGCCGTATAAAAAATGAGAACCTCTTGCATCTTATCGTGGCACTGCTTTGCTTGACAGGCTTCTTCTATTGTAAAACCACGGATTACTACACAGGATATGGCATGATGATAGGATACTATCTGGCTGTCCCTTTCGAAAAAAAATTTGTAAAATTTAAAAACACTGACAGTATATTTAGAAGAATACTAAGGGTCATTGGAGGTGGCGCTATTTACTTTGGATTAAACGCTCTTCTGAAATTGCCCTTTTCGGAAGAACTACTTTCTTCCCCTACCACGCCTGCATTCCTTCTTCGAACAGTACGTTATGCGCTTATTGTTTTCGTTTTAATTGGAGTATATCCTCTATTGTTTGACCGATTTTCTAAGCCAAGGAAATAGGGACTATTTGGAAACTGAAAATGCAAGCAAAAGTTTTTTGTAAAAAATCTAAAAATGTCGTTGACAAAGACGGGGTAGGGTAGTAAGATAGATTTTGCTGTCGACGAGAACACTTCGACACAGCATGAAACCTGATGATAGACAAGATGAGATGTAGCTCTTGGTTGAGCACCACTTGATAGCAATCAGATTTCAAAAAAATGAAAAAAGTTCTTGACAGTCTGAAGCGACTTTGGTAAGATACAATAGTTGCTCCGAGAGAGCAAGGACAAGGCGAAAGCCGATATGAACTTTGACAAACAAACAGTAATGCAACCCTGAAAATTCTAACGAGAATTGTTCAGAGAACAAAACCTTTTAAAAAACAGTAAAAAGGATTAGCCAATAGTTTATTATTGAGCGAATCAAACGA
>Ga0256405_10000304_pt1 | contig 164155 bp, 142 predicted proteins | sample RumenRJG_02DNA_FD_189096 | JGI IMG/M metagenome (GOLD analysis project Ga0256405, IMG submission 189096) | Bovine rumen microbial communities from Lethbridge, Alberta, Canada - RJG_02 | ecosystem: Host-associated > Mammals > Digestive system > Stomach > Rumen | place: Canada: Alberta...
GGTGGCGTGATGACCCGCCGCGAATTTGAAGCCTCATTCCGCTACGCTCCATTCGGCTTCAAATTCCTTCCTGCCGTCCACTCATTTTGGGTGTTTTTCGACTGCACTTTTCTTGACAATTCCACAGCGTGCCGTCGGCAATCTCGCCAAAGTATTCTTCCTTTGTCTGCGTTTTGCCCGACATATGGGTAAAGGTTGTGCCGTCCTTCACAATGCGGTCGAGCTTGTTGATATCCTTGTCAATCATCGCCTGCTGCATGGTTTTATAGGCGGCGAGGACTTTTTCTTCTTCGTTTATCATAGGTTCACTCTCCTGTTCTGCTGTTGTTAGTACACTTTCTTGTACAGACGGACTTTCGGGGGTATCTGTTGAAGCTGATGAACAGCCTGCAAATAACGCTGTTACTATAATCAACATAACGCTTATCCATTTCATAGCGCTACCTCCGTTACTTATTTCTTAATTATATTTTATCAAAAATTTTTTAAACAGCAACGGGCAGATTCCCCCGAAAAGTGAGATAAGCAACCCTTTGCTGAAAAGAGTTGCTTATCATTTAATTATTTATTCAGCCATTCCGAAACGGCGGTTTTTACGCTGTCGGGATTGTTCTGCGTATCGCTTCCTGTAATCGCCAGCACATCCTTTACCGTTGCTTTCGGAACGGCGGATTGGATTTTGCTCTGCGTTCCCGCGTTGCCGGAGCCTGCGTGTGTGCAGAAGGGAATGATTGTCTTGCCCGAGAAATCGTAGCTCTCAAGGAAGGTGTAGCAAATCATCGGCAAATCGCCCCACCAAATCGGATAGCCGAGGTAGATGGTATCATACTGCTCAAAATTTTGCAATATGTCCTTGATTTCGGGACGCGCGTTTTGATTTTGTTCTTCCTTCGCAACATCGGTCAGCTCTTTGTAGGTCATCGGATAGTTGTCGTTTTTCGGCAAAATCTCGAAACTGTCCGCGCCTGTCTGCTCGACAATCGCGTCTGCGACAATAGCGGTGTTGCCTTTCTCGATAACACCAACTTCGTACTGTTCTCCCGTGCGCGAGAAGTAGACTACAACAGAACTTTTTCCGGTGCTTGTTGCTGTGGAATTCGAGGTTTTGTTTTCTGTCGTTGCTTCATTTGCGGAAGCGGTTTCCGAATTTGAGGCGGTCGCCTTTGACGAACTTTCATTCTTTGTATTAGCTGAACAGCCCGCGAAAGCAAAAATCAGCGCAATCACGGTCAGCATAGCAATTATTCTTTTCATCTAAATCAAACTCCTTTTACAGATTTCTTGTGACTTCAAAAGCGTCACGAATACAAGTTAATACATTACCGACCTTGGCGCCGTCGCCAATCTCATACAGCTCCGCGCCGCACCCTGCAAGCGATTCCTGCATAGAGGGCAGCGGACGGTAGCCGACGGACATAATCACGTTATCTGCTTCAAGGGTGGCTGCTGTACCGTCTGAGAGTGTGACAACCGCGCCGTCATCATTGACCGCGTTCAGCCTTGCGCTTGTCAGAACCTTTGTGCCGTAATATTCAAATGCGTCGAGCAGCATAATCTTGTTCATAGCAGGAACATTGTTGGTTTTCATAATCTTATCGAGAGCTTCCACGATGGTGACGTCCTTGCCCTCTTTGGCATAGCCGTAGGCGATTTCACAGCCAACCAGACCGCCGCCGACAATAATCACCTTATCGCCGATAGGCTTCTTTTCAAGCAGAGCGTCCACTCCCGAAACTGTTTTCGGGTGGTCGATACCTTCAATACTCGGCATTACGGGAACAGAACCTACCGCGAGGATAATTGCATCCGCGTTCATATTTCTCAGTATTTCGGTGTTTACCTCTGTATTCAGCTTTACATCAATGCCGAGCGTTTCCATTTGGTGTTTGTAGTATTCATTTAAGCAGTTTACTTCATGCTTGAAGTCATGTGCGCCTGCAGGAATCAGGTTGCCTCCGAGAACATTTGACTTCTCATAGAGCGTCACGTCGTGTCCGCGCATAAATGCGGTTCTTGCGGCTTCCATTCCTGCCACACCGCCGCCGACGACAACGATCTTCTTTTTGATTGGTGCTTTTGTGACGCGCCAATCCTTTTCGTGACCGACCTCGGGATTGACCGCGCAGGATACCTTGCCTGTGCAGAAATAGCCCCATATACATCCCTGATTACAGCCAATACAGGTGCGGACTTCTTCGGGTTTTCCGGCGACAATCTTCTTTGCACAATCGGGGTCGGCAATCGCTTGTCTGCCGATAACCGCCGCGTCGATAATCCCATCAGCAATCGCTTGCTCTGTCATATCAAAGTCTGCCATTCTGCTGCCGCAGAGAATTGGGAGCTTGACGTGTTTGCGTATTTCTTTTACATCATCAAGCGTATAGCCCATCGGAACATAAGAGGGCGGCATAGCATAATAGAACGCATCAAGCGTGCCTGCGTCGGTGCTGAGTCCGTCATAACCATATTTTTCAATCAGCTTGGCAATTTCAACCGCTTCATCGAGCGTCCTACCGACTTCCTCGCTGCCGTCAAAAGAAGCCTTGTCAAAGTCCTTCATATAACTGCGAACCGCGAAACGAATGGTAACAGGATAATCCCATCCGCACTCCTCGGCGATCGCCTCGCGGATTTCTTTTACAATTCTCATTCTGTTTTCAAGCGAGCCGCCGTATTCGTCCTCACGGTGATTCATAAACGCAAGGGCAAAGGAATCGAGCAGATGTCCCCAGTGAAGCGCGTGAATATCAACGCCTGCGTAGCCTGCTTCCTTGCATAGCTTTGCCGCCTGTCCCATTTCTTTCACTCGGGTGTGAATTTCGTCAACAGTCAGCGCGGTTGTCGTGATTGACGGATTGCCGAGAACAGGCAAAGGCGACGGCGTTTTCAGTCCGGCATTCCTGCCGATGTCCATAGAAAGCTGAATGAACATCTTGCAGCCGTAAATGCCGATTCTCTCGTTAAGCTCACGACCGACTCTGATAAATTCATCCGCGTGATTGAGCATACTGTCAGGGTTGTCTACCTTGCAGTCGGCGGAGGTGCCGCCGCTGAAAAGCAGACCGAAGCCGCCCTCCGCTCTGCGCGCGAAGTATTCTACGCCCTCGGGAGTAAAGCCACCCCAAGCGTTGTTGCCGAAGCCTGTGTCCATCGGCGCCATCATCATTCTGTTCTTTAGCTTTACGTTGCCGATCATGATCGGCTTGCTTAAATTCGGATATGCTTTCATGGTGTTTCCTCCGATTCTATTGTAACAAAGCTCCCGCAGCCAATCTATCTCGGTTACGAGAGCTTTTCATTAATATAGCTTATGAATTACTCCACGTGGAGCTTGTACTCGCCTGTGCGGATTGCCGCGATGGTGCCGCCGTCGATCAACAGGTCTGTTCCGTTGATAAAGCCTGCCTTATCGGAAAGCAGGAACGCGCCTGCTTCGGCAATCTCATCCGATGAACCTGTGCGCATCGCCGCGGAGGCGTCAATCATCTGCTGATATGCGTCGCCTGCCGCCGCAAATTCATCATACGCAAGCGGTGTCACGATCACGCCAGGGCTGATCGTATTGATACGCGCACGGCGAGCCTTCCATGTGGTAGCCGCAGCTTTTGTCGCCTGTAAATGATTCACGCGTTTTGCGAAGATATACGCCGTGCCGGAGTTCTGCATAGCGACATTTTTGACATAATCAAGCTCCATCAATTCCTCGGTGGGCGTGGTGAGAATTTGCTGCTCCACTTCCTCGGGAACGCGCATCATGTAGCCTGTCTGTGAGGATACAATCAAGCCTGCGCCGCCTTGTGCCATCACCTTGCCGAACGCGTCAACCGCGTAGCCTGTGCCGACCATATCGAGGTTGAGAATATGCGCGGGATCTGTCTGGTGAGGAGAAGCGCCTGCGGTGTCGATGAAGTATTTCACCGCGCCGAGTTCAGCCGCTTTCTCTGCAAAAGCATTAACGCTATCTTTATCGAGTGCGTTGACGATCATTGTTTCAACCGTATAACCGCTGTACTGAAAATCCTTCTTTGCCTTTTCGAGATTTGCTTCGCTGACGTCGCCGAGCAGGACTGTTCTGCCTGCCGCAATACGCCTGACGATCGCGGTTCCCATACTGCCTGCACCTAAAAGGGCGATGACTTCTCTGTTTTCGTTTCTGTCAAAAATCATAGTGCTTCCTCCTTAATTCATCTTGTGTTTATCGGTAATCAGAAAGGTTGACCTTCTGCGCTTGATATACCACTTGCCGTTTTCTTTTGCATAGTTGTCGGTGTAACGAATATAGTTTGTCGTCAGATAGTCCTTGCCGTCCTCGTCGCTGACAAAAGAAGCCTGGCAATAGGAAATACCCTCTGCTTCATTGTCACTGGTCAGCTTGACTATATGCTGTCCGTTGATATGATAAAGTGCCTTGCTCGGAACAAGAGTCGCCGAGAACGCCTGATAAAGCGTTTCTCTGCCCGACAAATTCTGCAGTTCACCGTCAAAGCCTGTCTGAAATTCCAGCACACCGTCGGATGTAAAAAGCTCGCTCAAGCTCTTGGCGTCTCTCAAATCCGAGTAGTCCGAAAATCTGTCAACAAACTCTTTGAGCTCCATTTTTGCGGAAAGCTTTTCGTTTGTCATCGTGATAACCTCCTGAATAGAATTTTTATTTCTTTGATTATATGATATCCGCTAAACAATTCAGAAACAACGGGCAGATTTCCCCGAAAAGTGAGATAAGCAACTCTTTTTAAAAAATGGTTACCGAAAATAAAAAAAGCCACCGCACAGACTTTAATCTGTGCGATGCCTTGATAGTCTTGACTTCCAATCGACTGTTCATATTATGATTTCAAATCATCCTTATGAGTAACAGCCTTTACGCTGCCCCCTTTTCTAATCTGATTTCATCTCGGATTGTCACTTGACCTATACGCTTTGTAAAATCAAAGCCATTCTACCCGAATTCGTAAAAACGTACTTTAAGAAGATAAGGTATGTTCTACGAAATCATGTGTTTCTGACGTTTTAGCATATTTGTTTTTGCATCGTTTGGGACAGCTTTTGCCACCGGTATTTTGCGAAAATTGTGTCTTTTAGTTTTTCTGCTAAATTTCTCACTTTGGTTTTTGCGGATACGGTATTTTAGTAATGCGGGTCCATCCCATGGGTTCCGGATGGATTGGCATCATATTTCTGAAAAAAGTACAGTCCGGAAAGTGTCAGTTCGCATTTTTCTGCTTGTTTTACCAGTTCCTTTAAGATACTCAAATAAAAAACGGCGGCTTTTTGGCGGTTTTGTTGTCGTAACAGATAAAATTGATGAAAGCCCTTTATTTTTCTAATATTTTGTAATATAATAGATTAGTATGTTTATCATCTTTATTTCAAGACTGGAAGTGTTTTTATGGTTGAAAGCTATGCACATCTTTTAGATGATGTCAAACGAATACATTTTGTCGGAATCGGCGGTTCCGGTATGTGCCCTTTGGCAGAAATTCTTTATCACGAAGGTTATGAGATCACCGGTTCGGATACTGCTGAATCGGATACTCTTCAACGAATCCGTTCGTACGGCATTCCCGTTACAATGGGTCATTTCCCTGAGAATGTCAACGGCGCTGACCTCGTCGTGTATACTGCTGCCGTAAAGCTTGATAATCCCGAATTATTGTCGGCAAGATCACAGAACATCCCTGCTATTGAAAGGTGTATTATGCTGGGAGCTGTTGTTGACAAATATCAGAAATCAATCGCTGTCAGCGGAACCCACGGAAAAACAACCACTACTTCTATGCTGACGCAGATTTTTACCATGTCAGAGTACGATCCTACTGCCATTATCGGTGCCAAGCTTCCGTTTATCGGCGGCAACAGCCGTATCGGTCAGTCTGATTATATCATCTGCGAAGCTTGCGAATATGTCGATACTTTCCTTCGCATCTTCCCCGCTATGTCCGTCATCCTGAACGTGGATGAGGATCATCTGGATTATTTCGGTACGCTTGATAGAATCAAGGAATCGTTTATCAAGTTTATGGAACAGACTTCCTCCTATATCGTCATCAACGGCGATGACCGAAATTCTATGGAGTGCGTTGACGCCGTCAGACAAAAGAACGGCGGTCAGAATATTGTCACCTTCGGTTTTGGCAAGAAAAATGATTTTCGAGCCGAAATTACCGGTGAATCCTCTGTATGTGACAGCTTTGACCTGTATCATCACGGCGAAAAACTCTGCTCCGTTACACTGAAGGTTCCGGGTAAATTCAATGTCATGAACGCTCTTGCGGCTGCTTCCGCTGCCATTACACTTGGCATCAGTCCGCAGCAGGCTGCAGATGCACTTGCTGCTTTCAGCGGGGCTCACAGGCGCTTTGAAATTCTCGGCAAGCCTTGCGGCATTACTGTTGCAGATGATTTTGCTCATCACCCCACAGAGCTTCGGGCAACACTGACTACCGCTATGAGTATGGGCTTCAGGAAAGTATGGGCCGTTTTCCAGCCCCATACCTTCTCCAGAACCTATACCTTCCTGAATGAATTCGCTGAGGTGCTTTCTATCCCGGATCATACCATTCTGTCTGAAATCCTGCCTGTCAGAGAAACTAACACTTACAATATTTACGCAAAGGATCTGGCGGATAAAATAGACGGCTGTGTCTGGTTCAAAACTTTTGACGAAATTGCCGACTACGTTACGAAAAAGGCGAAACCCGGCGATCTGATTATTACAATCGGCGGCGGTAATATTTATATGTGCGCTGATTTGATTCTTAAAAAGCTTAACGGAGAATCATGACATTCTCCTGATAATATAAAAAAGGTTGTGAGAGTTAAATTGGAAAAACGACTGAAGTTGTACGGATTCAATAATCTGACGAAAACACTGAGCTTTAATATCTACGATGTTTGCTACGCAAAGACAGAACGAGAACAAAAGGATTATATTGCCTATATTGATGAACAGTATAACTCCGAAAGACTGACAGGCATTCTTTGTCAGGTTACGGAAATGATCGGCGCTACCGTTCTCAATATTTCCAAACAGGATTATGACCCGCAGGGCGCCAGCGTTACTTTGCTCATTTCCGAAAAAGGTCTTCCTGAAAAAATAGACGAATCCTGCAACTGCGGCAAATATACTGCCGCTTATGCCGGTGAAGCAATTGCTGCTCATCTGGATAAAAGCCACGTGACAGTTCATACTTATCCCGAATATCATCCGGATAATTCCATTGCCACGTTTCGTGTGGATATTGATGTGTCTACCTGCGGAACAATTTCTCCTTTGAATACCCTTGATTTTCTCATCGACAGCTTTGATTCCGATATCATTACCATAGACTACAGGGTCAGAGGCTTTACAAGAGATACAAGTGGGAAAAAACTGTTTATAGACCATAAGATCACGTCTATTCAGGATTATATTAAGGACGAAACACTCAGACGGTATGATACCGTTGATATCAATGTTTATCAGGCAAATATTTTTCATACACAGATGCTGATTAAGGAACTGGAACTGCAAAACTATCTGTTCAAAACAGATGTTTATGAAATTCCCCCAAAGGAACGACTCGCTATATCCAACAGCCTCAGAAGAGAAATGATAGAGATTTTCAGCGGAATGAATGTTTATGAATAACGGGAGACAGTAAAATGAAGCTTGACCAGAGCCGTGCGCCTGTTTTTGAGGCGCTGCAGCAATATCGTGAAAACAGAATTGTATCCTTTGATGTCCCCGGACATAAACAGGGTAAGGGCAATCCGGAACTGACGGAGTTTCTCGGAAAACAGTGTATGAGTGTCGACGTTAACTCTATGAAGCCGCTGGATAACCTGTGTCACCCTGTCAGCGTGATCAAAGAAGCCGAAGAACTGATGGCAGATGCATTTGGCGCCGAGCACGCTTTCTTTATGGTGAACGGTACTTCCAGTTCTGTGCAGGCTATGGTTATGAGTGTATGCAAGCGTGGCGATAAGATCATTATGCCAAGGAATGTGCATCGCAGCAGTATCAACGCTCTCATAGTCTGCGGCGCTGTGCCTGTTTATGTTAATCCCGGTGTGAACAAACGCTTAGGTATTCCTTTGGGAATGTCAGTAGAAGCTGTAAAAAGAGCCATCCGACTGCATCCCGATGCCAAAGCGATTATCGTTAATAATCCAACTTACTACGGCGTATGTTCCAACCTGAGAGAAATTGTACGAATCGCACATGAAGCAGGTATGAAGGTTTTAGTTGACGAGGCACACGGAACGCATTTTTATTTTGGCGACTATATGCCGCCCTCTGCCATGAGCGTTGGAGCCGATATGGCAGCAGTCAGTATGCATAAAACCGGCGGCTCTTTGACACAAAGTTCTGCATTGCTTCTCGGCAAAGGTGTTTCAGAAGGCTATGTCAGACAGATTATTAATCTGACCCAGACAACCAGCGCCTCTTATCTGCTTCTCTCCTCGCTGGATATTTCAAGAAAAAATCTCGCATTGAACGGTAAAAAGATCTTTGAGCGTGTCACCGAGCTGGCTTCTTACGGCATTAAAGAAATCAATAAGCTCGGCGGGCTATATGCCTTTTCCAGAGAATTGATCAACGGCGACACAGTCTTTGACTTTGATCCCACAAAGATTTCCGTTCATACAAGAGATATCGGTCTTGCCGGAATCGAAGTATACGATATTCTGCGGGACAGATATGATATTCAGATAGAATTTGGTGATATCGGTAATATTCTTGCCATTGTTTCTGTCGGTGACAAGATACTGAAAATCGAACGGCTGATTTCTGCTTTGTATGAAGTAAAAAGACTCTATTCAAAAGATTCTGCCGGTATGCTGGATCATGAATATATTGAACCGGTTGTTATGTGTTCCCCGCAGGACGCTTTTTATGCCAACAAAAAGCAGCTTCCTCTCAAAGATACTCTCGGAAAAATCTGTGCGGAATTTGTCATGTGCTATCCGCCCGGAATCCCTATTCTTGCCCCGGGTGAATTGATAACGAAAGATGCATTGGAATACATTGTTTATGCAAAAGCAAAAGGCTGTAATCTGACTGGTGCAGAAGATATCAATACAGAGAGAATCAATATTATGGAAGGGTAACCAATCATGTGCTTCATTCTTTACGGCGCCGTCAACAAGGACATTGATCCTGCAGCATATACTGCAATGTGCACTGTTATTCTTTTCGTGCCGGAACAAAACACGATGTTAAAATGTGCATTCTGAAGAATACTGACGATTACCGTATTACGGACTGGGTTTGTGATTGCGATTTCTCGATTGCTTTACACGATCCGCAGGCACAGGTATTAACAGAGCTTGAATCATTGATTCTTGCCATCAAAAATGTTAAAAACAGCAAGTTTATATACATCAGCAAAACATGGCAGGGCGGCAGAAATAAAACAGAACAGACGGTCAATCTGAGTGAAATATGCCTGCCTCGTTTTCTTGCTGATGCAAAAGTAAACTGCCTGTATCAAATCAATCTGCTGTTTAACTCGGAGCAAAGCCCGATGTAAGCTCGCTTAACATCGGCTGCGACGAGGCAACCTCACCGCAGGAGCTTTAGCTCCTCGGGGTTTCAGTGGGGGATTATAACCCCCACTGAAAGTCCGAATGGCACCCGCCGCCTAAGAGGGTGCGGGTGTCCAGTGGACACCTCTGCGAAGCAGAAGCACCGGCGGAGTGCCTCCACTGTCGATTTCATTTTTAAAGCATATTAAGCGACTATGTAAAGATCGTTACCGGAACATATTCGTCCGGTGCGGTCACGCACCCGGCAGGCGAGACCCGGGGGACATCGGTGATTGGTTATAAAGGAGGATGATCACTTTGGAAATGTGGTATACAGAGGAACAAACTAAAAACGTGCGTTTCTCTATACGATGCGATAAACAAAAGTATTCAGCTCAGTCAGAGTTTCAGCGAATTGAAATATTCAGTACACCTGAATTCGGCGATGTACTTGTTCTGGATGACAGAGTTATGTTGACGCAAAAGGATGAGTTTATTTATCACGAGATGATCACTCATGTCCCGATGGCTGTCAATCCGGATATTAAAAAAGTTCTGGTCATCGGTGCCGGTGACGGTGGCACCGTTCGGGAATTAGTCAAGTATAAGTCGATTGAAAGAATAGATATGGTGGAAATAGATCGTATGGTGGTAGACGCTTGTAAAGAGTATCTTCCGACGGTCGCTTGTAAGCTTGATGAACCAAGGGTTCACATCTATATTGACGACGGTCTGCGTTTTGTGCGTAGTATTCAGAATGAATATGATCTCATCATCGTGGATTCTACCGATCCGGTTGGACCCGGCGAGGGTTTGTTTACTGCTGAATTTTACGGCAATTGCTACAAAGCGCTCACAGAAAACGGTATCTTAGTGAATCAGCATGAAAGCCCCTTTTATCAAACTTATGTAAAAGCTATGAAACAGGCTCATAAAAAAATCCTGCGCTTCTTCCCCTTTTGCAAAGTGTATCAGGCGCATATTCCTACTTATCCGTCAGGTCACTGGCTGTTTGGATTTGCGTCTAAAAAATATCATCCTACCAATGATCTTGACGAGGGCAGATGGAATCGGTTATCCATTGAAACAAATTATTATAATACCAGACTTCACAAAGGTGCCTTTGCATTACCCACTTACGTTACAAAGCACCTGATGGAAAGCGAATAAATTTCATTCATTTTAATAAAACGGAGGAATGTTATTATGGGAAAGGCACTTATTATCGGAGCAGGCGGTGTGGCAAGTGTTTGCATACACAAATGCTGTCAGAATCCTAATGTTTTTGAAGAAATCTGTATTGCCAGCCGTACAAAATCAAAGTGTGACGCATTGAAGGAAAAATTACAGGGTGGTAAAACCAAAATCTCTACTGCACAGGTCAATGCGGACAATGTGGACGAACTGATTGCCCTGATCAATGAATTCAAGCCTGATGTTGTCATCAATCTTGCGCTGCCTTATCAGGATCTGACTATTATGGACGCTTGTCTGGCTACAAAAGTCAACTATGTCGACACAGCTAATTATGAGCCTCTCGATACCGCTAAATTTGAATATAGCTGGCAGTGGGCTTACCGTGAGAGATTTGAGAAGGCGGGCATCACCGCATTACTCGGCAGCGGCTTTGATCCCGGTGTAACCGGTGTTTTCAGCGCTTATGCCATGAAACATCAGTTTGATGAAATCAATTACATTGACATTCTTGACTGCAACGCCGGGGACCACGGCTACCCGTTTGCTACCAATTTCAATCCTGAGATAAATATCCGTGAAGTTTCCGCTAAAGGAAGTTACATCGAAGACGGAAAATGGGTAGAAACCGAACCGATGGAAATTAAGAGAGTCTATAATTTCCCGGAGATCGGCGAAAAAGATATGTATTTGCTGCATCATGAAGAACTGGAATCTCTCGCTCTGAATATCAAAGGTATTAAGCGTATTCGTTTCTTTATGACCTTTGGTCAGAGTTACCTGACTCATCTGAAATGCCTTGAAAACGTGGGAATGACTTCTATCGAACCGATTGATTTTGAAGGAAAGAAAATCGTTCCCCTTCAGTTCTTGAAAGCAGTGTTGCCAGATCCTGCTTCTTTGGGACCCAGAACTGTCGGTAAAACCAATATTGGCTGTATCTTTATCGGTAAAAAGGACGGTAAAGATAAGACATACTACCTCTATAATGTTTGTGACCATCAAGAATGCTATAAAGAAGTCGGTTCACAGGCTATCTCTTATACAACCGGTGTTCCTGCAATGATCGGCGCCGCTATGCTGATGACCGGGAAATGGAATATGCCCGGTGTACATAATATTGAGGAATTTGATCCCGATCCCTTTATGGAAGCCCTGAATCAGTTTGGTCTGCCTTGGAAAGAAAGCTTTAACCCTGACCTCGTAGATTGATACTACACATTCAAACAAAAACAGCGTGTCGGCTTTGTTGTAAACTCTGCCGATACGCTGTTTTACTTTTCCTCAAGCTGTCGTTTGATCCATTCCATGATGAGATCTACAATATAGATAATATCATTTTCTCTTAGCCGTCTGTTACTGACGATTGAATGCCAGTTTGACAAACATCTTCTGCAGCAGGTGGCTGTTGCGTGCTGGGCAATATATATCGGATTTCCGTCAATCGGAGTCTGCCTGCCCTCACCGGAATAATGGGGAGCTTTTATATTCTTTCGTACTATTTCAAATGCCTGCTCTCTTAACCATATATACCCTTTTTGCCTGCAGTATTCCTTCATCATCGGCGTCAGTTTATAGGCGCTGTGATACTTCGTCTTGCTTAACTGAAATAAAATTCGGTCAAAGGAATTGTTATCTTCTTTCTTCTGCTCGGGATAATAATCAATTTCCGCCTTCTTTGCCTGATTCGTTTGCATTTTTCTTTCTATTGAGTACAGTTTTCCGTCTTTTTGAAAACAGGACCCGGTTTGCTTAAACATGAATGCTGTCCGATTGCGTATACATTGCTCTCTTGTGTCCATTACCCATGCATAGTCGCATATTCTTGCACCTTCTCCGGATTCTCCTGAACAGGTTACCGAGTCAATACATCCGGACGCAAGGTATTTTTCGATATCTATCCTTTCAAGCATCGGCTCATGAATGATTTCTTTATGCGCTGCCAGTATATCAACAAGTACCGGCAGTCGTTCGTCGGCAGCTCTCTGATTCTCGCAATTACAGATAAGGGTAACATTAGGATATCCTCTTCCCCAATTCTTTGGTTTGCATTCTTCAAACCGATGAATCCGTTTGGTTATGATTTTGAATTCCAGATCCTTGCGGTAATGCATAATATCCCATACGGCACTACGCCATGAATCAGCCTCTTCTATAAAAAAGTCAGATGCCATACACACATAGATCGGATTGTCATTTGCCGTCATGCGATAGATTCTTTGTTTATTACGCATCATTGGCAATTGAAAACTCCTGCTCTGTTGAATAACTGTGCTGTCTGTTTCTCTCTGCTGATTTTTTAAAAACAGATAGCAATTTTGACAGCCTTCGCTATATTTATGACAGCCTTGCCATGGATTCCATATCATCATCTTTATCATCCTAAGCTATTCTTACCTTTATTGTACAATAACCTCTTCTGTTCTGTCAATGAATCTCTTTGATCGGATAATGGAAATCGGTTTTATTGGGAGGATCACATAGCGAAAAGCTGCTTCTAAAATCGTTGATTTCATTGATGATACAAACACTTATGGATATACTCCTCTATCAGTCAGTTTTGAAAACATGATTTCCACATCGTTATGATATTCCTTTTCCCATAATGATAACTATCACTTGTTATTGATGAAGCAATGTTTTTGTTGTGATCATTGTTTTCTTTGGAAAATACGGCTGCTCTCTTCAGTAGTTCATCACATAGATTAAAGCTGCTATCACAGTTTTAACTACATATTATTCTGTAGTCTTAGACAGATTCGTATAGATGCATAAGCTTTGCTGTACAGAAATAGAGTCCGTATCGTTATTAGCCCTGATTACCGGGATCCTGAGCTTACTCTTCGGCTGACTTTTTGATGCAATAAAATCCAGCAATGTGCAGTGATCCTTTTGCTGCGGAATTGCTTTGCTGTCCGTTACAGCGTTGATATCCTCCGATGAATAACCGTAATCCAACATGGCCTTTTTGATTACATCTTCCGATTCCGGTAAACTGACTAAAAGACTGACTGTTTTAGGAATATCATTGGATTCTGTCAGCGGATAAAGTGATACTACTGCCATTTCTGCTGCCCGCTGATTCATCATAACAAATACGCATTGATTCAATAATAGCTTTTTCCCTTTTTCTTTCTCTAATTTCAGCATTGCTGTTTCCGGTCGTTCTCCTTCTGAATATAAGATAATACTTTTGTTTGGCTCTTCTGTATTACCTGTTTCCAGAATCACAAATGTCATTCGATATCTATTGTCTGTCTGATCAATGCCGATTCCCTGTACAATTAGTCTTTGATTAAGCTGAAGGGCAGTACACCCGTGAAGATTGCATACCGATGCGAGAAACAATACTGATAATACTACAGTAGATACTCTCTCGGCTTGTTTGATGATTTTCTTCCTTGAAATCTTTTTCAGATATAAGTGCAATAATAAAGCGCTCGGTATCAATGTGAAGAATAACAGAACGATGCAGGATAATACGCTCACCGGTACGATCTCATTGATCGTGAGATTCTCAGGTAAAAAGAATATGCTGATCAACAGCAATATTCCTCCAAGTACTACGGATTTGTTTCTGTTAAATGCCGGTGTCAGCAAACTCAGACATGACGATGCGCTGATCAGCATCAGACTGATATTTCCGAATACGCAGCAGACAATAATCAGAATAAACAACGGATCAAACCTTTGCAGAGTGGATGCTCCGTCTATAGAACGAAATACGGGGAATCTCTGCTGCTGTAAATAATCCCCCTCTGTTCCTTGCAGCAAGATAATCATAAAGAAAGTAAACAGTGATGAAATGATGATATATACAGTTCCATTTCGCTGAATATTTCCTTTGAGCTTTGACGTCATGACTGTCAAAGTTGATAACCCTGCCATCTGAGAGATCATCAGCAAAAAACTTTGTATTAATCCGGATGATCTGATGCCAGTTAATCTTGTCAGATTTGACGCTTGATACGAAGGCATTAACAATACAATCATCAGTATCACTGCCGTTATAATCAGAATAACGATCAGCAAGGCACTTCTTGAACTCGCTTCTATCCCCTTTACACCTGCATACACACATCCACCCATCAGACACACGATCATGACAATGGTATTGATTCCTTCCGGAAGCATTGATTTCAAAAAAACTTTTACGAAGGATAGTGTATATACTGCCGAAATAATAAAGTATATATAATAAAACAGCATTAACACTCGTCCGGATATTTTGAACTGCATGATATACTCACAAACTGAAAGATCGGTTTTTTTGCTGATCAGAACGGATGGCAGAAGTAAAATGATGCCTGTCGGTATCATCAGCAAACTTGGAAGTAAAAAATCCCATAATCTGACGGAACTGTCCGGCTGATTGGTATAAAGTAACGTCATTGCTATCCTACTGACAAATACAAGCGTAAAAAACTGCGCTGACGTGATGATATTGTTACGGTGATGAATACTGATCCTCCCTCTCTTTGGTTGCTGCACCGGGCAGATCCTGAATTTTTTCTTTTTGGCGAGATAATATCTTCCAGTCTGCACGGACTGCCACATCACGAAACAGTACAGAAGAAGCAGGTGTGATCGGAGACATATACGGAATGCCGAAACTTGTCTTACTACACAGATTGATCATTACAATGCTGAATAATACAGCGATTCCCCAGATGCCAAGCAAACCGCCTGATAGCGTAAAAAGCAGTCTTAATACGGCGGAAGGCGCATACAGATCCGGCACAACATAAGACGCAATGGCGCTGATTGCTACTACCATCAGTGTAGGCGCACCGATCAGTCCGGCATTAACGGCTGTATCACCAATGACCAGCCCCCCTACAATGCTCACAGCGTATCCAAGTGGCTGTGGCATTCGAAGACCTGCTTCACGCATGATCTCATAAATAAACAATATGACAACCGTTTCAGCAGGCAGCGAAAGCGGTGTTGCCGCTATAGAAGAAGCGATTTTATTAAGCATTAACGCCGGGAACAGTTCAGGGTTAAAAGTGCCGAGTGATACAAATAGCCCCGGTAACAGTACCGATATAAAAAATGCTATATATTTCAACGATCGGGTGAAGGTTGCAAAATACGAACGGTTTGAATAATCGTCAAGCGATTGGAAATGCTCAGCGAAAATATATGGTACGATCAGTGCAGCGGGTACTCCGTCTACCAACACCGCAATTCTTCCTTCTGTCAGTTTTCCGCATACCGTATCCGGTCTTTCTGATATGCCCGTTCCGCTGAAAACGGAAGCTTCGTGCCGGTCTTCTAAAAACGGAACCAGATATCCGGCTGTCAGAACGGTATCAAGAGGAACGGAATGGAGCCGTTTTTTTAATTCCTGCAGTATTTCAGGTGAAACAACGTCTGTCAGATATCCCAGTACTATCTGGGTATGACTGGTTTGTCCGATGGTCATTGTTTCAAATTTTAGACGATGAGTTTTTAACCTTCTACGCATCATTGTCATGTTGACCCGAACAGATTCAACAAATCCTTCCTTTGCACCTCTTTGTACAATATCGGATTCCGGTTCGGAAACACTCCTTGAAGCATATCCCTGTATTCCTACTGCCAGAACACTGGATATCCCGTTGACGGCGATTACGGCAAAGCCCGACATGATAGACGATTCTATCTCTTCCAGAGTATTGAGCTCAACAAGCTCCGCCGTACATAAAACTTTATACTTGATCGTTTGATAGCAGTGTTCAGCATCGGATAAATAACAATTTGTCATCAAAGGATTCAGAATGCTTTCTGCCAGAACCTGCTTGTCTATCATATTGTCAATCGTGATAATTGCGGCAGAATGAGCGGATAAGCTGATCTCTCTTATTGTCAGGTCCGCACTTCCGGCAAACGACTTCTGTATCATAGCAAGAGTGTCATCTAAAACAGAACCTAACTTTGTTTCTTGTGTGACCGCCTGATAATGATGGGAGGAACGATACAGTTCAGTAATATTTTTGATAAACTGATACATAATTCTTCTCCGTTTCTATGCACTTTCTTTTCTTACTATTGCACCAAAAACGGATTTTATGCAGTTATAATTTTTTTTATATGAATAATTCTGTTTTGATAACAAACAATACCATTATGTAATCGGAAGAAGCTGTCATGATTATCTAAACCTAAAAAACGGGAAAGGAAGTGATATATATGCTGATTACTGTGATCAGAACCTGTTTGCTCTATATTCTGATTATTTTTGCTGTAAGATTAATGGGCAAAAGACAGATCAGTGAAATGCAGACCAGCGAGCTCGTTATCACTTTATTGATGTCCAATATTGCTACTATTCCCATGCAGGATACGGAACAATCCATGCTCAGCGGTGTTATTCCTATTATGGTGTTATTAGTGTGTGAAATTTTTCTATCCTATCTGATGCTGAAAAAATCTCATATCAGAAAACTGATTTGCGGAAAACCTGTTGTAGTCATCAACAAGGGGAAAATAGATCAAAAAGCCATGAAGGAGCTTCGTATGAGCACGGAAGATCTGACGGAACAACTACGACAAAAAGATGTTTTCGATATCAATGAGGTGGCTTTTGCAGTGATAGAAACAAACGGTATGCTAAGCGTCATGAAAAAAAGCTCATGCGATATGCCGACTGTCCGGGAATTAAAGATCAGCAGGCAGCCTGCCGAACTCAAAGTATCTGTTATCAGTGACGGAGAAATCAGTTTATCTTCTTTATCTGTATGCGGATGGAATCAGCAAAAAATAACGGAGACGCTACAGAAAGAACAGATTTCGATAAAGGACGTGTTTTTAATGGTCGCAGACAGTACCGGCAGCTATACAATTATACAAAAGGAGAAGTCGCGTTGATGTATCGGTTTTACAGTGCTTTGATCGTTCTTTTATTGGTGGCCCTGACTGCCGGTTTCGGGTCATGTATGATTACCGGAACTGCCACTGAAATTACAGAACAGCTTGAAACTGCTAAAGATGGGATTGAAAAAAATAATCTTACTTCTGCAAATGCTGCTCTTAGAACAGCCGAGAGTCTTTTGCAGCAAAATAAAAATATACTGTATATCTTTTCCTGTCACGAAATCATTGATAACATCGAACGGCATATCGAAAAAACGATGGTATGTCTTGACACAAACGAAATAAATCTCAGTCTGTTATACTGTAAAACAGCCGTTAACCTTACAAAAGATTATGCAGGTCTTGAATATCCTTATTTGTATAATATTATCTGATCATAGCAAATTATACAATTATCATTTTATTATTTTGCCATTTTTCTGCTTGACACTAAGAAAAATATATTGTAAATTTGTATAAGATGTATAATTATGTAAAATGTTGTATGTAATTTTGAGATGAAAGGATTTGTTCAATTATGTCTCAGCGCAGGGGTAACAATCATCAGTATGGATATTCTTCCGGCGGATACAATGCTAACCGACCAAACGATGAAATGAATGTACATTTTAAGGAATATAAAAGAAAGAACCGTGTCAGAAAAAAAGCGTTCAGAACCACTGCTCTGGTTATGGTACCGATTCTTATCATAACCGCTGCTGTTTTGATGAATACTTCATGCCAGCATTCTGATAGGCAGAGTCAAGTCGATACAACTGAAACAGCGGCTTCTGTTGTAACTGCGTCTGATGTCTTTGCCTCAGATGCAGAAAATCCGTCTTCCGATATTCCAGAAGAATCTGCTTCTGAGCAGGAAGGGGTACTTACTTACGATAATCCGCATGAGTATCGTGTCAATAACAAGCGCTTTTCTGCAGATACATATACAATGTTCGATAAAACCATTACATCTGAATTCGTTGCTCTTTATGACGTCACGGCAGATGAAGTGATATTCTCTAAAAACTACAACAAAAAATGCTATCCTGCCAGCACAACAAAACTGCTGACAGCAATTACCGCCAGCAATATTATAACCGATCCGGACACTGTCATAACGGTCGGAGATGAGATTCAATTGATTGGCTGGGATTCCAGCAGAGCTTGTCTGGAAGAAGGAATGCAGTTGACGTTTGAAATGCTGATTGACGCTTTGCTGCTGCCTTCCGGCAACGATGCGGCTTATACCATTGCCGTCAACTGCGGAAGAATTTATAAAGATGACCCTTCTCTCAGTAATGAAGAAGCGGTTGAAGTATTCATGGGGCTTGTTAATGATGCCGCTAAACAAATCGGTGCCGATCATACTCATTATGTCACTCCAGACGGTTGGCATGATGACGATCATTATACTTCCGCTCAGGATCTCGTTGTCATCGGCGATTATGCAAAAACGATTCCGCTGATCAGCAAGTCCTGCGCCAAAGCGTATGTTGAATATGAGCTGATAAAGGGCGGCTCCATCGCATGGAGTAATTCCAACAAGCTGTTGCTGAGTGATTCAGGTGTTTATTCAGAATACTGTGACGGTTTGAAAACCGGTTTTACCGATGAGGCCGGTACTTCCGTTGTGGCTTCTGCAACCATTGATCATCATACTTTTATCGCCGTTGTTATGAACGGAGAAAATCTTTACAGTAAATATGAGGATTGTAATCTGTTATTCAAAAAAGCTTTTGAACTCTATGATCTTGACTATACATTTGGTTAAGATGCCATTGCATTCAAGAACAATCCCATGACATCATTAAAATTCATTTCTTTTACTGATGCTGCGGCGGCAATCGGATACTCAGCTATCTGCTTGCCGCCGTTTTTAATAATCAACTTTCCGATAACGTCCCCCTTTTCTATCGGTGCTTCCAGCGCTGACGGAAGATAAACTTCATTCTTTATTGCTGCCTCTTCTCCCTTTTTTATCAGAAGATGATCGTTAAGCCTGCATATAGATTGTGTCATTTCTTCCATTCCTCCAATAACAGGTATTTCTCTCACCGCTTCCTGTGGTACTTGTACCTGATACATACTATATTCGGAAAAACCATAATCCAATAGCCTCTCTGCATCTGTAAAACGGTCCTTTCCTGTGCTGCATCCAAGAACTACGGCTATCAGTGACAAACCGTTTCTTTCAGCAGTTGCACTGATACAGCTTCCGGCTTTGGACGTGGTGCCTGTTTTTAGTCCGGTAATCCCCTGATAGCTTTTCAGTAACTTGTTCGTATTAACAAGCTGTGTTTTTCCATCTCTCAACTCATCCATCCAGATTCCGCTGAATTGTAGTATTTCCTTATGCTTCAGCAGCTCCCGTGACATGATCGCAACATCATACGCACTGGTTACATGACCGTCTTCATCCAGTCCGTTGCAGTTTTTAAATACTGTTTCCTTCATGTTAAGACTTTTTGCTTTTTTGTTCATTTCAATGACAAATGATTCTTCACTTCCGCATATATGCTCTGCCAAAGCCACAGCAGCATCATTGGCACTTGCCACTATGGTTGCCTTTACCATTTCTTCTACTGTCATGATCTCCCCGGGCTCTAACCAGATATCAGAACCTCCCATGGATGAGGCATGGCTTGAGGTTGTCACTTCGTCATTCCATGTTATCTTTTTCTGATCAATTGCTTCCATTACCAGAATCAGCGTCATCACCTTCGTAATTGACGCACAGGGACGAACTTCATGAGCGCTTTTTTCAAACAGAACCGTTCCTGTTTTTGCATCCATCAATACGGCTGACGGAGCATTCAATTCTGATTCCGTCACCGCCCTTGCAGGAAAAACTGCCACCATACCAATCAATATTGCCAATACCACTGAGCAGGAAATTGTCTTTAAATAATACATATCGCACCTCCGGACATTTTGTTACAGTATATGTCCCGAAGGTGCGAATTATTTTTATTTGCTATTATTTTTTGAAAGTCTTTCCGCTTCTGTGATCTCAAACGAATACATCTGTGAGATTTATTGCTCTCTCTTGAGCCTTGCAACAGGTAAACCAACTACATTATAGTAATCGCCTTTAATACCCTTGATAAACAACGCTGCTTTGTTTTGTATGCCATTATCGCCAGTTTTGTCAAACAATTATGCCGCAATGACATCTCTTATGTTTCTTTATGATCTGTTATTCCGTTTCTTTAGCAGTAACTCGGACTCTGCAGCATCAACTGAAAAATCCTGTAACAAAAAAGTATCTATCTCTCTCTTGAGCCTTGCAACAGGTAAACCAACTACATTATAGTAATCACCTTTAATGCCCTTGATAAACAACGCTGCTTTGTTTTGTATGCCATAACCTCCGGCTTTATCATACGGTTCTGTCGTATTAATATATTCCTCTATTTCCTGATCGCTCAACGGATAGAATTCAACTTCTGTTATTTCTGAAAAAGAGCGTGTCTTCCCCATATAAAACAGTGAAACACCGGTGATTACTTTATGTGTTTTTCCGGACAGCAAATGCATCATGGTTCTTGCGTCTGCGGTGCAGCGTGGTTTATTCAGTATCTTGCCGTCGATAATAACTGACGTGTCACAACCAATTACCAGACATTTGTTATATCCTTTTGACACATAGTCTGCTTTCAGGTTTGCCAGATATTCCGGACATTTCTCAGCAGGCAAGTCCTTGGGTACTAACTCCCGGATATCTGACGGTATTGTCCGAAAATCAGGATATAAAAAAGATAACAGACGTTTTCTTCTTGGTGAAGCTGATGCCAGAATAATCTCCATAATCATCTCTCCTTTATCTTTCCTGATGGATCAGCGCTTTATAGATGTCTCCCTTTTTATAGCCTGTCAACTTGGCACTTTCTTTGGCAGCATCAGAAACCGACAGCCCGTTTTCCGTCAAATCCTTTGCCATCTGTACAGCGTCTTCCAGTGTTGATGCGTCTGTCTGCGTTTCTGCCGCACCTTCAAGAATCAGCACGATCTCTCCCTTTATACTTCCGTCAGTGTATTTTTCTGATGCTTCTGAAAGCGTGGTACGAATGACTTCTTCATGCACCTTGGTCAGTTCTCTGACAATGGACAGTCTTCTGTCTCCGAAAAACTGATACATATCTTGCAGCGTTGCCGGTAATTTGTGCGGCGCTTCATAAAAAACCATTGTGCGCTTTTCCTGAAGCAAAGAAAGCAGATGTTCTCTGCGTCCAGGCTTATTTACACTTAAAAAACCTTCAAAAGTAAATCGGCTGGTAGATAGTCCCGAAATAGCAAGGGCTGATGCCATGGCGGTTGGTCCCGGAACAACACAAACGCTGATGTTCCTGTCATAACATTGCTTGACTAACAACTCTCCGGGATCAGAAATACACGGCATACCTGCATCTGTTACGATTGCACAGTTTTCTCCGTTTTCAATTCTTCGGCATATCTCTTCCCCTTTATCGTGTGTATTGAATTTGTGATAACTCACCATTGGTGTATTGATTTGAAACTTGTTCAGCAGCTTGATTGTAACACGGGTATCTTCTGCTGCTATAAAATCAACTTCAGACAGTGTTTCAATCGCTCTTGGAGATAAATCAGATAAGTTGCCGATGGGTGTGCCAACAACATACAATTTGCCTGCCATATTACAGATATGCCTCCTTATATGCTCCGTATATCTCTATCATTTCCTGTGACCAGCCTCCGCTATTCTCTTCGATCAGCAGTGCAGGCTCCACCACCAGTCCACCCGGTCTTCCGCCTTTTCTGCCCTCTATCAAAAACAGTTTCGGTGCTTTTGTTGTTCTTTGTTGTACAAAACGCAGCCGCTTGGGTTCTATATTATACTTTCGCATTGTCGTAATAATATCGCTCAGTCTCTCCGGACGCTGACACAAACAAAAACGCCCAGAATAATTCAGCAACTCTGACGCTACCCGTACAATATCATCAATGGTGCAGGTATATTCATGTCTGGCAATTTTATGAGCCTGCTCAGGATTGACAATTCCTGCTCCGGCTGCCTTATAGGGGGGATTGCATACTACAAGATGATAAGAGCCGAATTCGGTTTTATCTTTTAGTTCCAACAAATCAGAATGAATCACATCAATGACCTTTTCAAAGTGATTCAGTTCAACACTTTTTTTCAGCAACTGACAGGCTTCTTCCTGAATATCTACGGCTGTAATCTGAGCGGGGGGCTCACTTCGACACCATATCAACGGAATTGCTCCGCAGCCTGTTCCCAGTTCACAGACCTTATCCTTCTTTCTGGGAGAAGAAAAGTGCGCTAACAGCACCGTATCTGTTCCAAAACTGTGGTTTCTGGATACTATGACTTTTACACCATTGCCTAATGGTTCGCATTTTTCACCTTCAATGATCATACACTCTCTCCTTCTCCTTCACAATTATGAATATTATATCATATTTCTGCTGTTTCGTAAAGGAAAAGTTGAATTGAACTCTTTTTCTTGATATAATGATAATAAATAATATTAAGCGGGGAACGAAAATGCCATACTATTATATACTTGACCTGCATGGTCAGACAGTTGACAGCGCAGGAAAAATACTGACCAGAACATTGAACAGTTTACCGCACGACGTAAGAGAAATGGAAGTCATCCACGGCTTTCATCAGGGAGATGCGCTGAAAAAATTCGTTAGGAACTACAAAAACAAAAGAATCGAAAAAAAGATAGTCGGACTTAATCAAGGCTCCACCATCTTTATTATCAGAAAGCAGTAACTGAGTATTCTTACTTCCTTACTCTACCATTTCTTTTAACGGCAATAATCCGCCAATATCCGTTAGCGGTTTGTTGCTCAATGAAAGAAGTGATATATGATGATTTTTTGCAAATGCCTGAATATCCTCATAATTCCTATGCTGCTGAATATTGCCACTGAATGCCAGTACGGACGGAGATAATAATCCGCAGCATCCGCCAATAAAGCCGTATGGATATCCTGTCAGATCGATGCCGCCCGGTGTGATTTTCAGCACGTCAATCTGATGGGAGCGGCACAAAGACGCTATACCTTCATCGGCGGTTATCACTGCATTTTCATTTAAGATGGCAGTTGAACATCTCGCGTATCTTTGCTTAGTATGCAAAACATTCAAACCTATTTGCTGCAGTTCTTTTATGAGTTCGGGTGAAGTATGTCTGTTATGACAGATTGCTTTGTCTCCGATTATACAAGCATTCAGATAAGGATCTTCAGCCGTAACCTCTTTTGCTATATATGTACATCTGAAGCCTTCTTGCAGCAGCTTGGTTTTTACAAGCCGTGAAATATTCGGTGTCATCAAAATACTGTTATTTCCAACGTGACATACAGACATATCGGCATGAACACTTTCAGAGCCGCTGATGGATGGCAGCGGCTCTGAAATAATGCACCGAATATGAAGATGATTCAATTCATTCAAAACAGTCGGCTCCATATCAGACAACATGAGCAGACTTACCATAGATTCCGGAAGATTAGGATTTCTTAAAAATTGTTCCTTCACGGAAAACACCGCCTGTCAATATGATCTCAATGCTTCTACAGGGCGTAGTTTTGCTGCCTTTATCGCAGGATATATCCCAAAAACCGCTCCTACTGCCATAGAAAACAAAGTTACTGCCATCATTATATCAATTCTCGGCGAAAGCGTCAATCCTATCACTCCTGCGCCCAGCAGCGAAACTATCGTTCCGAAAACAATGCCTGCCAATGCGCCGATCAGCGTTATCATTACCGCTTCTGTCAGAAATTCGGTCACAATGATTCTGCCGGAAGCACCTAATGCTTTCTTGATGCCGATCTCTCGGGTACGTTCTGTCACGGATACCAACATAACATTCATAATACTGAGCCCTGATACAAATAAAGATACTATTCCTACGCATGTCAAAACAAGTGTGAATATCTGAATGATATTGGCAATGTTTTCTTTTTGCTTCGAGAGGTTTGTTATCATATATCCTCCACTGATATCCGTACTTCTTTCAAGCGTTTTTATGATTCGCTCACTTGCTTCTTCATCATCATAATCCTGTTTTACTTTTACAGCAATCTGAGAAAAATTTCCTGTATTCATATTTGCCTGTAATGTCGTATATGGTACATAAGTGAAGGTTGGGATATAATCTCCCATCATGTTCTCCAAAATTCCGCTGCCGGTTTTCACCACACCGATAATCCTGTATTCGCTGCTGCTGCCGCCACTGTTCAGCATGATTCTTTTACCTGCAATATTATCTGTACCAAATCGGTTGAGCGCAAGCTTCTGGTCTATCAGACAGTTTTTTGCATAGCCAGAAATATCCCCTGCATTAAAAAAACGACCATGAACAAGCTGCAGATTGATAACATCTTTTGCAGACCTGTCTATTCCCCACAAATAGACAGGGCTCTTTTCTTCATGGATATAGGCATCGGTTGATTCAAACATCAGAGGCATCGCATATTCCACAAAGGTTTGATTGCCTATAAGACTCAGCTCTTTGAGCGTCAGCGGAGCAGTATCGTTTTTTTGCATGACTGACAATCCACCCATTCCTAATTCATCAATTTCATTCGTTAATGCATTGCTTCCGCACTGACTGATGTTATTGATGATGATGACAGACGCTACACCGATCATTACGCCAAATATTGTCAGTAATGTTTGCGTTTTCTTACGAAAGAGTATTTTGAATGAATTTATGATGATATCAACCATTCGTCTGCACCGTCCGTTCACGAATGGATATTCTTTGTCCCTCTTTCACTTTTTCGGTATTCACAATCAGTTGATCTCCTTCTTTGAGTCCTTCCAGTATCTCAATACCCTCTTTATATTCTTTTCCGGTCTTAACAGAGATCTTTTCCGCTTTATTATGACACGCAACTAATACAAAGTCGTCCCCGTCTTCAGAATACACTGCCTCATAAGGAACTGCTATCACCTTTCGGTCTGTGGAAGTAGTAATACAGCAAACAGCACTGTATCCCGCCCGAAGCTCTTCACCAGCCTCATCAAGAGTAAGCGTAACTTCTACTGTAGTCTCTTTTCCGGTTAAGCCGCTTGTCATCGACGCTTCTCCGGCTATATTGGTAACGGACGCCAAAAAGTGCTTCTCAGGTTCTGCATTAAAAACAACATCTGCTTTTTGTCCCTTTTGTATCTGATTGATATAGTTTTCATTGATATTCACCGGTATCTCTAACACCGCTTTATCACTGATTCTGAGTATTACACTGTCTTTTTCTATTAGATCGTTTTCTGAGTATTTGATTCCGGTAACCTTACCGCTTGATTTGGCGTATATGCTCTCTTTTTTACAGTATTTTTTCAATTCCTCCATCAATCCTTCTGAACCGCCGTAATCTTTGAGCAATGCCGATACAGAGCCTGATCTGATCAGATCAGAATACTCCGACAGCATTGCTGTATACGCATCGTCAATGATATAACAAGTGTATAATAAATCTCCCTCCTTCACTTCACTGCCGTTTTTTACGGACACACTTTCCATAATGGCTGTATCACTGCTTTTAATCGCCTGTCCTGACCTGTATTGCAGTTTTCCTGATGCTGTAATGGTATTGTCAATATCCTGCTCTTTCAGGACAAGTACGTCCGTCTGAACAGTCTGTCCGTTTATAATATATCCGGACATAATAATACTGCCGCTTATAATGAGTGTTATTAAAATTAAGTAGATATATTTTTTCATTTTTCTCAGCTCCCCTATATTAGTATCTGACATTCTATGAAAAATATCACACGTTGCTTATTTTTCTTTTTGGCGGGAAAGGATATTGCTATTATTCCGCAGTTATGATAAAATTATTCTGTATTAATTATTGAAGAAAAGAGTTGAAAATATGATAGCCGTAATTGATTATGGTGCCGGTAATCTGCAAAGTGTTGTAAAAGCACTGCATTATATCGGGTGTGATTGCAAAGTTACGAATCGAAAAGATGAACTGCTTGATTCCGAAGGAGCCATTCTTCCCGGCGTCGGTTCCTTTGCCGATGCAATGAATTCCATGGAAAAGACCGGTGCCGCCGATGCTGTTCTTTCTTTTGTACAAACAGGAAAACCTTTGCTTGGCATTTGTCTTGGGTTGCAGCTTTTATTCGACGGCAGTGAAGAAAGCCCCGGTGCAAAAGGACTTGGATTGTTAAAAGGCAGTATTACTAAAATTCCGAATGCGGACGGTACTCTCAAAATCCCTCACATGGGCTGGAATTCGCTGGAGATTTGTCAGCAAGATGGTCTTTTCCGCAATATTTCGCAGGACCCCTATGTTTACTTTGTGCATTCTTTTTATCTGACGGCATCAGACCAAAGTATAGTATCTTCTAAGACATATTACGGCGTTACCATTGATGCGTCTGTACAGTTTCAGAATATTTTCGCTACACAGTTTCATCCTGAAAAAAGCGGAAAAGTTGGTTTGCAGATGCTTCAGAATTTTGCAGAAATTGCAGGGAGGTATTAAGAATGTATGCTAAACGTATTATTCCCTGTCTTGACGTAAAAGACGGCAGAGTGGTAAAAGGCACAAGCTTTGTCAATCTGCGTGATGCAGGTGATCCGGTTGAATGCGCCAGACTCTATGATAAAGAAGGTGCCGACGAACTGGTTCTGCTGGATATTACAGCTTCCAGTGATGCGAGAAATATCATTGTTGATATTGTACGGGCTGTTGCCGACTCTGTTTTTATTCCCTTTACCGTTGGCGGAGGCATTCGTACGGTAGAAGACTTTACAGCGATTCTGCGTGCCGGAGCTGACAAAGTATCGGTTAATTCAGCGGCTGTTCACAGACCTGAAATTATCAACGAAGCTGCCTATAAATTCGGAAGTCAATGCGTCATTACAGCAATTGACGCTAAACGCCGTATTGATCACAGCGGATGGGACGTTTATATCAACGGCGGCAGAATTAATACAGGCAAAGATGTTCTCAAGTGGGCTATGGAAGCAGAAAAAAGAGGTGCCGGTGAAATTTTGCTGACCAGCATGGACTGCGATGGCGTTAAGAACGGTTATGATCTCGAACTGACCAAAACTGTATCAGAAAATGTCGGGATTCCTGTCATCGCATCAGGCGGCGCAGGAAAACCGGAGCATTTTTATGATGCATTTACCGAAGGAAAAGCCGATGCTGTTTTGGCTGCTTCACTTTTCCATTTCGGAGAAATATCTATTGGGGAATTAAAACAATATCTCCATAACCGCAGCATTCCTGTCAGACAGACAGATTAAACCAAGGCATCAGTTTGAGCGTAATTGATACGGTTTTACGATGAAGTGTCCTCTCTGCTTTCTTTCATATTATTCGTCGTTTTTCCAATGCACAACCTATTCTCTCCTTACAGTAACTCTATTATAACCAATCACCGATGTCCCCGCCTCTTAGGCGGCGGGTGCCATTCGGACTTTCAGTGGGGGTTATAATCCCCCACTGAAAGTCCGAGGAGCTAAAGCTCCTGCGGTGAGGTTGGATCAATGCAGCCGATGTTAAGCGAGCTTACATTGAGCTTTGCTCCGAGTTAAATAAGTTTATACTTACAATTCTTTATCTGATCCCAATCTATTATTTAGCACATAGGAATGTTCTAAATTCCTGACAGCTTTTAGTGAAGCCGTGTTCAAGGATTTCTGAATTCAGCCATCAATAATAACGATAGTCAAAAAGCACGGCAGAGTCTTTTATGAACTTCTGTCGTGCTTTTGATTCTGTGCTTATTAGTAATCGATTAACTTCAAATTATCCGGTCATTCATTCTTTCTGAAAAACCGAAATTTATACTTCTTTCATTATCAGAGCAACACAATGTGCAGCGATCCCTTCTTCCCTACCGGTAAAACCTAAGCGTTCTTCTGTTGTTGCTTTGATGCTGACACAATTTATATCCAGCTGCATCGCTTGTGCTATTCTTGTCCGCATATTCTCAATATAGGGACTTAGTTTTGGCTTTTGCGCAATAACGGTTGCATCTATATTTGAAACTGAATAACCCATTTCACGCAACATCAAACTCACTCTGATTAATAATTCTATACTGTCTGCCCCTTTGAAAGTATTATCATAATCAGGAAAATGTTGACCGATATCTCCCAATGCCGCAGCACCTAACAGCGAATCCATGATGGCGTGTACCAGAACATCTGCATCAGAATGCCCCAACAGTCCCTTGTCGTAAGGAATCTCAATACCGCCTATAACCAATCTTCTTCCTTTACACAACTTATGAACATCATATCCATGCCCTACTCGTATAATCATCTGTATCCTACCTTTCTTTTTATCTCAATTCAATTGTAAATCTTTCCGTATTCGTTTATAATGATATAACCAATCACCGATGTCCCCCGGGTCTCGCCTGCCGGGTGCGGCAGCGTGACGCTGCACCCGTGTCCGCCTTTGGGGTAGTTTTCTGCCTGCGATAGTCACATTAACGGCGGGTTCAGAGTTTTGCAGAGAGTCTGGTACGCGGACTGAGCTTTTTGGTTGTAGAAATCAAGGGAGCGTTAGCGGACGTCCCTGCGAATCGTCCAGTGCGGTCACGCACCGGAGGCAATCCGCCGGTGCTTCTGCTTCGCAGAGGTGTCCACTGGACACCCGCACCCTCTTAGGCGGCGGGTGCCATTCGGACTTTCAGTGGGGGTTATCATCCCCCACTGAACCCCCGAGGAGCTAAAGCTCCTGCGGTGAGGTTGGATCAATGCAGCCGATGTTAAGCGAGCTTACATCGGGCTTTGCTCCGAGTTAAAAAACTATAACAGGAGGCTTCTATGACATTCGCTGAAAACTGCAGAAAATACAGAACTGCTCTGAAATTAACCCAGGAACAGGTCGCCTGTGCCGTTGGAATCAGTAAAAGAACCTACGTCTATTACGAAACAGGGGAAAAAATGCCAAGAAAACTGGATACTGTAAAAAAACTGGCTGATCTGTTTCATATTGAAATCAATGAATTGATGATTATTGATGACGAACAATATCTTGAGCTGAAGCGAAAACGTCCCGTTGATGAGAGAGCCAATGAAATTATCACTGAGCTTCGCCTACTGCTGGAAAATGATTCCGCAAGCATCACCAATAGGCTTGCAATTGCCGCCTCAATTAAAAATATATGTACAGAATTCGAATTAAAGCATCAAAAAGCAGTCGTTGACGACGCTCCAAACAACCATGACCTGTAATCATTTCTGCGATAAACAGGTTCCGCATGGTGTATAACCTTGTTGTATCAGTTCTTTCAGGGTGGCTTTAACGGTCTTCTTATTCTTTTCTTTCATCGTTTTCACCGAGCTGCAGTCCGGCAAATGAATCTTTTGATTGTTTGTATTGATGACGTATTCTGCTTTCGCAGATGCCTCCGGCACAGTCTGACTTTTACCGGATCCTTCTGTTGATTCATCTTCAGTAATCTTACTGGTACCGTCAGCATAGTTAATGGTAACTCCCGGCTGATTATTATAAACATAGACATTGAAGCTTACCCCTTCTCCGCTGTCTTCTACGGAATAAGCTTCCATCTCTACACCCCTCGCTACAAGATTATTGCCGTCAAACACCGGTGTTACACGATACATAACATGATTCTTCGTTTCTTTTACATAGTCTGCTACCATGTTTTCAAACGGCAGCATTCCTTCTGTATTCATATATCTGGTTCCGGTGATTAAGTTCCGATTATTAGCGTTTTCTGCTGTCAATTGAAATCCGATCAGATGACAGCGGTTATATAGCGATTTGCCGTCTACAAAATCATATTGTATACTCTGCCAACCTGTCGGTTTAATATGACTGATATTTCCCCGTTTTTCCGTCGGCATGGTTTCACGACACACACACGCTGAAGCAACACCGCATCTGCCCAACTTGTCTAACTTACTGTAGTCTTCATAAGCTTCTGTTTTATACTCCCTTTCCGTAAAATACGGAATATTATGATTGATTTCTACAAAAGGCTCATCTGAAAAATCCGGAACCGTATTGATAGTATATGCACCTTCTATCGTAGAAGGCTGACTGACGACCTTCGGAACAGGCTGACATGAGGGCAGTATAATCAATAACAGTGTGGAAAAAAGCACACAAAAGCCCTTGATGCATCTTTTCATTTGCTATATACCTCCCTGGTGATTTTTTCATGTGAACTTCCTGCAAATTCCGTTCTTTCCTGCAGGTGGTATTCAGACAAATTCAGCATGAGTTTTGTAGTTGAAGGATAATGTCTGTTCCATCGGTATAGAATAATGCCGTTGATTTTTTCTGCATAGTCTTTTAGATCATCGGTTTCTACAAAACAGATATCATTTTCTTCTGCTTTATCCAGATAATCTTTGTCTTCTGTATATCTTTCCGGGTATTCGGCAAATAATGACGATGAGTAAGTGTTGGTATAGATTATCTTTTCGCCAGTAAAACGCAGCAAATCTTCAATAAGCAAACGATCCCTGCTCTGTCTGCGATGATTAAAGGTCATTCCGTTTTTATCATCAATACATACGACTACTATCATAACGATATCCCCGATCTTTTTGTTAATTTTGCCTATATTATAACAGATCCAACTTCATATTACAAGATTGTATTTTTGCAAGATTACTTTCCAGAAATGCTTTATTTTGCAGGATTCGCCCCAAAATCATCATATTTTTGTTTTTTTTGCAAGAATTGATTCAATTTTTTTTTATTTTAATATTGACATCAGCACATTTTGTTTCTATACTATAAATATAATTCATTTTAAGGAGATAATGCTGAATGAAAACGAGAATAGGAATTTTAGGATATGGAAATCTTGGCAAAGGTACAGAAATTGCTGTGGCTGCTGCCGAGGATATGGAACTGGTTGCTGTTTTTACAAGAAGAGATCCTGCAGGCGTTAAAATCCTGACTGAAGGCGTGCCTGTCGTCAGCGCCGATGAGATGGAAAAATGGAAAGATAAAATAGACGTACTGGTTCTTTGCGGCGGCAGCGCTACCGATCTGCCTGTTCAGACACCAAAGTATGCTGAGCTGTTTAATGTGATCGACAGCTTTGATACACACGCAAAAATCCCGGAGCATTTTCAGAATGTTAATGCCGCTGCTGAAAAAAGCGGTCATGTGGCTATGATTTCTGTTGGTTGGGATCCTGGAATGTTCTCTCTGAACAGAGTGTATGCAAATGCCATTCTTCCCGACGGCAAGGATTATACATTCTGGGGTAAAGGCGTCAGCCAAGGTCATTCTGACGCAGTACGCAGAATCAAAGGCGTTAAAAATGCCAAGCAATATACCATTCCTGTTGAAAAAGCCTTAGATGCTGTCAGAAACGGTGAAGACCCTGAACTCAGCACAAGAGATAAGCATTTGAGAGAGTGCTTTGTTGTTCTTGAGAACGGCGCAGATGCTGCGGCTGTTGAAAAGGAAATTAAAGAAATGCCCAACTATTTTGCTGATTATGATACCATTGTTCATTTTATTGATGAAGATGAGTTTAATAAAAATCACAGCGGCATGGCTCACGGCGGCTTTGTTTTCCGTTCCGGTAAGACTGGTCTGAACAAAGAACATAAGCATATTATTGAGTACAGAATCACACTGGATTCTAACCCTGAATTCACCACCAGCGTACTTGTGGCTTACGCAAGAGCTGTTAAAAAAATGTTTGATGAAGGTCAGCGTGGCTGTAAAACAGTATTTGACGTTCCTCCCGCATATCTTTGCACTCAGAGCGGTGAAGAACTGAGAGCACATTTCCTGTAATTCTTTGCTTCAAAAGAATCTGTTATATATATTTATTTATAAAAGGGACACCGGTTAATACGGTGTCCCTTTTCATTTCTGTGTTCGTCTTCAATTATTCTGTTGCTGACAGATACAGACGCCTGACAAGTGAATGCAAAACGCAATCAACGTGTTTTGTGCAATTTATGTTTCTTTTAATCTGCTGATGATATCTGCATATCCTATTATCAGTTCTGATGCCTGTTCATAGTTATAGTCTGCTGTATTGATACATAAATCGTAATTCCGGGCATTATCCCATCGCTGACGACTATGGTATTCGTAATAATCAGCTCGGTGCTTATTGATTTGTTTGATCATTTTCGATGCTTCCTGCGAAGTAATCTCAAATTCTTTCATAATGTTTTTCAGACAATCTTCCTCCGGCGCCCATATAAACACACGCAGCAGTTGATGTCCGCTGTTTCTCAGTATATAATCCGCACATCTCCCGATAAAGACGCAATTACCTTTTTCTGCAGCTGTATGTATCGTTGCACACTGTGACCGAAAAACATCTTCTTTTGAAACGTATTTTTTCCCTTCGTCCGGAATGACAAGACTCTGCCTTTTGTTTTGGTATTCAACTCCTTCGGATATGGTTTTAATATCAATTCCGCTTTGTACGGATGAAAGATAAATCAGATTTCGGTCATAATATGACATGTTTTTCTTTTCAGCCACCATTTTTCCGATGGTTTTACCTCCGCTGCCATAAGAACGCGCTATTGTTATTATCAGATTTGACATAGCAACCAACTCCATATAATTTATGTTTTTATTGTACCTGACATCATATAGCAGGTCAAGTGATTTTTTTGATCATTAGTATTTTTTGTCACGGATATTTTTGTCGCTTCGAGTTACAATAATTGCGTACAAGTTCAAAAACTGTATAGTCAAAGTGTAAGGGAGTTTTTATGTTATGATGAAAAAAACTGTTTTCAGCTTTATCACCGTGCTGGCTTTGTGCCTTAGCCTGACAGCTTGTAAAACTAATGAGGACAACCAGCGCAGTGCGGCTCCGGACGCCTCCGGTATTCCAAATGCACAACAGAATAACCGTACGTCTGAGACGCCTGTCAATCAAGGTGTGGTCACTGACAAAAACGGTATTATAGGCGATGCTGAAGACAATCATTCTGACGATGATCAGAACCCGGTTGGTAATGCCGCAGAACAAATCGGTGATACTGTCAATCATGCAGCAGATAAGGTGGGCGATACGGTTTCCAATATTACCAGTAATGCCGGAAATATCGTATCCAGTGTAACAAGCAACGTAGGTGACAGTGTTTCCAATATTGCAGATAATGCCGGCGACGTAGCTGAAAAAGCTGCGGATAACGCTTCTGAGGCTGCGGATCCGTCCAAACAGTAATTTTCGTTAAATAAACGGCTAATGTCAGGACGCTGCTGAGGCAGTGTCCTTTCTTTTTGATAATATCCGGTTATGATTCTGCTGCTGAATGCATATAATGTTATAAAACAGTAAGGGCGGTGCAGAAATGAAAATTGCTTCATTGGAAACGATCGTTCAAAAACCTGAGGGTATCATCAACCGGTTAAAATCATTATTCAAGCCTTATGAGATATCAGCTAAAACGAAAAAGCAAAATAAAATATCTGTTCTTTCTCTCAGATATATTTCCCACAGAGGAAGCATTGACTGGAACAAAGTCTATTCTTATCTTGTCGGCTGCAGCAAAACTGTTTTGTGTAAACCAGACTTACTCCCCGATAACACGCCAATCATACGATTTGATGATAAAACACTGGTCTGTAAGCTGATGTTCAATTTTATAGGGCATTTACTCGATCAGGCAAGTTTTTCACTAAAAGATATTCGAATCGGTCTGATTGATCCCGATGGGAGCTTCACGGAGATGACTTCAGTCTTAATCCGTTATACATCAAACCTTTATGTACTGACTGATATGCCAAAGTTTTATGAAAACGTGTCAGATCACTTACTGAAAGAATATGGTATGTCGTTTATGATACACAACGAGTCGGACTTGCTAAAAGACTGTGATATTGTTATTGCTCCGAAAAAACTCTCTTCTTCAATTTCCGTACCGGCACATTCCGTTTTATTTACCACACAATCGCCCCAGATACCGCTTCGCTGTTGTACAATAACCGATTATATTGTTGATGTTCCTTATAAATATCAAAGAATACAACCGGATCATACAGACAACTGTTATTTTCTCTCAGCGTTATATTCACTTTGCGGAGTAAAGGAATTAGAAAACATTATTCCGGTTAAATGCACCGATGGCAACGGTCTATTTACAGCAGAACGACTGATTCATCACCTGAATGGAATCAAAAAAACTGCATGACAAAACGTATACCTCTTTATTTCTTTGCTTCTTTTGTGATGGTTATGATCGGGATTTCTATGTCTGTAATCCATTTAAAACAATCATCATCGACCAATCATATAGAATTTTCTGTACCTTTTTCGGTCTTGGAACAGGTTTATCAAGCGGAAAGGAACTCCCGTTCCCAGACAGTTGAAATAAAAGCCGCCGAATTATTAGCTTGTCTTGCGGCAAATTATCAGGGAGATTTTGACAAATTCAAACAGCAGGATCTGAATTATCTGCTGAATCAGATCAGACATGGTGTTAAACCGGAATCAGTCGTATCAGACAAGGATTCTTTTTATGAATTCTTACAGATTTATGAAGCTGTATTATCAGGTTTTACGGATAAAAATAATGACTCTTTTCAGGTCTATTTTCCTTTGCCGGAAGGTTTTTATTATGAGGATTATGACGATTTCGGAGATGAACGGACATACGGATATACAAGAAAACATCTTGGACATGACATCATCTGTCCCATCGGCACACCTGTCGTTGCCATAGAAAAAGGTACTGTAGAGGCTTTAGGTTGGAACCGTTACGGCGGCTGGCGGATTGGGATTCGCAGCTTTGACAAGAAAAGATACTATTATTATGCACATTTGCAAAAAGATAATCCGTTTCAGGAAGGATTGAAAATCGGTAAAACCGTCTGTGCAGGTGAGGTCATCGGTTATACAGGCAATACAGGCTATAGTGAAACAGAAAATGAAAGTAATATCAGCGTGCCACACTTGCATATCGGATTGGAGCTTATTTTTGATGAACAGGAAAGAGGTCGAAAAAATGAAATATGGATTGATCTGTTCGCTCTAACAAGACTGCTGGAAAAAAATAAAATCAGAGTCAGGATGGATCCTGAGAATAAATGCTTTTATTCCGTGAATTCATCTTGACTCCGGTTTGATCTGTCAACGATGCTTTGCGTGGAAGCTGATTCCGACTGTTGACGGTCCACAATGACTTCCGGCTGTGGGATTGACATCTATAATCTGAATGCGAAGTCCATCTCCGAACTTTTCTTTCAGAAGTCTTACAGCCTCCTCTACTAACTGAGGCGCATCTGTATGAGCTACTATCACTCTGTGTTTTTCCAGATCTTCTCCTAATTCTTCAACATACTGAACAACCCGGTTCAGTGCTTTGTTCCTCCCTTTTTCTTTGCCGATATTGACCATTTTTCCTTCGCTGTTCATGTGAATTATCGGTCTGATCCCCAGCAGCGTTCCCATCGTTCCTGCCAGACCACTGACTCTGCCGCTGGCTTTGAAGAATTTAAGATCATCTGCAAAAAAGTATACGGCAAATTTATCGACTTCTGTCTTTGCCCATTCAAGTATTTCTTCAACAGTCTTGCCCGATTTATACAAATCCCCTATTTCTTCAACAATATTCAAGCTGCCGATGGTGATACCTTTGGTGTCTATGGTATAGAACTTTCTTTCGGGATATTGTTCCTTCAACTCCTTGACTGCGATATCCATTGCATCAAAGGTAGCTGTCATCGCCGCAGAAAAATGTACATACAAAATATCATCACCGTTTTTGAAATGTGGTTCAAAATATTTTTTATAGTTTTCTGCGCTGATGGCACTGGTTTTGGGAAGTACGCCGCCTCTGAGTGTATCATAAAAGGCATGAGCGTCAAATTCTTCAAAGTCTTCATAAGGATACGTCGTTTTGCCGTCTATGCTATAGGGCATACTGATCAGGTGATAACCAAATTCTCTTGCAATTGCCGGGGTAATGTCTGTGTCTGTGTCTGTAAATAATACTAACATATAATACCTCCATTTTCGTTATTCAAGAGTGATGATATAATCATAGATTGGCTGTTTTCCGTCAATCATAATGATTTCTGTAAATGGATAGAGCTTTGTAAGACTGCTGTAAATCTCTTCCGACTCGTCAGGCGTTACGCTTTCACCGCAGATAATCAGAGCGATATCATAGCTACCGATAGAGAGCTTTTTCGCCAAGGCTTTTAAAGCTTCATTCTTGTCAGTTTCATCTATATATATATCGTCTCCTACAAAGCCAATATAATCATCCTTATGAATAATCAAATCGTTCTGTTCGGTTTCCCGCACGGCTTTTGAAATAATTCCCGTGACAACTCCGCTGATGATCTCAGTTTGTTCTGCCATGATTTCTTCTATACTCTTTTTTTCTGTATCCAACATAGAAATCGCAGCGTATCCTTCTCCGATGGTTTTGCTTGGTATGATCCAGATTTTTGCATCTTTATACAGTGTCTTTGCCTGCTCTGCCGTCAGAATAATGTTACTGTTATTGGGATATACAAAAATATGATCTGCATTAATGTTGCGGAATGCCGAAATAAGATCCTCAGTGGAAGGATTCATGCTTTGACCACCATCGACTACTTCGTCACAACCTAAAGAAGTAAAAACTTCTTTAATACCGCTACCGGACGCAACACTCACGATTCCATAGGTTTTGTGCGGCTTGATAACAGGCGGCTCATAATGCTTTTTAGTAGTAATTTCATTATGCTGCAAGCTCATATTCTCTATTTTCATTGTCAGAAATTCTCCATACTGCTGACAATAATTCAGAATATCTCCCGGTTTCATAGTGTGTACATGAACTTTAACGATGGAATCTTCCTGAAAGGCAACAACCGAATTTCCCACACTGTTCAGATAACTGATAAATCCATCTAAATCAAAATGTTGAATATCTGTCTTTGCATTCTGTAACCGCAGCAAAAACTCTGTACAATATCCATATTCCAACAGGCTGTTTTCATTAAAAGCCGATAAGTCAATTTTGGGCGCTGCAGTTACGGCTTTTTCGGTTTCTGTATATTGCTCGCCGTTGAGTGCATTCTGCATTCCCTCTGCTATATAAATGAATCCTGCTCCGCCGCTGTCTACAACACCTGCGCTCTGTAATACATCCAGCAGTTCAGGTGTTCTCTGCAAGGAACGACGAAGCTCCTTCAAGAAGTTTTCAAAATAAAATTCAACGGTTGGGTTCAGCTTGATTTTGGATCCTGCATAATGTACGGCATCTTTATATACGGTCAGAATCGTCCCTTCAACAGGTACCGACACTGCGTTATATGCCTCATTGATGCCACTTTCAAACGCTTTCCCCAGCAATGTAACGTCTGCCTTTTCTGCCCCTTCAAAGCCTCTTGAGATTCCCGCAAATATTCTTGATAAAATGACCCCCGAGTTGCCTCTTGCTCCTAAAAGCATTCCCTTTGCTGCAAGCGACGCCGTATTGCCTAATGACGTGTCTTGTTCTTCTGACAAAGCAGCCACACCGGAATCTATGGTCATAAACATATTGTCTCCGGTATCTCCGTCCGGTATCGGAAAGACGTTCAGATCATTGACGATTTGTCTGTTGGCTGATAATTCTGCCGCTCCGCCTCTGAGCATGTTGGCAAATAAGACGCCGTCAATCATTTTTGTTTTCATATAGTCTACCTCACTGTGTTATCAGCTTGCTGTCAGTTTTTGTACTGACAGATCTGATAATGATATCTATGATTTTATCTGCTGCATCTGAGTAAATATTTCTGTACTGCATCTGCACCACTCTGGCAGCCATTGCTTTCTCTTCTACAAAGCGCTTGGCTTTGCTGATGGTATCTCTGATACTGCTGCCGATCACAGCCATTTCATGGCTGGCAAAAAAATCACTGACCGTGGATTTCTCAGGTGCGTTTAACAGCAAATGTACAATCGGCACACCGGTTACGGCAGCTTCTGTACTGAACAGTGCATCCGGCTTTAACAGCATTGCATCGGCGCTTTCAAGATACAGATTTAACTGCTTTGTATAGGTTATGATGCGAATATGTTCTTGACCTGCTGCATATTCCATCAGCTTGTCCCTGTAGAGGCTGCTTCGTGCCGTAGGAATATACAGTACATAATCTTCTTTTTCCGCTTTGGATAATTCTTCACTCAAACGGATGATGACTTCATAGGTCAGACCTTCCGGAATCAACAAATAGATCCTGCGGTTCTTCGGGATCACCAGATAATTTCTGGCGGCAGCTTTTCCCATGCGTTCTCTGAAATTTTTCTGCACAGGAATCCCCGTTACATGAATCCTGTTTGCCGGTATACCGTCATTTATCAGCTTTCGGCATAAATCCTCGTGCGGCACAAAATAAAGATCCATATCCGTACACAACTGATGAGAAAGATGATAGTCACTGATTATCGCACCGGCCGGTATCCTGATGTCTTCCTGCTTTTTTATCTCAGTCACCAGTTTCATGCTTCCCTGCCCTGCACAAAGAAGAATATCTGCTTCTTCATCTATTATATACTGAATCGTTGTTTTAACATAGTCCGGTGAAGTCAGCTTGTTTTTATCAATCTTGAAATCACTGATGTCCGCCGCTTCACAGTTGATATGTTTTTCTAAAGCAGCTAACAGAACAGCCTTGGTAATCGCTCCGTTCTTTTTGCTTTGCTTATCACTGAAAATCAGAATTTTCATTTGACCCACACCTAACAGATAAAAAATAATACACAACTGTTGATTTTCTAATCATGCTTGTATTATAATATAGATGAACGACAATTCCAACGGACACAGATTCTATATCTGATACTTTTTACTCAGATACTCTGATTCTGGGGATTATACCACAGTTTTGTCGAATTTTGTATATTTATTAAGGTGAAGAACATGGAGCATAAAGTCAAAAACATTGATCGGAGAATATTGAAAACAAAAAAATCCATTCGTATTGCCTTCGCAAAGCTACTAACCGAAAAAGACATCAATGATATTACCGTCAGCGATATTTCGGAACTGGCCGACATTAATCGTAAAACCTTCTATAATTATTATTCCGGTATCTATATGGTTATTGATGAAATTGAAAACGATATTGTGGACACCTTCAGCTCTGTACTTGGAGAAATCAGTTTTAAGGAAGAGCTTCAGAATCCTTATTCCCTGTTTGAAAAACTGTCCGCCATTATCAATACTGATATGGATTTCTACAGTCACTTCTTCACTATGAACGGAAATACTAATATGATTAACAAAATCGTGTCATTGCTGAAAGAAAAAAACAAAGCTGCTATGATTGCACAAACCGAAGCAGACGAACAGACTGTAGAAATTGCGCTGACTTATATGCTGTATGGTATGTTTGCTGTTTTTCAGCATTGGTTTAACTCTGACAGAAAACAGTCTATTGAGAGAATATCTGAAATGATCAGCGTAATGAGTTTTAATGGTCTAAACGGTATGATTAAAATGTAAAATTGATCCCGAAAGAGTTTGTCTGCAGCTCCTTCGGGATCTTGTTTTTAACTCGGAGCAAAGCCCGATGTAAGCTCGCTTAACATCGGCTGCATTGATCCAACCTCACCGCAGGAGCTTTAGCTCCTCGGGGTTTCAGTGGGGGATTATAACCCCCACTGAAAGTCCGAATGGCACCCGCCGCCTAAGAGGGTGCGGGTGTCCGGTGGACACCTCTGCGAAGCAGAAGCACCGGCGGAGTGCCTCCGGTGCGTGACCGCACTGGACGATTCGCAGGGACGTCCGCTAACGCTCCCTTGATTTCTACAACCAAAAAGCTCAGTCCGCGTACCAGACTCTCTGCAAAACTCTGAACCCGCCGTTAATGTGACTATCGCAGGCAGAAAACTACCCCAAAGGCGGACACGGGTGCAGCGTCACGCTGCCGCACCCGGCAGGCGAGACCCGGGGGACATCGGTGATTGGTTATATCAGAACTCCATTGCAGTGATCTATTTCATGCTGAATGATCTGGGCTGTGAAGCCTGTGTATGTATTCTTATGTTTTTTCATGTTAATATCTTCGTATTCTACTTCAATTCGCTCATAACGTCGAACCGTTCTGGTGCCGCTGAGTGACAGGCAGCCTTCTTCTGTTTCGTAGGTTCGGTCTGAAGAAAAAATAATCTTTGGATTCAGCATCAATACAGGCTGGTTCCCTGCTAAGAACACGATGATTCTTTTATTGATGCCGATCATATTCGCCGCCAGCCCTACACAACTTCCAATATGTGCTTTTAGCGTGTCTGTCAAATCAATCGCTGCCTGTCGGTCTTCTGCTGTGGCAGGCACACTCACCCGCATCAGAAACATTGGATCATGTACAATCGGTCTGATCATGCTGAACGCCTCTCTTTTTTTGATTTCGTGAATATTTCCTTTCTTTCCCGGACATGATAACTGTATCATATAACAGAAAGAAGGATTAAATATGACTTTGATCTCCTGCAGTGAAAAATGTATCCATCAGTCTGAAGGCTATTGTATGCTGGACGCTGCTGCTGCAGTAACGGATACAACTGTCCGTGGCTGTATCCATCAGGAAAAACCGGTGATATCTTCCCTGTCGATTAACCGCCCAGCGCAGAAACGGCCTCTCTGATATTCCGCACAGCAATCACTTCAATATCGCAGTCCTGCGGCAGCAGCAAACTCTTCATGTTATGATACGGAATAATACAGCGCCTGAAGCCCAGTCTTGCCGCTTCGGTTACCCGCATAGCGGCTCGGCTGACACTTCTTATCTCTCCTGTTAGACCAACTTCGCCAAATGACATTAAATCTTCCGGTACTACAATGTCCTTAAGACTGCTTACCAACGCCAGTGCCAAGGGTAAATCTGTGGCCGGTTCATCAAGCCGCAATCCTCCGATGACGTTTACGTACGCATCCATGCTGGAGAAGAAATAACCGCATCGCTTTTCAAGTACTGCCAACAGCATTGACATTCTGTTATAATCAAATCCCGTAGTCATTCTTCTGGCATTGCCATACCCAGAATTTGTAACAAGTCCCTGTATTTCCGCAAGGATTGGTCTGGACCCCTCCATTGTGCAAGCTACACAGGTACCGGATACATTCTTTGGTCTGCCTGAAAGCAACATCATGGACGGGTTCTCTACCTCTGACAAACCCATGTCGCTCATCTGAAATACACCAATCTCGTTGGTTGAACCGTACCTGTTCTTGACAGCACGCAGGATACGATACGACATCTGTTTGTCGCCTTCAAAGTATAACACAGCATCAACAATATGCTCCAGTACCTTCGGTCCTGCTATGGCACCGTCTTTGTTCACATGACCTACCACGATACATGGTATATCCAAGGATTTTGATGTTCTCATCAGTATATTGGTGCATTCTCTGACCTGTGTGACACTGCCCGGAGATGAATTCAGTTCTTTGAAATTCATTGTCTGTATCGAGTCGATCATGACAAGATCCGGTGATTCTCTCCTGATCTGATCTGCAATCTGTTCAATATCTGTTTCTGTCATGATATATAAATTGTCACTGTTGACTCCCAGACGTTCAGCACGAAGCTTGATCTGACGCTTGCTTTCCTCTCCTGATATATATAGAATTTTCAGAATCTTGCCGAGGTGACTGCATATCTGCAGCAATATCGTGGATTTTCCGATTCCAGGGTCTCCCCCTAACAGCACCAAGGAACCTTTCACTATTCCGCCGCCAAGCACTCTGTCCAATTCTTTCAGACCTGTGTAATACCTTTGTTCATCTTCTGTCGTTATTTTTGATATTTGAACAGGCGCATCTGCCGGTTTTCTGGCAGGTGCGGTAAAGCTTGAATGACTGCTTTTGAGCGTCTCCCGTATTTCTTCATTCAGCGTATTCCACTCCCCGCACGAAGGACATTTTCCGTACCACTTTCCGCTCTCATAACCGCATTCTGAGCATACATACATACTTTTTATTTTTGTATTTGCCATTTTATCATCTTCCTTTTTATTGATAGCCGTTTTTTGCTGCATAAGCTGTGATACCGCAGTATAAAGAATATGCCATTTGCTGCTGATAAGAATCATCATTCAGCCTCTTTGCTTCCTCGGGATTCGACAAAAATCCACATTCTACGATAACAGCAGGATTCTGCGCATTTTTTAAAATATAAATATTGTCATCCGCTGGCTTTAGCTCTCTCTGATTATCCGGCTGTAATAATCCGGTTACGGATTTTCTCAGTTCCTCTGCCAGTTTTTCGCTGCCTTTGACCTGCGAAGCATAAAAAATCTGTGTGCCGTAATACTGTGCCTGTTCAAATTTGTTTTGATGAATACTGACTAAAATCCTGTTATTGTCTTCATTGATCATTGATACACGATTTTTCAAATCAGATATTTTTTTCTCCCTTGTTGTAGAGGCAGAGCTGTCATAAATCGAAACATCTGTATCTCTGGTCATGACTGTCTGATATCCATTCGCTGTCAGCATATCCCTGAGTTTTAGTGCAATGCTTAAATTAATATCTTTTTCCAACAATCCATTGTCAACTGCACCGCTGTCTTCGCCTCCGTGTCCTGCATCTATCACAACAACCGGAAAACGCTGATGCTCTGATTCGGCAGTCGTCGTCACTGCCGGCACATCACTGAATGCTGTATATAACAGCCCTCCAAACAGAAATAAACAAATCAGCGAGAATGAACAGATCAGATAAAGCTTTAATTTATACATTTTATCACCCCGTTACAGTATATGAATTCCTATCTGCATTCATCACTGCCGCCATCAGGGTTAATTTTGCTCAGCATGAAGAAAAGCGGTCATGCGACCGCTTTTTGTTCAGTCAGATCTTTGCGCTGACAGTATTATACAACATAATATGTACATTATTTGGTACTTTCTTTTAATGCGTCTATCACTTTTTCTTCGGAATCATCTTTGTTTGTTTCTTCGGCTGCTGTTTTGTTTTCCATTTCAACCGGCTTTGGCGCAGGTATACTCAAGTCGGTAGGATATCGTATAACAGGCGCATTTCCTTGTGACACCGCCAATGCACTGTCTTCCAGAGGCAGTGCATTACGAATATAAAACTCTTCTCGAATAGCAAGCAGTTTATCAAGGTTCTTACAAAGCCGAAGATATACGTTATTCAGCCTGTCATCAAGTGTTAAAGTTCCGATTTTGATATCACGACGCAGAAATACAATATCTTCGCTAAACAAACGAATCTCCTTCTCTATTTCATCAATCAGATTGATGGTATCCATAGCCTTTTCCTGTGCTTCATCTATAACACCGTGCGCTCTTATTTCTGCATTCATTTTGATCTTTATGAGGCTTTCCTGCAATTCATCATACCGCTTCGCTTTTATAGCAATCGCATCATATTCTTCCTGAAGCTGTCTTTTTTCCTGCAACCGGGCTTCTAATTCTTTCTTATATGCTTCTATATCATTTTCACGCTGTCCGATCGTTTCAGCAAGCTGCATCTGTGCGTCTTGCAGTGACTGATACAGTGCATTACGTGAAGCTGTCATTTCGATCAGCGCTATACTTTTTTCAGTAGCTTTTAATTCTGCCTGTTCTAATTTCAACTCTAAGAACTCTATTTGTTCTTCCGGAGTCAGCTTACCCTTTGTATTTTCGGAAAGTTCGGAGTGCGTAGTTTTCATTTCTTCAGACATATTATGCACCTCTTTCTTTTTCTAATTTATTATAGCATATTATGAAAGATAAAATCAATATTTTTATGAATTATAAATAAAATTTATTCATAATTTTGCTGAAAAACAGGTTTTAACAAAGATTTGTGTGTTTTCTATAATATGATTAAATATCATTTGTTCATAATATCCTGTCTGATCATAATCCATAGTGATAACTGCCTCACTCTAACGGTAATTGTCATATACCACACGCTGATTAGATTATCAAAGTCTTTACAGCAAGTATGATTAATACAATGCCTCCTGCTGCACAGGCAGTTTCCGGCCGAAATCTGACAAAACGGTTGCCTAAGCGAAAACCGGAATAAGACAGAATGAAAGTCACAATGCCGATGATAAACACCGACATGATCAGATCGCCTGTTGTGCTTGCTCTGACCGCCATCGGTAATACCGTTCCGAGTGCTAATGCATCAACGCTTGTTGCAACAGACAACAAGACCATTTCTTTCAAAGTAACGGCAGCAATTGAAACAGGTGTTTTTTTTCGACTGTCATACAACATTTTAATTCCTAACAATACGAGAACCAGAAATGCAAATGCGTTGTTTTCTCCAGAAAAAATCTGCAGCCCTACTTTTCCGATGCTCCAACCCAATACCGTCATGATGATCTGAAAACTACCAAACATGACTCCTGTCAGTAAAGCAGTATTTCGTTCATTTCTACGGCTTTTCATACCACAGCAGATGGCTACTGTCATTGCATCGGCGGCAAGTGAAACCGCAATGCACAAGGCTGCTATTACATCCATATCTGTTCTCTCCTGTTCTGTCGATTTGTTTCCTTACCAATAAAAAACAGAGCATGAAGTTCGTTAAGCTTCATGCTCTATCGTATGATGATAATCGGTTCTTTATGTATGAATCTCAATTTCAGATGCATGGGTAATGGAGTAAATATAGCACGCCTTTACCGGGATATCAAACAACTGTGAAGCTGCCTCCCTATACAACAACAATTGTTTTTGATATTTTTCTGCAAGCTCCTTTAAGTTGGCAGATTTATCCGTCTTATAATCAACGATGGTAATCCCATCAGGTTCTAATATCAAACAGTCAATAGCTCCCTGTAATATGACATTTTCTTCCGGGGGATAGCTTTTGTCAATTTCAGCAGCACTGATATTGACGGTAAAACGATATTCTCTCAACACTTTATCCGCATTTTTCATCAGGGCATAAATCCGGCTGTTCAGAAATTTGTTCAGATCATCTGTATGTATTACTTCCGACTGTTCTGCCGAAATGATGCCCAGCTCGGTCATTCGTTTTTTCTCACTTTCAGGAGATTGTTCCAGCCCGGTTAAATCAGCGTGCTGTAAAAACAGGTGCATCGCTGTACCTTTTTCTGCGCCCGTCATTTTTTCCTTTTGCATAAAAGATGGTCTTGAATCCGCTATATGATAATCCAACTGTTCATTGTGAACCAGAGCAGATGCAGATACTTTTGAAGGAATATCTGTTCTGGCACTGAATGCATATTTTTCAGAAAACCTTCGCTGCAGCAATGCCGATAATGCCGGATCTGCCATTACTTCCTTCTGGGTTGATGAATCCTCAGGCTCATCAAAGGATATTTCTGTAATTCTATGATACTGCCAGCTTGTTTCACAGGGTAAAGTCTCCAGAGATTCATGGTCTGCATCTGTCCGAAGCTGATGCATTGAAGGGTGAACCAGTGCGCTGATCATCAGCCAGTCTGCTAAAGAGTTTGTGTTTTCAATTGTATAAGGAGAGATTCGACCTTGGTCAATACTGATTCCCGAAGCAAGCTTTGACAGCTTTTTATTCAAAGCTTCTTTGGAAGATACAGAATAACTGACTACAGCGATCAACTTCTCTTTGGCTCTTGTTAATGCAACATAGAGTACTCGCATCGCTTCACTTTGATTCTCTGATGCTTTACACCGCCTGATGATATTTCTTTGCATGGTATTGTACTTTAAAAGCTTTTTTCTGTCTATTGTTTTTAACCCGAAACCCAAATCAGCATGACACAGTATTTCTTCTTTATCACTGCTGCCTTTGCTGTTGAGTCCCGCCAGAATACATACCGGAAATTCGAGTCCTTTTGAATGATGGATACTCATGATCTTTACCGCATCACTCGGGGCACTGTCAGCCGCTGTTATTTCTGTCCCGTTCTCTTCCAGATAGGTGATATAGCGGACAAAATCTGTCAGACCTCTTTTTCCCCTGTTTTCATAATCCCGTACAAATGAAAGAAACTTGCGGATATTCCTTACTCGGATATCACCGTTTTCTGTGGCTCCTACGATTGCAGAGTAACCCGTCTTGCTGAGGAAACTGTCCAGAAGTTTACTGACCGAAACAGTCACCGACAGTGTTCTTAATTCAGAGAATAATTGCATGAAGCGATTGCATTTGATCTGCAGTCTATTAAGATCTTCTTCTGTCTCCGAATGCAAACGACTCAGCCGATGATATATGAACCTGCCCTTTACCTCTGTTTTAAGATCTGTCAGGTCATCAGCTGTGAAGCCTGCTGCAGGGCTCAACAGTACTGATAACATAGGAATATCCTGTAATGGATTATCAATGATTTTCAGCAGAGAAATCAGTGTATTAACTTCCGTGCACCCAAATAAACTATATGGTTTATCTATATATGCCGGCACACCGCATTGATTCAATACGTCAGCATAGCTCTGACCATGTGCCGACAAAAACCGCATCATTACCGCAAAATCAGAATAGGTTGCCGGACGAAGCTTACCTTTATCAGTGACTTTCATTCCGCTTCTGATTTTTTTCTGTATCATGGCTGCTATATAACGAGCCTCACTGATGTAATGGTCTTCATTCGAAGACTCTTCTTCATCATGCATATCCTCCTGCTCTGCAATATCCATAAGATGCAGTTCAAACGGTACTTCATTCCATTCAGGATAATCCGCCCCTGCAGTAAGTTTTTCTTCTGCGTTATACTCTATCTCTCCTACCCGTTCAGACATGATTGCATGAAAGATATAATTGACACTATTGATGATTCCGCTGCGGCTTCTGAAGTTTTTATCCAGAATAATTTTGGCAGGAAAAGCAGGATTCTCCCTGTCATACTGCTTTGAAGCCTTTCTGCGGTTTTTGAATATCTCAGGCATCGCTTCCCGGAAACGATAGATGCTCTGTTTGATATCGCCAACCACAAACAAGTTGTTTTCATGGTCTGATACATATCGGAAGATGCATTCTTGCGTTTCATTAGTATCCTGATATTCGTCTACCATGATCTGATCATATTGCTGAGAAAGACTGACAGCAAAATCTGTTCTTTGCAGTCCGTCTTCGGTGTGTTCAACCAATAAACGCAGCATCAAATGTTCCAGATCTGAAAAGTCCAGCAATCCTCTTTCTTTTTTCTCTTCATAGAATCTTCGGTCAAATTCTTTTAAAATTGCACATAAGGACAATACTGCCGGATACAAAAGCGTTGTATTATTATGATAGGTTTCACTGTCTATGCTGAAAATCGGAAACAGCTTATCCAAAATCAGCTCATCAAAGCTGTCAAAACAATTTTTGACCGAAATACATTCTTCCTCCGTAACACTGATTTTTTTACCGGTAGGTTTGCGATAGGATACTTTTTGAAACATTCCGATACATTCGACGATACTATCCCAGTCACTTGTTTGTACAACTGTATGCAGCCTGTTTCTGAATTCTCTCAGGTACTGCAGTTTGTTTTCTCCGCAGGTTTTTGTTCCGCTGCAAAATGCCTGATTGTTCTCTATTATTTCCGCCGCTTCTGTTATCAGATGATCCATGTACGGAAAAGCGGCGTTCAGGCGATCAAACGCTACTTTTGCATAGATAGATTTGCTGACATCAATATCCGGATGATAAAAGGCCGCTGCGGTATCCAGCCAGTCGGCAGGAAAGGGATGTGCGCTGCAGCTCTGATAGACGGAAAGAATATTTTTCTCCAGGCTTTTATCCGAACGTGAAGTGGAAAGCAGCTCTGTCAGCAAGCAGAATCCATCATCTGACTTCTGATACTCTTCTTCCAGTATCGTAGATAACACCTGCGCCTTCAGCACATCCGATTCTCCTTCTGATGCAATTCTGAAATCCTGATTGATATCCAGCAAATAAAAGTTTTCTCTTATCATTCTGCTGCAAAAACTATGTATCGTGCAGATATCTGCATTGGAAAGCAGCAACTGTTGCCGTCTTAAAGAGATGTTATCCGGTTCATAAAACAGCTTTTCATCAATCGCTGCGGCTATTCTTGAACGCATTTCTTCTGCAGCCGCTTTTGTAAATGTTACTATCAACAATCGGTCGACGTCTATTGGATGCACAGGATCTGTCAGCAGCTTGATGACTCTTTGCACAAGCACTCTTGTTTTCCCGGATCCTGCCGCTGCAGATACGATAACAGAACCTCCCACTGCATCTATGGCATCCTGCTGCGCCGGTGTGAACTGCAGATTACTCATTTGTGTTTTCCTCCTCCCTGTCAATTATTTCTATTGCCGCTTTATTATCTCTGTTGATGATTTGTCGGGCTGATTTTCCTTCTTCATATCCGCACACTGTTTTATAGTCACAGTATTCGCAACTGTCAGTATCCGATCCCTTGACAGGCATTCTTTCAACTTTTCCATTGTACAATCCCTCTGCCATGCTGATTAGTTTTTTGTCAATGTATGAAAAAATATGACCATAACTTTCAACATTCGCCAGATACTGACTGCCACCGCTGATTTTACCGTCTTTTCCGATTCTTGCCGGAATAAATACGCCTGCTCCGCTGCTTTCCATTGCTGACAGTATTTCCGGATCATCAATCAACAGTCCGTTCATTTTCAATGACGTCTGCTGATCCTTCAATGCTGCTTTTTCCTGCTGCTCTGATCTGTATTCTCCCGTCTTCGCATTTGGTGTGGATGGCATATACAAAATGCCCGCCGGAGCTAATTGATACTTGTTTGCTTCAGAATAATATGAAACGCCGTTATGGTAAATCACGGATAAATACAGCAGCATCTGGATATTCAGACCGTACAGCACGTCTGACATTCTGAATTTTTTGTTGCCTGTTTTATAATCCATGATCCGTATATACTTTTGACTGTCTTTGATGAAGGTATCTACCCTGTCCACTTTTCCGATGATTCCTATTTTTTCTCCTGTCGGCAGCGAAAGCTCATATTGCGGTATATTGCCGTTCTCTCCGATTTCAAGTTCAAAATCTGTCGGAATAAAGCAATCCTCCTTCAGTTCTTCAATCATTCGTTTGATCAATACAGTAATGTTTCGCTCGATAATGTTGAACTGCGCCATAAAACGATTCGTTCTCTCGCCATTGCCTCCGATTTCTTTAATATAGCTTTGAATATATTGCTGTATCACGCCGCTGAGAAATACCTCATCTGCCTCCTTCAACACCTCAGGACTATTATTGCGGAATAGCTGCTCCAGTATATAGTGGACAGCACTTCCATACATTCCGGCGTCCATCGCAGCTTTTTTTCTCGGATAAGCCTTTAGCCCATATCGACAAAAATACTTGAAAGGACACTGATAATAGGTCTCTGTTTGTGAAGCAGAAATCGTCATACTATCTCCGAAAAGCTTTTTCGTTCTCCCTTTATCTGTAATTCGGTATGGTTCGTCGCTCAGTAGTCTGGTAATAGCTGCAAAGCGCTCAGAATACTGTTCCGATGCTGCATAGTGTTTTTTTAATGCCGCTGATTCCGGCGTTTTTTTACGCCATTGTGCAGCACACTCTTCAAACGTCTGCTTTTCTGTAAAATACTTTTCTTCGTTTTTCAGATCTGAATATCTTTTGATCGTTACCTTTGGAAGGATTGCCTGTATTTCTTTGATGATAACCGAAGGCTCACAGTTATCGCCTGCCGTATTCGTTAGATACCGACTGATATATAATCTTTCGGACGGCATCGTCAGCGCTGTATAAGCATTGAATTTTTCTTTCAGCGATAGTTCATAAACTGTATCATATAAAGGTAGCTCCATACCTATCAGGGCTGATCTCTCACTTTCACTGAATAATCCGGATGAAACAGGAACAGCAGGAAACACTCCCTCTGCTGCTCCAAGTATGAGAACAACCTTCTGCCTCTGTGAGCGGATATTTCCTGCTGTGCCTATGACAACATGATCCAGCGTCTGGGGGATGTCTGATAACGCATTCTTTCGAATCATCATCTTCAGCAGATCTGCATATCTCTTACTGTCCGTATACACCCCGGAAAGTACCGTATACATCTGATCCAGTAAGTTCATAGTAATATCCCATATTCTTGCTTCTTTTTCCTTCGTCAACGGCTCAAATGACTTTACCAGTTGTTTCATCTTTTCAGCAGTATGCTGTTCCTGCAATAATTCAAAAACAGCTTTCGATATTTCTGCGCCGTTATTTGAATCACTGATTCGTTCCGAAAACCGCATCAGGGGTTCTGTGACTCTTCTGCGAAGTTCCTCTATTCTTTGCAATTCCTTATCGTCAATCGTATCACTGTTTCCATTCGGATTCATGGTAAAAGGCTTTTTCCATCGACTTCCTTTTATGTCCCAAAGATATACATAGTTTTCCAGCTCATACACTTCATCCTGCGTCAGACAGGTAAGGTCTGTTTTCAGATAAGTCAAGATGTTTTCGGTATTAAATGAGTTATGAACGATATCAAAGGCTGACAATATCATGCGAATCAAAGGCTTTTCATCCAGTGGCTGAGGATTTGAAATGAAAAACGGAAGATCATATTTCGGAAATTCAGAAATGATAATGTCTTTGTATATATTCGCATCACGGTAAACCACCACAATATCACGGTAAGCGTATTTAAGGTCACGAACAAGCCGTGTGATCTCTCTCGCTGCCTGCTGTACTTCGTCATATTCGTCCGTTGCTTCGTAAATGCTGACGGTACCGTCTTCATAATCATAGGGATCTCCGTCAAACCGGAAAATGGACTCTTCTATTGCTTTGATCGACTCACTGCGGAATCGTTTTGCTTGTTCCATTCTGATGACAGGCTCTGTTTCTATGCCTAAATCGGCTGCCATTCTACGGATTTCAAGAAGCGTACGATCCGGCTCGTAAAAAATGGAATTACCCATATCCTTTACATGACTGTTATCACAACAAAGAGAGATGCATACTTCGTCTGACTGTTGGAGAATACATTTCAGTATTTTTTTCTCCTGCCCTGAAAATCCGTTAAATGCATCTATATATACTCCGGTTCCTTCGAAATAAGGATTTTTCTGTAAAAGTTCATATAACCTTGTGAGATCATCGTCAGGATCACTATAGGCGTTATTCAACAGAGCTTCGTAAGACTCGTATACCAGCGCACTTTCTCTTAATTTATGACGCAATCTCATACTTTCTGCCTGATGCGCCGCTTCATATAATTCTTGCGGCTGGATTCCACACATTTTGAACTCACTGATTGCGTTTACCATCAGATCGGCAAAATCACCTTTTTTACACCTTGTTCTGTACAATACAAGCTGATCTGATACTTCTTCGGAAGCGATACTCATCAAAACCGATTTTGCACCATCATCAATCCGCTTCAAACGGTTGTTCCCGTACAGATCATTGACGGTATCATATAGTCTTTTGAAACTGAGCACCTGAATGTGTGACGCTTTTTTCGCACCAAGTGTATCCAGTATTCGTTTTTCATTCTGGTAGGTGCTTTGTTCCGGTACCAGCAGGATGATTCTTTTCTGCATCGGTTCCTGACAAAGACGGCGGTGAATTTCTTCAGTTTTTCCGCTGCCGCTTCTTCCTGTTATAATCCTTAGCATACTGTCACTTCCTCTGTTTGATTGATAGCATTATCATACACTATCCCATGTACAAAAAATACACCAAACAACGATATCGTTTGGTGTATCTCTGTCATTATTCTTCTGTGAAATCGTTATCAAGCTTGTCAAGGCTTGCCGCTTTCAGGTAAGCGTTGATAAACCCGTCCAGATCACCGTCCATCACCGCATTGATGTTACCTGTTTCATAACCGGTACGGTGATCTTTTACCATGGTATATGGCATGAACACATACGATCTGATCTGAGCACCCCAGGCAATCTCTTTTTGTACACCCTTAATATCCTCGATTTTTTCAAGATGTTCTCTCTCTTTGATTTCTATCAGTTTGGACTTCAGCATGGTCATGGCAATGTCCTTGTTCTGATACTGGCTTCTTTCTACCTGTGACGCTACTACAATACCTGTCGGTATATGCGTCAGTCGAACAGCAGAAGAAGTTTTATTAACCTTCTGTCCGCCTGCTCCGCTGGCACGATATACGTCCATCTTAATATCTTCCGGGCGAATCTCTACTTCGATGGTATTGTCAATCTCCGGCATAACTTCCAGTGAAGCAAATGACGTATGTCTTCTGCCGGAAGCGTCAAACGGCGACACCCTGACTAATCTGTGAACACCCGATTCACTCTTCAGGTAGCCATAGGCGTTTTCACCCTCTATCAGCAGCACGGCGCTTTTTAATCCCGCTTCTTCTCCGTCCAGATAATCTACTTCCGTAACTTTGAATCCATGCTGCTCCGCCCATTTGGTATACATTCTGTACAACATTTCTGCCCAATCCTGCGCTTCTGTGCCACCGGCGCCTGCATGAAATGTCAGAATGGCATTTTTCGCATCATACTCTCCTGTGAGCAGCGTCTGAAGTCTTTGCTTTTCATAGTTTCTGATGACATTATCCAGTTCCTGCTGTGCTTCTTCCAGCAATGAAAGATCTTCTTCTTCATTCGCAAGCTCAATCAATGCCATTGTGTCATCATAGGCAGCTTTTAACTCATCATAGGCGTTGACTTTGTTTTTTAATGCGCCTGTCTTTTGCAGTATTTTCTGTGAGTTTTCTACATCGTCCCAGAAGCCCGGCTGGCTCGCTCTCTGTTCAAGCTGCTCGATTTCCATTTTCATCTTGTCCAGACCCAACGCCCCGGCAAGATCTTTAATGTCAGGCTCCATCGCCTCTAACTTCAGCTTTAATTCTTCAAATTGTAACATATTCCCACCGCTTCTCTCAATTATCTTCTTAAATAAAATGATTAACACTCATAACTTTTATATTATAAAATAAAACTGAACAGTTGTAAAGTATAAAAACAGAAAATATACATGATGCTTATTCAATATTATTCAGCAGATTCTTGCACATTAAGAATATCATAAAAGAAATAAACAGATTCCATACGGTTACCGGTAAACTCAGAACAGTTGCTGCTAAATACATCAGTTCCCCGGACGTCACCGACAATAACAATATGCCGGCTACAATACCCGGAATCATCAGCAGTACCATGATCCCCATATAGAAGGTGATAAACACGCCTCGGTTGCCGCTGATTCCTACAATTCTCTGCGCCAGTATGTTGGAGGAAATATAGATACAGCCAAAGCTGCCGTATACAACCATACAGCTCAATGCGTCTAAAAAATTACCGCCTATCAGCAGCCATAAAAATGCAAATGCAACTGCTCCGTCAGTAAAAGGTTTGATAATACTGGTGGCGCCTGCCATGATTAATTTTTTTACAGGAGAATCCGGTATCAGAAAAATGTATGGTTTATTCAATTCCTTAACCCAGTCACCCGCAGCGCTGAAAAAGAATTGAATATAAGCACATATTACGGCTACAGCAATATAGATAATGGTCTTTTGCTGATAAGCACTGAAAAAGCTTTTCATTCCCAAGCCGATTACTGCCGCAACCGCAATCAGAACGATTGTATTGATATTAAAAAACATGAACCGTGAGCGTCTTGAGCCTTCTCTTAAATGCTTATAAAAAATCGTTGTGGCACCGGATCCCTTTCGGATTCCCTGTCTGCGCAGCGCAATTTTTCTGGAACCAATCATCATTCTATCGCTGACCGTTCCTGTTCGGATGTTCTCCCTGAATTCGTAATAACTTTCCGCATTCTGAAGAACGTCTTCATAATAATCCAGTTTCGTCCTGACAAAAATCAGTACGCTGATGATGACACTGATCAATAACAATCCTGCATATATACCGGTCTGTAATGCGTTGCTTTCGATAATGCCGAAGATAAATCCATGTACCCAGCCAATAAACGGTACATATTGCAGATATGGCTGTGTGATGGCTGTGTATAAGTTTTCCAGAGTCAGACCGTTAATGAACATGAAAGAAATGGTGGCGGCAAGCGCATATACTGCCAGAAAATAGATAAAGAGTTTCAGGTATCTGCTTATCACAGGTCTTGCACTGCAAATACAGAAAAACAACAGTGTAATGATCTGTACAATCAGCAGCATCAATGCAATTCCCGCTACCAGCAGCAATGCGTTTTGTGCGCTCAGATCAAACATCTTCAGTGCCATACTTCCATAAGCGGAAAAACATACTACCAGAAACAAGGACGTTGCCAGTTGCTTGCCAATTCCATATACCAATATCTTCTTTGGTGAAATGGGAGCAGCAAAAATATTATTGACATCGCCCATGGTGAAAAACGTGGAACCCGTACTTAATCCTTTCAGCATGATCGGTATACTGATAAAGTATAATAATGTCAAAAACGCTCCCGAGAGTATTCTTGAATCTAACCGCTCGGTTACATCAACTTCCATGGTAAAGCTTCTGATCACTGCAAACACAAGACTGGCTGCAATCAGTCCGTATACAATCAGCTTTAACGGATGACGGAATGTATCAATAATCCCGTTTTTGATGTTTTTTCGCAGCAAAAAGAGTATCGACTGCAATGTCTTTCACCTCTTTTCAATTATCCGACGTAACTGCATTCTTTTCCGTTATTTTGAAAAACAATTCCTCTAAATTCTCACCGCTCTTCTCAACAAAGCTGCGTTCCCTTTCCGCTTCTACTCTGCCGTTCATCACAATCAGGATTTTATCCCAAAATTCCTCTACACTATCCAGCATATGTGTACTGATAATAATCGTGACGCCCTTCGCCTTTAATTCAAACAGCATCGCCTTCAGTTCTTTGATGGCATGAGGATCCAGTCCAACAAATGGCTCGTCAAATAATACGACCCTTGGCTCAATTAACAAAGCACAGCAGATGCTGATCTTTTGCTGCATACCTTTTGAAAGCTCTTTTCCCATTTTATCCCGCTTATCATCAAGCTCCATGCGCCGGATCAGCGCTTCCGCACGTTCCTGCCAGTTTTCGAGCCGATAGGCTCTGGCAATGAATTCCATGTGTTCCCATACCGTTAACAGTTCAAAGGGAGCCGGTATTTCCGGTATATAACCCAATATCCTTTTGGCATCAAGCGACTTGTTGTTATATCCGCATATTTCTATTTCACCTTCAAAGCGCAGTAAACCTGCAATACATTTGATCGCTGTCGATTTTCCCGCACCGTTAGGCCCTGCCAATACTGCTATTTCTCCATCATTGACTATAAATGACAGATTATTGTTGGCAACAAAACGATTATATTTTTTTGTCAGATGCGAAACATTAATCAACTCCTGCTCCCTCCTTTATGTTTTGCAGTAAATCGGTGTACTTTTGGGCCGAGCTTTTTTATAACCAATCACCGATGTCCCCCGCCTCTTAGGCGGCGGGTGCCATTCGGACTTTCAGTGGGGGTTATAATCCCCCACTGAAACCCCGAGGAGCTAAAGCTCCTGCGGTGAGGTTGCCTCGTCGCAGCCGATGTTAAGCGAGCTTACATCGGGCTTTGCTCCGAGTTAAATTTATCTGAACAAATTATTGTTGCTGATAATCCGAAGGTATCTTAAAAATCGTCTGATCCGAAATACTCTTGTTAATCTCTTTAAAGATAAAAGTCGTATTACCGTTTGCGGTTTCTAAAACTTCCTTATAGGGTGATTTGTCTTTGTAATAATAGGTGACATACGCACTGTCGATGGTATCGTCACTTTGTTCCGTTTCTGTCATACGATATTTTTCCACATGGAGTGTTTCATCATCTGATTTCTCTTCTCCATAATCAATCAACTCCAAGGGTTCTGTTATGCCAAGATACAATTCTTCTGTATAAATCTTGGCAAAAGATGTAATGGTATCTTCATATTTCTGAACAGTGTACGTTTTGTTCTGATCATCAAGCTTGTAGGATTTCTGATCTTTGATGATGATATGAATGCTGTCGTGATCACCGATATCCATCTGTAACATTGCTTGCTGATGATCGTTATCTACGGCAATCGTCAGATGATAAAGACTGCTCTCTGTTGGAGAGTAATTGCTTTTGACTGTCATATCTGTCGTAATACTGTAAGAACTGCTGCTATATAAAGAACCGAAATATTGCTCTGTCAGCCTGACAGATTCTGTTTCGGTGGATTGTTCTGTAATGCCTGAAGCACCGGAGGATTCAGTTTTTTCAGGTTGCTGTTTATCACTGTTTGTACAACCTGCTGACGCAAAGACAATGGTGAACGCCAACAACATAATGATTGCTTTTTTCATAAAATTCTCCTTTATTGTATACTTTCCGACAATACTATTTTATCATGTTACCGTCTTCTCGTCAATGTTTGAAATGCTAATGTCTTTGATTGCTTTATAAAAGTTTTCGCCTATCCGGATTCGTCTTTTGAAAGATCATTTAACTCGGAGCAAAGCCCGATGTAAGCTCGCTTAACATCGGCTGCATTGATCCAACCTCACCGCAGGAGCTTTAGCTCCTCGGGGTTTCAGTGGGGGATTATAACCCCCACTGAAAGTCCGAATGGCACCCGCCTTAGAGGGTGCGGGTGTCCAGTGGACACCTCTGCGAAGCAGAAGCACCGGTGGAGTGCCTCCACTGTCGATTTCGTTTTTGAAGCATATTAAGCGACTATGTAAAGATCGTTACCGGAACATATTCGTCCGGTGCGGTCACGCACCCGGCAGGCGAGACCCGGGGGACATCGGTGATTGGTTATTCTCTCCTGACGATTCTCTGAAGTTGTTATTGGATAAATAAACTTTTATCCTTATCCTCTGTCATAGAACAGCCTGACGCCAAACGAATGATATGTTCCTTTCCCACACAAAAGCATGAACCAGAGTGTGAAATGTATTCTCATTGCCTGTCGTATTGACACTTGCTTTTGTTAAAGAAAAGGATTTCATCGGTTTGTTTGTGTTTCTGTCCAGACTTATCATAAAAACACTGTCTCATTCCCCTGCATGCATTGCATTTATTGTACCGCTATCTTAAATTATCAAATACTCTGATAATACTAAATCATTGACAATATCTTTGTTTTGTAGTTTAATATTATTAGAGAATTATTCTTTATTTATTCTTTATTAAAGCTGCAGCTTTGACGGCATCTTGCAGAATAGGCTGCTTGTTTGGATTGATTAGCAGAAGGGAGTGAAACACAATGTTAGAATTATACGGAAAAGGCGTGTCTAACGGTATTGCTGTCGGCAGATTGTTGTTTTACTCCAATTCTTCCGACAATGTCCCAAAGTATTCTGTCAGTGATACAGAAGCCGAACTTAAGCGCTACAAATTTGCTGTAAGAGAAGCCAAGGCACATCTGATCGATTTGTATGATGAAGCTTGTAAACATCTGAGTAAAAGCGAGTCTGTTATTTTTCAGACCCACATGATGATATTGGATGATTCAAAATTTGTCGAGAATGTAGAAGGGCTGATTCTTAATCAACACCTTAATGCTGAATTTGCAGTGCATAATACTGCACTGCAAATTGCTGAAATCTTTCGCTCCATGGACGACGAATATCTCCAGCAGCGATATGCAGATATTATGGACGCGGCTAATTCCGTTCTTGAAATTTTGCATCCTCAGAAATCTTCTATGCTGAGTGATGACGAACCTGTGATTATCGCTGCATCTGAATTACTGCCCAGCGAAACAATCTCCCTCGGACAAAAGAATCTTCTTGGTTTCATTACTACTAAAGGCTCCAGAAACTCTCATACCGCTATTTTAGCCAGAACTTTAGGACTGCCTTTAGTAACTCAGGTAAAGGGGTCTTTGTCACGCTATGACGGTATGGAGGCAATTATCGACGGTCAGAGCGGCAGAGTTTTTATCAATCCCGATCATAATACAGTTGCACACTATCAGGCGAAACAAAAGCATTATGAAAAAATGCAGAATCACCTGAAAGAACAAATAGGCTTCCCCGCCGTTACCAAAGATGGTAAACGTATTTGTCTTTCTGCAGCAGTCAGTTCTATCGAAGGGCTTCAGAACGCCAAAAACAGCGACGCTGAACGCATCGGTTTGTTCAGGACAGATTACCTCTTTTCAAAACGCAGCAAACCTCCTAAGGAAGAAGAGCAGCTTGCCGCTTATCAGACTGTCCTGAAAACTTTTGAAAATAAACAAACCGTTATTCAGCTTGCAAATCTCGGTTCTGAAAAGTCTATTGCCTATCTCGATATACCCGAAGAAAAAAATCCTGCTATCGGTTATAAAGGTATTCGGGTTCTTCTGGATAATAAAGATCTGTTTATGACGCAGCTCAGAGCTTTGTTCAGAGCTTCTGTTTATGGCAAGCTCTCTATCCTTCTCCCAATGGTCAACAGTATTGAAGAGATTGACTATGTTAAAAGAACACTGGAAGAGGTCAAACTGGAACTTCGGGCTAAAGGGCAGGATTACAGCCGTGACATTAAAATCGGCGCCATGATTGAAACACCTGCTGCCGCTATTATCTCTGATGAAATCTGTAAAATCTCCGACTTCGTTGTAGTCGATACCAACACCCTTACACAATATACCTTGGCTATGGACAGAGAAAATCAAAAACTTGAATACTTCTATGAACCATATCATAAATCAATTCTACGATTGATTCGTTTTATCTGTATCAACGCTCACGCTGTCAATAAAAAAGTGGCAATCTGCGGTGAACTCGCTTCGGAAACTCACATTACCAAAAAACTGCTTTCTTATGATGTTGATGAATTGATTGTCGTTCCCTCTAAAGTGTTGAAGGTTAAAGCTGCTATCCGTTCCATTGATCTTAACGATGACAACCAAAGAATATATCCTATCTAATAACGACGAAGCAAGTGCTTCGTCGTTATCCTGTATCAATGCATTATTTATAAGGTGTGATAATATGAACCATCAAACTAAAGCACTCAAGGCGATTGAATTATTGGAAAAAGAATATCCTGACGCACTCTGCTCTCTCGAATACACCGATCCTTTACAACTCTTGATTGCTACAAGACTGGCTGCTCAGTGTACGGATAAAAGAGTCAATATGGTAACCCCGGAATTGTTCAGCCGTTTTCCTGACGTGGATTCTTTCGCTGACGCCGATGTTGCCGAGGTGGAGGAACTGATTAAAACCTGCGGATTATATAAAACAAAGGCAAAAGATATTGTCGCAATGTGCCGGATGCTTAAAGAGCGTTTTAACGGAATTGTTCCCGATACGATTGAAGAACTCACCCTGTTGCCGGGGGTTGGCAGAAAAACTGCCAATCTTGTCGTCGGCGATATTTACGGAAAACCTGCCATTGTTGTCGATACTCATTGTATCAGAATTACGGGCAGACTGGGTTTTCATCAGCTAAAGGATGCGGTGAAGATCGAAAAAATCCTGAAAGATTTGCTTCCTGCCGATAAATCGAATGATTTCTGCCACAGACTGGTACTCCACGGCAGAGCTGTTTGCGATGCCCGTAAACCACGATGCGAAGACTGCACGCTAAAATCTATTTGTGACTTTGGAATGTCTCGCTCATAATTTATTGCATTCATCACATACTATTTTTGATTGTATCATGAGGAGTGTGTGTCATGAAGTATATGCTTGAATTATCAGACGTTTCAAAACGCTATGTCACAAAAGGCGGTATTGTTTCCGCTTTGGACCATATTAACTTTTCTGTCTGCGAAGGAGACTTTATTTCCGTTATCGGACAATCCGGTTCCGGTAAGTCAACCCTGATGAATATTCTGGGGTGTCTTGATAAACCGTCTGAGGGTGAATACCTGCTGGACGGTATTTCTGTTTCTTCTATGAAAGAAAAAAAGCTCGCCTTTATCCGCAATTATATGATCGGTTTTATTTTTCAAAGCTTCTATCTTATCCCCTCCCTTACCGCTGCAGAAAACGTAGAACTGCCATTGATTTATAGGGGTCTTGACAGAGATCAAAGACATTATCTTTCCGGTAAAGCTTTGGAAAGGGTCGGTCTGAGTAAACGAAAAACTCATAAACCTTTTGAACTTTCCGGAGGTCAGCAGCAAAGGGTAGCCATTGCAAGGGCTGTTGCTGTTCAGCCGAAGCTCATTCTGGCAGATGAACCTACCGGTAATCTTGACAGCCGTTCCGGAATCGAAATTATGGATCTGCTTACACAGCTTCATCGTGATGGTTCTACCCTGATTGTTATTACTCATGACCCTACTGTTGCCGGAATGGCTGAAAGATGCATAAAAATTATTGACGGTAAAATCGTCAGTTGATCAATATATATAGTGTGACCTCTTACACTCGTTATTATAAACAATCTTCAACAATAGTTTTAACGCATTTTTCACAGAATATTTGCTTCTTTTTTTTAAAAACAATTGACAAGTTCATTTTATATGCTATAATGAAAGAGTAAGCGATAGCTTACTGAATCAAAAATATTTCGGAATGACTTTGAAGGAGGTTATTATCATGGCTGATGCAATTGAACTTCATGACGTAGATGTTAAGGCTTTTCTGGAAGTAATTGATACTTGTGAGGGCGATGTTTTTCTCGTAACTGACGAAGGTGACCGTCTTAATTTGAAAAGTAAGCTCTGTCAGTTGATTGGTCTTACCCAGTTGATTGAGGGCGGCAAGATTACAAATGCTCATATTGAGTGTCAGAATCCCGAAGATGAATCCAAGCTGTTCCGTTTTAATATTTTCGGTGATAAAGCTGAATAATTTACTCGTAACTACTTGAGATGAACGCCTGTCAATTGCGACAGGCGTTTTCTTTGTCACTATGGAAGAATCAGACCTTCTGATTGAACTTGGTTTTAGAACAAACCTTATTCATGTGATGTTCCGTCGTAACAAAACAGGTACACAGTTTTTCTTTCCTGCGAAAGTCAATCTGTGTACCTGTTGCTCTTTGATGTATTTGAATTATTTGCGTCTTTTACTGCTATCTGTCTTTTTCAAAACACCTATGATGACGAACAACGCCGTCATACATCCGATCACTGCAGTGATCTGTCTGACCGTTTCGTCTTCGGATCCTGTGGGATAATTGATAATGCGAATATCATGAACAGATGACTCTCTTTCCTGGCTGCTGTCATCTGCTTCTGGCAAGTCAGCTTTTATCAGCAGGAGTTTTTCCTCATACTGAGGCTCTCCTTTTGTAATGTAAAACGTAAAAGTTGATTGTCCTGCCATTGTTACATATTCCGATGGCAATGAAACGATATTTTTTCCTGACGGCAGATGGTTCGCTTTGATAATGCCCAACGCATCACTGGTATACGTTGTCTGATTCAAAACAAGGGTGATACCGGACAACGGCTGTCCTTTCTCATCTTTAAGCTGTATGACTGCTTTACCGTATGAGTCCACATCAATCAGTTCATATCCGCTGCAATTATACGCCGTATCGACAGCCTCTATCATAACACAGCTATTATCCACCATTGAGTAGTCTTTTTCGTTCTCAAAAATAATGGTAAGGTCATCATCATGATAGATTTCTGCCTGTTCCTTCTTTTTCTTCTGTATAAACTGCTTATAGTTGGTCAGATCTATCTGAAAGACATATTTTCCTGTGGATTCATCATATTGATATCTGACCGTTTTATTATTGCTGCCAAAATTCTGCCGCATTTCGTCCAGAAGATCAATTGTACCTGCCACCTGACCCTCATTATTAAACTGAACTGCAGACAGCCTGATTCCTTGCAGAAAATAATTATCTTTCGCATTCACCGTCAGAATAAGCCTGCCGTCCTTGTTTCTTTCCAAATGATAGTTCTCTATCTTTGGTCTTGTGTTGTCTACATAAACCTTGAACGACATGAGATCTCTGTATTCGGGATTTCCGTCGGTTCCTACTCTTGCCGCTGACAACAAATAGGTATATCTTCCTTCTTCCATGCCTTCCGTGAATTCATAATAATTGCGCAGAAGTTCACTCTTTGATTTTTCAGTAAAATTGCTGTGCGGTAAGTCATAAGGGCTGAAATATGAAGATATGTCTCCAAAATTCTGACAAAACAACAGATTCTGTTCCTGATCATATATGCTGATCGTATAGTCCATGGCATCTCTCAGGATATAGATATCCGGCAGCAATACACATGAGGTAGTATACACATTGTCAGGAATTGTCAGGTATGATCTCAGACTGTTGGTGCCAAATGAAATGATTGACGGCAGATCCTCATATCCGAATACGTTGATTCCTGCTGATTGAGCAAAAGATGATTCAGGATTGAAGGATGACACGATGGCAAGTGTACTTGTTCCAGCGGGAAACACTGCCTTTTCATTATATATATTCTTCGGAAATATACTTCCGCTGTTCCAGTCTCCGCAAAAGCCTGAAAACGGAATACTGAGCTGAGGGTTTTCTTCAGACTGTAAACAGATAAAACCGTCGATATAAAAACCATTTGTAAATATCTTGCTATGGTTCGCAATAAAAGCTGCGTCCAGCTCAAGCTTTACGGTGACTGTTATTTCTCCGGCAGGAGGAAGTGCAATACTCTGTACCTCTTCTCCATTGACATAATAACGAATCTCTGCGTCGTTTCTTATATTTTCGGGTACAAACGTGTGAACATAGTTAATGCCATTTTTCGGCTTTTTTGCTTTCTGATAACCGTCTGTCTGAAGTATTTCAGACAGGCTAAACTGTATGGGTGTATCTGCTCTGTTGGTAACTGTAAAATGAAAACTGTATCTGCCTTCTTCATTCTCTGATAAGGATATGGAGGGACGCTTGCCGTCTACGGAAAGATATGCTTGTGTGCTTACAGCACTGCTCAGATCAATGCAGCCGGCTCCCTGCAGCCTTGGGCTGTAATACAATGCCTTATCCGTATTTTTATACTGCAAAAGCCCGGCCGTACTCATCAACAACTGATAAATATACTCTTCTTCCATATAGGGCGACAGATTTTCTCCAATACCGCTCTCCGTCAGATATTGTTTCATAATAGCGTATGCACCCGCTGTACACGGCGACGCCATGGATGTTCCGGACATTTCTCCGTAGTTCCGGTTTGGTAATGAAGAATATATGGAATCGCCCGGTGCCGTAATGTCAGGTTTCAGTGACAGGTCTGCTTTCATGCCAAAGCTGGAATACTCCGCAATCGTTCCGGCATTTTCCTGGGGCTTTTCGCTCAGTTGATCCGTCGTCCGGATAGATACCTTTCCGACAGGATGATCCTCAAAGTATTCTTTCTGGCTATGGTCTACTGTATAGACAAAGAAATCTCCCGTATCTGTTTTGATATTCAATGCGCTGTTCTGTTCTTTTTTTATGACAACTACCGCATAACAATCATAACAGATTGAATTGCGTATAACCGTTTCCATAGAAAGACTGCTTTCATTGATAACCGCTATTTTGTCTTTGATGTTACTCTTTTCAAAGTCTTTTTTTGTTCCACTGCCTTTAATGTATACATAGTCTACTTTGTCAAGTTCTATCTCTTTAGGAACTTTATCAGTACTGCAAGCCTGTTTTGACCGGAATTTCTCTCCGTATACTTCATCAAAGTCGAGAGATGAATATACTATTTCGGTATCAACTCGTTGCTTCTGATTGAATACCATAAAGAACGGATTGGTATAAACAGCATCCGGAACAGACGCCGCCACCGATAATGCTCCATTCATGCTGGAAGGACTGCATACTGTACTGTAATTGATATATGAAACAGGAATTTCCTCCATTCCCATCTGATACCCGTTATAGGCATCATTTCCTGATGCGGCTACGACAGCTGTTCCGGACTGCATCAGCTTTTCATAAATCTGTCTGCCTTCATAATCATGCGTCAGATATTCTACCGCTCCGTAACTGCAGTTAATAACATCAGGACTTAGCTTATAGGCATCGTCTAAGGCGGCTATGATGGCTTCATCCAACAGTTTTCCGCTTTGATCTGAAATCTTAAACAAGGCAAGCTGTGCATCATATGCGGTTCCTTTATAATCGCAGCTTCCCTTCCCTTTACTGTTTCCGGCGGCTATGCCTGCAACATGTGTTCCGTGTGCGGATTCGCTCTGCAGGCACTGATTGTCATTCTCTCCGTAATCGTAGGCGTATACAATCTTTCCGTTATAATAATACTCAGATGCCTTGTATTTTTCTGAGCCGAGCCGGGCTGTTTCTGCTATTTGACGGATAGCTTCCTTCGTGTATTTTTTATCTTTTGGCGCTGCTGAAAATACATCATGCTTTACGTCAAATTCACTGTCAATCACAGCAATCAGTGTGCCTTTTCCGGTATAACCTGCGTCATATACATCACTGATGCTGATACTCCTTTTATATGCCATTCCATAGGTATCATAAGGTTGCTGTTTTTCTGTTGCCGGTTCTTGCTTTAAGGTTTCATCTGAGTAAATGGTTTTCGTTGCCTTTTTTGAGATGGTGTCCTCTTTTGCTGACAGAACCTTTACCGAACGCACCTCGGGCAGCGTTTGCAGCTTCCTTATATTGTTTAATCCGGTTTCTGCTGTAAATGCATTGGTCAGTGAAGTATAGCTTCTGCTGTCTGTGAATGAAACACCGAAAACTGTTTTTTGAATCTGCTGCTGGCATTGCTGTTGCTGTGATAAGATATTTTCAATGGAGTTTTTGCCTTCCTCTGACACCAGATAACTGCTAAAGTCTGAAAACTGCCCATCGGGTAAATGATGTCGGTAGTTATCGGCCAGACACGGTTTGTCTAAGGTGATCAGAACCGTTACGGTACTGTCGCCATAATACTTGGGTTCCTGAAGCGGAAAAGCAGATGCTTGTGTCGGTATCATACAGCCGAACAAGAGGCATAGGGTCATCAATTGCTGCATTATTTTTTTCATAGGTTTTTCTCTCCCATGATATCTAAAAAGCACAAAGACGGAATCTCTGTGCTTTTAGTTGTTATTTGTCAGTTGTCATGTGTTATTTTTCTGCCCCGTACTGCTCATAATAAGCATCAATTGCTGCTTTCAGTGTATCATCAATAATGATCTTTCCGTTATATTCTTTATTGTACAGATGCTCAATAACCTCCGCCATCGTAACAATCGCCGTTGTTTTCAGACCGTACTTTTCTTCAATCTCAGACAATGCGCTCTTGCTGCCCTGTCCTCTTTCCATTCTGTCGACTGATACTACCAGTCCGATCGGATTGACATTTCCTTGTGCTTTGATAATAGGGAGTGTTTCTTCGATTGATGTTCCCGCAGTAGTAACATCTTCTATGATAACAACCTTATCGCCGTCCTGAATGGGACTTCCAAGCAAAATTCCTTTATCGCCATGATCCTTGATCTCTTTACGGTTTGAACAATAACGGATATCCTTATCGTATTTCTCACTGATTGCTATTGTTGCCGCAACTGAAAGCGGAATTCCTTTGTAAGCAGGTCCGAACAAAACATCAAAATCCAGTCCGAAGGTGTTATGAATTGCTTCTGCATAATACTGTCCCAATCTTCTGAGCTGTGCGCCGGTTCTGTAGAATCCGGTATTCACAAAGAACGGTGTTTTTCTGCCGCTCTTCGTTACAAAGTCTCCAAATTTCAGCACCTGGCAATCAACCATAAATTCAATAAATTCCTGTTTATACTGTTCCATCAATCAGGACCTCCGTTTTTTATTTGATAGTCTTATCATACCATATTTTTCTTTTTATGTAAACCATAAAATAGAAAAAAGCACAACCTGATTGATTGGCTGTGCTTATTTTTTGGGCTCTATTCCTAACAAATAATCTACTGACACTTCCAGAATCTCTGACAATGCCACCAATTCAAAATCTGATACATATCGTATCTGACCTTCGAGCTTTGAAAGTCCAGAAGCATTCATATCAACTCCCCTGACCTGAAGCTGCGCCAAGAGTTCCTTCTGTTTCATATTTCTTTTTTTTCTAACTTCTTCAACTCTTGTTCCGATAAGATTTCTGGAACCCAGTGCCTGCCGCCGAAGCCTCATGTCAATCCCCCTGCTTTTTTGAAGACTTTTATTACTTCAGTTATCATTATTCATTATATAGGATTCTCATCAAAATAACAATAGCAATAGTGTAACAATATTCTGTTTGTTCTTTGGTAAAAAATCAAGTCTTTCCGCACACATTGAATCAATCGGTATTCTTTTTTTAACACAATATAACCAATCACCGATGTCCCCCGCCTCTTAGGCGGCGGGTGCCATTCGGACTTTCAGTGGGGGTTATAATCCCCCACTGAAACCCCGAGGAGCTAAAGCTCCTGCGGTGAGGTTGGATCAATGCAGCCGATGTTAAGCGAGCTTACATCGGGCTTTGCTCCGAGTTAAAAACAGTATCTCTACGATCTCCGAGTACCAAGTTCTTGTCTTGTAGTAAAAAACGCTGTACAAAGATTTGTATCTTTGTACAGCGTTTTGTGTTAAGGCTCATCAGGCTTTTAACCATATCGGGCTTATCGGGGGCTTATTTTGGGTTTATGTTAGTTCTCTTTCTGATCCGGTTTTGAGGAAGCACTCTTTTTGTCGGTCTTTGAAGCTTTTTTCTCCTTTGGTTTAGGTGTATCCTTAACTTCAAATACGATAGTACCAAACGGCGGCAGAGTAAATACCGCTGAATGTTCCCACTGGTTATGTTTGATGGGTTCGGACTTGATCGGAACAGGATTGAGTACGCCCGTTCCTCCATAGCACTGATTATCACTGTTCAACACTTCAGTAATCGTACAATCGTCCTTCAGCCCCATGCGGAAGTTTTCTCGGGTAACAGGCGACATATTCATGACAACTGCATATTTTTGCCCGTCTGTCATTCGATAGTACGCATACATATTTTCATCTGCATTGTCAGCATCAATCCACAGGAAGCCGTCTTCTTCATAATCCTTTTCATAGAATGCAGGATTTTTCGTAACAAGACCGCACAAATCTCTGAAAAAGTCATGGAACATTTTATGCATCGGAAAATCATTCAGCAAGAACCAGTCTAATTCTTTGGTTTCATCCCATTCTCTGAACATTCCAAGTTCATTGCCCATGAAATTCAGTTTTTTACCCGGATGCGTCATCATATAAGCATAAAGTGTTCTTGCCTGTGCAAATTTGTTATGATAGTCTCCTCCGAACATTTTTTGAACAATTGTCGCTTTTCCATGTACTACCTCATCATGTGACAGCGGCAAAATGAAACGCTCAAAATAGAAGTATGCCATCGACCAGTTGATCAGATTGTGGCTTCCTCTTCTCCACAGCGGATCTATCTTCATATACTTCAATGTGTCGTTCATCCAACCCATATCCCATTTATAGTCGAATCCAAGTCCGCCTTTTTCAACAGGCTGTGTGACACCCGGATAATCAGATGAATCCTCTGCTATTAACATAACATTCTCAAATGTTTTATTGAGGTTGTAATTCATCTTTTTGAAGAAGTCGACCGAACGATCGTTGACACCTCTGTTCTTATCACCCATCCAGTAAATTCCGTTATTGATGGCATCCATCCGGATACCGTCAAAATGATAGGCATCCAGCCAGAAAGCAGCACAAGACATCAGGTAGCTTTGCACGTCTCCCTTGGAAAGATTGAAATTATAGGAGCCCCACTGGCTCTGTGAAACGTCTGATGGCGGATACTCATAAAGCGCTGTTCCGTCAAAATTGCCCAGAGAGTAATTATCTCTGACAAAATGAACAAATGCAAAGTCGATGATCACGCCAATGTCATTTTGATGACATATATCAACAAACCTCATCAACTGCTCCGGTGTACCATATCGGGAGGTTGCACTGTAATACTGTGATACCTGATAGCCCCATGATCCGTCAAAGGGGTATTCTGCCAGAGGCATTACTTCAATGTGGGTGAAGTTGTTCTCTTTGACATACTTGACAAGGTCTTCTGCAATTTCATCATATTTGAACCACTGTGCAGCTCCGTCTGCTACAGATTTGCCCATTGGTCTTTTCCAGGATCCCATGTGCATTTCGTAAATATTCAAAGGCTTGTCGTAACACTTTGTTCTGGATTTCATCCATTTTTCATCATGAAATATATTCTTCTGGTTGATGCGGGTAATTACAGACGCTGTATCAGGCCGAAGCTGACTGTGAAATGCATAAGGATCCGCTTTGTCCACAACATTGCCGCCCTGCTGATATACACGGAATTTGTAGAGCTGTCCTACTCTTGCTTCACCGACATACAATTCATAAACACCGCTGTTGATTTTATTCATTCTGTGGTTCCAACCGTTCCATCCGTTGAAATCACCAATGATTTCCATCTGATAGGCATTCGGTGCATATACCCTGAAAAGGATTCCGGCGTCATCATCGGATACAGGATGCGCACCGAAATAACGGTAGGCATTCATTGAATCTCCACGATAAAAGTCGTCCATAGAAAACTCTGTCATCTTCTCATCTCCTATTGGTTAATCATTACCTTTAATTTTAAAATATTATCAGCATCATGTCATTAGACATATTGATAAATTTGTCATACTGTTTGTTGATCTTTATTGGCTATTATTGCTTTAATTTTTTGTACAATGATATGGCCAGAAATACATTACCTTTAGCCTTGACTTTTCCTGTTGTGAACGCTTTGAAAGGATCTATCTTCTTCTGAATCAGTGCCTCAAAAGTGTCGTCTGTCATCGTTACAAACAAGTTCGCTTTATTATGCTTGACAGGTTCTATGATCTTCTTTCCGTTTATATATGCTGCATATATGTATCCTGCGTTCTTTCCGGTGATACACACAATTCCCGAAAAGTCTTTGTTAATTTTGCTCATATCCATTTTTTCAAACTTTGTTTTAATCAGCGCATAGCTTTCCTCAAATTTCATTTTTACATCCCTCTTGTCTTTTCTTTGTTTTCAAACTTTTTGTATTATACCATAATACTCTATTTCCTTTTTTCTAAATTAGAATTATAATCCCATTTCAATGCAGCAGCTCATACATTATTTTCCGTCACTTATTATTAAAATAGTATAAGTTGTTAATAAAACAAAAATATGAAAAAAAAACAAAAAAACTTCTTGACAAAACCAGATCTCTTTGCTATAATAATCAAGCAGTCGGAAATCCGGTGAACGCAAATATGCGGGTATGGCGGAATTGGCAGACGCGCTAGCTTCAGGTGCTAGTCTTCGCAAGGAGGTGCAGGTTCAAGTCCTGTTACCCGCACCATTTTCGATTGTCTATTATGGGAGCATAGCTCAGCTGGGAGAGCATCTGCCTTACAAGCAGAGGGTCATAGGTTCGAGCCCTATTGTTCCCATCTTGAAACCTTGGCTTGCCAAGGTTTTTTTTATTTCATATCCGGGAGGTCTTTTTACTATGGCTGTCAATTTTAACTCCAATTCTGTTTTTAATCTAAAGCCCATCAACCTTGAGATGATACGAGGGGAAGTAGCCGGTCTTTTACTCCCTAACGAAAAACCGGTTCTCGCTTTTCAGACGATTCGTGATCAATTGGTTTTTACTGACAAACGAATTATTTCTATTGATGTACAGGGTATCACCGGCAGAAGAAAATCTTTTACCTCTATGCCCTATTCTAAAATTCAGTTCTTTTCTATTCAGACACCCGGTTTTGCTGAGATTTTTCCTGATTCTGAACTATATCTGATGTTCAGCAATGGTTTTACTGCTACCTTTGAATTCAAGGGACAGGTTGATATCGGTTTTATCGGTCGAATGATATCCGGCTATATTCTTTGAGTATATCAATAAAAAAACAGCCATCTGTTATGCCTGCACTAAGGTTTATCAGATGGCTTTATTTTATCGCTCTGTTCTCTTTGTCATGAGTTTGGAATGAACAATCCTGTGTTGTGCTCGTGTGGGTTTCATTTCAATAATTCGCTGGTTTTCTGATCCACGGAATGTAAGTGTAATATTCTTCTGTTCTTCAATGAACCTTCCGTCCACAAGTATATCAATACTGTCCAGTATCTCATCTGTGCATTCAATATATCGACAACCACCCGGTATCAGATCACGGTCATAAGTGAAGCCTGTATAGATCCAGATATCCCTGTCAGGGCACTCCTTTTTCACCCTGCGAATCAATTTGATAATTTCCCGCTGATTACTCAATTCAAAGGGTTCTCCTCCAAGAATTGTCAGACCATTATAGTAGCTTTTTTTCAGCTCTGATATGATCATGTCTTCTACTTCTTTCGTATAGGGCTTTCCATAATTGAAATCCCATGTCTGTGGCTGAAAACATCCCTTGCATCGATTTGTACAGCCGGATACAAATATGCTGACACGAATTCCGCTGCCGTTAGCACTGTCTGCTGTGATGATCTCTCCGATATGCATAAATGCTCTCTCCTGTCTTTGAAAAATGTGCCTTTTAAGCACTGACGCTTAAAGGCACATTTTCTATCATGATTTCTGCTGATCTTCACCGAAGGTATGATTGGACAAATGCAGCACTCGTTCCCTGATCTCCTGTGTTCTTCCCTGGTTCCAGAACTGAGAGCCGATATAGCCACAGGTTCTTCTTGCCACATTCATCTTGCTTTGGTCTCGGTTGTGACAATTCGGACATTCCCATACCAGTTTGCCGTCGTCATCTGTTACAATCTGTATTTCACCGTCATATCCGCATACCTGACAATAATCACTTTTGGTATTCAGCTCGGCATACATGATATTATTATAAATAAACTGCATTACCTTTAATACAGCTTCAAGATTATCCTGCATATCAGGAACCTCTACATAGCTGATAGCTCCTCCGGGTGACAATGCCTGAAATTCCGATTCGATTTTCAGCTTATCAAACGCATTGATTTCCTCGGTAACATGGATATGATAACTGTTTGTAATATAGTTTTTATCGGTGACGCCTTCTATGATTCCAAATCGCTTCTGCAAGCATTTTGCAAATTTATAAGTCGTACTCTCAAGCGGTGTGCCGTAGATGCTGTAATCAATGTTTTCAGCGGTCTTCCATTTTGCACAGCATTCATTCAGCTTCTTCATAATCTTCAATCCGAGTTCTTTGCCCTCTTCTTCTGTGAGCTTTTTACCAATCAGACTGTACACACATTCCCAAAGTCCTGCATAGCCCAGCGATATGGTGGAATATCCGTCATATAACAGACGATCAATCTTTTCACCTTTTTCAAGTCGGGCAAGCGCACCGTTTTGCCAAAGAATCGGCGCTGCATCTGACAGGGTACCCTTGAGTCTTTCATGACGATATCTCAGCGCTCTGTGACACAGCTCTGCTCTTTCATCAAGAATCTCCCAGAACTTGTTAAGATCCTTATGAGCGGATAATCCTACGTCTACCAGATTGATCGTGACAACGCCCTGATTAAAGCGGCCATAATACTTATGCTGACCGGGTTTATAATTCTTGGCATTCGCTATGTTGCCGACACCTGCGTCTGTAAATCTGTCCGGCGTCAGGAAACTGCGGCAGCCCATACAGGTGTACGTGTCTCCCTTGAGCTGCATCATCACCTTCTCCGAAATGTAGTCAGGCACCATTCTTTTTGCCGTACATTTAGCTGCCAGTTCTGTCAGATACCAATATTTGCTGTCGGAAGTAATATTGTCTTCCTCCAATACATAAATCAACTTTGGAAATGCCGGTGTTACCCAGACACCGGATTCATTCTTGACACCGATGTATCTCTGACGAAGGGTTTCTTCTATAATCATGGCAAGATCTGCTTTTTCCTGCTCGTCCTTCGCCTCGTTCAGATACATATATACTGTCACAAAAGGTGCTTGTCCGTTTGTGGTCAGCAGCGTGACAACCTGATACTGGATTGTCTGCACACCTTTGGTGATTTCTTTGCGAAGCCTTTCTTCCACAATAGCGTCGATTTTCTCATCATCAACCGTGCAGCCGATCTCTTCAAGCTCTGCTATAAATTCCCTCCTGATCTTCTCTCTGGAAATCTGTACAAAGGGGGCAAGATGCGTCAGGCTGATGCTCTGACCGCCATACTGGTTGCTGGCTACCTGTGCGATTATCTGTGTTGCAATATTACAAGCGGTCGAAAAACTGTGCGGCTTTTCTATCAGCGTTTCACTGATGACCGTTCCGTTCTGCAGCATATCCTCCAGATTGACAAGGTCGCAGTTATGCATGTGCTGCGCAAAATAGTCGCTGTCATGAAAATGTATCAGTCCGGCTTCATGCGCATCGACAATGTCATCCGGCAACAGCAGTCGCTTCGTCAGATCTTTGCTCACCTCACCTGCCATATAGTCACGCTGTACGCTGTTGACGGTGGGATTCTTGTTCGAGTTTTCCTGCTTGACTTCCTCATTGTTGCATTCGATCAGGCTAAGAATCTTATTATCTGTTGTATTGGCTTTTCTGACCAAAGACCGGTTATAACGGTATTTAACATATCGTCTTGCCAGTTCAAAGGCTCCTTTTGCCATGATCTGATCCTCTACCATATCCTGAATCTCTTCAACAGATACGGCACGACCCATTTTCATGCATTTGTATTCTACATATTCTGCAATATCCTTAATCTGTTCATCTGTCAGATAGGGTCTTTCGCAAGCGCTGTTGGCCTTGGTTACAGCATTGACAATTTTGGAACCGTCAAAAATTTCTTCCGAAGCATTACGCTTGATTATTTTCATTATCATCATCTCCGTTAAAAGTGTACGCTCTCTATTGTATCGCAAATCAGCTAAAAAACAAGTTGCATTTGCAACAAAAATAAAGTATAATACAAGATATAGCGTTTTGCACAAATTATAAACACAGGATATAGAGGGTTCAACAATGAATAATTATTCGGTTTTTCAAGGTTTTCAGTCGGCAGAAATCAATACTCTGAAGCGCTTGCTGCATTCTGAGGAGCAAGTCTTCCCCAAAAACAGTACCATTATGAAATCTTCGGAGTCTGAGCAAAACTGTGCCGTTATCCTGCATGGTGTCGCCTATCTTGTCAGAAAAAATGATTTCGGAGAAAATAAACTGATAGACTATTTTGAACAGGAACAGTTTTTTTCTGCTGCATTTTCACCGTATAAAAACGGAAACTTATACACATTTGTTGCTAAAAAGGATTGTACCGTTCTTTCCTTTTCTCATCGTTGGATGTATCCTTCCGGTGAGACAATCGACCCGTTACTGCTTCGCTTTTTGCAGAATATTATGCGATCCGTTTCCATCCGCCAGAAAATCCATATTGATATTCTTCATAGACAATCTATCAGAGAAAAACTGGTAACCTGCTTCCGTTATTTGAAAGGCGACGGCAATCATCTGCGCTTATCCTTTCCTTTATCGGATTTATCGGATTATCTCGGAATTGACCGCAGCGCTATGATGCGGGAGATCAAGAAAATGAACTCTGACGGTATGATCCTTTCTAAAGGACCGGACATTACCCTGCTTTGAAAATCCTGTTGTTTTATTGCGACTGTATCTTATTATAAACACAAGATATAGTATTGTCAAGAAACAATAAGCACAATATATATGTATTTTTTCGTGCATTTTTTATGAGCACACTGTTTGTGCAATGATTGACAAGATACTTTTCAGCAATTTGAGATACTATTGTTATTATAGCATATCTTTGGTACAAAAAAATACACAGCACCGACAAAGCTTCTGAATCACTCATTACTTTATCGGTGCTGTATTTTTAGCAATTAGTATTTATCTCATCCCACCGGGACCGCCATTTCCACCGTGAGAACTGCTGACGTCTGAATAATACAAGGAAGATGTAAAATCAAGTGTGGCAGCAGAACTTCCTGATGTCAGTGTATAGCTGTTGCCCTGCCTCATGTCCGGCGATGAATACACGATGCAGGCATAGCTCTTTGTTGCAGTAAAACTGAACCCGCTGCCGTCATCTACCGTGATGGTGGTTCCTTCCGATCCCGAAGCTGACACAAGTGCAGAGCATTGACTGCCTGTATCAAAATTCACAGCCATATCCGCTGTTCCGATAGCAAGCACTGTTCCTCCTGTAATACTTGCTACACAACCGTTTCCGTCACCTTTGTCAATTGCTCCGTTTCCGCTGGCAGAAGGTCCTTCTACAATCGTTGTTCCTCCGGTAATATAGATTGACCCGTTACTGTCAAGACCGTCTCCTGAGGAATTTACATAGACATTGCCGCCGTTGATTGTCAGCGCTGCATCTGTTCCGTTACTCCACGGAGTATCGTCGCTGGAAGTAGTGTCTGATCCTCCCGCACAGTTAATACCATCATCACTTGCTGTGATGCTCACGTTACCATTGTTAATCGTAACGTTGGCCGCTTCCATACCTTCATAAGACTTCAGAATCGAAACGGAACCGCCGTTTACAGTCAAGTCTCCTGAGGCGGTAATACCGTCATCTCCTGATGAAAGAGTAAGCGTGCCCGACTGTACCGTAATGGCTGCGTTGCCGTGTATCGCATCATCTGCTGCAGAGATAGAAAGCTCAGTTTGATCTATCGTGATATTACCGTCCGTCTTGATACCTTTTTGTGACGTGCTGCTGTCTTTTGCACTGTCTGATCCTGAACCGGATGCTGTGACAATATTCAATTTGCCTCCGTTCAGCATGACATATCCGCTGAATGCTGCAGAATCATTGCCCGCTTTGACAGATATCCCATCATATCCTGAATTGACAGTCATTTCACTGTTTTCAAAATAGAAGAAACTGGTATTGTCATCATTTGATAACTGTACTCCATCATGCGATGCAGTAACAGATACCTTTCCTCCGCTGATTCTTAAGGACTCCTCTGCTTTCATTCCGATATTTGCGGCTTCAATATTCAGGGTTGTGTTCGCTATTTTCAGATCATTCTTGCATACAACACCATGAAGTGCAGACGCTATATTCAACGATCCGCTTCCATTAATCGTGATGTCATCTTTTGCATAAACAGCTCCGTCTTCTTTGACAGAGGAATCCTGATTCTGATAAGACAGTGTGTTCTCACCTACTGTCTGGATAATCACCTTGTCTGCCGAATCAACGACGATACAAGGATACGAAGTGTTGCTCATACTGACATTGTCGAGAATCAGATAAATATTGCCGGATTCACTGCTGTCGCTGATGACAATACTGACCTCTTCCGAACTGCCGCTGACATGATAAATTCCCTTAGAAGTGATGGTAACCGCTCCGTTGCTGAATGCTCCCCTTGTACTGTCAGAAACAGTGGCACTGCTGCCGGACAACACAATTTCTGCATGAGCTGTTTCGGATGAAACGTCTTTGACATCACTGTCTGAAAACATATCCGACGCCGATTGTGCTGAGCTTTCCGAGCCATCTGTCTGACTGCTTTCCGATGATACCGAACTGTCAGCCCCAACAACACTGGCAGAAGAATTGTCAGAAATAACCGGCGTTGATGATGAATTGCCTGCATTTCCGGAACATCCGCTGAAGGCGCCGATCGCCAGAATCAGTGACATAAAAATTACAATCCCTTTTTTCATAAATGATACACTCCCTTACAATTGATTCTGAGGTTCTGTATAGGGTAATACGGCAATTTCAAGATTGCCGTTTTTCGTACGCAGCTCATCTATAAATTCCTTTTCTTCAGAAGGATCTTTCATCACTATTTTGAAAGATAGTCTGAACATTGATCCCATTCCTGTCGTTTTGACTCCTGCATTTTCAAAGCTTTTCAGATAATGACGGAAAGTATCATCAAATGCGCCGGAATATTCCAGTGATTCCGGAATCGTAATTCGCAGCATTTTTTCTTCGCTCATTGATTTATGCTCGAAAATCGGCAGTAAAGACAACACCAGATAGATAACAGCCATGCCGATCAATATAATAACGCCATAGGCAATATATCCCATACCAAAGGCTATTCCGGAGCCCATTGCTATCAGCAGAGAGCTGATTTCATCCGCACTTCCGGGAGCACTTCTGAATCTGATCAGGCTGAACGCTCCTCCGACTGCCACTCCTGCGCCAATGTTGCCGCTGACAAAAGTGATCACGGCTGATACGATGAACGGTACTACGGCTGTGACAATAAAGAACCGGCGCTTTGCCCGTATCTTAAAAGAAATCAACCACGCAAAAACAAATCCTGAGATCAGAGATGCAGCCGCCATAATAAAAAACTGCGTTGCTGTAACACCAGTAAGTGAGTTATAAATCGAATCAAACATAATCAAACATTCCTTTCATTTCTGACTTTTAATAACTGTTGGCGGTATGCTTCTCCGTATTTTGAGAAGCTTCCTTTATAAATGCGTCCCTTGGTAAGTATATGTGACAACCACAACGGTACTGACTGCTGAACCTTAACTTCCAGTATCGTGTATCCTTCTTTCAGAAGAGAATTGCCTTCCATCGAGGTTGTTAGATTCAGGTCTTCGTAGCGATATCTTGGGTTATGATCAATTGTCAGCCTCAGATCTCCGTCGGGTTGATAATAAGCAATTCTGTCATAGATAATCAGACACGCAGGTACCAGGGTATGATAATAATCACGAAATGTGGTTATCTCCCGATTAATCTGACCACCGGCACAAATGTCTCCTTCTCCGTAAAAAAACTTATCTACCAGCGGGATCGTTGACTGCACACGGCGTTTATATACAATACCATACGCTTTTCTCTTCAGCTCTAAAAAAACAGGGGAGCTTTCTGTGGCTATACCGTACGATCGCAGCCGTATTTTTTCTTTGAACGGTGGCTTTTCAATAGATGTGCGAATCAAACGATAATTCGGTGTGTCATAGTAAAGAGATGCAATAGAAGTCAATCCGAACTTATCTATTTTCATATACCCTTCAACACTCTTTTTGAAGTACTCTGTCTGCTCCGGACTCATGATATACTTCATTTCATATCGCTTCATAACTACTATCGGATTAGCTACTGCCGGCATTTGACTCACCTCCGTTTTTACAGATCTATTTCAATAAAAATACTTCCGTTTTTAACACTTGCGCTTAGCCTTCCGTTGTACTGTTTCACTACCTCTTTGACATACGCAAGCCCTAACCCGGCAGTGTCCATTCCCTCTGCATTTTGCAGTGTGGTAAACCTGTCAAATATCTGATCACAGCTTCCGTTCGGAAGGGTTGTATCATTCGACTGCACCAGCTTGATTCTGTCATGATGCATCTGCAGTGAGAAATGAGCCGTCTTGACTGAATATGCCAACGAATTGGCAATCATTTCACGGAATACGTTTTTGACAGCTTCATCACTGATGATCATGGTAATATCAGGCGCAACCTCGTAACTAAGAATAATATTCTTTTCTTCAAATTTCTTTCTGCTATTTTCAAGCATCGCAATCAACAAATCTGAAATATTCGTTCGGGTCTGACCGGAGGGTTCTTCAAATACAGTCAGGGCTCCTAATTCTCTCACAAGTCTCGTCATGCGCCTTACTTGCTTATTGATCGACTGCGTCTGGGGATTGTGTCCGTTTTGACGCTCTAATATTTCCGTATCTGCATTAATTATTGTCAGCGGCATTTTGAATTCCTTTTCAAGCTTGGCAATAAACAGCTTCTGTTTCCTGTCTGTTTCTTCTATCGGCTTAAACAGTTTTCTGCCAATCAGAATGGATAACACCAGACTGATCAGAATGAATATCACTCCACCGATAAGGGAAATCCACATGATTCTGTAACATGGCCACAGTTCTCTTGCCTGATCGACTACCGCCACCAGTGTCTCTTCTTCATCCGAATACACTCTGTACCGATAATTGAAATTTGTCCAGCCTGTTTTGTTACTTGTCAGACTGTCCGCCCATTGCTCTGCTTCGGTTTCTGTTACTGCTGACATCCGGTAATCAAGCATTTTTACCTCGCCGTCTTTATCAATTGATACAATGAAATAGCGCAGCGACGAATTCATATCCGGTGAACCGGGTTTAATCTTTCCCCAGCGCTCACCGTCAAGATGAAACGGCTTGGGCGTATTATTTTTATCCTCACCGTCTGTTTGTGTACCTGATGAGGTTGACGTAGGTACTACACTCACTTCAGAACTTTGTTTCTCTTCAGGAGGCCCTTTCTTCTCACCGCCTGAATGATGATGTCCGATCAGATATTCTGTAAGAATATCTGCGTCCTCTGCCGCTTTCGCAAAATTCCACACGTTTATCGTTGTCAGAAAACAAGTCAGCAGCAGAATAATAATTAATTCCGTAAACAATACAAATCGTTTTCTTGCCTTATTCATTGTTAATGCTCACCATCCTATATCCATCATTGATCATGTATTTAATACGCAGATTTTTGTGAAGCAGCATGAGCTTGTGATTCAGTGCCGTAATATACGGACCAACCTTTTTGTTATTCATCGGCTCATGATTCATCAAGGCTCGAAAAACTGCAATTTCTCCGCTTGTGACTCGTATTGTGTCACACAAAATAAAATCGGATTCTTTGATTGCTACGTCCTTATATTGCAGAATTTGATTGCTGCGCCTCTGACGAATGATCGTTTCCGTCAGTTCCAGCAGTTCATGCGGTAAAAACGGAAACGGAAGATATGCTGTTCCGATCGTACTCCCGCATAACATATCTGATGTGACAGAACCTTCTGACAGCACAATTGTCGGTATCTTCATTCTGTTGCAGATCTGTATCAGCTCCATAACAGATACTCTCGGCAACGTCTGATTCAGTATAATCAGGTCGGTTTTTTCACTGCCGATGATTCCGAGCAGTTGTGTTCCATCAAATACTGTTGTTACTTCATGTCCTGCAAGCGTCAGTAATTTGCTGTATGCATCTATGAAATCCCTGTCGGAATCTGCAAGGATGATTCTCACAATCTCCATCTCCCTTCTAATGTGTTGATGCTAAGACTATACCATATTGGTAAATATTCGTCAATACTTACAATAATCATTATATACTATTTATTTAATTGTGCAGTTTTATTTGTCTATTGTTCTTTTGTTTTGTTGTTGTGTTTATTTTATAACTTTCCTTTATCTTCCTTATGAATGATGAATGAAATAATAATGAATATATTCTGTAAATATTTTAAGAAATCAATATCGCACAACATTTTCCAACACAAAAATGTAATATTACAAAGAAAAATGAGAATTCTATTATTACAGACGGAATATAAACCGATGCAAAAACACTTTTTCCGGATTGAATTATTGTTCACAGCGGAAGTTTTTGCAATTGTTTTACTTCCGTTTGTGAAATCATTCTTGATAAAGGAGAAACAACTATGTCTAACAACAGTAATTCAATTAATGTACCGGAAGCTCGTCAGGCAATGGAAGCCTTCAAAATGGAATGTGCTTCTGAAGTCGGCGTTAACCTGAAACAGGGTTATAACGGCGACCTGACTTCTCGTCAGGCAGGTTCTGTCGGCGGTCAGATGGTTAAAAAGATGATTGAAGCTTACGAAAGAAGTATGTAATCCATCCGGCAACATTACTGAAATAAGCTAATAAAACGGCGTTTATCTTCCCGACCGGGAGGATAAACGCCGTTATTGCCTGATTATCTATTGTTATCAAACGCTGAACAGCATGGTGCCGTAGGACGGATAAGGCCAGTGCTTTGCGGACATATTGGATTCCATTTCATCTGCAACGGCTCTGAGCTCCTGCATAGACGCAAGTACGTGATCCCTGTAATACATTGCATTTTCAGAGATGCCCTCTACTTCCTTTGCTCCCATAACTGCCTGCTCAAGAATGTCAATCTTCTTGGTGAAGCACGAAAGAAGGTTTGAAAGCTTTTTAATTAACTCTACCTCAGGAAGAATGACAAGTTCCGGATCAATTGCTTTTACCGCTCCTGCTGTTTCTGCCAGTTCTCTGATATAAGCGGTTACAGCCGGTACAATGTCTTTTTTCGCCATGTCCAGCGCTGTCAGCGCTTCAATGTTGATGATCTTGGAGTAGTTCTCTAAAATTATCTCTGTTCTGGAGCGCAGTTCTACTTCTGTATATATACCGTGTTTACCGAAAAGCTTGACATTCTTTTCGTCAGTATAATGCGGAAGAGCTTCCGGAAGAGAACGGTAATTCAAAAGACCTCTTCTCTCTGCTTCTGCTGCCCATTCATCGGAGTAGTTATCTCCGTTAAAAATAATTTTCTTGTGCTCAAACAATGTCTTTCTGACAAGTTTTTCGGCTGCAGAATTGACGTCGTCAGCCTTTTCAAGAATATCTGCAAAATCACACAGTACATCAGCAACAATTGTATTGATAATCGTATTCGTGCAAGCAATGTTCTCAGAAGAACCGACCATTCTGAATTCAAACTTATTGCCTGTAAACGCAAAGGGTGATGTACGGTTGCGGTCAGATGTATCTTTGACAAAATTGGGAAGAACATCTGCATTCGTTTCCATGATCGGCGCATCTTTCTTGGTATATTCTTCGTTATACATAACAGAGCGCAATACCTCTGTCAGATCGTCACCAAGATACATGGATATGATAGCAGGCGGTGCTTCGTGCGCGCCAAGGCGGTGATCATTGCCTGCGCTTGCTACTGAAATTCTGAGCAGATCCTGATGCTCGTCTACTGCACGAATGACCGCTGCAAGAAATACCAGGAACTGTATATTTTCTCTGGGATTCTTGGAAGGATCAAGAAGATTCTTTCCTGTATTGGTGGACATAGACCAGTTATTATGCTTACCGGAACCATTGACCCCTGCAAACGGCTTTTCGTGCAGCAAACATACAAGACCGTGCTTATTCGCAATGTCTTTCATCGTTGCCATCGTAAGCTGGTTGTGGTCTGTCGCAATGTTGGACGAATCAAAAACGGGTGCCAGTTCATGCTGTGCAGGTGCTACTTCATTATGCTTGGTTTTAGCATAGATACCATACTTCCACAGCGCTTCATCCAGCTCCTTCATATAAGCGGATACACGAGGCTTAATCGTACCAAAGTAATGATCGTCCAGTTCCTGTCCCTTAGGAGGTCTGGCACCAAACAAAGTTCTGCCGCAATAAATCAGGTCCTTGCGCTTTTTGAATACTTCTTTGTCTACTAGAAAATACTCCTGCTCTGGTCCTACCGTCGTTTCTACTCTTGTTGAGGTCGTGTCACCAAACACCCGGAGGATTCGCAGTGCCTGAACACTGATGACCTGCATGGAACGGAGTAACGGTGTCTTTTTATCAAGTATCTCTCCGGTGTAAGAACAGAACGCAGTGGGTATACAAAGTGAACCGTCTTTGATGAATGCATAAGAGGTGGGGTCCCATGCTGTGTATCCTCTTGCTTCAAAGGTCGCACGAATGCCGCCGGAAGGAAAACTGCTTGCGTCCGGCTCGCCTTTGATCAGTTCTTTTCCTGAAAACTCCATGATGACGCCGCCGCCCTCAGTGGGTGATATGAAGCTGTCATGTTTTTCTGCAGTGATGCCTGTCATGGGCTGGAACCAGTGTGTGTAGTGTGTGGCGCCATGCTCCAGTGCCCATTCTTTCATGGCATGAGCCACTATGTTGGCAATATTGATGTCTAATGGCTTACCTTCTTCTATCGTCTTTTTCAGGGCTTTATAGGTTCCCTTTGGAAGACGCTCTCTCATCGCCGCATCGTTGAATACCAGACTGCCAAATATTTCGGGTACGTTCATCTTTCATTCTCCCCCATTGAGTGTAGTATTAAAAATGTGAAAAAGGCACCGTGGGTTAAATGTCATTCAACCCACAGCGCCTTTGCTGTCGTTGATTGCATTATAAAACAATTAATTTTAATTGTCAAGGGTTTTCAGCGCCTGCTTTTCGTTTTGTTCCGACTGATATTTTTTTCATGATTCGGTCTATTTCTTATAGTGATTTTCACTGTTTGTAACTTCTTTGTAAATTGACTTTTAGCAGCGCCCGTACTATAATGAAATCAAATCTCATGATTATTTCCAACTTTCTACAGGTGGTTCATTATGCAGAAACAGTTTTTTTACAGCGTCAATTTATTAATTAAAAGTGAATCTCATCTTCAGCGTGCAATTGCTTCTGTAACTGCCGAGGAAAGCTTTTTTCAGGAGAAAGTACAGCTTATTCTTATTGATACTCTTTGCAGCGATCTGACCATGTCTGTTTGTGATGAGTTTCGTAAGAAATATCCTGATAATGTCTATTTTTTTGACGCAGCAGGAAAAACAGATGCCGAAGCTTATAATGATGCCAAAATGCTTTGCTTCGGTACTTATATCAGCTACATTGACAATTATGGTGAATACAGCAAAAAAGCATTGGCTACCCTTCAGGCTAAAATGCTTAAATCTGCTAAAATTCCCATTGTTTGTCTGCAGCCGTGGGTTTCACCTTCGGGGGCGCAGCCCTATGAATATGTTGAAGGGATTCCTAACGGTATTGTAAAATTGAAAGAAACGCCGGATCAGTTTGTCATGATGCTCGGCTGCTATCTGTTTCATCGCAGAATTGTTGACAGGCTGCTTTTTGACGATAAAGTGCTGTTTCAGTCTGATCTGAAGTTTATTACCGAAGCCTTGCTGCAGTCTTATTCTTATATATTTACTGATGCTTTTCAATATACCACCTGTCTGCCGACTGACCATGATTGGTTCCGATTTGTTCCTCAATACAGCAGAAGCTTTTATACACAAAGTATCAATGACCTGATTATCCCTCTTCTGATCAGTTACCCCGGCTCTGTTTTGGCACAGTCGATGATGATGTACCTCATTGAAAGCCGTTTTGCTCTCAATCAGGACGAAAGGTACAAGTATGTAATTATAGGCAGCTTTATTGATGAATTTCTGAATAAAGTTTCTGACGCTTTGAAATACATTGATAATGCTGTCATTTTGAATAAGAATATTTGCCGTCTGGCTGGTCTTGATGAAGAAATGGCCTTTCGCCTTTTGCGGCTGAAGTTCAAGAAACCGGAGCTGAAACCCGAAATTGATCTCGTTCTGCCTAAAGATACTGTTGAAAAAAGCTACTATAATCAATGCTGCAGACTGACCAAAGTTGCTATGAGCGGCGAATTCGCTGCCCACTTTCAGCAGGCTCTGGTGGGCAGTTCAAAGGATATCAAAACAGAGATTGTTTCTGTAAATTTTGACAAGGACGGTCTGTATATTGATGCAAGGCTGGACGGCTGCTCTTTTCTGGAACAAGGTTCTTTCAGTGTTTTTGTCAATATCAACGGAGAACGCCTGCCGGTGATTCCTTCCGAAATCTATACTTTGAAAAAATACTTCGGTATCCCCTTCTTAAAAAGATATTCCTTCCGCTTTTTTGTTCCTGTCAGCGATGGTAAAAATATGGACACCGTTTTCCTGATTGTGAAATATCAGAATATGTCTTTCCGCACAGGGCTGACCTTTAACAGTCTTTTTTCAAGACTCTCTTCTGAAATCAAAAGCAGCTACTGGTGCTTTTTGGACCGGGTTATGATGTATGACAAAAAGTCAAAATCTTTGGTCATTCGGCGGGCTACAAGCAGTCTTCTGAGAATGTGTGAAAACAAATTCTTGTCTGAAGCAGGGCAGTATATCTCTTTGTCCGAATCCGTCTATTACCGGCAGCTAAGAAAGAATATCCGTAATATGATGGCTGAAAAAGTCGACAGCAAATATCTGATGTTCTACGATGAAAACGGGTCAGGACATAATGCCGATTTGCTCTTTCGTTATATGTCACACTTTAAACCCGACGATAAAACCGAAGTGTTTTTTACAGCTAACCGCACTTCTGAAGTATTTGAAGAGCTGCTGGATGACGAATTGACTAATGTTGTCGAAGCAGGTTCCAAAAAATCCAAAATGCTTGCTGTATGTTCTGACATTATTTTCGCAGCAGACTGCGATGTCTATGAATCTTTGATGTTCAGCAAAAACGATATTCTTCTTTTAAAAGATCTCTTTCTGGCTAAGATCGTTTCTGTTAAGGATTTCTTTATTACCTATGGAACGGCTCAGTTTGATAACCGCCTCAGAGATAATATTCAGCTACTCTTCTGTGCTTCTGAAAAGGAAAAACAGCATCTTCTTCGAAAAGTCTACGATTATGACGCTTCAATGATTCGTGTGACAGGCTATCCGATTCTTGATACCTTGTCTGACGAAAAAGAAAAACTGATCCTGATCGTACCCGGTGACAGGCGGCAGTTCTGTATCTATGAAAACTCAGACTATTACCGTTTTTCAGAGAGCAGATTCTTCAAGCTTTATAATGATATCCTCACAGACGGAAGACTTCATACCGCTCTGAAAGAAAACGGATATCGGATTGCCGTTATGCTGCCCTATTCTGTTGAAAAGTTTCTGCCGCTGTTTGCTTCTGATGATGTCGTTTCTTTGCATCACTGTAACAGTAAGACAGAAGCTGAGCTTGTTAAAAAAGCGTCTGTACTGATAACAGACTATTCTGATCTGCAGTTTCGTTTTGCCTACCTGAATAAACCGGTGCTTTATTATTTCCCGCAGGGTCTTCCGATTCGTCAGGAGTTTAAAAATGAAGGGCTGGCTAACAATTGCTTCGGAAAAATCTTTTTTGAACACGATAAGCTGATTGACCATCTTTTAAACGAAATGAATCATGCTTTTCCGCAGCAGGATACCTATGCTAAAATGTGTAACGATTTCTTTAAGTACCATGATACACACAACTGCAGAAGAATAACAGCAACTATTAAAAAAACATTTCTTTCAGTTTGATCCATGCAATACTCACCGGTATCCTGTCAGTGCCTTACTGGACAGGATACCGGTTTTTATTGATGCAATGTTTATCTGTTGAATCCCTTCAATCATCTCACAGCGTTCAGTTATGTCAATCGTTATCAAACTGAAAATGAAAACATAACAATCCAAATGATATGTCAAGTACATTTTTTCTTAAACGCCTCTCTAAGACTGTGACAGCAACACTCTATCTATTTCGTTATATATTGAGGATTTCTATCGTCTTCTGTATATCTCATGAATCTTTAAGAAACCTTCCTTTTGTTGTTTTGTTCAATTGTTATTCTGACACAATTTTCCTTAATCACTCCGGAGAAATACAAAACCGCAGTACATCAGCCTGATATACTGCGGTTTTCATTTTATGCGTTATTGAGTAACAATTATCGTCTGCACTGTCAATGACATACACTTATCTTGTTCTCTCTGCAATCTCTGTCTTGATCTTCTCCATAAAGCTATCCAGAGAATATGTTTCTGTCTGATCTGTTGCTCTTGCTCTGACTGAAATATTCCCTTCGCTAACTTCTTTTTCACCGATGATGATCATATACGGAACTTTGTCTTCCTGACGTGCGCTGCGGATTTTATATCCTATTTTTTCATTTCTGTCGTCCAGCTCAACACGGATCTGGTTGCGGCGAAGCTCCTGATATACCTTTTCGGCATACTCATTGCTCTTTTCCGATACAGGCAAAACCTTCACCTGCAGCGGTGACAGCCACAGAGGAAATACACCTTTTGTTTCTTCTATCAGATACGCCATAAAGCGGTCCAGACTGCCGAGGATTGCTCTGTGCAGTACAACCGGTGTTTTATTGACACCGTCTTTGTCTACATAGGTCAGATTGAACTTTGCCGGCAGACAGAAGTCAAGCTGACAAGTGGAAAGCGTATATTCCGCTCCGATGGCAGGCTGTACGTTGACGTCCAGCTTCGGTCCGTAGAAAGCCGCTTCTCCGATCTCTTCCGTAAAATCAATTTTCAGTTCAGTCAGCACTTCCCGGAGTGCGTTCTCTGCTTTGTCCCACATCTCATCATCCTGATGATATTTTACCTTATCCTCCGGATCACGCAGCGACAGTACACAACGATAGTTTGTAATGCCAAAGTCTTTGTATACGTCAAAAATGAGATCTACGACACTGCTTACTTCGTCTTTAATCTGTTCCGGCGTCACAAACAGGTGCGCATCGTTCTGACAGAAATGTCTGCCTCTTTCAATACCTTTCAGCGTTCCACTGGGCTCAAAACGGAAATCATGCGCTATTTCACCGATTCTGATGGGAAGATCACGATAAGAATGAGTGCGGTTAGCATAAATCATCATGTGATGAGGACAGTTCATGGGACGCAGTACAAACTGCTCGTCTTCAACCTCCATAACCGGGAACATATTCTCTCTGTAATGGTCCCAGTGTCCACTGGTACGGTACAGATCAACCGTTCCGACGCAAGGCGTCAATACGTGACTATAACCGAGCATTCTTTCCTTTTCCTTGATATAATCCTCCAACTGCTGCCAGACGGTATATCCTTTCGGAAGAAACATCGGCAATCCTTTGCCGATCAAATCGTCTGTCATAAACAGCCGCATCTCTTTTCCGATTTTTCTGTGATCACGAGTCTTTGCTTCTTTTACCTTTACCTCATATTCGTCTAATTCTGCCTGTGTGCTGAACGCTACGCCGTTCAGTCTTGTCAACATCTTGTTTTTCTGATTATTCTTCCAATAAGCACCGGATACGGCAGTAAGCTTGAAAGCCTTTAATGCTTTCGTATAGGTAATGTGCGGGCCAACGCACATATCTATATAATCTCCCTGCTGATAGAAGGTAATAACCGCATCTTCTGCAAGATCGTCAATATGCTCTACTTTGTATATCTCGCCACGCTCCTGCATCAGTTTGATTGCTTCTTCACGGGGCAGAGAATACACCTTGAACGGCAGATTCTCTTTCACAATCTTCTTCATTTCTTTTTCGATAACCGGCAGTTCTTCCTCTGTAATGGATGTATCTCCCAGATCAATATCATAATGGAAACCTTTTTCTGTAGCGGGACCATAAGCAAATTTTGCCTGAGGATACAGGCGTTTTACTGCTTGTGCCATAATGTGTGCCGCAGAATGCCGAAGCACCTCTGTTTCCAGTTCTGCCGGACATTCTGCCGTGTGTCCGTCATTATAAATAATCTTCATATTCTTTACTTCCTTTCAGTCTATTTGTCTACAAGAGTCCATTAACAGTCAATCTGTCGGATCAACTATCGAGAATATGCTCATTCCCTTTTCCTCTGACATATTCAGACTTGACAATTATTTATGATATTACTATCATAACACATCTTTTATACTTTTACCATACCAAATTAAATTTTTTATTAAGATTACTTCTTTCAAACGCCGTTTTAACTGTTATGATCGGCTTTTTCTTAATGTTCCGGCTATATTGCGACCTGACGACAGGCAAAAAAACACAATCATTGATTGCTTATCAGGAATAAGCAAGAGCTGTTTCTTTGAAATTATTCTGTTATCCGTTTAGTAGTAACACTTCGTGAGAAAATTGTTTTTTGAAAAGTATAGAAAACCACAGACATAATATGCTATAATATAATGGATCAATTTAGAGTAAATATTTTATACAAAATCCAAACATACTGTTTTTTTTCGAAGAATATGCCATTTCGACATGGCTGGAAACATACAGCTTTCTGAAGCTCCGTATGATATGGTTTTGATTCTGTTCAGATATCTTCTCAGATTAAACAAGGAGCAAAGCTCCAACAAGCTCGCTTGATTGGAGCGAGCGACGCCGTCAACAAACGTCGGGAGCTTTAGCTCCTGCGGACGTCGGTGGGGGATTTTTACCCACCACCGACGGACGTATGGTACCCGCCGCCTTAGAGGCGGGGGACATTGACGTTTGTTATAATATTGATCAATCTATTAAATGGTATTCTGCTTTTCTAAGAAAAGCATCTCCTACTCTTTATAAACATCATCATACCTTGAAAACACCCGCCGGATGTTTCCATTAATGTGAAAATCAAAACAAATCAAGAAAGGATAATTCTATGATAAAAATACTTTTTATCTGCCACGGCAATATCTGTCGCAGCCCTATGGCTGAGTTTATTATGAAAAAAATCGTAGCCGATCATCAACAAAGTCAGAATTTTGAGATTGCCTCTGCTGCCACCTCATCGGAAGAACTGGGTAACCCTGTTTATCCACCTGCAAAATGTATTTTGCTTCAGCATGGTATCAACTGTGACGGCAAGACAGCCCGTCGTATGACAATGCAGGATTATCACTACTATGACTTGCTCATTCTCATGGATCACAATAACATGAGAAATGCTAAGCGGATTATCGGCAACGACACTGATAACAAACTGCACCTGCTGATGGATTATACAAATGAAGGCGGTACTGTTTCCGATCCATGGTACACACGAGATTTCCAGACAGCTTATCGTGATATCCTGAAGGGCTGTACAGGACTGTTCCATTTTCTGACGCAGATGTCATGATAACCTGTAACGATATGGTTCGTTAGATTTCTTATGCATCTTCAGAATCGCCGTTTTTTGTGTGACTGCTTCCGTTATCGACTGTATTGGCAATTCAATGATCAAATCTTTCATGACTGGTAAGGTTTTATCTTACCTGTCGGTAATTTAACTCGGAGCAAAGCCCGATGTAAGCTCGCTTAACATCGGCTGCATTGATCCAACCTCACCGCAGGAGCTTTAGCTCCTCGGGGTTTCAGTGGGGGATTATAACCCCACTGAAAGTCCGAATGGCACCCGCCGCCTAAGAGGGTGCGGGTGTCCAGTGGACACCTCTGCGAAGCAGAAGCACCGACCGAGCCGGCAGGCGAGACCCGGGGGACATCGGTGATTGGTTATAAACATCATCATACCTTGAAAACACCCGCCGGATGTTTCCATTGATGTAAAAATCAAAACAAATCAAGAAAGGATAATTCTATGATAAAAATATTTTTTATCTGCCACGGCAATATGTTAACCTTTCTTTCCAACTATTGATTATAAGGCGTAAATCCGAATACAATTAAATAAAATACCAAACAATTACCACTTTTGAATCAAGACCCAGACTTGCAATAACTATACATAAAGCGATATTACCATTCTTTTGGAAATATCGCTTTTTTGTGCGTCAAAACTATTTATTGCTATCTTTATTCTCCATGCTGTTTAATGCATAGTCACAAGCCTGTATAACAAAGCTTGAAAATGTAACATCCTGCCCTTTAATCGTATTTTCTATTCTTTCTATCAAATCTATCGGAAAACGTATGGTTTTGTTTTCAGTTTCCTTTTTGGCTTGTTTTAATTGAAAAGACATAGCACAGCACCTCCTGCAATACCAATTGTAGTACAAATACTTAAATAAGTATGCATTGCGTATTATATTGCGATTTGTCTTGCAATATGCAATTCAAGGTGATAAAATAAGCATAGGTACCAATTAGCATTGTTTGTTCCCAAAGGAGATGGTAAAGATGTGAGAGAAAATTCTTTTCAGATAAAATAAGGAAATTCAGATCAAAATTACTAAAGAGAGGAAAAGATAAAATGAAAAAAATACTGTACATTCTTTGTAAGACTATCAACTGGGCTCTTCCGTTTTTCCTGATAGCAAATGGAGCTGGAAACAAAATTAACGGAGGTTTTTTAAATCACGTGATAATAATCAGCTACGGAATATTTGCAGTTATGTGGTTTTTTTTTCATAGTACTTCAAGTCGATGGTTATATCAGTCTTTCTTTTTCGGAGGATATATAATAGGACTTTACAACATATTTACAGATCACAATACTGTTTTTGAGAATATGTTTCATACCACCAGCATTTATATGAACATAGGCGATAAACTGATTCTGGTTGCCGTTTGTATAATCGCTTTTACGAGTAAAATCTATACATTAATATACGAAACAAAGAAGTATAATGCAGGCTCAACAGAGAGACATAACAACTATTTAGATGAAAAAGTCTATCAAGCCACCTATGACTTAGAACACGCAAAAACACTGGAAGAAAAACATAGAGCAGAAGCACGTTTGGAACGTGCCAAGCTTAGTAGAGAAAAATATAAAATTGATGATGAATAATTAAATTGTGATAATAAAAAACGAGGTAAGCCTTTAATCAGCTTATCTCGTTTTTTACTAATTCTGGGTTTTTATGCTTTGACTTTCTTATCTTGAAATTTGCGTTTTACTAAAAAAACAGGTTTTTGGATATCTTTTAAACCTTTATTCTGAACCTGTCGGTAATTATATTCTTGATGCTGTCAATATTCCGGTGGTTTCATACCAAACAACAAAACAGCCGCCTTCCGCTTCAACGGTCTGCGGCTGTTTTACTGCTTATATGGTACTTAGGGATAGTTACTCGCTGAACAAATTGAAAATTTTCTGAATGAACGATGAATGACCGGAATTTGTAAAAAAATTGACTGTTAAAAACAATAATGCTATTGTCATTACGATGAAAGAATGAATTAAAAAAGCTTTGCTATATGCTTTCAGATTGATATTCGTATCTTTTCGAAAAGTTAGTATCATCATAACAAACAAGTTCAAAATCGGAAACAGCATTACTGTTTGCAGAAAAAAAGCTGTAACGGTCGATATCGGCCGCTGCTTTATATCTCTCGCTTCTGAATCAGACGCTTTCTTGTCTGCATCTGTTTCCGCAAGCATCGTGCTGAGTTTCTGATTAGCCTCATCATTCAGCCTCTGGAGCTGCTGTGGGTTGAAAATCTTTTTGAACGGCGGCTGACATAAAGCTTCCAGTCTTTCTGCTGTCTTTTCCTTACGATACAGCTCCTCTGCCACCTCATATACAATTCCCTCGGCTTGTGGCAGCGTCTTTTTTTCCTTCACTGAAACAGGCGTGTTCCTTACATACTCTGTTCCCATGGGAATATAAACATCTCCATGATCGTTATCACCGAAAAAAGATGATTCCTCCCCGGAAATAACCTCACATTCATCTTTCTGCTGGTCTTCCTCTTCCGTTTCTTCAAGAGGTAAAACAATCAGATTTCCCTCTTCATCCACTTCGGCTACGGATAGAATAATGTCATTCCGACTGATCGGCAATGTTCGTGGGCTCGCAGCTTCTCCTTGCACACCGGACAATGCCGCATCATAGCTTATGGCGGCTGTTCCGTTTATGTGCTGAAGACTGACATTCCTAACAGAACTGTTTTCATTTGTTTTACGAACCATGACTTTTCCTCCGGACGTTTATTCAGCAGAATCATGTTTCGTATTTTGAATGTTTCATCACTCAGAAACGGTTCATAACCAGACCTGTGATCAGCTTCGGATAAAAATAAGTGGATTTCTGCGGCATTTTCTCTCCCGCCGCCGCTACATCTCTGATCTCTGTTACCTTTGTCGGATTTAGTATGAAGGCACATTGGGCTGTTCCGTTCCGCACTGCGGCAACGGCATCTTCAAACTGCTTGACATAGGTCAAATTGATTTGCTTTGCCATGTTTTCCGCATCAATTCCGAAGATTTTTTCCAATACCAAAGTATGCAATACCGTAACATCCAAGCCCTGTGATGCGGCACTTTTTTGAGGCAACAGTTCAGCCAGAACACCTTCCTCCCGAAGCACCAAAAGAGAATAACCGCTGCCTCCGCTATAAAATGCGAATGCTTTCTTTCCTGCATCGTACAGTTCTTTCAGCTTAGCCTCTGCTGTGCTGACATCACTTTCTTCGGTCACTTCAAAGTATTCTTTACAGCCTTTCAGAAGTTTTTCCTGATCAAAGCCCTGCAGATCCCGCACCAGTCTGTGTGTGGGTAATACAACCAATCCCGGATGCTCCATATCTACCAGCATCATCATTACATAATCTTCGCCACCTGTACCCTTATGGTTTTCGTGACAATAATTACGATAATTCAATGCTGTTTCATACCGATGATGCCCGTCTGCTATATACAGCTTTTTGTCTGCAAAGGCATGACATATCTGCTTGATTTCTTCTTCATCTGTTGCTATCCACAATCTGTGTGTTACCCCGTCAGTATCCGTCAGTTCATTGACAGGGGATCCCTCCGATAGTTTATCCAGCCGATTGGTAATCTCATGCTCCGGATCCATATATAATGAATATATCTGACTAAAATTACAGTCGGTTGCCTTCATAAGATTAAACCGGTCTTCTTTGGCTTTGGATAAAGTTTCTTCATGAGGCAGGACAATTCCCTTTGAGAACTCTTCCAGCTTGACACGAACAATACAGCCTTTGAACTTTGTGTGCAGTCCGTTAACGGTGAATTCTTCCTCATAAATATAAATGCCCTCCTGAGGGTCTTGCTGAAGGATTCCTTCGGAAATCCACCGGTTCAGCGTTTTCCCTGCAGCATTGTACGGATCTTCTCCTTTAGGCAATTCGAGCCGGATAATGTTATGCGGATTCTTTTGCAGATATCCCTTTCTCTGTTCTTCGCTGATAATATCATAGGGCGGACAAACAAGCTGATCAATTGTTCCTGCTTTTTCTGTATTAAACCGAAGTGCCTTGAAGGGTCTGATCTCTGCCATTGTCATTTCTCCTTTTACTGTTTTTGTATATTCATACATTTAATATTTTATCTTTTGTAAGGAGTCATGTCAATGCTTTTTCGGATTTCAAACCATAATTCTGCTGTAGGATAACTATACCATCTTCAATTTGAGAAACTTCGTGAATTATGTATCCGAAAAAAGCGACCTTTCCGTCAGGAAAGGTCGGAAGAATGGTGTTTACTTTTTCAGCGCCGATTCAATGCCGATTCAATAGCCAATGCAAGCTGATCAGGACATGACGTGCCTCTGAAACCGCACTGTATGCCTCTGCACTTTTTGATGATATCTTCTGCTTTCATCCCTTCTGCCAAAGCTGCTACACCTTGCGTATTACCCATACAGCCTCCGTTGAATCTGATATTACGGATAATTCCGTTTTCAAGTTCGAATTCAATTGATCTGGAACAGGTATTCTTCGTTTTATATGTGTGCTTCATGGTTGACTCTCCTTATAAAAAGAAACCGATGCCAATTTTTGACATCGGTAAGCTTTATCAATCACTGGTATAAGGCATGAGAGCAAGATATCTTGCACGCTTGATGGCAACGGTAAGCTCTCTCTGATGACGGGCACAGGTGCCTGTAACTCTGCGAGGGAGAATCTTTGCTCTTTCTGATACAAAACGACGAAGTCTTGAAATATCCTTATAATCAATAACTTCAACCTTATCTACACAGAAGGCGCATACCTTTTTACGGCTTTTGCGGCCGCCTCTGCGGTTGTCTCTTTCAGGTCTTTCAGCCATTTTTATTTCCTCCTTTTTAGTGTGTTAGAAAGGCAGGTCTTCATCATCGGTCATTTGCATAAAGTCACCCGCATCTCCGCTTGAATAAGACGGTGCCGGTGCTGACTGTTCCTGACGATAATTCGACTGCATATTGCTGCGCTGTTCGCTGCCGGAATTGTCACCCTTGGAGTCGCAAAACTCAGCATTGTTTACCACTACATCTGTTGTGTAGCGCTTATTACCTTCCCGGTCCGTATATGATCCGGTTCTGATTTCTCCGGCAATCGCAATGCGTCTGCCTTTAGAAAAGTATTTGCTGATAAACTCTGCTCTTCTTTCCCATGCAACACAGGAAATAAAGTCTGCCTGACGCTCTTCGCCCTGTTTGGTAAAGTTTCTGTCTACCGCTACGGTAAATCTCACCATTGCCATTCCTGACGGGGTGTGTCTTAATTCGGGGTCAGCAGTAAGTCTGCCAATTAAAGAAACGATATTCATAATACTGACGCCTCCTTAATTACGCTTCCTTCTTGATGATCATTGAACGGAGTACACCGTCTGTGATCTTAGTGATTCTGTCAAGCTCTGCAGGGAAACCTGCCTCTGACTTGAAGTTGTAGAGCACATAGTAAGCGTCTGTTTCTTTGTTGATGGGATATGCAAGTCTTCTCTTGCCCCATTCGTCAACGCTTTCCATGGTAGCGTGCTTCTCGATCAAGTCTGTGAACTTCTTAACAGTATCAGCAACAGCTTCTTCTCCACGCTTGAGAGAAATAACGATAACTGCTTCATAAGAATTGATAACTGCCATGTTTGATTAACCTCCTTCCGGACTATGACCCCTTTTCGGGGGTAAGGATATGTTATGCTTATGCACAACATACTGATTATAACATCACTGTCATTTCTTGTCAAGTACTTTAGATAAAACGCCGATAAAATCAATACTGCTGAGTTTATAAGACACGTCTATTTGAAACAGCGTTCAGAACAGATAATAAGATGGTTTCTAATATCATTTTTAAAAAATTGATTTCCGTGTTGAAAGTTCCTGACTGAAATGTTTTTTCGGTAACCGTTATATTTCTTTAATTATTCTTCTGATGCCTGCTGCAAAAAACGAATGGCCTTTGTTGTGTCCTCTGCTTTGAATACGCCTGTACCGGACACGCAAATATCCGCACCTGCCGCTGCAGCAGCGCTTACCGTTTTGTCGGTAATTCCTCCGTCTACTTCAATCAACACATCGAGTCCACGGCGCTTACATTCCTCTTTGATAGCCTGTACCTTCGGCATCATATCTGCCATAAACGACTGTCCTCCAAAACCGGGCTCCACCGTCATCACCAGTACCATATATAATTCATCAAGATATGGAAATACAGCTTCGGCAGGTGTTTTGGGCTTAATTACCAGCCCCGGCTTCTTACCATATTCTTTAATCTTCTGTATAGTGCCAGCAATATCCGATTTTGCTTCCTCATGAAACGTAATAATATCTGCTCCCGCATCGGCAAATTCTTTGATGTAATCATAAGGATTATCAATCATCAGATGTACATCAAACGGCAGATCCGTATAGGGGCGCACTGCTTTGATGATGCCGGGTCCGATAGTAATATTAGGGACAAAATGACCGTCCATTACATCAAGATGGATCAGATCTGCTCCGGCTTTATCCACTCTTTGAACTTCTTCTCCCATTCTGGCAAAATCGCAGGATAAAAGTGAAGGTGCTACTTTCATCTTTATCAACTTCCCTTCTTACTTTTTAATCATCGATGTAATGATGGATATGACTGACCAACTGCCGATATAAATCAGCATCTCCAGACAGCCTAATTTTTCAAATCCGCTGACAAAAGATATCATGGTAACGATCAGCAATCCAAGTCCCAATGCAGCACACTGTAATATATTCGAAATGGTTACGCCTGATTTCATCTTGATACAGCCTGCTACCGCTTTGGCAAACGATGACAAACCGCCTCTTGTGACCAGATATGCTCTGGAACGATCGTTGACTTTTGTCATAGCATCATGACAGATATTTCCAAGTCCTGTCGGCAATATCGTGATACAGCGGAAAAACAGGCCAAATCTCTCGGCTACTTTTTCTCTCGTCAGATTGGGGTCTACGGTACGGATGATGAAGTTGACACCGTTCTGCTCCAAAGCTTTTAGCTCGTTTGCAATATTCTTGTTCGTCTTATATGACAGAATAAACATTGCAATCAGATCACCGCCGACAGAAATATACATAACGTCTTCTCCACGCTTCAGATATTTGTCTTCCATCTCCTGTTCTGGGGGCTCTATATTATGTGCTTCGAGCAGGGCTCTGTTACCGATCAGCACTCTTTGATCCTTTACCCAGGCTACAAGTCCAAGACCTGACTCATAAATAACATTCTCTACTCTGGGAAGATCACTTTTACTGCACTGTACAATGTTTTCAAACACGTGAATCATCGTACCGTTTACAGCATACATGATGGCCGCACCCGCCTGAAGCGCATCATTCAGTTTGCTTTGCTTGAAAGACCGCATACCGCTCAGCGTTACCGACCCCTTGGGATATAGCTGTGAGGAATCTATCATAATTGCGTTTGTATCACAGAATTGCTTGACCGTTTCATAACCGGTGATCATGGCTCCGCTTCGCAGAGAAGCTTTACACAATCTTCTCAACGGCAGGTTAACTGCTATCAGAGCTATCATTGGAATACTCATACAAGCAGTCAGTGCAAATGATGACAAACCTCCGATAAAGCTGCGGCTGATAATGCCGCACAACAGTCCGCTGATCAGAGAAAACGCCGTTGTCCAAGGCGCTATCACCGCCGCAAGGCTTTCACTCGGATCGGGGGCATAAGAAAGCTGCAGGAAATTGCTCATAAACTTCGCACGCTGTGTATAGGTAATGAGCGGTTTGTGAATCGGCAGTTCTGCTGCCATCTTTTCTGCATTCTGATGATCGGTAAAAATCTTTCCGGCATATTTCGGGTATGGCTTGATGAGATAATTGAAATTATAGTGCGTTCTTGTGATGATCAGCAGCTTGCCGACAGCATTCAGGAATAACGCTATAATGACAAGCGGCGTATACAGATACAGATTGCCGCTGACATATACATCGGGAGTAAATAATGCTGTTATATTCTGCATGGCTCCAGCCAGTGAGGCTACAGCAACGGCTGTATCGGAGTTTCCTTTGAAACGCTTCAGCGGCATAATACCATTAACGATAGGACTTCTGGATACCACTACCGAAACACCTAACAGCAAAAAGCTGATAAGCGCATACCACAGCCAGCCGTTACGGATTGTTTCACGGAACAAACCGCTGCACTGTGCGATCAGTGACAGGATAACAGACGCAGCAGAGGTCGCCAACAACACAAAGACACGGGCAAATACCGACTGGAAATTAGATGAAATTTCCGTTTTAATGGCTTCGGCGTCCTTTTCTTCGTTATAGTCGTCAAGTTGGGGCTTGGGTTCGTTTTCTTTGATATCTATGTCGTCAGGATCAAACTCATCTTCACTGCCAAACAAATCCTTGAATCTGTATTTCCGTCTCGCTTGTTTTTCCTTCGCCTGCTTTTGTTTATCAAACCGTGAGAATAGTTTTTTCTTATTTTGTTTTCTGCTATTGTTTTGTTCTTTTTCGATTGTCGGTTGTTCCTTAACGGCAGCAACCTCTTCATACTGTTCCAGATCAATCAGCGGAGTATTCTTTCTTTTCCTCTTAGCTTTTTGATTGGAGCTAACCGAAGCTGGTGCTTTATCAGAATTTGCTTTTTGAGCATTCTCTTTTTGAGAAGAAACGACAGTGGCTACAGGTATCGAACCGGTTTTTATCGGCTTAGAAACAGTTTTTGCGCTCTCCTGTCCAACAGGCGCTGATTGCGTTGGTTGTTTTTTAACCGGTGTTGTCATGCCGGACGTTCTGTATCGCCTTGCAGTTTCATACTCCGTTCTTAACGTACCGGAGAATTTTCCTGCCATTACAACCAATGGCGCAGCACTGCTATAATGATAGGTAACAGCCGACAAATGCCCTTCTGTCAGGTCTTTTTCCGTTTCTTCCTCTCGTTCAGTAAGCGGCGCATCATAGATAAGATTCTCAGAAGCAAGATTATCCCTGCCTGCTTTTGTGTTCGCTGAACCCCATGGAATAATAGTAATACCGTCTCCGCCAGGAAGATCATCTGCCTGAAATTTTGACACTTCCGTCTTTTCCTTTTTTACTGCTGTATCAGCAGACTTTGCTCCCTCGTCAACGGCTGTATCAGCTTTATCGTCTTTGGCAACGGATTTTTGATCATCTGGCTTCTTCTGCTTTTTTTCACTGTTAGCAGAGTCTTGCTCTTCCGGTGTTTTTGTTTTTTCAATACTGTCAGGTAAATCAGATACCGTCTTGGTATCATCTTTCCGGTTTTCTTCTTTATCAGAAGCAGTCTGAGCAGACTGATCGTTAATTGTTTCTTCTTTTTGCAGTTCTGCAGATTCTTTTGCTGCAGCGGAATCAGATTCCTGCCGTATACCCTTTTCCGAGTGATCTTCTTGCCTTTCTTCCGTAATCTCGTTGACAGCCTTCCGTGCAGCAGTGACAGATTCCGGAACTTCGTTATTTCCCTCTTGCTCTTTGCCTTTCATTTTCTGTTCCTTGGCAAACTCAGCAAAAATATCAAACGCAGGCAATTCTTTACTGTACTTATCTGTAGAAGTCTTCTGCTCGCTGTCTGCTTCTTTATCTTTTTCAGGTGCTTTTACACTTGGCTGCTCGCTTTGACGCTTAATCGGTGCAGAATAGATGAGATTACTGTTGCTGTTGATTTCCGGAACACTTTCCTTTTTTGATTCCTCTTTAGCTGCTGAAGGATCAAATTTCTCTGTAAAGCGTTGATCTTCAGGTTCCGTGACAGATGTCTCAATCTGTGTATCGACCGATGTTACAGATTCATCAGCTTCCTTTTCCTGTTTTGCCGTTTCCTTGGATTCTGAAAGAGCAACTTCAGTCTTTTTGTCCGAGGTTTTCTGATGATGTTCTGGCTTTGTAACAGACAAAACAAATTCTTTTACCACCCGAGAAGACTCCTCAGGCTTTGTTTCGGATAGATTAACAGTCTGTTCTGTAGGACGACTTGAAACATTAGCCACCGTTCCTGCTGACTTCCTATCAGGCTGTTTGATACTGTTGTGCTGCTTTTTAGCAGAAGGTTTCTGTTCTTCGGAAAGAATATACTCTTCTTCTGTTCCCTCTTCAAAAGCTTCCAAACGAAACTTCTTGAAAAATCCCGGTTTTTCTTTTACCTTGCTTTCACGCTTGGAATCGTCAGGCTTCTTATAGCTTTCCTTGAATGAACGAAAATCTGTATCTATCTCTTCCGCAAACTCTTCTACTTCTTCTTCGTCCTCATATTGCTCTGCTTCGGGCTGCTGCTTCATACTATTCAAAAAACGATTCCATTTTGATTTGAAATCAGAAAAGAAACCTCTTCCTTGTCTTTTTGAAGCTTTTTTGTCGCCCTCCAAAGCTTCTTGTTCAAAAGTTTCGTTTCCCTGTAATTCAGGTGTATGATTTTGATCTGATCTTTCCGGCGTGGTAAGCTGATCTGCCGTATTATTCTGCTCCACTGCCGAAGATGGTGTTTCATCTGTATTTTGTCTGAATAGATTTCTGATGGTCGAAGACGATGTGTTATCAGACTGTTTAGGATCATTTGTCTTTGACATCTGTTTTTAACCTCCGTTTACCGCTTTGATATCATGCCGCTGACGCATAAATTCATACATCAGTATACCGGCTGCTACAGACGCATTAAGGGAATTGATTTTTCCATACATCGGCAGCGAAAGAATCACATCGCATTTTTCACGAACCAGTTTGCCAATCCCTTTTCCTTCTGAACCTATTACCAAGGCACAGGCACCCTTTAACTGCTGTTCACTATATACTGAACCGTCCATATCGGCTCCGTATATCCAACAGCCTCTTTCTTTTAACTCATCTAACGTATTCGGTATATTCGTCACTCTTGCCACCGGCATATATTCATACGCACCTGCTGACGTCTTGCCCACAGCATAACTCAGACCTGCTGCTCTTCTTTTGGGTATGATGATGCCGTGTGCGCCTGCACATTCCGCCGTTCGGATGATGGCTCCAAGATTATGTGCATCTTCAATTTCATCCAGTACGATAATAAACGGCGATTCATTTTTACTTTCTGCCACCGCAAAAATATCATCTACTGTAACATATTCTTTGATCGCTGCAAGAGCAACCACCCCCTGATGCACTGCTCCACCGCATATCTGGTCAAGCTTTCGCCGATCAGTTTCTTTTACAGGAATTCCCTTCGCCTTTGCTTTTGCTGCAATCACCTTGACAGAACCGTTCAGTTCTCCTTTTGCTATCAGTACACTGTCAATAGAGCGTCCTGAACGCAGGGCCTCACTCACAGGATTCCTTCCTGCTATGACGTCACTGCCTTTTTCAAACTTATCATTCAATGTATCTTCACCCTGTTCGGTTTGTTGTTTTGTTATCATAAAAAAGCCTTTGCCAATCAGACTTTTCGAATAACTTATTTATTATAGCACAAATCATTGTCAAAAAGAAGATATTTACAAAATTTTTCCAAAAAAATGTGCGAAAAAAAATCATAGCTGATTGCATTTAACTCGGAGCAAAGCCTGATGCAGGTTCGCTTAACATCGGCTGCGACCAGGCAGCCTCACTGCAGGAGCTTTAGCTCCACGGGGGTTCAGTGGGGGATGATAATCCCCACTGAAAGTCCGGATGGCACCCACCGCCTACGAGGGTGTGGGTATCCGGTGGACACCTCTGCAAAGCAAAAGCACCGGCGGAGTGCCTCCACTGTCGATTTCGTTTTTGAAGCATATTAAGCGACTATGTAAAGATCGTTACCGGAACATTTTCGTCCGGTGCGGTCACGCACCGGTCACGCACATAGCAGGCACGGTGAAGTGATTGCGTAAATTGAATCTGCGATTTCAAAGGAAACAGCCACAAGCAAGCCGTCAGGCTTGTGACGGCGGAATGCGAAAAAGGCTTCGACGGTGTAGCACCTGATTGCAGCGGAATAGAAGTTGTGAATCCGCATTAAGTAACAGCGGAATTGTCCTGTGCGGTCACGCACCCGGACGCCTGCGGAATAGAAGTTGTGAATTTGTATGAAGTGAGTGAGCGTCAGAGAACGAGAGCGGATTAGAGAGCAGAGGCACTCCGCCGGTCACGCACCCGGCAGGCGAGACCCGGGGGACATCGGTGATTGGTTATATCACAATTTCATTTGTCGATCATTGTATCCGTTATAACCCGGCACCAACTCAACGGCTTTTAAACAGTATCAAAAAAGCTCCGCACCGATATACGATGCGAAGCCTTTTTCAGAATATTGAGTTGATTAATACATTCCGCCCATGGAAGGATCTACAGCAGGCGCTGCTGCAGCAGGCTCTTTGATGTCTGCTACCAATGATTCTGTAGTGAGAACCATGCTTGCAACTGATGCTGCATTCTGGAGTGCAGAACGGGTAACCTTTGTAGGATCTACGATACCGCTCTCCATCATATCTGCATACTCTTCAATCAATGCATTGAAGCCGTAGCCTACTTTATCGGCTGTCTGAATCTTATCAACAATGACGGAACCTTCAAGTCCTGCATTGGCTGCAATCTGACGAACAGGCTCTTCCAAAGCTTTCAGAACAATCTTAGCACCGGTCTTCTCATCACCTTCAAGAGAATCTACCAAAGCTGCCACTGCAGAAGTTGTATTCAGCAGAGCTGTTCCGCCGCCTGCTACGATACCTTCTTCTACTGCTGCCTTTGTTGCTGCCAGTGCGTCTTCGATACGAAGCTTCTTTTCTTTCATTTCAATCTCAGTAGCTGCGCCAACCTTGATAACTGCTACACCGCCTGCCAGCTTTGCAAGACGCTCATGCAGCTTCTCTCTGTCAAAGTCAGAGGTAGAGGTTTCAATCTGTGCACGAATCTGTGCTACTCTGCTCTGAATTTCTGCTGTATCACCTGCACCGTCAACAATAATGGTGTTTTCCTTGTCTACCTTTACCTGACGAGCACGACCAAGCTGTGCAATTGTTGTATCTTTCAGTTCCAGACCAATCTCGGAAGAAATAACCTGACCGCCTGTAAGTACGGCAATGTCACGGAGCATTTCCTTTCTTCTGTCGCCAAAACCCGGAGCCTTAACGCCAACGCATACAAAGGTTCCACGCAGTTTGTTGAGAATCAAGGTAGTCAGTGCTTCGCCTTCGATATCTTCAGCGATGATCACAAGCTTCTGACCGGCTTTTACAATCTCTTCCAGCAAGGGAAGGATTTCCTGAATATTGGAAATCTTTTTGTCTGTAATCAGAATATATGCATCATCAATGACAGCTTCCATCTTATCAGTGTCTGTACACATATAAGGTGTGATATAGCCTCTGTCAAACATCATGCCTTCTACGACTTCGGAATATGTCTCGGCTGTTTTGGACTCTTCAACAGTAATAACGCCGTCCTTACCAACCTTGTCCATTGCCTCGGCGATCAGATCACCGATAAACTCATCTCCTGCAGAGATCGTAGCTACCCTTGCAATATCCTTTGAACCCTCAACAGGTTTGGAATTTGTCTTGAGTGTATCTACTGCTGTAGCAACAGCTTTGCTGATACCCTTTTTCAGAACCATAGGATTCGCACCTGCTGTTACGTTCTTCATTCCTTCACGGATCAGAGCCTGTGCCAGCAATGTCGCTGTGGTAGTACCGTCTCCGGCTACGTCATTTGTCTTAATGGATACTTCTTTTACAAGCTGTGCACCCATATTCTCAAAAGGATCGTCAAGCTCGATTTCTTTAGCAATCGTAACACCGTCATTTGTGATCAGCGGTGCGCCGAATTTTTTATCCAGCACAACATTTCTGCCCTTAGGTCCCAGTGTGATCTTGACTGTATCAGCCAGTTGATCAATACCTCTCATCAACGCTTTTCTTGCTTCTTCTCCGTAAGCTATCTGCTTAGCCATAATTCATTACCTCCGTTTTCCCGATTCAATTATTATTCTACAATTGCCAGAATATCAGACTGACGAACGATAGAGTATTCTTCACCGTCAATCTTCACGTCTGTTCCGGAATATCTGCTTGTGATTACTTTATCGCCAACCTTAACAAACATGGAAACTTCCTTGCCGTCAACCATGCCGCCGGGTCCGACTGCAACGATTGTTGCAAACTGCGGCTTCTCCTGAGATGCTGCTGTCAGTACAATACCGCTCTTTGTTGTTTCCTCTGCTTCTTCGGTCTTTACAACTACTCTGTCCAATAAAGGTTTGATAGTCATAATATATTGCCTCCTTTAATCCTTTTAAAAAATATGAATGAGACATTGAATCGGCACTCGATTCAATCTGTCTTTTTTCTTTAGCACTCACCGTATCCGAGTGCTAAAGCTATTGTAGACCCTTTTATCAAAAAAATCAAGTCTTTTTTGAAAGTTTTTCATTAAAAATTAGTTTTTTTACTAATTATATTTCTATCTCCTTCAGATTATACCTTCTGATAAAAGAATGCCCGGATAAATCCAACGCTTTATCCGGGACAATTGTTCTGCGTTTATTTTGTTCTGCCTATGTCTGTTCTGTAATGAGCGCCTTCAAAAGATACCTTCTTCACGCCTTCATAGGCTTTGCAAAGCGCTTCTTCAAGTGTTTTTCCACTGGCCGTAATTCCCAGCACCCTGCCGCCGTTTGTATAGAACTTGCCGTTCTCCAGCTTAGTGCCGGCATGGTATACCTCTACGCCGGGAAGCTGTCCGTTTTCGTCAAGTCCGCTAATTTCCAGCCCTTTCTTGTACGCAAGCGGATATCCTCCTGACGCCATGATGACACAGGCGGTAGCTTCGTCGCTCCACTCAATTTTGAGCTGCGAAAGCTTTTCGTCAATGACTGCCTCTATGATATCAACCAGATCTGTTTTCAGTCTTGGCAAAACGACCTGTGCTTCCGGATCGCCAAAGCGAGCATTATATTCAATCACTTTGGGACCGTCCGGCGTTATCATCAAACCGAAATACAAGCAGCCCTTGAAAGTACGGTTCTCACTGTTCATAGCCGCAACCGTAGGTTCAAAAATAGTTTTGCGGCATATTTCTGCTACTTCGTCCGTGTAATACGGATTCGGACTGATTGTTCCCATACCGCCTGTGTTCAGACCTTCATCATTGTCATAAGCCCTCTTATGGTCCTTTGAAGAAACCATCGGAACCAGTGATATGCCGTCTGTGAAAGCAAGAACAGAAACTTCGGGACCGGTCAGATATTCTTCAACCACTACTTTATTGCCCGATTCTCCGAATTTCTTATCCTCCATTATTTCCTTGACAGCATCTCTCGCTTCTTTTCGGGTTTGTGCAATAATCACACCTTTACCCAAAGCAAGCCCGTCCGCTTTGATAACGACAGGATACTTATTCTTCTCTTCAATATACGCTACTGCCTTGGCAGGATCATCAAAAACCTCATATTCCGCAGTGGGGATATGATATTTCTTCATCAGATTTTTTGAAAAAACCTTACTGCTCTCAATTACAGCCGCATCTGCACGGGGACCGAACGCTCGGATACCATTAGCGTTCAGTGTATCAACCATTCCGTCTGCCAACGGATCGTCCGGAGCTACAAAAACAAGATCCACTGCATTTTCTTTTGAAAATGCCACAATCCCCTGCTTATCCATTGCTCCGATATTAATACACTCTGCGTCTTTAGCAATTCCTCCGTTACCGGGCGCTGCATAGATCCTGTCTACCTTAGGACTTTCTTTTAACTTCCGGATAATCGCATGTTCACGGCCGCCGCTGCCGACTACTAATATTCTCATGTGCTTGTCCTCCTTGGGCAGTATCAGTGATGGAACAGACGAATACCTGTAAATGCCATTGTCATGTTATATTTATTGCAGGTATCTATGACATTATCGTCACGAATGGACCCACCAGGCTGGGCAATATACTGTACCCCGCTTCTCTTAGCACGCTCTATATTATCGCCAAAGGGGAAGAACGCATCTGAGCCAAGGGATACACCACTGAATGTTGCAAGCCATGCTTTCTTCTCTTCTTTTGTAAGGGGCTCCGGCTTTACAGTAAAGAACTGCTGCCATACACCCTCTGCCAATACATCTTCATAATCATCGGAAATATAAACATCAATGGTGTTATCTCTGTCGGGTCTTCTGATATCCTCTCTGAAAGGCAGCGCCAATACTTTCGGGCACTGACGCAGATACCAGATATCCGCCTTGTTGCCTGCAAGACGAGTACAGTGAATTCTGGACTGCTGACCTGCACCAACACCGATTGCCTGTCCGTCTTTTGCATAGCATACAGAGTTTGATTGTGTATACTTCAGCGTAATCAAGGCAATGATCAGATCTCTTTTTGCTTCTTCTGTCAGCTCTTTATTGTCTGTGACAATGTTTTTCAGCATATCGGCATCAATTTTCAGATCATTTCTGCCCTGCTCAAACGTGATGCCGAACACCTGCTTATGTTCAATGGCAGCAGGCACATAGGAAGGGTCAATCTTTACAACGTTATAAGTACCCTTACGCTTGGTTTTGAGAATTTCCAGCGCTTCATCTGTGTAGTCGGGCGCTATAATGCCGTCGCTGACCTCTCTCTGGAGCAAAAGGGCTGTCTGCTTGTCACAAGTGTCGGACAGCGCCACCCAGTCACCATAAGATGACATTCTATCTGCACCCCTTGCCTTTGCATAGGCACTTGCCATCGGAGACAATTCCAGATCATCAACAAAATAAATCTTTTTCAGGGTATCGGAAAGCTCTGTGGCCACGGCTGCTCCTGCCGGACTGACGTGTTTGAAGGACGCAGCAGCAGGAAGTCCGGTAGCTGCTTTCAGCTCACTGACAAGCTGCCAGCTATTGAACGCATCAAGAAAATTGATGTATCCGGGTCTTCCGTTCAGTACGGTAACAGGAAGTTCTGAGCCGTCCTGCATAAAAATCTTTGAGGGCTTCTGATTTGGGTTGCATCCATATTTCAGTTCAAGTTCTTTCATGTTAAACGCTCCTTTGATTACTGATTTTTATTGACGATCCTGTCTTCAAATTCACCCGTGGACAAGTCGATGAATCTGGTATACAGTGATACTTTATTATCTTCGTTGAGAGAAGTCCATACGTTCTGCGTAAAAGTATCAATATCTCCTTCTATGTTAATCAGTGTAGGCTCACCTTCAAAGGATGGAATCGGATTTCCGTCACACTGATAGGTGTGAATGAAATGTCCTTCTCCCGCCATCGGCTGGGCATACTCCCAGAAGAAACGAAGTACAGATTCTTCTCTGCCGCAGTTGCTCTTCAGTATCGACATCTTATAGGAAAAATCACCTTTTGCAAATTCCAGCATACCGGAAATTCTCGGTGTGTAATTTGGCGGATCAGGCTCAAACGTACGGGTACGCAGCGCTTCTTCAAAGGTCTTGCCCTCCAATACATAGTTTCTGACTGTATCGGTCTGATCTCCGTTTGTAACAACCGTCGCATTCTCCAGAGTGCGAACCGGTGCATATATGATCAGTGAAGGGTCAACTAACTTTGAAGGATCAAATGCCTGTGTTTTCAGATCCTTTCCCTCTGCCACAAATACTCTGTTACGGCTGTTTTCACTTCTTCCCATGATAAAATAGCCGACTACAGCTTTTTTCCCATCTTCGCTTTTGCCAATGATAATTCCTCTGCCTGGATATGTCGTGGATGAAATTTCTGCTCTTAAATCTGTCATGGTTTTCGCCCTTTCTGATTGTTATTCATTCTTTGATATATACCCGGTCATTTCTGACCTCTAACTTATCTTCACAGAAAAGTCCTACCGCCTGCGGGAGTATTTTCCATTCCGCCTGCTCCATGACACGCTTCTGCAGTGTTTCCGGAGTGTCGTTTTCTTGCACCTCTACTCCCTTTTGAAGTATGATCGGACCTCCGTCACATACTTCCGTTACAAAATGAACGGTTGCTCCTGTCAGCTTGACTCCCTTTTTCAGCGCCTCTTCATGAACCCTGAGCCCATAATACCCTTTTCCGCAGAAGGACGGTATCAGTGCCGGATGTACGTTCATCATCTTATTCGGAAACGCTTTGATAACAAGCTCGTCAAGAATCGTCATGAATCCTGCATATACTACCAGATCAGCCTTTTCTTCCTGTAAAGCTTCGAGTATTGCACGGCTGTAGCTGATACTGTCGCTAAAGTCTTTTCTGATGACGGTTCTGGTTTTAATACCGTGTTTTTTTGCTCTTTCGAGTGCATAAACACCTTCCTTTGATGAGATAACACAGGTAATACGACCATTTTTAATCGTACCGTTTTCCTGTGCGTCTATCAGCGCCTGAAGGTTTGTTCCTCCGCCCGAAACAAGCACTACTATTTTTTTCATATCTTTATCTCCCGGATGATTCTTACTCAATAATGACGCCTTCATCACCTGCGGTCAGTTCGCCCAGAACATACGCTTCTTCTCCGGACGCCCTGAGTGATGCAATCGCTTTGTCAGCCTCTGACGGATCGACTACTACTGTCATGCCGACACCCATATTATATGTATTGAACATATCTCTCTCCGGTACATTGCCTACTTTCGCAATCAGATCAAAAATCGGTAAAACCTGTACGTCCTTTCTCCGGATTCTTGCAGTTATTCCATTCGGCAGTGAACGGGGAATATTCTCATAGAAACCGCCGCCGGTGATATGTGAAATCGACTTTACCTTAACATCTTCTATCAACTGCATGATCGCCTTTACATAGATTCTTGTCGGAGTCAGAAGACTTTCTCCCAAGGTCATGCCTAATTCATCGTATCTGACGGCGATTGTCTTCTCATTAATATCAAATACTTTTCGTACCAGAGAAAAACCGTTAGAATGTACACCGCTCGATTTAATGCCTATCATTACGTCACCGGGCTTCTGTGTTTCGGGATTCAGTATCTTTTCCTTATCGACTACGCCTACGGCAAAGCCGGCAAGGTCATATTCATCTTCCGGCATGAGTCCGGGGTGCTCGGCTGTTTCTCCGCCGATCAGCGCACATTCGCTCTGCACACAACCTTCTGCTACACCGGATACGATCTTCGCAACTTTTTCCGGATAGTTCTTGCCAATGGCAATGTAATCCAGAAAGAACTGCGGCTTTGCTCCGCAGCAGATAATATCATTGACGCACATTGCTACGCAATCAATACCCACCGTATCATGCTTATCCATTAAAAAAGCCAGCTTGATTTTGGTTCCGACTCCGTCTGTTCCTGATACAAGAACAGGTTTGCTGATTCCTGTCGTATCAATCTCAAACAGTCCGCCAAAACCGCCGATACCTGATAAGACGCCTTTTGTCATCGTTCTGGCTACATACTCTTTCATCAGTTCTACCGAACGGTATCCTGCCGTTACGTCTACTCCTGCTGCTTTATAGCTGTCACTATAGCTTTTCATATTCTTCCTCCCAATTGTTATCTGATGCCTGATCTTTATGGATCACGTGCCAATTCGTTTTGAATACTTATCTTCTCTTGAGGTATCTGATACATCAAGCGGATAATTGCCCGTAAAGCAGGCGTCACAAAAATCAAGACTGCTCTCTTTGACCAGCTCTCTCAGACTTTCTGCTGACAAAAAGCCCAAGGAATCCGCTCCAATGTATTCACATATTTCTTCTACACTTTTTGTTGCGGCTATCAGGTTCTCTTCAGAAGTAGTGTCACTGGTCAGATAGCACTGACATCTGAACGGAGGGGACGCAATTCTCATGTGTACCTCTTTTGCACCTGCTTTTCGCAGCAAGCTGACGATGTGGCGGCTGGTTTTCCCTTTCAGAATAGAATCATCTATTACGATAACCCTTTTACCGTTAACATTGTTCTTTAACGCATTCAGCTTGATACGCATTAAATATTCAGAATTTCGTTTTCTGTCATTGAATGCCCGTCCGATATATTTATTCTTAATCAGACCCGTTGCATAGGGTATGCCCGACTCCATCGCATAACCGATCGCCGATTCAATTCCGCAATCAGGTACTCCGCAGACAATATCGGCTTCTACAGGATGCTGCTGCGCCAGCATCCTGCCCGCTCTTTGGCGGGACAAATTGACAGATACGCCGTCAACAATGCTGTCCGGGCGTGAAAAGAAAATATATTCAAAGATACAAATAGCAGTCTTTCCGTTTTCTGTTCCGCCGTAACTATGTACGCCGTCTTTATCTATTACAAGCATCTCACCCGGCCGTATGTCACGAATAAATTCGCCGCCCATACTGTCAAATACGCATGACTCTGACGCAACAACATAGCTTGTTCCGATTTTTCCGTAACAAAGAGGCCGAATTCCCAGCGGATCACGCACGGCTATGATCTTATTCGGCGCCATCAGTGCAAGAGCATAAGCACCCTTCAGCTTGGCTACCGCCTGCTTCACAGCATCTTCTATTCCAGAGCTGTTGATTCTTGCTCTGGCAATCAGATACGCAATGATCTCTGTATCGCCGTTAGACTGAAAAATGGCAGCCCCCTGATTCAGTTCTTCTCTCAGCTCATGGTAATTTGTCAGCGCTCCGTTCATGCACAGCGCCAACTGTCCTTTGATATATCGCATGACCAGCGGAGCAAGATTTTCGTGATCTACTTTTCCGCTACCGGACGAATATTTGACATGACCTAACGCCATCTGTCCGTTACCCAGTCGAAGCAGTTCCTTTTCCGGCAATGCTTCCGGTATCATGCCGTGATCTTTATGATAGATAATATCACCGTTATTGCTGACTGCTATGCCTGCGCCAACCTGACCACGATGCTGCAATGCATACAGCGACAGATAGGTTTCTTCGACAATATTTACAGAACTGTCTGTTGAATAGATACCGATGACGCCGCATTCATCATGTAATTCTGACATAGTTATTCTCCCTTAATTCTTGATTAACTCCTGTACTCTCTGCTGAAGCTCTGCGTCTTTTTTCTCAATATTCGTTTTCATACTGAGCTTTTCTGCTGCCAGCTTTTCAGCCAGCTTATCATCAGAAAGGGCAAGTATCTGAATGGCTAAAATTGCTGCATTGTCCGCACCGTCTATCGCCACCGTTGCCACCGGAATCCCCTTGGGCATCTGAACCGTTGCCAGCAAAGCATCCAGTCCGTCCAGTGTAGAGGATTTGACAGGAATGCCGATGACAGGTATCGTTGTATGTGCGGCAAGCACTCCGGCAAGATGCGCTGCTTTTCCTGCTGCTGCAATGATTACGCCAAATCCGTTCTGACGGGCTTCAGAAGAAAACTTCGCAGCGGCCTCGGGGGTTCTGTGTGCAGACATAACGTGCACTTCAAACGGTACTCCGTATGCATTCAGGGTCTTGATGGCACCTGCTACTGTCGGAAAATCACTGTCGCTTCCCATGATTACCGCTACTTTTTTCTTTTCGGACATAAATAATACTCCCCTTTTTATTCTCTTCTTTCGGAACAAAAAATTATTCCTTCTACCATTTTATATTATCTTGATAAAAAATGCAAGACCGATATTTACAAATACCGGTCCTGCTAAAAAAATTATCTTGTTCTCGGAGCATTTCTCTCCAGTGCCTGCTGTGCTCTGCGTCTGAGGTCTTCCTGGGCATTTGCCGCACGGCTGACTGTGCCGTTTGATGATCCTGCAAATCCGGAACCTACACTATTACCGGAGTCTACAGGCGGCAAAATCGGATTGAAGGTCGCAGCCTGTACAGGCTTTGTGCCTGCAGCGTTTGTTTCTTCAGGCTTTTTGGGTGTGTTATCAACATTGCCGTCAACAACCATTTCTTTTAAGACTGTAGCCAGTCCTGCCATGTTCTGCATATCCGAAGGAATGATGATCTTAGTTGCTCTGCCGTCTGCTACCTGTGCAAAGGTTTCCAGACTCTTCAGCGCAATGACTCTGTCGGAAGGCGCTGCTGCGTTCAGCATTTTCAAGCTGTCTGCAAACGCCGTCTGTACTGCGATGATTGCTTCCGCTTCACCCTGTGCTTCACGAATCTTTGTCTCTTTGATCGCTTCTGCACGAAGGATCGCCGCTTCCTTGTGACCTTCTGCAACAAGAATCTGGCTGGTCTTCTCACCTTCTGCATCAAGGATTCTGGCACGACGCTCACGCTCTGCCTTCATCTGTTTTTCCATCGCAATCTGAATCTCACGGGGCGGCAGAATGTTCTTCAGCTCAACACGCTTTACTTTGATACCCCATGCATCTGTCGCTTCATCAAGAATCTCTCTGATTCTTTCGTTGATCTTGTCACGGGAAGTCAGGGTATTGTCCAGTTCCAGTTCACCAATGATGTTTCTCAGGGTCGTAGCACAAAGTGTTTCAATCGCCATAATCGGACGCTCTACACCGTATGCATAAAGCTTGGAATCTGTAATCTGATAGTAAACGACAGTATCTATCTGCATGGATACATTGTCTCGTGTGATGACGGACTGCGGTTCAAAGTCTACAACCTGCTCTTTCAACGATACCTTTCTGGCAATTCTGTCCATAAAGGGTATCTTCATGTGAATGCCGGTGTGCCATGTGGTGTAATACACACCAAAACGCTCGATAACAAATGCATTTGCCTGGGGAACGATTTTGATATTGGATACTATTACAAGAACGACCAATACCAGAACAATTATTAAACCGATTAACCAAGGTGACATACTCTTTACCTCATTTCATAGTTTTTGTTTTTTGTACTTGCTTTTCAGCACTTAATGGTTTTTCTCTTTTGCTGTCTGTTTTGTTTCCTTTGGTTTTACAATCAGTTTCACTCCTTCTATACGAAGAACACTGATCTCTGTATTAACCGGAAGTATTGTTTGTGTTTCAGTAGTGGCTGACCAGTCGTCATTCTCTACCCTTACACGAAATATTCCAAGCTGTTCGTCTACTATTTTTGTGACCCTGCCTGTTTTGCCAATGTTGCTGTCTGCATTTGTGGCTGTCTTTTTGAACTTCATCATTTTTTTGGCAAGTGGCCTTGTCAGCAATATCGCCAATATGGTTACCGCAAAGAAAACAATGATCTGTATCACCATATCTACATTACAGAAATATAAAATCAATGATACAAGTCCGCCTAATGCCGCCCAGATACTGACAAGCTGTATGGGAGACGTCGCTTCAAAGATAACCGCAAAGACTATAACTATAATCCATACCCAGAGCATTGACATTTTGTTCACCTCCTTTTTCAGTAACAAAGTGTATTAAAAGGTGCCGCTTCGTTTTACCGACGCTTTTTCCCTTTTCCCTTCTTTTGGCTGTTGTTGCCCACAGCTTTGTTGTTTCCCGCAGCTTTTTGTATACTGTCATATTTCTCAAAGGATATTCCGTATTTTATCTCGGCTTCCGTCAGGTTCTTTTTCTGAGAAAGCCTGCCTTCGGTTTTGTTTCTCGGACGAATCAGACATTTCTTATCAAATCCGATCAGATCTGTACGGTGCGCTGTGACCAGTGCCTCGTGTACAAGATCATAGTTCTTCGGATTTTTATACTGTATCAGCGCCCGCTGCATCGCTTTTTCATGAGGATTGTGCGCTACATAGACCGGCTGCATATTGCGTGGATCAACACCGGTATAATACATACAGGTGGAAATTGTGGATGGCGTTGGATAAAAATCCTGAACCTGTTCCGGGCTGCAGCCGTTATCACGAAGGTATTCCGCCAAAGCAATGGCTTCTTTCAGTGTTGACCCCGGATGCGATGACATCAGATAAGGGACAAGATACTGTTCTTTGCCCAGTGCTTTGTTGATGGCAGCATATTTTTTGCAAAAAGCCTGATAGACCTTATTTTCCGGCTTGCCTAATTTTGAAAGGACGGCGTCGGCAATATGCTCAGGCGCTACTTTTAATTGTCCGCTGATGTGATACCGACACATTTCTTTCAGAAAAGTATCATCGGGATCCGCCATAATATAATCGAACCGGATGCCGGAACGAATAAAGACTTTTTTAACTCCCGGCAAAGCTCTGAGCTTGCGTAATAACGAAAGATAATCGCTGTGATCAACCTTCAGATTGGCACACGGCTTCGGAAACAGACATTGTTTGTTCGGGCAAACACCGTACCGGAGCTGTTTGTCACACGCAGGCCGCCTGAAATTTGCCGTTGGTCCCCCTACGTCGTGAATGTATCCCTTGAAGTCAGGATCCTTTATGATCTCTTTGGCTTCTGCAATGATGGATTCGTGACTTCTTGTCTGAATGATCCTTCCCTGGTGAAATGTCAGCGCACAAAAACTGCATCCCCCGAAACAGCCCCGGTTACTGATCAGACTGAATTTCACCTCTTTGATAGCATCAATTCCACCGGCTTCTTCGTAACAAGGGTGATAGGTACGCATATATGGCAGCGCATAAATGCCGTCCATCTCTTCCTGTGTCAGAGGCTTCGCCATAGGATTTTGTATGACATAAGCGTCGTCATACGGCTCACACAACACCTTCCCGGAAAAAGGATCTGTATTGGTATACTGTATATAAAAACTTCTGGCATAATTAAGCTTGTCTTTTAACAAGTCCTGATAGGAAGGAAGCAGGATACGATCCTCTGTAAGATTGTCAAGCGTTTTTGCTTTATACACTGTTCCTGCTATAAAGGTGATATCCTTTACGTTTATTCCGTTGTTAAGAGCATCTGCTATTTCTACTATAGAGCGTTCACCCATGCCAAATGACAGTAGATCCGCCTGTGAATCAAGAAGAACAGACCTTTTCAGCATATTGTCCCAATAATCATAATGCGCCATCCTCCGCAAACTTGCTTCTATTCCCCCGATAATCAACGGTTTATGCGGATAACTTCGCCTGATCAGATTGCCGTATACTACTGTAGCGTGATCTGGTCTTTTGCCCATGACCCCGCCCGGTGTATAAAAATCTTTTGAACGGCGTTTTTTCGAAACACTGTAGTGATTCACCATTGAATCCATATTGCCGGCGCAGACCAGAAATCCCAGTCTTGGTTCACCAAACACGTTGATACTTTGCGGATCCTTCCAGTCGGGTTGAGGAATGATGCCTACCCGATAACCTGCTTGCTCCAGTACTCTGCTGATAATTGCAGGCCCGAAAGACGGATGGTCAACATACGCATCTCCGATGACAAACGTAAAATCAACCTGATCCCATCCACGTTTTTGCATATCCTCTTTGCATATTGGTAAAAAATCTTTCATAAGCATTCTCCGCTTTTTGCTTCCGATAATTTTTGCTCCCATTCCTGTTGCCGAAAGCCTACCAGAATCCACTCATCACCAATCAGCAGAGGTCTTTTGACAAGCATTCCGTCGCTTGCCAATAATTGAAGCTGTTCTTCTTCTGTCATTGAAGGAAGTTTATCTTTAAGCTGCAGCGCCTTGTAGAGCTGACCGCTTGTATTGAAGAAGCGTTTCAACGGAAGATGACTTTTGTCATGCCATGTTTTCAGTTCGTCGTAGGTAGGACGCTCCTCTTTTATGTTTCTCTGTGTAACATTGATTCCCTGATTGTTCAGCCATGCCATCGCTTTTTTGCAGGTTGTACATTTGGGATAGCAGATAAACAACATACTGCTCACCTCTTTTGATATTAATAATGATGCTCTGATATGATGTTTACATTATACCATATCAGAGCTTAATTGAAAATACACAAATTATGACTTTTTGTTGTTTTTTATCGAATTAGTCCATATTTTCTTTTGATTCTTTCTAATTTTTTCAGCATTGGTTCTGCTCCAAAGTACAAAAAGAATGCCGTCGTCAGTGCATGAACGGTATCTAATGGCAAGCCTGCCGCATATACTGCTATCAATGAAGGTATATTGACAGCGCTTCTGGATAATATCAGCGTTGCGGGATTCATGATCCCTCCATACAGTACGAATACTGCCAGAAAACCATATACAGCGATGATAACTTTATTGGCAGTCAATACGCCGTGATGAAATAACAAACCTGTGATATATCCGATCAGACCCATCGTCAGCATTTGCCACGGCGTCCAGATTCCCTGACCGAAAATGATATTAGACGCTAACATCGACATTGAACCAATCAAGAAACCGCTCTCGCTGCCGAGCGCTATGGCTGACAGTATCACCAGTGCCGTTACAGGCTTACATTCCGGAAACATATATAATGCCGCTCTGCCCGCAACACACATCGAACATAACACCGCTGTCAGAACCAACTCCCGGGTTTGTACTTTTCGTTTTTCAAACATCAGATAAAAAGGAATGGTACTCTCTAATAATACCAGCAAAGAGATGAACAGATATTTTGAATCATCCAACAGATAAACCCCTGCCAAAACTGTAGACGGTACCAGTACAAATATCGTCAACGCTGCAACTACCGATCTTCTGATACTGCCGTGTGATTTTACAATAGCTATGGACACCCTGTTCTTTCCTGCGCTTGCTACAAAAAGAATAAATGAAATAATCAGCACCGTATAGTCAAGTATCTGATGTTCAGAAAAAAAAGGAACGTATATTTTTTTCATCGTGATGAACAGTGTTATGATAGTGAATAACAGCATCGTTCCGCAAAATATTGTTTGCACGACACTGCGCTTTTGGGGATAACGATCCTTTTCAGTGATTGTTTCTTTTTCTTCCGACCGTTTTTCTCCGATGGACGGATCAGGCACATTCGGATAAAACGTTGCGTCATCTTCTGCTGATTTCAGCGACATCAAAATATCCTGAACCGTCACTGCCTTCGCAATCAGACCATTTGCCATTCTGCCGGCTGAAGTGGTATACATGCCGTTTGACGCAAAAAAATTTCTGGGGCTGTCTGTGCTGACAATCCTACCATTAAACAGCATTGCACATCTGTCTGCATTCTCCGCACAAAAGTCCAGATCATGACTGACGGCTATTACCGTTGTGCCGTTTGTCGTCAGATATCTGATAATCTCCGCTAAATGACGCCGAAAAGCACAGTCCAGACCTTTTGTCGGTTCATCAAGCAACAGTAATTGCGGCTTTGTCAGCAGCAGCTTTGCTAAAGCTGCCTTTTGCTGCTCTCCACCTGACAAATCATAAGGGTGACGGTTCAGCAGCTTTTGCAGTCCGCATAACCTGACGACTTCTTGTACGTCTTGGTTCTTTTGCTCTGATGTCCCTTCGCCCCCCGATAAGACCTCATATAACTCTTCTTTCACTGTTGCTGCTACAAACAGCGTTTGCGGGTTTTGCGGTAATAAAGCCATTTTTACGCTGCCTGCACGGCTTGCACTCTTTGTTCTTTTGCTTGGTTCTATTTTACCCCTGTATGCTTTTTGTATCCCTGTGATCAGTGCTAACAAGGTTGTTTTACCGGAACCGTTGCCCCCTACGATGGTCAGAAATTCATTTTTTTTAATCTCTAAACTGCAGCCCTTCAATATATCCAGGGTTTCTTTATCATACCGGAACCATACATTTTTGACTGTTAATAACGTATCTGCTTTTTCGTCCTGTTGCTCTTCTTCAAGCGGATACACCTGATGTGTTTTAGTATAATTCACAAGCCAGTTTCTCCCTTCGACAACTGACAAAGGGGTTTCCTCGTTTGAAGCATCACAATAACGATAGATTCTTGCCGCAGCAGGCATGGAAAGAAAAGCCGGTTCCTTCTTTTCGTGTAGTATCATACACGCTTGTCTTGGATTCGTATCCGCAATGATTCTGCCCTCCGACATGACAATCAGACGATCTGTAACACTCAGAATTTCTTCTAAATTGTGTTCACTCATGATGATCGTAGTACCTAATTCCCGGTGGATTCTTTTTAACCAGTTGATCAGTTCGTATGACGCTATCGGATCCAACTGGGCTGTCGGTTCATCAAGGATCAGCACTTCCGGTCGGGTAATCATTGCGGATGCAATATTCAGGATCTGCTTCTGTCCTCCAGAAAGCTCTGCTACCGGTTTTTCAAACCACTTTTCAATCCCGAAAAAAGCTGCTGTTTCAGATACTCTACGCTGTATGATATCATGAGCATAGCCAAGACTTTCCAGACCGAAAGCTAACTCATGCCATACTTTATCAGTGATAGACTGGTGATCCGGACTTTGCTGAACAAAACCGATCTCACGGGACTGGTCTATCTCTGTGGCTTTTTCAAGTGCCTGTGAACAATACAGTATTTCACCGGTTCTGTCTCCAACCGGCTGCAGACAGGTTTTTAACTGCCTGAGCAGCGTGCTTTTCCCACAGCCCGATAATCCGCATATAGTCACAAACTCTCCTTTTTGAACAGAAAAGCTGAGCTCACTTAACGCATTCTCAGAAGCACCCGGATAACGAAAATTCAGATTCCTGATTGTATAGATTTCCATTTCTGCTCCTCCCTCCAATGCGCTGCTAACGGCAAATAACACAGTATACAAAATACTATATATCCGGCTATTTCTTGTACCTCAAAAGTCATCGGTGAAATCACCGGATAGTAATAAAAATCAAGCTGTTCCGTAAAATACAAAACGGCAGTGATTGTACTGCACAGTACTGTCACCGTCATCATGATTCCATCTCTTGCTTCAAAATAATATAAGGAATATGACGTTCTGCGATGCAGTCCGTATCCACGGCTTTTCAGTGCGTCTGCCGTATCAACAGCATTCTCCATCGACCACTCTATGACAGAAGAAATGATTCTCACTGTATTTCTGATTCTTTTCAGCAGGTTTCCCTGATTGACATCTCTGCCGATGCAGTGCTGCGCTCCTCTGACTTCCTGAAAATGCTTTGCAAATAAGGGTAAGAATCGCAAAATCATCGACAACAATAATGATATTTTTGGAGATACTCTGCCGAACAGATACAAGATTTTATCTGATGACAGGGTGTGACGGATACATAAACACCAGAGCATGATCGAACTGAACATCAGCCCGGATACAAAGCCATATATCATGGATTCCATTGTAAACGGATTGCCGTCAGGAAAATACCACATTATCGTAACACCTGCATGATTGAATAACGGGTTGATAACTCCGACCAACAATGCCGCAGGCAAGATAAAGCGCAGAAAAACCTTTAAGGCTTTTCTGCGTCCAAAACTAATAGCTGTCATCAGTGAAGCAAGAAGTGTGATAATCAGATAAACAGGATGCTGTATAAACATGGTGAACAGCATAACCGGTGTAAAAAAAATCAGTTGAACGACCGGATGATATCCTGCAAATGCGTTTTTATTCATTCCTTCTCACCTCATACTGCTGTAATCTTCAGGATTGATGTCATGACCCAGTTCACAGGTGTAATGCCATAAAATGATATCTCCCTCTTTTACCATGTATCCCGAACATCCTATGGACGGCATTTCATCATTGACGCTATATACCCACCCGGAACCACTTCCACAGTCAAATTCGTACAGATTGAATATCCCTTCTATGTATGCTGTCTGATACAGCGGCGTTAATGTGAATTCGAACGGAATCCTGTTTTCAGTACAGATTCTTTTCGTGACATCAAATACGCTTTCCCCTTCTTCATAGCTAACCTCCGCAGGATACAGAAGGATACCGTTGGCAGGAACCAACTCTCGCTTGTTCTTTGGCAAAAGGTTTTCTTTCCCGACCAGCGTTCTGCAATCTATGCCGATCACACAGTATTTGTTCGAATCCGGAATACTGTTCTTCACTTCATCATCAGATTCAGTTAGCTTTTCCGATGCATCTCCTTTTTCTGATGCTTCCGATAGTTTTTTCTCAGCCTTCGATTTCTCTGAAGCGTCAGGCACCTCTGAAGACGTACTGCTCGGAGCCGTGAACGTGTCTGATACATATTCAGCAGAAGAGGTCTCTTCCTCTGAATGCAGAGAATCTGCACTTTCTGACTGTGATACACTTGTTTCTTCTGCAGATTCTTCCGATTCCTTTGACACGATCGGTACTGGCAGCTGATCGCTGCTCACCAAAGATGATTGCTGTATCGCTGAGGAATCGTTTGTCTTTTGGGAAGCAACTGACTGACAACTGCTTTGATTGATGACTGTACTGTCCTCTTTTGAGAACTCTGCCGATTCCCGGGAAACCGGAAGATTGTCCTCATCATTTCGTTCAGATTGATTATTTTGCTTACCAGTCAGAAAGAAAGCCACCGTAAGTATCAGCAATATCAGGGTTGTGATAATAATCGTTTTACCATAGCGCTTCAAAAACGGCGGCATTCTTTTTCACCTCTTTATTCTGATTATTCGCTGTCCCTTCTTTTGATTACTGCAAGGCAAATGAATGACATTAGTGCAAAAACAGATAACATTATCTGTACGCTTTCACTGTCTCCGGTTGAAGGAACTTTCGCATCAGGCTTGCTGACTTCTTTTTCTGTACTATCGTCATCAGAAGCAGTACTTACTTCGCTGTTCTGATCCGATTGCTCTTCATCTTTATATACAACAAGCGTCTGATCCGTCATATCAAAATATGAAGTCATCTTATTCTCAAAACGATATCTTGAGATAATTCCCATATAAGCCTGATACGTCGATATATGATTGGCTTCTCCGTCTTCAAAATGTGAGAAACCTTTAGCATCCTGATAAAAGATCATCAGACCGTCATATACACTGCTGTTATTCTTTATAAAACGGGGATCGTTCTCCGCATCACAAGACAATTCGTATAAAGCTGTCAATACCTGAGCACAGCTTTCGCAATCATAATAGCCATAAGAACGAAGCTGCCCTTTTTCATTCTGTATGGAAGAAAGATAAGTTAATGCTTTCTCCACGGCTGTCCGAACTGCACCATTTTCTGTCACATAGGGTGCCAGCGCCTGTAAAGCCATAGCTGTCATGTCTGCGTCTGAACCGTCGTCTGTGCCGGACCATGTATCAATCGTCCAGCCGCCGTCCTCCTGCTGTTCATTCAAAATGGCTGTAATCATTTTCTCTCTTGTTGTTTGCGTCTGATCGGCTTCTGCTTTGGGAACGTCGTAATGACAGGTATCCATTGCGATGAGTGCATAGACAGCTCCGTTAATTCCTTGCTTTAAAATATAATCGTAATCCGAAAGAGGCTTTAAGAGATTAAAACCGTAAAAATTCTGAGGATCGGCACCGCAAGCTGTCAATGCTGTAATCACACCTGAATTAACTGTTGAACGTGTAGCGCTCAGCTTTTCTTTGCCTGCCTCTGTCACCGCCTTACGAACACTCTGAATATAATCCTGCCGGTTTTTCTCTGTTGACAGACCGAAACGGCAAAGATTGATTACGTCCCATTCGTTACCGTATGTGAAAGCGTCATCTTCCGTGCCTGCTAAAAGAGAACGAAATGCTTCCGGCATCATGACGTCCGCATTGTTTAAGATCTCTGCATACGCTTTTTCGGCTGATAACAGAACGTCATAATTGCTGACCTTCATTTGCTGCTCTTCATTCAAAGCATCATAACTTGTTCTTGCAGCTTCAATCAGTCTTCCGCTGTTCTTCGTCACTTCTCCGATTGCTGAAATCAGACTTTCTGTTTCCTGTATACGAAGATCCGTTTCCTGCGCTTTTTCATTGATATGGATGGTATAAATACTCTCCTGTGCATTATTATAATTGCTCTGCATCCATGCCGGATTGGCAACACCTATTACAATAACATCACCGTCTTTGACTTCTATCTCTTCAGAGGGCTTATAGTCACTTCCCTTTTCTGCCGGTGTATATTCGTTTTTATATACTTTTGCCCGGTAACCTCTGTTTGTTGTGAAGGGTTTAACTGTGATTCTTTCTGTTTCTTCAGGTATTGTCAGAACATACTCTCTCGTTTCGGAGGAAAACTCAGGCGTCAGAATGCCTTCACTCAGTTTGATCTCCTTTAGCGATGTGTCATTTCCTGACCAATCATAGCCAAGATCTGCACCCCAACTGCAACTGTAGGAAAAGGTAATTTCATCTCCTCCTTCAAGTTTTCCGGAGCTGACCGTATAAGCAGAAATTGCTTCATCTGTTATCCAGTTGTCAAGGCTGACCATCCAGCCTCCCATGGAACCGCCGTCTTCTGATGACAAGCCGTTAATCTCTGTGATATAATCTATATCTGCTCCGGTTTGTGTATATCCGTGTCGATCAAGCGCTGTCAAAAACGCTCCTGCAGCCGTTGTATCTTCATTAATTTCTATCCATTCATCTAATAATACACCCGTCCAGTCTGCACCGTCTGCTGAAGAAAGCGTATTGTTCTCTACCAGAATCCGAATCTGGTTTTTGCGGTCGCTCACTGCATTTGCACCGACTGCCATCATAGAAGATATCATCGTGCAGGCAGTGATAACTGATAGTATCCGGGCTGCATTTTTAGTCTTTTGGTTATTTCTCATATTGATTACTCCTTTTGTTCATCTTTTGTTGCAACGCTTTGATTCTTTTGATTTCTTTTTTTCTCCTTTCTCTCTTTAGTCGACTCTTTTCTTTGGAAGTAACAGCAGGCGGCGTCTTTAAGCCGGCCGCTTCCAACGCACGAGGCCATGGTCCCAGCTTTTGTTTAATAAAGCAAACCGTTTCACTGTCAAAATCATCTCGTTTTGGCATTCTCTGTAATTCCTGCGCCTTTTGTTGTAACAGCTTTACAGCTTCTTCTCGCTTTTGGTCCCCCTGCATACAGTCACCCCCTATAAAAAAAGCTTTCTTTGTGAAAACAAAGAAAGCACAACTGATTCTACATAACACTAACAGGTCTATATCTTTTTATGATACAGACTGCCCTATAGAATCGGCTGCACTTCTTCTCTGTCCAAGAATGCGTACCTGAATGTATACGGGAGTATTCCGACTTTCGGAGTATTCCGATCACGGTAATGACAGTTGCTTTGGTCTTTCACCAAATTCCCAATTACCTACAGGCTCTTTTTTAAAGCTTTCGAACCGTATACGGTACATTATATTCAGTTCTTTTTCACTATAACAGATTTCTGTCCGCCTGTCAAGTAAAGCCCCATTCACCATTCAATCTTCACTCTTTACTATTCATCTTATTTCTGCTCCTGTCATTCCCTGTAACTATAGTTTAACTCATACATCGTTTTTCAGCATTGTTCCCTTATCAGGTTCTGCATTTTCGGCATTGTTCCCTTATCAGATTCTGCTTTTTCGGCATATACGCTCTGCACAAACTGTTTCTGCTATCATTTCACCCACAAGAGGTTTTGTCTATGTGAGGGTGTTGTTCTTCCTCTGATCAATAGTTCATTGGCTTAATGATCTTTTTACAAAGCCTCTGATAACCAGTCATGTATTCGTACTACTACCACAACAACTGCAGAAGGAGCATCATTGTAATGCCGGGTATGCCAAGCAATGCGGATATACAGATGGATAGTCTGCTAACCGGCAGTGAAACACCTGTTAACGGTGAAATAACATTCAAAACCGTCAGCATACCGATCCCTATGAGTGCAAACAGAACCACCCTTCGAAATGGTTTTTGATTTCCTGCTACTATCTGTAATATCACCAGTACAAAAACCGCTCCTGCTATCATCAGACAGATTCCCCATTCCGGCATCATGACATTCCTCCATCAACTTTTTTTCATATATATGCCGTCTGTCTGAAAAATAAAACAAAAACAGCCTTTATGCATGATCTACTGCATAAAGGCTGTCGCTCATTCTTCTGTTTTTGCTTTATGACTATCTGATATCTTGTAGCACAAAACCATTAAGCTGTCGTTCAGATGAACATTCTCAACGATTATATCATCGTATTCCACCGAAAGATCATAGTGACTGAAATTCCAGTAGTTTCTGACGCCTGCCTGATACAATCGCTCTGCTATTGCAGGCGCTGCTTCTTTCGGTACACAAAGAATGGCGACATCTACTGTGTTTTTGCAGCAAAAATCCTCCAATTCAGATATATCACTGACAGTAAGACCTCTGATAACTGTGCCGATCTTTTCTGTATCATTGTCAAATACACCGATTAACGAGAATCCTCGTTTCTCAAATGTCATGTGTACCGCTACTGCCTTTCCGAGATTGCCGGCTCCGATCAGAATCGCCTGATAGGTATGCCCGAGCCCAAGTATCTGACCGATTTCATTGTACAGGCTGTCAACAGAATAACCATACCCCTGCTGGCCGAACCCGCCAAAACAGTTCAGATCTTGTCTGATCTGTGAAGCTGTCAGCCCCATTTTATCAGACAATTCTCTTGATGATATTCTTGTGCATCCCTTTTCCTTCAAGTCCGCTAAAAAACGATAGTATCTCGGAAGACGCTTTATCACAGGAACGGATATTTTGTCTTTGCGCATTCAGCTTCACCACACTTTTAGGTTATATTTGTCAGGATTACTCATTTAGTGTAGCAGTTTTATCCAAAAAAGTAAAGTGAAATATTATTACGATGCAATCTATTCACTCTTCGCAGTCACATCACTTGCCGATGCAAAGGTAAAATCAATGGTTCCCATCGGTACCGATGCATTGACTACTTTGATCTTTACAGCGTCTCCGATAGAATAGCTCTTTCCGCTTTGACGGTCTGTAGTAGTAGCTGTTCCGTCAAATTCAAAAAATGCATGATCATCGTCAACCAGACTGACAAATCCCTCAATACCGTTAGGAATCCCAACAAACAATCCTTTATTCGTTACTCCAGACACAATACCATCGTAAACTTCGCCGATATGAGAGGTCATATATTCGGCTGCATAACATTTTTCTGCATCTCGTTCTGCTCTCATGGCTCTTAGCTCACGGTCTGATGACAGTTTAGCCGATTCCTTGGCAAATTCTCCGTATTTTTCCTGTATTGTATCTATCGGTATACCGCTGACCAGATCGGTTAAGATACGGTGAATGGATGTATCGGGATAACGGCGGATCGGTGAAGTGAAATGGCAGTAATCTGCCAGTGATAATCCAAAATGTCCCAACGGGGCTGCATCATATCTTGCTTTTGCCATTGTTCGCAGTACCTGTGTAGAAATCAGCCGTGCATATTTCGTATCCTTGGCTTTTTGTATCAGTTCAGACAAATCAGTCTGATGAACCCCTTCTTTCAACCTTCTTGATGTGAAACCACACGCTGCTGCAAGCTCCGAGAGGGTTTCCAGTCTGTCTGCCTCGGGTGCTTCATGTACCCGATAGACAAACGGTATCAGTGCGCTTTTGGCATACAATGCCGCTGCACGGTTTGCCGTTATCATAAACTGCTCAATCATTTCTTCCGCAAGTCCACGTTCTCGGGCTGCTACACCAACGCACACACCTTTTTCGTTCAGTACAAACCGCAGCTCTTCTGTTTCCAATTCCAATTCTCCACGCTGCTTTGCCTTTGCCTTCAGCAATTCTGCCAATTCATTTCCTTCATGAATGGCTGTTAAAACCTCTTCATATTTTTCAACTATATCCGGTTTAGCTGTGCCATTCAATATGTCATTAACTTCGGAATATACGCCTCTAACCTTGGAAATAATGACGCTTTTTTCAAAGCGGTAATCAAGCAGCTCCGCTTTCTTGTCTAACCGCATGATGGCTGAAAAAGTCAGTTTTTTGACGCCGGCATTCAAAGAACAACAGCCGTTGGATATTTCTGTCGGCAGCATGGGTATCACACGATCTGCAAAATAAACCGACGTTCCTCTGTCCATCGCAGATTTGTCAAGCTGACTGCCTTCGGTTACATAATGGGATACGTCTGCTATATGTACACCTAATTCCCAACCTTCTTCCGTCTTTTTCACAGATATGGCGTCGTCAAGATCTTTGGCATCTGCGCCGTCAATCGTAAAAATCACTTCGTTTCTCAGATCAAGTCTTTTGTCGATTTCTGCTTCTGTAATGGGTTCGGCAGCCTTTATTGCCGCTTCATGCTTCACACTGACTGCAAATTTTGTCGGTATGCCTGCTGCATCTATTATTGCATCTGAACATACTTTTGCGGAATCTGCCCTTCCGTAAATATGTATGACTCTTGCATATATTCGCTTTTCCTTTTGATGATAAGCTACCGCTGCCTTAACTTTATCTCCGTTTTTGCTCTTCAGTTCTCCTCCCTGAACGATCTGCAGATGATAAGCAAATCCATTATCCGGGATAATGTAGGCTTTTCCTTTTTTCCCTTTTTCTCTCTCTATCGTGCCGGTAATGATACGGGTTCCTTTCTCCAGTATTTTATCTACATCACCTGAAGGACCTTTTTCACTGTCGGTTATGTTTTTTAACAAAACAATATCTCCCGGCATGGCTCCTTTAGAGGACGATGAATGAATAAATATATCGTCCATATCATCCTCTATGGGGTGAGCAAAGGAAAACCAGCGGTTTTGTCTAACAATCGCTGCTTTGACATATCCCGCAACTTTCGGCGTGGCTATCTTTTTCCTTTTGATGACCACTGCTTCCCCTCTTGATTCCAGATATGATAAAGCATTATTAAAATGATGAGGTTCTACGATCCCCGTCATCACCATTGCTTCTGTGCGTTCTACCGGCTCTGTCTGCTGTTGCAGATAATGCAGCAGTATTTCATTGTCTTCATTTCTCATAGTTTTTTTCCTTTTTGATAAGCAGCCATTATTCGGTCATAAACAAAACACCAATGGTACCCGGACCACAGTGAGAGGAAATTGTACAGCTCGCCCGCTCGATAAACACTTCACTGAAATAGCTGAGCTTATCAATCTCTTCTTTAATCATATTGATGTACTTGGGATCAATGCCGGCATGTGTGATAAATATTCTGCTGCTGCGAATGTTTTCGTATGCCGACAGTTGATCGTGAACATAGCTTAGCAGAACTTTGTCCAATCTGCCCCTGTATTTTTTGCCAACCGTCATGGAACCGTCTTTATTGTCAACTAATATACACGGCTTTAGCTGCAAAAGATTGGCTCCCAGCATAGCAAGAGTTGAACATCTTCCTCCTGCACGAAGATAATCCAATTTATCTATTACAAAGCTGGCGTGGCATTTCGGTACAAGTTCTTTTACCTCTTTGACAATCTCAGTAACCTCCATGCCTTTTCTGATGCGGTCGGCCGCTTCAATAACCAGATGTCCGGAACCGGAGGACAGATTGCAGGAATCAATCGGATATAAATGTCCCAATTGTTCGGCTGCCGTTACACAGTTCTGATAGGAGGAAGATAATGCTGAGCCAAGACTGATATGAATAACATCGTATCCGTCATCTATATACGGCTTAAACTTGTCAATATACTCCTGTGTATTGATTGCTGCTGTTTTTGGCAGCTTTCCTGTCGCCTTGAAATTAGCATAAATATCATCCGGTCTGATATCCACGCCGTCGTCATAACTGTTTTCTCCCAAAATAATGTGCATCGGGAATAAATTGACTTTTGTTCGTGCAAGCAGTTCTCCTGAAATATCACAGGTACTGTCTGCACTTAACAGAATCTTTGACATACTGTTCAACTCCTTATCAGGTTTTATTTTTGTTTTTGAACTTTCTCTTTAACTGTCGGATATCATTTCCTACAAATTCAAGTCTGTCCAACGTACCGATAATTCTGGATATGATCCTGAAATTATAATGCTCCTGCAGTTCAGAAATCATCAGATTGGTGCTGACAATCGTTGGTTTAGACAGTATTGTGCGGCTGTTCAGAATATTATACAGTGCTGCTACTGAAAATCTGGAGGTGAATTCTGTTCCGAGATCGTCCAGTATCAACAGATCACACTCTGATAGAAGCTGTTCTGTCATATTGCCGTCAGATGATCGGTATTCAAATTCAAAGTTTTCTTTGGACAGCTTTGATAAAATAACCGGTGCCGATGTATAGATTACGCCGTATCCCTTTTGTATCAATTCGTTGGCTATTGCCAGTGACAAATGAGTCTTACCCAGTCCGGGTGAACCCTGAAACAGCAGACTTCTGGAATTGAGATCAAATGTTTTGGCGTATCGTTTGCAAAACCCCAGTACAGCCGTCATGTGTGTGTACGCACTTGGTTTCCCTTCAGCAACCGGTGTTTTGGAATAATAGTCCAAAGAAAAGCTGTCAAAGCTGCATAATGATAACGGAGAGATACTGTTCAGCTTATCGTACGCAATCTGACGCAGCATCGTTTTCATACAGTTACACATTCTCCCGTCAATATCTCCTCTGTCTCTGCACTCGCTGCAGTGATACCACGGTTCAAGATAGTTTTTCGGAAATCCAAAGCTTTTGATGATCTCTTCAAGTTCCGACTGCAGAGTCAGGTTTTCTTCACGCAAAGCTTCCAGACGGGGATGTGGGTCTTCTCCCCGAAATATTGCTTTTGCTGCCGCTACGGAGGTTCTTGCAATCAGACGCTCTATCTCTAACGCTCTGGGAGAACGAGCATATAAAATATCACGCCGTCTCTCAAGATCTGTTTCGGCTTTGATTCGTCTGTTTAGTATTTCCTTCTCGGCAGCTTCATACACATCTGCTGTATAACTCACTCATCCCACTCCTCATCTAACACACTGGTGCTTTCATATTCATTGATATTATAGGTCGGCTGATATCCACTGCCTTGTTTTCCTTTTTGACTTTTTCTGACTGTATTATTCTTTTTAAGCTGTGCAACATCCTTGATACCCGAATGGTACCAGTTGTCTAATATGCTCGATATGTATCGCAGAATATATTTCCCTTTGGTATCTATACATGTTTCATAAGCTGCCCGCAGCATCTCATCCGAAAGCTTCCACCTGTTTATCCATAAATCTGCAGCTTCACTTTCTTTCTCGGTCGGTGAATGCTCATCCAAGCCAAAGATCCTTTGAACCCTTCTCGCTGCTTCTCTGCCGCTTGTTAATTGTCTGATTTTACTCTCCGCTCTTTCAAGAGTATTGATCTCCTCATCAGACCAGGAAATGGCCATTTTCTCAATATAACGCATATTGCCCTTACCGGCGCTGAATGCATACTGCAGCAGCATAATCAGCACTTCTACCGGAAGACCGTCATATTCATGTATCATCAAAAGCGTCGCTTTATCATTATTACTGGTCATTCTTCCGAATATCTCATCTGCACTCTGCATCAGAAATGCTATATCTGCATCGTTTTTCATTCTCTCGCTCAGATATTTGAAATCCGGCTTTTCAGGTCTTGACAATGCACGCTTTTTGTTAGTCTGAGCCGGTACGACAATGGGTAAGGGCAATGCTGCTTCTTTCTCTGTATCTACGCTCTTGTCTTCTATATCTTCACGCTGCGTCGTATGCTGTACAATATCCTCTGCCGGTGCAGGCGTCAGTAATTCCTTTTCTTCCGCAATGATACCGGTCTGGATCCAATACTGCATACTGTCCCGAACGTCAGCTTCATGCATTGATAATGCCTTTCCGATATCTTCCACTGTAAAACTTTCTCCTGCATGGCGCAGTATCCACAGTATAACCTTGAGCTGAGCTGCTCCGGCTAACTTAATGTGTTTGTCTACAATGACACTTGGTACAGCAAATACACTGTTCCATGCACCAAGTTCCAACCGGTAATTCATTTCATCCTTCTCCTTTATTGCATTGGCTTTTTTCTGTCTTTTTCTTTATATTATAGCACATATCTTTCTGATTGAACAGAAGTATTCTGTTTTTTGTTTGTTTTATAATCCAATTGCTTTTAACAAAGCATTCCTTTCGTTGGGAACCTTTTCCTCTATCACAAGCTCCAGCAATTCCTGCAGCATCCGACCGATTTCTTTTCCGTCGGTGATTCCCGCTTCCTTCAGATCTCCCCCGTTTACAGCAAGCTGCCTGAGTGCATAGGCAGACTGACTGTGGATCTCCTCCTGAAGCATCCTCTCCAATTCATCAACGTATTCAAGCTTTTCCGGGAGTTTATCAGGATTCTGAGCCTTTGCATCGGCTCGCTTCAACTCTGTCAGTGGCAAATACATCGTTTCTCCGATATCTCTGAGCAGCCGCCTGACACTCTTTTTTTCCAGCGGCGGACGTTTATCATGAACACGCACTAAATTTCTGACTGCCGCAATGGTATGATTATCATATCTTAATCGTTTCATGATAAAAGATGACATTTCAGCGCTGACTTCAGGATGACCGTGAAAATGGCCGGTTCCATCCTCCGATTTTGTAAAGGTGTACGGCTTTCCGATGTCATGAAAGAAAGCAGCAAGCCGGAGAACTTTGTCTTCAGGTGAGAAGCTCACCACCTTGACAGTGTGACTCCACACATCGTAAACATGGTGAGGGTTCTTTTGTTCAAAGCCAATCATAGGTTTTATTTCAGGAATAAACTCTGCAATAACATCCGCATACTCTGTCAGTATTTTTTCTACTCCAACACTCAGCAACAGCTTTGTAAACTCTGTATTGATTCTTTCCGCAGAAATATTCTTCAATAAAGCCTTGTTTCGATGAATTGCCTCTGCTGTTAATGGTTCTATCGTAAGCTCAAAGCGGGCTGCAAATCGCAGCGCTCTCATGATTCTCAATCCGTCTTCTTGAAACCGTTCATCCGGATTTCCTACACAGCGCAGGATTCGTCTTTGAATATCCTGATAGCCCTCAAAATAATCCTGCAAGCCTTCCTCTTCGTTATACGCCAGAGCATTGATCGTAAAATCTCTTCTGGATAAATCTTCCTTTATCTCATTGACAAATGTTACTGAAGAAGGTCTGCGATGATCCGTATACTGTCCGTCTTTTCGAAAAGTAGTAATTTCATAGTTTTCCCCATGATAACGAACTGTGACAGTACCGTGTTTCATGCCGTTTTCGATGATATTGGGCAACTGTAAAACCTCTAAAGTCTGCTGCGGAAGGGCTGAAGTGCAAATATCCCAATCGTCCGGCAGAAGTGACATCAGACTGTCACGGATGCAGCCGCCTACCGCATAGGCTTGATAGCCGGACTGCCGAAGCTTTTGAATGATATCATTTACATTCTCGGGAATCTCTATTCGCAAACGCATGATTGTTTCTCCTTAACAAAAAGCATCTTCAATGAATTTCATTGAAGATGCAGATAATAAACTTGATGATCGGTTGTTATCTCTGTTACTGTTCGTTTTCTCTTGTAACAGGAGCCTCGTCTTCAGAAGCAGTGCTGGTTTCAGCAGCAGATGTTGTGCTTGTTTCTGCCTTGCTCTCCGCAGACGCCTGCTCGGATTCAGCAGCAGATGCTGCTGAAGATTCTGTTTTGGATGCTTCAGCAGATTCTTCCTTGGATGATTCTGTGGAAGCATCGGATGTCTCGGTGGCAGATGTTTCGGTAATTACCGCATCGTTTCCGTTGGTATTGCTGTTTTTACCGCCAAAATATGAAATAGCATTCAGAACTACAACCAGAATGAAAAATCCGACAGCAACAAACTTTGTCACCTTTGCAAAAACAGCGTCGGCTGTTTTTGCTTTGCCACGCTTCATAAACGAATCGGCACCGCCTGTTATTGTTCCGAGACCTGCATCATGTCCCTCCTGAAGAATAATAACGATAATCATAATCACTGATAACAGTAACACAAGCGCACCAATAATAATTTCCCAGACTCCCATATTATTAATCCTCCTAAAAAGTAGCTATTGCTTAACAATACCTATAAATCATAACATAAATTCTTTATAAAATCAACCCTGATAAGACATTTTTTTCATCAATTTGCCGGATTAAAACGATATTTGTTCGCCGGTATCCTCTGATCGGGGAAGCTGCCCCATACTCGGCATCGTTTTCGCCCGATATCTGTCAGGGTTTTTGAACATATCTTCCCGGTATACTTCGGCAGATATGACCCGGTGACCCTTTTTCAGCTTCATGACCGCTACACCCTGTGTGTTTCTTGAGGTTTTTGCCAACAACTCTGATCCCTTGAACAGCAGCATTCTTCCTGATGACGATTTCAGCAGTATTTCTGCATTATCATCTTCTGCATAGACAACTGCGGCTAACGGATCTTTGTCTGAATAGGCTCCGGTCAGTTTCTTTCTGTTTGTTTTGGTCGCATAAGCTTCCAACGGTACCTTCGCTGCTTTTCCGTTCTCAAAAAAGAAATATACGTAACCGTGATAGTCTTTCGTGGCTATCATGAATACTGCATTTTCCTCTTCATCAAATCCCAGTTTCGAAGGTATATATTCACCCAGCGTACTGGCTTTTGTATCAGTAAACTGATGCAGTTTTGTTTTATACGCCTGCTGACGGTCAGAAAAGAAAATTAGATCACAGTTATTGGTCGTTTCGATATGCTCTGTGATAGAGTCTCCTTCTTTCAGCTTCTGTTCTCCGCCCATGCGAAGTGACAGTGGTGTAATCTTTTTGAAATAGCCCTCTTTTGTAAAGAACAGGTTGACGGCATAATCGGGAATGTCTTCCTCGACAGTTTCGTCTTCTATTTCATCGGCATAGATGATCATGCTCTTGCGGGGCTGTGCGTATTTTTTAATAATTCCTTCCAGCTCTTTTATGATGATAGCCTTGATTTTTCTGTTACTGCCAAGTATCGACTCTAATTCTGCAATATCCTTTTCAAGCTGGCTGATATCGTTCGTATGTTTCAGAATGTATTCTCTGTTCAGATGGCGAAGCTTTATCTCTGCTACATACTCTGCCTGTATCTCGTCAATATCAAACCCTTCCATTAGGTTGGAAACGACCATGCTTTCTTCTTCCGTATTCCGAATGATCCTGATAGCTTTGTCAATATCCAGCAGTATTTTCTCAAGACCTCGCAGCAAATGCAGTCTGTCAGACTTTTTATGAAGATCATAGTATGTTCTTCGCTTTACACACTCAATTCTGAATGCTGACCATTCGTTGAGCAGTTCCTTTACCCCCAGAACTCTCGGTGTTCCGGCAATCAGTACATTAAAATTACATGAAAAACTGTCCTCAAGCGGCGTCAGTTTATATAGCTTTTGCATCAGCTTATCAGGATTGGTCTGTCGCTTCAGATCAATCGTGATTTTCAGACCGTCCAGTCCTGTTTCATCCCGTATATCTGATATTTCACGAATCTTGCCCTGCTTGACAAGATCAATGATCTTTTCAATAATGGCCTCGCAGGTTGTTGTCTGCGGTATACTCAGAATATCAATACAGTTGGCTGCTTTATCATAAGTATACCGTCCCCGTAAACGGATACTGCCTCTTCCGGTACGGTATACATTCTCCATAGCCTGCTTATCGTATATAATCTGAGCCCCGCCTACAAAATCAGGTGCCGGCATGACAGACATGATGTCAAACTCAGGATCCTTCAGCAACCCAATCGTTGCTTTGCAGACTTCCTCCAGATTAAACGAGCATATAGAGCTTGCCATACCGACCGCAATGCCTGTATTGGCATTGACAAGTACCGACGGAAATGCTGCAGGAAGCAGCGACGGTTCCTTTAATGTGTTATCATAGTTATCAACAAAATCTACAGTATCCTTGTCAATATCAGAAAACAGCTCCGCACAGATCGGATCCAGCTTTGCTTCGGTATATCTGGACGCAGCCCACGCCATGTCCCGGCTGTAGGATTTTCCGAAATTGCCTTTGGAATCTACAAACGGGTGCAGCAGTGCTTCATACCCTCTGCTCAGACGCACCATCGTATCGTAAATTGCTGCATCTCCATGCGGATTCAGCTTCATCGTCTGTCCGACTATATTGGCTGATTTCGTTCGTGTGCTGCCTAACAATCCCATCTTATACATTGTGTACAGCAGTTTTCTATGGGAGGGTTTGAAGCCGTCTATCTCAGGAATCGCACGGGACAGGATAATACTCATTGCATACGGCATGAAATTCTCCTGCAGCGTGCTTGCTATCTTTTCCTCTACAACTTCTCCTGCTCCGGCAATATATCCCTGTATCTTGGACGGCTGTGTGCCGCCGCTGCTGCTTTTCCTTTTTTTCGCCATATTATTTTTCTCCTATTATTTCCCCAGTGTCAGTCGCATCTGAACATGAGGGATTCCATCTTCCATGAAGGAATCGGACACCACTCTGAAGCCTTCCTTCTGATAAAAGCCGATGGCATATTCCTGCGCTTCTATATAGATTTCATGAGCATGAAACAATTCTTTCGCTTTAAGCACCCCTGCGTGAAGTATCTTTCCGCCAAGACCGCAGCCTCTTTCGGTGGTGACAATTCTTCCAAGCTGAACGGTATCCGTTTCATCGTCTTTCCTGAACAACCGAAGACACGCTGCCACCGATCCGTCCGGACGCTGTATAAACAAATGCTCACTGTCTGTATCCTTCCCGTCAAGATCCTGATAGGGACAGTTTTGCTCCACCACAAAAACCGCACACCTGGCTTTCAGTATCTCGTAAAGCTCACGGTTAGTCAGCGCATTAAAGTTCTTTGAAATAACTGTATATTCTTCCATTTTGCCCTCGTTCTTTTGATACGTGTTCTTATGATACGTCAAGATCGTCAATATATTTATACCCGTTTTCGATGATATAATCTCGTCTGAGCGTTAAATTATCACCCAACAGTACATCAAACATCTCTGACGTTCTGGCAGCATCATCCGGCATAATCTTAATTAACCGCCGTGTTGCAGGATTCATGGTCGTCAAACTCATCATCTCCGGCTCGTTTTCACCCAGTCCTTTGGAACGCTGAATGGTGAATTTCTTCTCTCCGATTTCCGTCAGAAACTTTTCCTTTTCGGCTTCTGTATAAGCAAAATAAACCTTTTCTTTGGTGGTGATTTCATAAAGCGGAGATTCTGCTATAAATACTTTTCCTTCACGGATCAGAGTCGGCGCCAGACGGTAAATCATCGTCAGCAGAAGCGTTCTGATGTGAAACCCATCAACATCCGCATCCGTACAGAATATGACTTTATTCCAACGCAAAAGCTCCAGATCAAAAGACGACAGGTCTTTATTTGCTTTTGATTTGACCTCCACTCCACACCCCAGAACCTTTAATAAATCTGTGATGATTTCACTTTTGAATATTTTATCATAATCCGCCTTCAGACAATTCAATATCTTACCACGAATCGGAATGATAGCCTGAAAATCCGGATTGCGGGCTTGCTTACAGGCGCCCAATGCAGAGTCGCCCTCTACGATAAACAGTTCTCTCTCGTTTTTATCCTTACTGCGGCAGTCAACAAATTTAGCTACCCTGCCTGTCATATCCATAGTGCCGGCTAACGTCTTCTTGATATTCAATCTCGTTTTTTCGGCACTTTCACGGCTTCTTTTGTTAATCAGTACCTGATTGGCAATCTTTTCAGCGTCAAACTTATTTTCAATAAAATAGACTTCCAACTGATGACGAAGATATTCGGTCATAGCGTCTTGTATACCTTTATTGGTAATCGCTTTTTTCGTCTGGTTGGCGTAAGAGGTTACATTTGAGAATGATGAAATGACTATTACCAGACAATCCTTCACATCATCAAAGCTGATTTTGTTATCTGTCTTGTTGTATTTACCGTTCTGCTTTAAATATGCATCAATTGAGTAGACAAACGCATTGCGTACCGCTTTTTCAGGCGCACCGCCATATTCCAGCCAGCTTGAATTATGATAATATTCCGCTGTACTCACCTTATTGGAAAATGCCAGCGCTATATTGATCTTGGTTTTATATGACGGTTTGTCATCACGGTCGCTGACCATTCGTTCAGTTTGCCAGAGCTGTACCTGTGACAAAGCTTCGTCACCTACTATTTCTTTGACATGGTCGTATATTCCGTTTTCATAACAGAATTCGGTTGTTTCCATCTTCCCGTCCTTTTCAGTACGGTAGATAAAACGAATGCCTGCATTGACAACCGCCTGACGCTTGATAGTATCCAGAAAATATTCGTCAGAAATATCAATATCGGTAAACACTTCAAGATCAGGCTTCCAATGAATTTTCGTTCCGGTCTTTTTTCCGGTGTATTGTTCCCGTTTAAGTCCGCCAATGTTTTCGCCTTTTTCAAAATGAAGTGTAAAACGGGTTCCGTCCCTGCGGATATCTACGTTCATATATTCGGAGGAATACTGTGTGGAACATAGTCCCAGTCCGTTCAGTCCTAACGAAAACTCATAGCTCTCTGCTTCGATATTATTATACTTTCCTCCTGCGTACAGCTCGCAGAATACCAGCTCCCAGTTAAATCTCTCTTCATTTTTATTGTAGTCAACCGGGATGCCTCTTCCGAAGTCTTCTATCTCTATGGAATGATCCGCATATTTCGTGATGAATATTTCTTTTCCATAGCCTTCTCTTGCTTCATCTATCGAGTTGGATAATATTTCAAACACTGAATGCTGACAACCTTCTATTCCGTCTGAACCAAAAATGACCGCCGGGCGCTTTCTTACTCTGTCAGCCCCCTTCAAGGACGTGATACTTTCATTGCCGTAATTATCCTGTGTGTTTTTCTTTGCCAATGTTTCAGCCTCTTTTCACTCGTTCTCTTTATGACCATTGTTGATGAATGATATGTGGAATATGAAAACTGACGGTTCCTCAGCATTTCCCTCTTTCCAGCTTGCTGATGACCGATTTAAAATATGATAATACAAAATCCTCAAATTGTACGCCTGTTGGCTCAGGACATTCCAGATTCTTTCGGAAATAAACCATCTCTCCCGCGGATTCGCCGTGACAGATTAACATATAACCTGTATCATTCTCTGATTGAATAATCTGAAGAAGTCCATTGTATGCCTGAGGATAAAGCTCACTATAAGCCTGTCGGTCTTTCCTGTTCAGCTCAGTATACCAGTTTTCCCATCTGTTTATACTCAGGTTACGATTAACCATCGGTTCCGTTCCCTGTATAGAATATGGCAAATGATAATAATCCGGCTGTTCTCTCGCCTGCATATACTGACAGGCTGCATCTTTGTGATCAAAGTAACCTTCCAGCTCTGCCTGTTCTAACGAGTAGATCCCATAATAGGGACCGGCTCCGCCGTTTCCTACCTGCGTCAGAAAATCCACGTATCCCTGCGGAAGTCGGAGGTGATGCCTCTTTTCAAAATCACGCACACGGGACATGGGAACTACCGGTGCAAATTCGTAACGATGGCACCCGGCGCCCAGCTGCCTGTATTCTGTATCTAACTCTTTTGCCCTGCTGACGAGTCTGATCAGTTCAAGGGCAAATGGCGACATTTTCGGAAAGTCGTTTTCTTCTATCCGGTGAATACTGTCAAGACCGGTAACGCTGATCATGTCAATTTCTGAACGGATATGCTCCAGCCCCGTAACCTGTATCTCCAAATCTGTATTATCCGATATTTTTCGGATTTTGTCAAGACCGAGTATCTCCATTTTTTCACTCATCCCTTTGCGCCGTCAGCCCTGCAGTGCCTTTATCTTATCTCTCAGATAGGCTGCATGTTCAAATTCAAGCAGCTTGGCTGCTGCCTTCATTTCTTTCGTTAACTGCTCTATCAGCTTCTCCCGCTCTGCTCTTGTCAGTTTCTTCTTTGACTTCTTATCCGTCTTATCGTCTGCATGACTTGAAATCTCGATGATATCGCTGACTTTTTTGACAATTGTTTTCGGTATAATATGATGCTCTTCATTATACTGCTGTTGTATCTTTCTGCGGCGTTCTGTTTCTACAATCGCTTTTTCCATAGAATCCGTTACCACATCCGCATACATGATAACCTTTCCTTCAGCATTTCTCGCTGCTCGTCCTATAGTCTGTATCAGAGAACGCTCACTTCTCAGGAACCCTTCTTTGTCTGCGTCCAATATAGCAACAAGAGACACTTCCGGTATATCCAGTCCTTCACGAAGAAGATTGATTCCAACCAATACATCAAATTCACCAAGTCGCAGGTCCCTGATAATCTCCATTCGTTCTACCGTATCAATGTCGTGATGCATATACCTTACTCTGATTCCTGCCGTCGTCAGATATTCCGTTAAATCCTCCGCCATCTTTTTGGTCAGTGTTGTGATCAAAACCCTCTGCTGCTTTTCTGCACGGATATTGATCTCGGAAATCAGATCGTCTATCTGACCGTCAATCGGTCTTACGCTGATTTCAGGATCCAACAGTCCTGTAGGACGAATGACCTGCTCTGCTATCACTTCACTCTTTTCTTTTTCAAGATCTCCCGGAGTGGCGCTGACAAATACTACCTGATTGATTCTTTCATAAAACTCGTCAAAGTTCAGCGGTCTGTTATCATACGCTGACGGCAAGCGAAAGCCGAATTCTACCAGGTTTTCTTTTCTGCCACGATCGCCTCCGTACATTCCTCTGACCTGCGGCAGCGTGACGTGTGACTCATCAACAAACAGCAAATAATCCTCCGGAAAGTAGTCCAGAAGCGTATAAGGCGCTGATCCCGGCTTTCTGCCGGACATGACTCTCGAATAATTCTCAATACCTTTGCAAAATCCGATTTCTCTGAGCATTTCTATGTCATATCTTGTTCTTTGCTGAATTCTTTCCGCTTCCAGCAACTTTCCTCTGTCTGTAAAAAATCTGACTCTTTGCTCCAGCTCATCCTGTATCTCTTCTATTGCCAGATCAAGCTTTTCCCGAGGCACTATATAGTGTGAAGCAGGATAAATCGCAGCATGTCGAAGGTTTCCCTTCACTTCTCCGGTCAGGGGATTCACTTCTGCAATCCTGTCGACTTCATCGCCAAAGAACTCTACACGGATGATCGAATCTGTTGATGCAGCAGGAAATATCTCTACAACATCTCCTCTGACTCGAAACTTGTTTCGGCTGAAATCAATATCATTTCTTTCATATTGCAGCTCTACTAATTTTTCAAGCAGCTCATCTCTCGATTTCTGCATTCCCGGCCGCAATGAAATAACCATCGTGCGGTAGTCAATCGGGTTGCCCAATGAATAAATACAGGATACGCTCGATACGATGATAACATCTCTTCGCTCTGACAATGCCAGTGTAGCTGAATGACGCAGCTTATCTATTTCGTCGTTTATAGCACTGTCCTTTTCAATATAAGTGTCTGTCGTCGGTACATACGCTTCCGGCTGATAATAATCGTAATATGAAACAAAGTATTCTACGGCATTCTCCGGAAAAAACTCCTTAAACTCGGAACAAAGCTGTGCAGCCAGCGTCTTATTGTGTGCCAATACAAGCGTAGGGCGGTTCAGCCGCTCGATTATGTTCGCCATTGTAAATGTCTTGCCGGAACCTGTTACACCTAACAGCGTCTGCTCTTTGTGCCCCTGTTGTATACTTCTCACCAATGTATCTATTGCCTGCGGCTGATCACCGGTAGGTTGATAGCCGGATACTAATTTAAACCGATCCATGTTGGCTGCTCCTTTCTGTTTTGCTTCATTCAGTCATCTCATGTGTTTCTTTTTTTTCGCAGCATAGACCCCTTCGGAATGACTGTTTCACAGGGTACTGTCAGCTTCTGCATCGCATGAGGTGCTGCCGCTACCTCTTCCCCTTCTTCATTGAACATCTTCTCTGCCCTGACTTCAAAGGGTATGCCTTCCGGCGGCAATATATCAAGAATATCTCCTGCAAAAAAACGGTTTCTCTGTGTGAGATATGCAACACCGTCCTTGTAATCATCACAAACAGCAACCACCTCATAACGGCGAATATACCCCCCGTCTTTCGTATTCTGACCGGGTTCGTTTCCGTAATAAAAGCCTGTGCTGTACTCTCGGTGACTAACCTTTTCCAATTCTTCTTTGATCCATGGCGACAACGTCCAGCTTTCTCCCTGCCGATAATACTCATCAAGCGCATGACGGTAGGCATTTGTCGTTACGGCTACATAATAGGAGGATTTAGCCCTGCCTTCTATTTTCAGGCTCGTCACACCCGCTTTCAGTACATCATCAATATGCTCGATCATACATAAATCACGGGAATTATACAAATATGTCCCGTCTTCTTCTTCGTTCACCGGAAAAAACTGACCTTCCCGATGTTCTTCGTACAAATGATACTTCCAGCGGCACGGCTGCGCACAATCACCACGGTTGGCATCTCTTCCTGTCAGATAACTGGAAATCAGACATCTTCCGGAAAAGGATACACACATCGAACCATGGATAAACGTTTCTATTTCCAGACGGGGATTTGTTTTTGCTCTGATGCCTGCAATATCCTCTAATGACAATTCTCTCGCCAGCACAACCCTCGACGCTCCCATTTCATACAGTACGTTCGCCGTCTGATAATTGACTACTCCCGCTTGTGTGGAAACGTGACGCTCTAATGTCGGCGCATATTTTGCTGCCAGTGACATAACACCTAAATCAGCGATGATCAGTGCGTCTGCTCCACAGTCCGCTACAGCTTCAAGAAAGGATGGCATTCTGTCTATTTCTGCGTTTCCGGGCAGCGTGTTACAGGTCACATATACCTTTACGCCCTTTTCGTGTGCCTTTGCTGCGGCTTTCTTTAATGTATCAAATTCAAAATTCGTCGGCGCACTTCTCATGCCAAATTGCTTTCCTGCCAAATAAATGGCGTCTGCTCCAAATTTAAGTGCATTGTCAAAACACTCGATATCTCCTGCAGGTGCAAGCAGTTCTCCCTTTATCATCTGTATCACCTTGTCCTTTGTCATTTTTTTACCATGCGTGCTGCTGCCGACTCTTTGAAATCATTCTTTTATCAGCACTTTCTCAGATAATCAGTTTGATTATATCATCTAACATCTCAGATTGCAACCGAATCCTTATTTCTCGTCATCATCTCTCACACAATCAGTTTTCTGCTGTTTCTATATATACATTGTTTACATGATTTATTGGATAATTTACATACAATTACTCACATTTGTGAGCGACTATGGAATTTTACATAATTTTTCAAATATTTAATAAGAAATTTTCAATGAAATTTCGATAAAAAGGTTGCAATTTCTTTTTGTTTTGTGTAAAATGTATATAGTAATATTTGATAGTGTGTACAAACTGCAAAATCGAATAAAAAAGTGAGGGAAAATATATGTCAAACAGACTTTTTCAAGGTGTTATACACCAGATGCGTGACACTATTGACCGTACCATCGGCGTAATTGATGAAACTTCTGTTGTCATCGCATGCAGTGAGCTTGGTAAAATCGGCGAAGTAAACGAACACATTACCTCCGAAATGCTTACTTCTACCGCTCCTTTCGTTCTTAACGGTTATACTTATCGTTCCTTCGGCAATAAGCCAAGAGGAGAATATGCTGTGTTCGTTGCCGGCAACGATTATGCCGCTCAGAAATATGCTGCTATCCTTGCTATCTCTTTAGGCAGCATTAAACAGTATTATGATGAAAAATATGACAGAGGAAACTTTATCAAGAATGTTATCCTTGATAATATCCTGCCGGGCGATATTTATCTGAAATCAAGAGAACTTCGCTTCAATTCCGACGTTACGAGAGTTTGCTTCCTCATCAAAATTTCTTCTAAAACCGATATTTCTGCTTATGACGTCATTCAGAATCTGTTCCCTGACAAGACAAAGGATTTCGTTATCAATATTAACGAAACCGATATCGCTCTTGTTAAGGAAATCAAGAGCGAAAATGACTCGAAAGACTTGGAAAAACTCGCAAGCTCAATTGTCGATACTTTGTCCGGTGAGTTCTATACCCACTGCGTGATCGGTATCGGTACTCCCGTTACCGGCATTAAAGATCTGGCACGTTCCTTTAAGGAAGCTCAGGTTGCTTTGGAAGTCGGCAAGGTCTTTGACACCGAGCGTACCATTATCAGCTATGATAACCTCGGTATTGCCCGTCTGGTTTATCAGCTTCCTACTACTCTTTGCGATATGTTCCTGAAGGAAGTTTTCAAAAGAGGTTCGATTGAATCTCTCGATCAGGAAACACTCTTTACCATTCAGAGATTCTTTGAAAATAACCTCAACGTTTCCGAAACTTCCAGAAAATTATTCGTTCACAGAAATACTCTCGTCTACAGACTTGAAAAAATCAAGAAACTGACCGGTCTGGATCTGAGAGAGTTTGAGGATGCTATCGTATTCAAAGTAGCCCTGATGGTTAAAAAATATCTGTCCTCAAACCCGATTAAGTATTAATTTGTTTTTTGGCATTGATGACGGGTGTTCGTGCGTTTTTCGTGCGAATGCCTGTTTTAATGCTTAAAATAATTATTCTCAGGCTTTTTATGCTTGAATCCGTATGTAAGAAAGGAAAATGTAAAATGAGTAACTGGGGCTATGAAGCAGTGTTTTATCAGATCTATCCGCTGGGATTGTGCGGTGCTCCTTTTGAAAATGACGGCGTTCTGGAACACCGTATTCTCAAAGTGCTGGACTGGACTGATCATATTGCAGAACTGGGATGTAATGCCGTTTACTTCTCTCCGATTTTTGAATCTGATACTCATGGTTATAATACCAGAGATTACTGTAAAATAGATTGTCGTCTGGGAACAAACGAGGATTTCAAAAAAGTTTGCGATGCGCTTCACGCTAAAGGCATTAAGGTCGTTCTCGACGGCGTCTTTAACCATGTCGGCAGAGGATTTCCTCAGTTTCGTGATGTTTGCGAAAAGAAATGGGATTCTCCTTATAAAGATTGGTTTTATATCAATTTTGACGGCAACAGTCATTATAATGACGGGCTTTGGTATGAAGGCTGGGAAGGCCACTACGACTTGGTAAAACTTAACCTTAAGAATCCTGCCGTTGTTGATCATCTTCTGAACGCTGTTCGTTTCTGGGTTGATTATTTTGGTATCGACGGTATTCGTCTTGATGTCGCTTATTGCCTCGATTTTGATTTTCTTAAAAGACTCCGCTCTTTTACAAATGAACTGAAACCAGACTTTTTCCTCATCGGTGAGCTTCTGCACGGTGATTACAGCAGATGGGTCAACCAGGAGATGCTGCATTCTGCTACTAACTATGAATGCTATAAAGGACTTTTCTCCAGCTTTAACTCTATGAATATGTTCGAAATCTGCCATTCTCTGAAAAACCGTTTTGGTCCCGAACCCTGGTGTCAGTATAAAGGAATGCATCTGCTATGCTTTGCCGACAACCATGATGTTTCCAGAATTGCAAGTATTCTCTCAAATCCAAACCATTTACCCCTTGCTTATACCATGCTGTTTGGTATGCCCGGTATCCCCTGCGTTTATTACGGCAGCGAATGGGGTGCAAAAGCTGACAAAAGCCAAGGGGATCCCGCTTTGCGTCCTGCCTTCCCTGCTCCTGAATCCAACGAACTGACCGAACACATCAAAAAGCTTGCTAAAGCACACAAAGAATGCAAAGCTCTTTGCTACGGTGATATCAAAATCCCCGTTTTAACCAACAAACAGTGTGTACTGCAGCGTGACTTTGACGGTGAGCGTGTTTTTATTGCCATTAATGCTGACGATCAGCCCTTTACAGCTCATTTCGATGCTGGATACGGTCTTGCTGACGATCTTGTAACAGGCAAAACACACGACTTTGGCGGAGGAAGCTATCTGGAACCCTACAGCAGCCATATCTGGAGATGTAAATAATCTATCTATTATCCTATCATCTTTCCCCTGATGTGTTTGCATATCAGGGGACTTATAAAAAAACGGACCCGTTATGAATACGGATCCGTTTTTTTATGCATTATCAGTTATAAATAAGTTAATCAGTATACTTTACAGCCTTATCAAACAGTTCTTCTACTTCCTTAGAAGGCTTTTTAGTGATCAATGTAACAATAATGGCAGCAAGTAATCCTGCAATAAATCCGGGCAGAAGCTCGTACAAACCAATGTCATAAATCACTGCCTGATGTAAACTGGTGGAGGTGAAGAGTATAATCCACAGTATATCGACAATTGCTCCAACAGAGATTCCTGCAATTGCACCCTTGAAATTAAACCGTTTCCAGAACAAACTCAGAAGAATTGCCGGTCCCATGGAGGCACCGAACAAGCCCCAGGCTTTTTCAACAAGCTGCATAATGGAACCTGTTCCCGGAAGAAGTGCAATAGCCAATGCAACAGCAGCAATTACCAGAACAACGATTCTGCCTGCCCACTGCATTTCTTTGTCACTGGCCTTATTCTTGCGTAATACCGGTTTATAAAGGTCACTGGCAAATGATGATGATGCGGAAAGCAACTGGCTGTCAGCCGTACTCATTGAGGCTGCCAATACCGCAGACAACAAAATGCCGGCAATAATACTCGGGAAGATGCCTCTTACAGTATTGATGAATACCAGTGAACCTTCTTTCGTTTTTTCGTCAAAGCCCAGATACAGCAATCCGATAATACCTACGGCAACCGAACAGCAAAGTACAAGCAGCGTCCATGTAATTCCGATTGCGGCAGATTTTTTCATGTCTTTCTGTGAACGCATGGACATGAATCTGATGATGATATGCGGCATTCCGAAATATCCCAGTCCCCATGCCAATCCGGATGCTATATCTGTCCAGTTGGTAAAAGGATTCCAGAAATTTGCAGTCCCAGCCGTTACTGACTCCAATGTTGAAAAATCTACCATTGTCGCCGCAAAAATAGGCGCCATCATCAATCCGCCGAGAATCAACAGACCCTGGAAAAAATCTGTCCAGCATACTGCCGAAAAACCGCCAAGGAATGTATAGCCCACTATAATAACTGCTGCGATGACCATTGCCACTGTTGTGTCTATGCCGAGAGCAGTGTTGAACAGATTTCCGCAGGCTACCAGACTTGACGCAGAGTAGACGGTATAGGCAATCAGGAAGACGATTGCACAGATCACCTGCAGTGCATTTGACTTTTCGAGAAAACGATTCTTCAGATACTGCGGTATGGTGATGGAGTCATTGCATACAATGGAAAAACGCCGCAGACGAGGTGCTTCAATAATCCAGCTAAGTGCATACCCCAGTATCAGTCCTACCGGAATCCATATTTGTCCCAGACCCGATGCATAAATCGCCGTCGGCAGTCCCATCAGTACCCAGGCACTCATGTCTGATGCTCCCGCTGAAAGCGCTGTTACCCATGGTCCCATCTTTCTTCCGCCTAAAAAATAAGTTTTTTCACCGCCCGTTTTGGTTCTGATGAAGAAGTATACGCCTATCCCCAACATGAACACTAAATAAACGATGAAAACAATAATTTCAGCCCAATCCAAAATAATACCTCCGTTTTTGGTAGATTTGGCAAAATAATTGTTTATTTTTGCACAACCATGTATAATAATAACACATACAGGTACATTTGTAAACTATTTTTTTAATTTATTATGTGATAAACTGTATAATTATACCATATTTTTAACTATTCTGTTCCTTTTCCCTTTTTCTCCCTCCAAAACAAAACACAGCGGCTCACCGATCATTCGGTTTGCCGCTGCTTTCGTTTACGCTTATGTCAGATTTCGGGATCAAATACAGGCATCAGCTCCAATTTGAACTGATTGATCCGATGTAACCTGTCTATCCTTGCCTTCTTTTCCTGATCCTCTATGACGCCTTCACGAATATACCGATCTAATTCATCATAAGTGAATCCAAGGTTTTCTTCATCTGTTTTTCCGCACAGTCCGTCTGTCGGTACTTTATCCACTAATTCGGACGGCAAGCCCAGTACCCTGCCGATCTGCTTGACTTCATTGACCGTCAGCTTTGATAAAGGACTAAAATCTCCTACGGAATCTCCATATCTGGTAGAGTACCCTACCCAGTCTTCCGATAAATTACAGTTGTTTGACACTCTGCCGTTATGACTCTGTGATATTGCGTACAATGTGGACATTCTGATTCTGGGCGGAAGATTTGTCAGGCTCTGCGTACTTAATTCAAAGGGGATACTTTTTTTCAGCCCTTCCACAGCCGATTCTATGTTGATAACATAGTGACGGATTCCAAGCGTCTTCACTAACAACTCCGATTTATCAATATCAGGCTGTTGACCGCAGGGCATCAGCACACCGATCACTCTGTCTTTACCCAACGCTTCAACACACAGCGCAGCAACTACAGAACTGTCTTTTCCGCCGGATATGCCGACAACTGCGTTGCACCCTTTTCCGTTGACTTCAAAAAAATTTCTGATCCACGCCACACATTCATTCTTGACTTTTTCTGCGTCGAACATTTTCAGCACCTGCCTTTTTTGTTTTATTATATCAGAATTCCTGCTTATCTGCAAGCATAAAGTCTGTTTATGCTTGCGCTTCTATCATCTCTCTGATCTCCTTCTCCGCAGTATCGACTTCTTCACGAAAAGCGGCGGACGAGATCCGTAATGCTCCGTTCCCTAAAATAATCAGTTGTTCGAGTCTGTCTGACGTGACCACTCTGACATTATGCTTTCCGGCAAGATTATGTGTTGTCTTCTCAATATACATATCAGCCGTTTCGGCTTCTTTCGTATAGACGATATGTATGTTTCCCTCTTTCTCCACAACTTCTTTGCCGCCCTTGACCTTGTATGCATCAAAAACAAGTATTAACTCACATTTCTGATATCCCTGATAATTACACAAAATATTGATAAGCCTTGCTCTGGCGGCGTCTATATTGCTCTCGGCAATTTTTTTCAGGTCTTCCCATGAGAAAATAACATTATACCCGTCTACCAACAAGTATTCCTTCTGATCTCTCTGCTGTGGTACCTGACGCTTTTTGTCCTTCTTTATAGTCGTCCCGATGATTTCCTGTGCTTCACGGTATTGCTTTCTCCGAACGGGTCCATAAGTATTTTCAAATATTGTCATTAATTCTTTATCCAACGCAAAAATGTCTTTCTGTGAACGACAACGGGACAGCCTTTCTGCACTATTCTTTATTTCCGGCTTTGACGGCTGCAGGTAGGTATCGCTCAGATGCATTTGCTCTTTTACTTTGTCCCATTTGACGATATAACCCGCTCCGTGTGAACAGAAAACAGAATCGCACGGATTGTCCGTGTCTCTTTCGGGATCATACGCAAAAGCTCTGATGACTTCCTCGGCATTATGACATTCTTCATATCCGTCGAACTGACAATTGAGTCTTCCTTTTCCGTGACTGTATTCCAAAACCTCCGTATGATAATTGCTCAGTTCAGCAACAGCCGCTTTTCCCGTAATCACCGCTATATTGTCAGCTCCTATAACCGGCTGTTCAAAAGTTCCTGCCATTCTCTGTATATCCGCTATGGCTCTGCCGACATTTTCAGACGGTACCTCTATTGTAAACCGATAGTACGGTTCTAACAAAACAGAAGTAGTTGATCGCAGTCCCTGCCTCACTGCTCTGAGAGCCGCCTGTCGGAAATCGCCCCCCTCTGTATGCTTCAGATGCGCCTTCCCGGATAACAGAATAATCTCCATGTCTGTCACCGGTGATCCGGTCAATACACCAAGGTGTGTTTTTTCGTATAAATTTGACAGTATTAATCGCTGCCAGTTTTTATCCAATACGTCTTCTTTACAACAGCTTCTGATGACAAGACCGCTATTCCTTTTGCCCGGCTTCAACAAAACATGAACCTCCGCATAGTGCCTGAGCGGCTCAAAATGTCCCACTCCTTCCACTGCTTCCGTTATCGTTTCTTTATAAATGATACTGCCTTTTCCGAACGTAACACCAAATCCAAATCTATCCTGGATCATTCTCTTTAATATTTCCAGTTGAATCTCACCCATTACACGAACCTGTATGGTATCGGTTCTTTCGTTCAATGTTACATGAAGCTGCGGTTCCTCTGCTTCAAGCTGTCTGAATTTTTCGAGCGCTGTGTGCGTATTGATCTCTGTCGGAAGCTCTACTGCATAATTCAGCACCGGCGTCATCATCGGTAAGCCACTGTTTTGCGCTGCTCCTACGCCATCTCCTGCCTTGGCGAATCTGATGTCTGTTACAGCGCATACCGTACCTGCAGGTACCTCTTCTGCCGTACTGTATTTATCTCCGGAATACAACCTTATCTGACTCACCTTTTCATTCTGCGTGTTTTTATCACTCTGTAATATTTCCCGAACTTTCAGACTTCCCCCTGTCACTTTCATCATGGTCAGTCTTCTGCCTTGTTTGTCTTCTGATATTTTATAGACTTTTGCAGCAAAAACATCTTCATATTCAGGCATTTCCGTCATGGCAGACAACAGCTTCAAAAAAGCTTCTACTCCCTGGTTTTTCAAAGCGGATCCGAACATACAGGGAAACAGCCTTCTTTCTTTAATTGCCCGCCTGATTTCTTCCACACTGATTGTGTTGTTTCTGTCATACAGTTCTAACAGCTTCTCGTCCCCTGTCGCTATATTCTCAATAAATTCTTCACTTTCCATGTCTGTAAAATCTATACATCCATTACCGAACTTTCCCTGAAGCTGCAGCAGACACTGCGTTTTTTCTGCTCCGGAAAGATCCATTTTATTGACAAATATAAAGCACGGCACCTGATAACGCTGCAGCAGTTTCCATATTGTTTGTGTATGACTTTGTATTCCGTCGGTTCCGCTGATTACCAGAATGGCATAGTCCAGCACCTGAAGCGTTCTCTCTGTTTCGGCAGAAAAATCCACATGACCGGGTGTGTCCAACAAAGTGAAGGCTGTCTGATCATACTCAAATAATGCTTGCTTTGAAAAAATAGTGATGCCTCTGTCACGCTCCAGATCGTAATGATCCAGATATGCATTCCGATGATCCACTCTGCCTTGCTTTTTGATGACCCCTGCGTTATATAACATTGCTTCTGACAACGTGGTTTTTCCTGAATCAACATGAGCCAGAATGCCTATCACAATCCTTTTCATTTGTCAGACCTCCTTTTTAAGATATGGCTGAAGTGTCTGTTTTTTGACTATCTTTATCATATCAGGTTTTGGGGTAATTGTCTATTCCCGCAAACAGAATACAGTGTAAGACGCTTCGTTCTCACACTGTTTCGCTCATACATACTTTCATCAATTAACCTGAAACTGCCTACTGAACGGTATTCATCTGGTTGGCTCTGTCAGTGAAGCATTCAGCGAAGATTCAGAAATCGTTTCTATATAATGGAGATGATTCTGACGACAATAGGCTGCTGCGTAGGCATTTCCGGTATAAACGCAACGAAGATGATGACATTCACGAAAGGCTCCGTTTCCTATCCACTCAATTTCATGATGAAGATGTATTTTCACCAAGCCGTTTTGTTTTGCAAAAGCTCCTTCGCTGATGATTCTGACTTCACTTGGTACCATCAGTTCTGTTTCCGGTTTTAAGTTTCCTTTGCAGGTGTATAATACCGAACCGATGATGATCAATCCGTCCGGTTGTTTTGCATACCATTCGGTATGCAGAAACGCTTCTTCTCCAATATATCGTATACTATCAGGGAAAAGGATATGTTCCAGAAAAACACATTCACAGAACGCCCGTTTTCCAATCTTTTCAAGTCCTTCCGGCAGACTGACGGATATGATTTGCACCTTTCTGATAAAAGCCTCATTACTGATCCTCTTTGTCCCTGCTTTGATTTTCAGCTTTGTATTATCTCTTGGCTTCCCTTTATATCCTATAGCCAGTTCATCCATATAGCATACACCGTATTTACGGTTTTTGAGCCACGGTGTTTTCTGAAAATGACTTAAATTCAGACTCAACGGACAGTTTTTTTCTTCCACGTAAACCAGACTCTCGCATAGCAAAAATGTGTCAGCCGTCAGTACAGTATCCTCAGAAAACACAACGGATTTCAGATTGCGGCATGCATAAAATGCCTCTGCTCCCACCAACGCACCTTTCGGAAAACAGATCTGTTCCAGTGAATACAAGCGTGAGAACGCTTCCCTCGCCAGTTGATTGTTCTTCCCTAACGTAATCTTTCTGACGGCTGTACATCCTCTCAACGCCAAAGGGGCTATATTCGCATAATCCGGAAAAACCACTTCTTCTAACCGTTCACAACAATGAAACGCCCGGGAGAATATCTCTTTGATCCCATTTTCAATAACAACTCCGGTGATGTTATTATTTACCTCGAAAGCCTCCATTCGGATTCCTTCAATGGCTGTACCATTGATTGCAGAGGGTATCGTCAGTTTGCTGCTGCTTCCGGCATACTTTTTAATGCAGTTTATTCCATTTGTTTCACCGTAAATGAAACCTTTCCACAGATTGATTTCTTCAAATTCAAAGCCGTTATCCCTTGCATATCGCTCCGCTTCTGTACCAGCTATTCCCAGTATTCTGAACGGCATCTTTGACAAATGCTCCCGAAAATGGTCTGACGGAGAAACTGTATCTCCGGCGTTTGCTCCCGCACAAGAATAGCCAAAAGCATAGTCTTCAATCAGCTTTACACTTGGCGGTATGATCACTTCTGTCAGACTCGTATTAAAAAAAGCCATTTTTCCGATGAGCACCACGCTGTCCGGAATCATGACCCGATAAAAATGTCGGGCATTCATAAACAATCCTTCATTCAGACTGACAGTGCCCGGTCTGATCAATACTTCATAGTTATAAAAATAATCCTCTCCCCTCAGAGTACCACAGGCATGATCAGCATTATACACAATGCAGCCTCCAAAATACAGATGTCCGTGATTGCGGATATAATCATGAAACAGCTTGCTTTCTTTGAATGGTGAGTAACCTATATGAAAGAATTTGTCAGGAAAATGTACCTCTTCCAGATTTCCACATTTGTAGAATGCACACATTCCCAAGCGCACTATGCTTGACGGAATCGTAACCTCCTTCATGCCGCACCGGGCAAACGCAAAGCTTCCTATGACCCGTATTCCTTCCGGCAGTACAATTTCTTCAAGGTTTTTACAAAAAGCCAGTCCCATTGCCTCAATCCGTTTGACTGAAGCCGGCAGAATCAGTTTCCGGAGCGTTTGCTTTGCCTTTGTATTCCATTTAAAAATACTGCCGCTGCTATCATCCTTACCGATTGCCCTCACGGGTCTTCCATTAATCGTTGACGGAAAGACGATTTGCTCCCCAGCCCCAAGATACCTGATAATCCTGCAGGCTTCCTCTCCTTTATGGAAATAAAACTCATATTCAAATAATCCGACCGGTGTTTCCTGCATCATCCTTCAAACTCCCAAACATCACATTCAAAAAGCACGATCATCTCTTAAAAAAATAGATTCTCACAATCTTCCAGTTCAGACATGGCACAGCATTCTGCTTCTCCGATGATAAAAAAGTCCAGAAAAATAACGCCTATTCGCCGCAGGATATCTCGCATCATCACAGCAAGCGCTTTATCTCTTTCCTTTGGCAAGGCGATTCCATTACTATGATTTCTGGCAAGAATGGCCGCCGAAGCCTGATGCTGCACACATAGTCTGGCAACCTTTCTCGTGAGAACCTCCGGTACCGTTACTCTGCCCTTATACATTACATCGCAGAATATACGCTTGCCTTTGTTGTCAAATAATACCAATACTGCCTGCTCTTCTGTTTTTCCGATAAAATACGGCATGATCAGTTTCTTTGTTTTCTCCGTAGAATCAAGCGTTTCTTCCGTTTCCTCTTGTTCATACCTGTCACGGTAATATCTGGAACATAAGGCAGGAATCATCTTGATCAGGACTGCTGTACTATAACTCAGCCCCGCTTCCTGCAGAGCCTCAAGCGGTGTATCAAAAAATGCCGACAGTGAACCGAAGCGATTCATCAGACGATGGGCAATTTCATTCGTATCTTTTCGTGGGATTGCGTAATATAATAATAATTCTACTACTTCATGATCATATAAGGAATCAAGACCTTCTTCTATAAAACGGTCTCTCATTCGGTCTCTATGTCCTTCATACGGTTTTTTCGGTGCGGTCATTCCTATAACTCCTCTGTTCATGTCATTTAAGCATTAACGGATTATCATCAGATACACATGATTTATGTTTTATTATACAAAAAAGAGACTGGATTTTCAAGTATTATGTAGAACTTTATAGCACTTTTGCGTCTTCTTTTTACTATAGTGCATAATCAGTTGTAAAAAGAAAACCCCATCCACATGATACAGCCGCAACTGTAAGTGAATGGGGTTTGACCAGTTTTTGTTGTTTCTCTTTATACAGACATTATTGCTGTTTTCATCTTCCGGACATACTCTCCCACTGCTTCAGCGGAATCCTTGCCGTATTCGGCGATTATCTTGATGATTGCCGAACCAACTATTGCACCGTCTGATATAGCTGCCATTTTCTGTGCCTGTTCCGGCGTCGATATTCCAAATCCTACAGCACAGGGTATATCGGTATTCGACCGAACAACTTTCATGATAGATGCCAGATCCGTTGTAATCTCACTTCTGGTGCCAGTCACGCCAAGACTCGAAACAATATATAAAAAGCCTGTTGCCTCCTGCGCTATTGCAGCAATTCTCTTCTCAGAGGTTGGTGCTATAAAGGAGATCAGATCAACGTCATACTGCTGACAATAGGGCAAAAACTCTTCCTTTTCTTCAAAGGGCAGATCCGGCAATATCAGTCCGTCTATTCCTGACTCGTTACAATTACGGATAAATTTGTCTGCACCATAGGAATAAATAACATTGGCATAAGTCATAAATGCCAGAGGAACAGTTACCGTCTTTCGCAATCTTCTGACAAGATCAAACACCTTATCAGTATTCACGCCTGCCTTCAAAGCCCTCAGATTGGCTGCCTGTATGACCGGTCCTTCAGCCGTCGGATCTGAAAAGGGAATTCCCAGTTCTATCAGATCGGCTCCGTTTTGAACGGCAGCGTTTACGAGTGCTTCGGTTGTTTCTAAATCCGGATCACCACAGGTGATAAATGGGATAAACGCTTTCCCGTTTTGAAATGCATTCCTTATCTTACTCATCAATATCCACTCCTCTATATCGTGCGATTGACGCACAGTCTTTATCACCCCGGCCGGAAACGGTTATGACAATAAGCTGCTCCTTATTCATTTTCGGAGCAATTTTTATAGCATGAGCTACTGCATGGGCAGATTCAATTGCCGGTATGATTCCTTCTGTCTTTGCAAGATATTCAAAAGCACAAACAGCTTCTTCATCTGTAACAGGAACATATTCCGCTCTGCCGATATCATGCAGGTAAGCGTGTTCGGGACCAATGCCGGGATAATCAAGACCGGCAGAAATAGAATATACCGGAGCAATCTGTCCGAATTCGTCCTGACAAAAATATGACTTCATGCCATGGAAAATGCCGGTTTTACCGGTTGCTATCGTTGCCGCCGTTTCAAAGGTATCTATCCCTCTGCCCGCTGCTTCACACCCGATCAGTTTTACCGATGGTTCTTTGATAAAATGATAAAAACTGCCGATGGCGTTGGAGCCTCCTCCTACACAGGCTAACACAGCGTCCGGAAGTCTGCCCTCTTTTTGAATCATCTGCTCCTTAATTTCTTTGGATATGACTGATTGAAAGTCACGCACAATTGTCGGGAATGGGTGCGGCCCCATAACTGAGCCAAGACAATAATGCGTATCATCTATCCGGCTGGTCCATTCTCTCATCGCTTCGGATACTGCATCTTTCAGCGTGGCTGTTCCTGTTGTAACCGGTACAACTTCTGCTCCGAGCAGTTTCATGCGATAAACGTTCAGTGCTTGTCTCCGGGTATCTTCTTCACCCATAAATACGACACATTCCATACCCATCAATGCTGCTGCAGTCGCTGTGGCAACTCCGTGCTGCCCGGCGCCTGTTTCCGCAATCAGTCTGGTTTTTCCCATCTTTTTTGCCAACAGCGCCTGCCCCAGTACATTATTGATTTTATGTGCGCCGGTATGATTCAGATCCTCTCTTTTCAGATAAATCTTTGCGCCGCCAAGCTCCTTTGTCATTTTTTCAGCATAATATAACAACGACGGTCTTCCTGCATAATCGTTGAACAGTGCCGTCAGTTCTTCGTTAAAGCCTTTGTCATTTTTATAGAACTTATACGCCTCTTCCAGTTCAATCACAGCGTTCATCAAGGTTTCCGGTATATATTGTCCGCCGTGTATGCCAAATCTACCCTCCGGATTGGTCATTCTTTATCTTCCTTTCTTACTGCGGCTGTAAATGCCGCCATTTTTTCTTTGTCTTTTCTTCCGTCAGTTTCGATCCCCGAACTTACATCTACCCCAAAGGGCTTCAGAATGCGGATTGCTTCTCTGACATTTTCGCTGTTCAGACCCCCTGCTAAAAAATACGGTCGTCTGATCTTCCGGATCAGACTCCAGTCAAAGGTCTTACCGTCTCCTGCGCCTGCATCTAACAAAATGATATCTGCCAAGCTTTTTTCTGCTCTGATTGCGTCCTCTTTGCCATTGATTCTGAATGCTTGTATCACCATCTTATCGGTCAGTGTTTTCAGCTTGATCATTTCTTCATCGGTTTCATTTCCGTGAAGCTGTGCTGCATCTATAACACCTGTATTCAACAGTTCGGCAATTGTTTCCGGTCGTTCATTCATGAATACTCCGACTGCCTTGATCTTCGGTGATAGATATTGCTTGAGATATTTTGCGCTTCTTAGGTCAATGTATCTTTTGCTCTTTTTATAGAACACAAATCCTATGTATTCGGGCATCAGGTTATTGACTGTTATAATATCTACACTGCTTGTTAAACCACACATCTTGATAGCCGTCATTATATTCCTCTCAACTCCTGCAGTTTTCTCCGTTTGTCCTTTGCTTTCATCAGCGCTTCACCGATCAATACAGCGTTCACTCCACTTGCTCTTAGCTTTTGAATATCATCTGCATGACGTATGCCACTCTCTGAAACAAACAGTATTTCCGGCGGTACAGACGAACGGAGTCTGGCGCTGTTTTCGGTATCTACAGAAAAATCCTTTAAATTCCTGTTATTGACTCCGATAATTCTCGCACCTGCTCGCACTGCCAGCGCTATTTCTCTTTCATCATGTGCTTCAACCAATGCCGACATTCCCAGCTCCTGACAAATTGACAGATACTCTTTTACCTGTGCTTCCGACAAAATAGCACAGATTAACAATACCGCCGACGCCCCTAACAGCTTCGCTTCATAGATCATGTATTCGTCTACTGTAAAATCTTTTCTTAAACAGGGAATATGAACTTCTGAAGCAATTTCCTGAAGGTAAGTGTCCTTGCCTAAAAAGGCAGTAGGCTCTGTTAAAACGGAGAGACAGTCTGCTCCCGCCGCTTCATATTCCTTCGCTATCGTTAGATACGGAAAGTCTTCTGAAATCACGCCCTTTGAGGGTGAGGCTTTTTTGCATTCACAGATAAAGGCAATCTCTTCTTTTCGAAGAGCTTTTTCAAACGAAACTATCCCTTTGGGCATCAGTTCTGCTTCCCTGCGTATCACTACTGATGGCTTTTTCTTTTTGGCAGCTTCGACACGGGCTTTGGCAGATAAGGCGAGCTCTTCTAAAATTGTCATTCTATATCCTCCGTATCATTGCTGACTTCTATCAGCCTTTCCAACGTCTGCACGGCTTTGCCGCTGTCGATCAGTTCCGCTGCCAGAACTGTGCCTGCTTTTATACTTTCTGCTTTTCCTCCGATATACAATGCCGCACCCGCATTCATTAACACTGCATTTCTCCTGCAGCTTTTCTCTCCCTTCAGAATACTTCTGGTAATCTCTGCATTTTCCTGAGGCGTTCCGCCACGCAAAGCTTCTTTTGAACAACGCTCAAATCCGAAATCTTCCGGCTTGATCTTGTAGGTTTTGAACCAGCCATTATTGATCTCGCATATCTTTGTCGGGGCGCTCATAGAAATCTCATCCAGCTTGTCTGTGCCGTACACAACCATTCCTCTTTTTACTCCAAGACTGATCAATACCTGCGCCAAGGGCTCAACAAGATATTCATCATATACCCCTAAAAGCTGCATCGTCGGTGATGAAGGGTTTGTCAAAGGTCCAAGAATATTGAAAACCGTTCTGAAGCCCAATTCTCTGCGAATGGCTCCGACATACTTCATTGAGGTGTGGTATTTCTGGGCAAAGAAAAAACACATTCCTACTTTGTTCAATAGTTCAACGCATTTTTCAGGACTCTGATTGATATTGACTCCCAATGCTTCCAGACAATCTGCTGTACCACTGCTGGATGAGGCGGCACGGTTGCCGTGCTTTGCAACTTTCATTCCTCCTGCAGCCGCTACCAGAGCAGATGTGGTGGAAATATTGAAACTGCCTGCATGATCTCCGCCTGTACCTACTATTTCGAATACTTCCATACCAGTTTCTACTTTTACCGCATGGTCACGCATGGCTGCAGCGCATCCGGCTATTTCATCTGTTGTCTCCGCCTTCGCACTTTTAGTGGAAAGTGCCGCAAGAAACGCGGCGTTTTGTGTGGCACTGGTTTCTCCGTTCATGATCTCGTTCATTACTTGATATGCTTCGTTATAGCTCAGATCATCTTTGCTGACAATTTTTACAATCGCTTCCTTAATCATTTTGTATTACCCCCTGATAAAATTCTCTATAATTATTTTCCCGCTTGGTGTCATGATAGATTCCGGATGAAACTGTACTCCATAGACAGGATATTTCCTATGTTCCACTGCCATGATTTCTCCGTCATCCGATGTGGCTGTTACCCGCAAGCATTCCGGTATACTATTCCTGTCCGCCGCTAACGAATGATACCTTGCCACCTTCTCCTCCGTATTCAAATTTCTGAACAATCTGGAAGTCGTATCAAAGGTTACGGTTGACTGCTTACCGTGCATCAGTCTTTTCGCATAGGTTATGTCAGCGCCATAAGCAGCACATATTGCCTGATGTCCAAGACATACCCCTAATATCGGTATCTCAGAGCCAAGCTGTTGTACGATTTCTATGATTATGCCTGCTTCTTCCGGTCTTCCCGGACCCGGAGACAATATGATTTTTTCGGGCTGCAATTCCCTGATAGCTCTGATATCCATCTCGTCATTTCTGATCACTCTGATGTCGGGATTAACAGCACCTATCATCTGATATAAATTATAGGAAAAGCTGTCGTAGTTGTCGATTAGCAATATCATATCGTACCCTCCCCGGCCAATTCCAACGCTTTTAAGCATGATCTTGCTTTGTTCATGCATTCCATATATTCCTTTTCCGGATCGGAATCTGCAACAATACCGGCACCGCTTCTGACAAATACCTGCCCATTTTTCTTATAGGCAATTCTGATGGCTATGCAGGTGTCCATATTGCCGGCAAAATCAATGTATCCGATCGCTCCGCCATAAATGCCCCGTTTGTTCTTTTCAAGCTCCCCGATTAACTGACAGGCTCTCAGCTTCGGCGCTCCGGACAGCGTACCCGCCGGTAAAACGGCTTCTATTGCATCCAGAGCATCTTTATCGTCTCGTATGACTCCCCTCACCGTTGAACCAATATGCATAACATGTGAGAATCTTTCAATGCTGTGCAGTTTCTCTACCTCAACGCTGCCGAATTGACAAACTCTTCCCAGATCATTCCTGCCTAAGTCAACCAACATATTATGCTCGGCAAGCTCTTTTTCATCTTTCAGTAATTCTTCCTCTAATGCTTTGTCCTCTTCCTTCGTCTTCCCTCTGCGTCTTGTACCTGCCAATGGAAAAGTATGCAAAATTCCGTTTTGCAATTTAACCAGCGTCTCGGGTGAGGCACCTGCCACTTCTACGTCTGTGCCTGAAAAATAGAACATATATGGAGAAGGATTGATCGTTCTCAATATACGATAGGTATGAAACAAACTGCCTTCATACGGTACGCTGAGTCGATTGGACAGAACAATCTGAAAAATATCTCCTTCATGAATATACTTCTTCGCTTTTGTTACCATATCGCAATAGGCTTCTTTGCTGAAATAGGAAGTGACTGCTCCTGTCATCGCTCCTGCAGGCTCTTCAAGTTTTTCTCCTGACTTGAGGAGCTCTGCCAGTTGCTCAAGCTCCTTGACTGCTCTGTTAAATTCCGTTTCATAATGCTCGAGGCGAATGTTGACGATCAGTATCAGCTTTTGTTTCATACTGTCAAATGCAATGACTTTGTCAAAAAGCATCAGATCAATATCTTTGAACGCCTCATCATTGTCCGTATCTCTTTTTACTGTTGGTTCACTGTAATTGATAAAATCATAAGAAAAATATCCTACAAGTCCTCCGGTAAACGGCGGCAATTCCTCAAACATCGGACTTTTATAATCGGATAGTATCTGTCTGAGATAATCTGACGGGTTATCTGTCTTTACCGTCAGGTGACCTGCTTTGAGTTCACCGTCTACACAGGTGATTTCCAACTTAGGATCATATCCCAGAAATGTGTACCGCCCCCATTGCTCATTTGCCTGTGCAGATTCCAGCAGAAAACAATGTGTTGAAACATTTTTTAACACTTTCATTACTTCTATCGGAGTGGTAAAATCCGACAGCAGCTCACAGCTTAACGGTAACACTTTGTACTTTCCTGTTTGCGCTATTTCTCTGATCGTTTCTTTTGATGGATAATACTTCATTTCCTTTCACCTTCCGTCTTGTTTTATCAATACCTTTGGCTTTATTCTGTACAAACAAAAAAGTCCTTAACAGAATAAAACTACTCTGTTAAGGACGAATAATTGAATATTATCCGTGGTGCCACCTTAATTCACGGCTTGCCGTGCTCTTTGCAGGATACTGACATATCCCCGGCTTTTTAACGCTTGCCTCTGCGTCGCAGAATACTCCGATATACTCGTTTGACTGCGCCCTCAGCGGTCCATTTGACAACTTGTTTCTTACCTGACTCTCAGCACCACAGGCTCTCTGTAAAGGCATCATTGCCGTTATCTCCGCTTCAACAGTTTATGTTTTGAATTATATCAGGCATCTGAAACATTGTCAATACTTATTTTTAAAATTAGCAAATTTGTCAATAACTACCATTTCAGGTCCTGCAGTCATAATTGTAAGAAAAAAGCAGCACTTCTCTCAAGCAAAAAGTGCTGCTTTTTCGTCTTCTTTATTTCGTTATACTCGACCTGATTATCTTTTTGGACGCAGTTTTTTCAAACTCAGTGTCCCTCAGAATCAAATTAACGATTTGCTTGGCAGGCGGAAACGTATCATTTACTCTGTCTACTTTCTCTTGTATTTCCGCTCTGATATCATCTGACTGATATTCAGGATCAGGATAGACTTCGGCTGTTATCTGACCGTTTTTATCATATACCACAATCTCTTTGATCGGTGCAAAATAGGCAAACTGGTTTTCTATCTCTTCCGGAGATACATTCTCTCCGTTGGACAGAATAATCAGATTCTTTTTTCTGCCTGTTATATACAAATAACCGTCGTCATCTTTATATCCTAAATCTCCTGTCATCAGCCAGCCATCCGGCGATATGGATTTTGCCGTTTCCTCCGGATTTTTGTAATAACCCATCATAACGGATTTACTCTTTACCTGGATTTCACCGTCTACGATTCTGACTTCACAGCCCGGAACTATCTCTCCCACCGATGTCGGCTTGGGACAGTTCTTGATACCGCTGCATATCCTCGGTGAACATTCTGTCATGCCGTACCCCTGTGCAATTTCTATGCCAAACTCTTTATATCCTTCTATTATTTCCGGACTGAGATATGCTCCGCCGGAATAGATGATACTGAAGTTCTCCCCGAATATTTCTCTTCCGACTGCTATTTTATCACCGTCTGTTCCTGCCATCTGTTTCATTCTGTTCAAAATGGACGCTGAAATCATTGGAACGAAGGTGACATCAACCGGCTTGAATAATTTCAGATTTTTGATAATATGCATCAGAGAATCATTTACACAGAGTGTTCTGCCATACCAAAGGCTGCACAATATATCACAGGTAAAACAGAACACATGATGGATCGGCAGTACCGTCATTCTCCTGTTGCCGTGATACCCCAGATCCGGTTCACAGGTTGTATTGTCAATCAGATTTTCATTACTGAGCATGACGCCTTTGCTCTTACCCGTAGTACCTGATGTAAACAATATGGCTGTCAGGTCCCCGGCGCTTGATGTCCCCTTGGGTGCTTTCCCTTGATACTCCTGCACTATCTCACCGAGAAACAGCATTCCTTCTACAGATTTATGTATGTGAATATAGTATTTTACCTGCGGACACAGTTCCTGAAAAACCGCCAGATCCTTTTCATGATTTTTGTCCAGAAAAACAATCTCACTGTCCGAACGGTTAATCTCATCGGCTATTTTCTCTGCATTATTGGCATTATCCAGCGGTACAGATACATTTCCGCTGCACTGTATGCCAAACCAAGCATTCAGATATTCATAACTTGTCAATCCGATGATTGCTGCGTGAACCCTTTCCGGAAAATGCTCATTGATCCATGCCCCCAATGCATCACAATTCTGACGGAAGGTTCGGAAGCTATGCTCAACAAACTGTTTCTTCTTGTACTCTATTACAAAAGTTTCTTCCCCGAAGCGTTCGTCCGCACGATATACCAGTTCTTGTAATGTTTGTACCTCTTTCATTCGCCAATTCCCTCTAAATATGCAATCAGTTCTCCTACGGTTTTACTCTTGGCCGCTTCTGACTGCTCAATCTCTACATCAAACTCATCTTCACAATCTCCCAGCATACAAATGAAATCGTATGAATTGAACCCGAGATCATCCGCAAAACGGGATTCTTCCGTAATGCTGTCTGCATCTACGTCTACATAATTGCAAATCAATGCTTTTAATTCTTCTAACATAATAATACCTCCTGATTTTAAGTCATTTTAATGATTTCTTCAATGGTCTTGTCCGGATTTTCAATGCTCCTGAATAGAACACGACCTGTAAAATAATACAAAAACTCAATTTCTTCCGGTGTGGCACTGTCTTTCTGATACCCAAAATAGAAAGTCAGACCACCGTCACCCGGACGATGCATGGCTGTTATATAGAACGGCTGGGGCTGTTTCCCGCTGCAATACCATCTGCTCTTGAACGGTATATCCTTCAGATATGGTACAAGACTCTTTCGTGTAGCAGGCTGATAGGTAAAGCTGACACTGTCATAGACTGACCCGGGTGCCATATTATATGCTATTCTCTGCTCGTAAAAATATTTCAGCGTTGAATAATCGGCATGTAAGAACATATCCTGCTGTTCTTTATTGATGATTGCCATGGATTCCAGTACAGTGGCTGTCGGTTCAATAATCGTTCTTAATGGCAGACAATGCATACGCACGCCTCCGCACTTCTTATTAAGCAGTGTGGATCGCCTGCTGACAAAGTTCCTGATGGTGATGTCCTTTTCGTTATTATTGAACTTTGATAAAACAGTTCTGATTGCATGAAGTAAAATAACACTTGTGGGAATATCGTGCTGCTCGGCAAATGCTATGATCTTATTGGTTGAGTCTACGTCAAGGTCATAGGTAACGGTTGCTCCGTCACCATTTTGCGTGGGAAGTTGACACCATCTGATATCAGGATTATTCATTTGCTGACGATAATTCATCAGACGCCCCGGACCTGTAAAATCAGTAAAGACAGGTTCCGGCATGGCAAGCTTGGCATGCCAGTAATCTTCATCTCTTTTTGCCCGCTTGGATGACGGATATTCAAGATCCTTTTTAACCGACTCTATGTATGACGTCAGCGGCGCAGGATAAGGCAGATCATACATGAGATGACAATAGATATCCATAACGTCTTTTGTAAATGCCACTACTGATCCGGAGTCAGCGCAGGCATGATGTACATTACAATAATATCCGTTATAACCGTCAGGCATGGATACGATTACGATTCTTGATAACGGACCACCGTAGGTGTCGAACGGCTGTGATGTCCATCTTTCAAGTATAGCATGTGCTTTTTCTTCTGTTAAAGCCGAAAAATCATAGTATTCGAAATACTGATTACTGTAAGGCTCAATGTACTGCCACAATTGGTCCGTTTCCGGCTCTCTCCAGATTCTCATTCGCATGGATTCGCTTCTCTCAATTGCACGGTTCAGCGCCTCTCTTAAGACCGAAACATTCAGTTCCGTTTGCAAAAAAGTACCCGTTCCTATATTTACTATCTCATGTGTCGGGCTGTACTTTAATGTAAACATATGTATTTGCTGTGCCGGTGTGAGAGGGTAACACTCTCGTTTGATACCACCAATTATTTTTTCCATTTTTTTACCTCCGTTTCGTCTGACATTTTATGGTATTTACCATTCAAATAGTAGCATATTATATAAATATTGTCAACATCCTGCTGCGTTGTTTTTGGATTATATATAAACATTTTGTTCATTTTTCAGTTTTTATATAAAACACCATACAGTATGCAATCAATCCATGAGTTTTATTGTATGGTTCACTTCTGGAAACTCTTGATTCGTTCCGACAACTCCTTTAGTTCTTCTTTATTCATTTCATCGAGATGCTCAAGATCATCCAAAAACTGTCTTGTACTTTCGTTAGCTTTCAGCCGAGCAATATCCGTAAAAAAGCTTGTAATTACCGCTGTGAAAATAGCAATCACTGCTATTGAATAGACTGACAATATCACCGTAATGATTCTTCCGATATGCGTCACTGATATGATATCGCCATAGCCGATAGAAGTTGCCGAGGCAAAGCAAAACCATAAACTGTCTGCGTAGCTGCTGATATTGGGCTCGCAGATCATGACAGGCACTACTGATAAGAAAAAGAACACTACATAGCCTGCTATAATCTTACCTGCGCCGCATATCCTGAATGCTTTTATCAACATTCTGAGTATCTTTTTTCGACGTTTCATGCTTCATCTTCCTTTATTTTATAATTCGCATATCAACTATTTTTCTCATAATAAAACCAAGATAATGATTGATTAATTGTTTATACTCTTCCGGTTCTATCTTTTCTCCGTTTCCCATGATAGCATAAACAACTGATGCTTCTTTTATATGATACGGTAAGTCATGCAATCCGCATCTCTGATAAAACTCATGGCGCTTTTGCCGCTGTTCCGGATTGTCAGACGGCAATTTCCAATCTTCCAGCGCCAGAAACAGTCGCTTATCCTGATATTTTTTTAATACCGCCTTCAATGCTTTTGTACCTAATCCTTGACCACGCAACTCCTGTTTAACGGCAAAATAAAACAAATATGCCATATCTCCGAAACAAACCATGTATACCATTCCACAGCACTTTTGATCATCAACAAGACTGTACAATTCAGCTTTTCCCTTTTTGCTTCGCTTGATCAGCATCTTGAACGGCGCTCTTTCTTCAGCAGGAAATGCTTCATTATACATCTCTTTGAGAGTGTTCATTTCTTCCTCATTCTTGAAATCTGCTTTCCTCAACTCCATTTGATATTTCCCCTTTTCGTCATTTTTAATAATTCAGTCCGTACTAACAAACTTTTTAAAGTTTCAACACCGGATCACCTTTTTCGGCAGACCCGGTGTTGTTTACATACTCCACAGCTATTACAAGCTGACTTCATTTCTTTTTTGTATCCTTCAGGAAAATTGCCCTAATACCTATAACCATCAACGGTACCACAACTGCCTGTATTAACAAACCCGGCCAGCCGGTCAGAATTTGCGTCCAAATCATCTCGGGCGTAAACGGTACTATATTCTGAAATACCGCCGCCAAACCTAAAAATACCGCCCTTCCACATAGTTGAGCGATCACAACTGCAAAAAATGCCCATAATCCGTTTTTAACAATCAGTTTCGAAAACAGCCCCACTACCAACGCAAATACTGCCAGTTCAACCATCATAAAGGGAAGTCTGACCAGTACCGGCATCGGATTTCCTGTTAATGCTGTCACTGCAAAACTGACGAGTGGTGACAAAACGCCAACCGCCAATGCCCATCTTGTGCCTAACAGGCAGCCCCCTAACAATACCGGTAAATACATCGGTAAAAACTGTACTCCTCCCGGCTGCCCCATTGATAAATGCACAATCTGAGGTAATAACACCGATAAGGCTATCAGCCCTACAGACAGCAAAGTCTTTAGAGTGATTCTGTATTTTACTCCAACACTTCGTGTTGCCATAATTGTATCAAACATTCCGATTGCCCCTCTCTGTTACTTTCCAAACGGTTTCAGATTCATTACCGCTGTTTTCTGATCAATTCTCTTCTCATTGTTGTCCATATCTATTAAGATATATTTGTCATTGCCCATTTCCATTTCTTTCATACAACTCAATTGACGATGACCGTGCCGTGTTTCTATGCGTTCTATCAATGCTTTGTTCTCATCAGGGCGCATGGCATAAATCAAATCAACGCAAGCCTGATCCAACGCTAATATATCCGTTGACGCTAATATTCCGACATTGGGTGTAACAACAGGCTGGGCATGAATTCCTTCGCAGTCACATGATACGGACATATTCCTCATAACATTGACATAGGTGATTTGTTTGCCGAAATAATCAATCGTCGCTTTTGTCGATTCTGTAATTCGCTCCATTAACTCTTCTGTTGCTATGGACCACATATCTTCACCCTCACGGGTATGGATCCATTTTTTGCCTATTCTTCCGTCTGCACAACCAATGCCTATATTCTTGTTGGATCCACCAAAACCACCCATGGCATGACCTTTGAAATGCGTTAGTACCAACATCGAATCATAATTTATCATGTGTGATCCATGACTCATCTCTTTCATCCATTTGCCATTTTTTATCGGTAGTACAACCGTTCCTTCAGCATCCATAATATCAACAGGACAGAATGTCCAGCCATTTACTTTCAATGTTTCAAGATGATCTTCGGTGGTATATCTGTCGCCTTCATAATAGGTATTGGTTTCTACAAGGACAGCATCTTTTAATTCTGCTTCCGATTGAAAAAGTTCATTGACCCAATCATGTGGAATAATATTGGGACCATGTTTTTCGCCGGTGTGAAGCTTGACAGCAATTTTTCCTTTCATTTCGCCATTGACTTTTTCATACACTTTTTTTAAGCCTTCTGCCGACAAATCTCTTGTAAAATATACAATCGACTCATTACCGGTTCTTTCCTGATAAGGAACGTAATGCTCTCCATTCCGGAACGGAAAAAAAGTTATAGTATTCACATTCATCACCTTTCTTATATTTATTAAACACGCAAGCTATTAGATAAATAATACCATTTTATCCATATCATTTCAAGATTATTATTCAACTTATTTAACTATTTCTTATTATTTCCCTAACATATATCTTACCTTTTGTAATAACGCTGCACAAAGCACATTTGCACTATAACCAATCACCGATGTCCCCCGGGTCTCGCCTGCCGGGTGCGGCAGCGTGACGCTGCACCCGTGTCCGCCTTTGGGGTAGTTTTCTGCCTGCGATAGTCACATTAACGGCGGGTTCAGAGTTTTGCAGAGAGTCTGGTACGCGGACTGAGCTTTTTGGTTGTAGAAATCAAGGGAGCGTTAGCGGACGTCCCTGCGAATCGTCCAGTGCGGTCACGCACCGGAGGCACTCCGCCGGTGCTTCTGCTTCGCAGAGGTGTCCACTGGACACCCGCACCCTCTTAGGCGGCGGGTGCCATTTGGACTTTCAGTGGGGGGTTATAATCCCCCACTGAAACTCCGAGGAGCTAAAGCTCCTGCGGTGAGGTTGGATCAATGCAGCCGATGTTAAGCGAGCTTACATCGGGCTTTGCTCCGAGTTAAATCCCATAATATATTTTTCAGCATAACAAACAGAGCTGTGACACTCTAAGACATTGTATGAAGTATCTATCATTGAAAGAAAAATCGGCTCTATAATAAATATTGGGGTAACAAATAGAGCCTACAATAAAAAGCAAAAAAAGTAGAGCATATTTGCACCAAATCCGTTATAATGGAATTGACGAGAAACCATGAACGGAGGAACAAAAATG